>JAEEGF010995286.1_pt1 | contig 78690 bp, 57 predicted proteins | sample 9134171 | NCBI WGS metagenome assembly JAEEGF01 (sample SAMN16246542, study PRJNA631951) | gut metagenome | biome: gut microbiome; feature: rumen; material: AP-attached | host: Bos | place: Iran: Karaj | collected 2018-10 | reverse complement strand
TAGCAGTTGACCCCTTCTTTTAAAAGGAGGGGAAGGGCTGCGCCGTCATGTAGGCGTTGCAGAGGTAACTTATTCTCCCCCTTGCAAAGGGGGAGTTAGAGGGGGATTCATCTGCGCAGAGTGAATCCCCCCCTGCCCCCCCCTTTGCAAGGGGGGGAATGGCTGCGCATTGAGCTGCGCGGCGGGCAAGGCGCAGCAAATAGTCCCGAAGGGACGACGGAAGACGATGGTGAGCACCAATCGTCCAGGCAGGGGCAACGCCCCTGTATCATGGCAACCCCACACAAAAGTCCCGAAGGGACGACAGACTCTGCGCTTTGGTTCCGTCGCCCCTTCGGGGCTTCATATGTTGGTGATCAACTGCTTACAGGGGCATTGCCCCTGCCTGTATTCCGTCGCCCCTTCGGGGCTTTTTGCCGTTCCTTGCCTGCCTCACGGGGGGCCTTCGGGGCTTTTTGCCGTTCCTTACCTGCCTCACGGGGGTCCCTGTGTCGGACAAAGCGATAACCTTTTTCTCAAATTGTTTTTCTTGTTTTTATTGGTTTTTATTGGTTTTTTCTCAGGCCGCTTCGCGGTATCAACTCACATAGATAGCGCAAGGTTTTGCATCCTTTCATACTTTTTGTCTGAAGAAAATCCGTGGGGAGAATCCTGCAGTTTCATGGCAACATGGGTTTTAAAAGTTTCCTGCCGAGAAACCGATGGTTTCTCGGCAGGAAACCGATGGTTTCTCGGCAGGAAACTTCGGTCTTATTTCCGATTGTGGAATCGATGACGGAGAAGAGATAGCCACTCTCCCGATCCCTCCCCTTACAGGGGCGGGGGGAGAGGCGGCAAGGCCTTTCTCGGGAGAGTCATTTGTCTTTAACTCCTTTAACTCCCTTAACTCCTTTAACTCCTTTAACTCCTTTAACTCCTTTAACTCCTATATATTAACTCCTTTAACTCCAAAACCAGAGTCTAGCGGACTAAGGCGTTACGTCCACTATTGCCCATTCGCTCAGCGTGCGCTCAGTGGTGCTGAAGCTGATGCCCACCTTGTGCAGGCGCAGGCCGCTGTTGGTGTAGGGCAGCAGGTAGTCCTTGGTGTCAATCTGCGCGAGGGCCTCGCTGGCAGGGCGGTCTATCTTCAGCTCCATGACGTAGAGGTCGGTGGCGGTCTGGAACACCATGTCGATGCGGCCCTTGGCCGTGCGCACCTCCATTTGCACATAGCGGCCCAGCAGGGAGAAGACGACGTAGAGCATCGTCTGGTAGTGGCCCTCTGAGGTGGCGTTCTCGGCATAGGGCACAGAGGACAGGTAGACCTTCAGCATCTGCAGGGCCCCGTCAAGATTGTCACTAAGGACAGCCTCGTAGACATCGGCAACTACCGAATTGGTGTTGATGGTGTTGCTCTCCACATAGTAGGGGATAAGGGCGAAGAGCATCCCGTTGCGCACTTCCCGGTTAGGGTATTTCAATATGTAGCGCCCAGTGGCGGCGTTGTAGGCCTTGATGGTCAGGTAGCCGCTCTGATAGAAGAAGGGAATAGGGTTCACCATCTTCTCCGTGGGCGCGTCAAATTCCTTCTCCTCGCATTTCGTGCCGTCGTCGAACTCCGTGACGCGGGTGCCAAACTTCTCCAGCATGTTCAGCAGCGACGAGGGTGTGCCTGTGTCGAACCAGTAGTCCTTTATTCGGCTCCACATGAATGCCTGCAGCAGGCTGTAGGGATTGTAGATATCCTTCAGGTCTTCGGCGAAGTGATAGCCGTCGTAGTTGCGCTTCAGCCGCTGCAAAGTCTCTTTCACGCTCAGGCCGAGATCCTGGGCCAGGTGCTCCACCCAGGGCAGCATCTGCGTCTGCAGCTCCTCCTGCGTGATGCCGCAGAGGGCGGAGTACTGCGGCATCATCGTTATCTTGTCCAGGTTGTTCAGCTCGCTGAAGATGCTCACCTGCGAGAACTTCGAGATACCCGTGATGAAGGTGAAGCGCAGATAGGGGTCGCAGTCCTTCAGGCAGCTGAGGAACGAGCGCACCGTCTGACGCATCTCCACGAGCCGCTCAGGTTCGTGCAGCACCGTCAGCAGCGGTGCATCGTACTCGTCGATGATGACCACGGCCTTCTCGCCCGTCAGCACGGGAGTTTGCTTGATGAGGTTCTCCAGCCGGGCGCCCGGGGCGTCATTGGGCTTTTCCAGTCCATACAGCTTTTCATAGTCCCGCAGCTGCAAGTCTATCCTCTCATAGAAGTCCTGCGGTGTGCCGCCCTTGATGCTGGCTAAGCTGATAAGCAGCACAGGGTGGTGCCTCCACTCCGTCTCCAACTGCTCCATGGCCAGTCCGGCAAAGAGATCGCGGCGGCCCTCGAAGTAACTTTTCAATGTGCTGCAGAGCACGCTCTTGCCAAAGCGGCGTGGCCGGCTCATGAACACATAGCTGTGGTTGTGGGTCAGTTGGTAGACCAGTGCCGTCTTGTCAACATACAGGTAGTTGCCTTCCCTTATCTTCTCGAAGGTCTGAATGCCCGTGGGCAGTCGTTTCAATTGCTTTTCCATAGTTGCTTACACATCATGTTTTGTGCTCACAGCACGTAAGACTATTCCACCTCAGCAACGACTTCGATTTCTACTAATGCTCCTTTCGGCAATGTTTTGACCGCAACAGCCGAACGGGCGGGATATGGCTCTGTAAAGAACTCGGCATAGACGCTGTTCATGTCGGCAAAGTCGTTCATGTCGGCCATGAACACTGTTGTTTTCACAACATGGCTCATACTCAGTCCTGCCTCTTCCAAGACAGCCTTCACGTTGGTCAGCGACTGACGTGTTTGTTCCTTGATTCCTCCCTCAACAAATGCTCCGGTTGCCGGGTCGATGGGAATCTGCCCAGAGGTGTAGACGAGATGACCGACTTGAATGGCCTGGCTATAGGGGCCGATAGCGGCAGGTGCTTTCTTTGTGCTAATAACTTTCATGTTGTTAATCGTTTTGTATGGTTCTTTCTGTGCTTGCCAATTGCTGTGTGCCTATTATTGGGTTCATTGATTTGCGGTCGCAAAAGTAATCAAAAAACAGGGAACAGCCAATAACAAAGTGTTATTTTTTGTTAGTGACTTTCCCTATGCCATCGTCACATCGCTATATCAACTGCTGGCTTTACCGCCTTGCCCCCCCTCTTTATACGGTTACTTCATCAAATTTTAGCTCTTTTGTTTCAGATTCTTGAAGACTTCTGCATCTATAACAATTCTTTTTAGTACATTTGCCGTCAAATTGCCAATGGAGATACTTTCACATTTCAGAACGATAGAAGAGCTCACTAAGACACTCTCGCGTGAGCAAGGATTGCTGAGCGAGATGTTTGAGAAACGGAAGCTGATGAAGTTTCCGATAGGGCTGGCTTTGGAACTGGTAGGCGGCAACGAGGCTCGGCTCAGGAAGCTCTTAGACTACGGAGTATTAGTAGAGACGGGCAACACCGTGGAGATAGAGAGTGACTATCTGAACTTCTTCGAGGAGGTGCTGAACGTGAACGAGGAAATCAGCGTGCTGAGTGTGCAGGAGTGCATCAACACGCTGAAGGAATACATCGGCTACTACCTGCAGGAGTCTAACGCCAACCGTAAGGCAGGCTATCAGGACAGCGTGCGCCAGTTGCTGAAGAAGACGGGATTCCGTACGCTGAAAAACGTGGTGGACCTGAAGCGCAACATGGACCATGCCTATAAGCAGGAACCGAACTACGTCATCAAGAAAAAGAAGCTGCAGAACCTGGACGAGAAGAGCCACAGCATCCGCTCGATGATACGTGAGTGCGAGAAACTGATGGACACCGAGCACGCCTTCTTCCTGATGGCCAACGACCCGCACATGGCCAAGACGTGCAGCGACGTGAAGCACGACTTTGTGGAGGCCTATCATGCGCTGATGGAGATTGACCGCCAGATCATCGTCTACATCAACCAGATAGAACAGCAGAACCTGCTCTACAAGAAGATACGCAAACTGAAATATCTGCAAGACCAGCTGCTCATCAAGACCGAGACCAACGTGGTGCAGGTGCTGGAGGAGCGCAATCCTCTGTGGATGGAATCGCGCTGGTACAGTCGCATCCGTCTCTCCTTAGACATGCTGAGGGACAACGACCAGGCGGTGAAGATACTGCGGCGAATAGCCGAGCGCAGCGGGCTGCGCAAAACGGCCAGGACCGAGGCAGAGCCGCTGACCGACGAAGACCTGCTGGAGCACGTACAAAGGCTGAAGGAGGTGGACCCGGCAGAGGTGTGGAATGCCTTCACGGCATCGAGCTACAGCCTGTTCGACTTCATACTGCGCTACGACTATAAGGCCAAGCGAAGCATCGAAGACCATGCGGCACTCTTCTGCCAGCTGGTCATCCTGCACCCCGATGAATGCCGGATGACCGGACGATACGCTACCTACCAAGACATTGAATATCCTATCATCTATGCGAAATAACACCCAAAGAATATACGAGCGGCTGAGCCGGGGAGAGTTTCTCTCGGTGGACAGCACAAACCCGTCTATCCGTCATTTGTATGAGGACATTGAGGAGAACCAGGACGACTATACCGGCTTCTTCAAGGAGATAGGCTTGCAGTTGGAGTCGGGCAACGGCTATTTCTATTTCTCGCGAATAGGAGAGGGACGGCAGGCCATCGAGCAGAAGCTGGAAAGCTTTTCCAAGTGGCTCGACTACCTGGACTTCCTGAAGACCTACAACCAGTCGTTCACCGCCGGCTACCAGTTCCGCAAGAGCCATCTGACAGAGCAGATCAGCCTCGACATCGAACTGAAGGAGAAGGCTGGCCAACTGTATAAGAAATACGGCGTGGGGTCGAACCTCGAAATCGTCAACAAGCTGCTGCAGGAGATGCAGACGATGGGCTTTGCCGAGTGCATCAGCGAGCAGGATGAGACCTACAAGATAACGTCGGCCTTCCACTATGCCGAGGACCTGGTCAATATGATTCAAATAGCCAACGAAGATGAAGTACCTGAATAAAATCATATTTATCAACAGCGCCAATATCCCGTATGCCGAGATTTCGGTAGACGGCAACGTGCATTTCACGGGTACGCAGGGCGTGGGCAAAAGCACGGTGCTCAGGGCGCTGCTGTTCTTCTACAATGCCGACAAGCACCGTCTGGGCATTCAGCAGGGGCAGAAGTCGTTCGACGAGTTCTATTTCCGTCAGTCCAACTCGTACATCCTCTATGAGGTGATGCGCGACAATGGGGCTTATACCATTTTGGTGAGCCGCTACCAGGGACGCGCTTCCTGGCGATTCATTGATGCACCCTATCAGCGCGAGTGGCTCATAGGCGAGGACAAGCAGGTGCTGAGCGACTGGGTGAGAATCCGCGAAAGGATAGACAAGAACGTGTCAGTATCGGCAAGAATCGACTCCGGCGTGATGTTCAAGGACATCATCTTCGGCAACACACGCGATGCCAAATACACCCGCTATGCCATCGTGCAGAGTGCGCACTATCAGAACATTCCGCGAAGCATTCAGAACGTCTTCCTGAACACCAAGCTGGATGCCGACTTTGTGAAAAACACCATCATACAGTCGATGGCGGACGAAGACCTGCCCATCGACCTGCAGACCTATCGCCGGCTGGTGACCGACTTCGAGCGGGAGTATGACGAGATAGACTGCTGGTTCCGACAGACGCGCGACGGCAGCTATCCGGTGCGCCAACAGGCACTGAAGATAGCCGAGCAGGGACGCAGAATCGTGGCACTCGACCAGCAGCTGCTTGACGTGTGGCGTATGCTGAACCATGCGGTGGCAGAGAGCGAGCAGAAGATACCGCTCTTAGAAACAGAAGCCGCAGAGGTGAAGGCTGACATAGAGAAGGAACGCCACCGCGAGAAAGAGCTGACGGCTGAATACGACAAGGAGAGAGACGGCCTCAACCAGGAACTGGGCGGGAAGAAGAGCAAGCTGAAGGAGATAGCACAGGCCAGGAAAGTCTTTGAGGCCATGAACATCGGCGAGAAACTGGCGCTGGCTGCCCGCGAGAAGACCATCAGGCAGGAGGCTGAAGACAAGCAGACGCTGCTGGACGGACTCTTGAAGACTCATGCGTCGATAGAAGAGAAGTACAACATAGCCAAAGGGAAATTGGAGAATGCCCGTCAGGCTTTCGAGAATGTGCAGAAAGAGGCTTTCTATCGGAAACAGGAATCGCTGCAGGCAAAGCGGAAAGTCATGGAGGAGGAGCGCACGAAGGGCAGGAACCAGCTGATGGAATCCTTCAACAACTGGCGCCACGAGTCAGACGACCGGCTGGAACTGTTGCAGAAAGAGCAAAGCAGGGCCGACCAGTCGTTGAAGGAACTGAGGCTGTGGCATCCCAAGGCCGATGAAATCAAGCAGGTGGTCGCGCGCCTCCAGCAGTTGGAACTGGCGGCAAAAGAGAACGCAGCACGGCAGACAGCGGTGAAGAGCCAGATAGCCCAGCTAACGGCAGAGTATGAAATGAAGGAGGCTGAGCTGAAACAGGCCTCCGGGCGGGAGCAGGAACGCCTGGAAACTCAGCGTGCACATGGCAAGGAGCAGATAGCAAAGATTGAACAGCTGCTGTCGCACCTCGACGGCTCGCTGTATCAGTGGCTGACAGACCATGCGGAGGGATGGGAGGACACCATCGGCAAGGTGGTGGACGAGGAGCGGATTCTCTATGCCCAGGGATTGGAACCGGCATTGAGCGCAGCGTCAGCTGACAGCATGTTCGGGGTGAAGCTCAACCTGGATCATATCGATGTGGTGCATCGCACACCCGATGACTACAGGGCAGAGAAGAAATCGTTGGAAGAACAGCTGCAGCAGCTGAACAGAGAGCTCAGCGCATTGCCCGTCGTCCTGCAGGAGAACATCGCAAAACTTGGAAAGAAATATGCTGAGAGGCTCAATCCGCTTCGCCAGCAGTCAACGCTGCTGAAGGTGGAGGAAGAGCAGGTGCCTGTAAAGCGGCAGAACCTGCAGAACGAGCAGCACCGCCTGGAGATGGAAGAGCAGGAACTCACAGCACAGGAAAAGAAGGTACGTGAGCGTGCCTTCAACGACGCTCTGCTACGAGTGCAGGCAGAAAAGGAGGCCCGCGAGAAGCAGGAAGCCAAGAACAAGAAAGAGCTCAACGACTTGGACAAGGCCTTCAACAAAGCATCGAAAACGCTCGATGAGGAATTGCGGGCATTCAAGGAATCACAGGCTTCGGAGGCCACAGCACGCTATCGGGAGTTCGACGCCCAGAAGGCTGAGCTCGATGCACAGCAGAAAGCAGAATTGGCAGGAAAGGGTGTCGATGTGAATCTGCTGGAGCAATATCGCAAGGCGTTGGAGGAGCTGCGCCGGTTGCTGAGTCAGATTGAGGCAGAACGTCCTGCGGTCATCAGTTTCCGCGAAAAAGAGCAAAACCTCTTTGCCAAGGAACCTGAGATTAAAAAGAGCATCAAGGACATTGAGCAGCAGCTGCAGATGATGCGCCAGCGCTATGAGGACAAGCGGGCACGCATGGAGAAGAAGCGGCAGGAGCAGGAGATGCGGCAAAAGCAGGTGCTGCAGGAACTGACGCACCGCCGCGAGGGCCTGAACCAGTATCATCAGGTGGTGGAGAACGAGCATCTGGTGCCCGACACGTTCCTCTCCGACGACACGACCATAGAGACATCGCAGGACTGCCAGCAGCTGCTGAGCCAGCTGCGAGGCACGGTGAATCAGAAACGTGAGACGATGGACAAGCTGAAAGACATCGTCGTCAACTTCAACCGCAACTTCAAGCCGCAGAATGCTTTCCACTTCAACACAATGCCCGTGACTGACAGCGACTATCTACAGATAGCCGCGGACCTGCAGGACTTCATGGACAACAACAAGATAGAGGAGTTCCGACAGCGCACCAGCGAGCATTACAAGGACATCCTGGGGCGCATCTCCACAGAGATTGGTGCCCTGATGAAGCGCCGCTCTGACGTGGACGGCGTGATACTCGACATCAACCGCGACTTCGTGGAGAAGAACTTCGCCGGCGTCATCAAGAGCATTGAGCTGCGGGCCAACGAGTCGTCCGACAGACTGATGCAGCTGCTCATGTCCATACACGACTACACCGCAGAAAATGCCCTCTCCATAGGCGAGCTGAACCTTTTCTCCAGCGACAACCGCGACGAGGTGAACCATAAGGTGGTGGACTATCTGAAGAGCCTCGCCCATCAGTTGCACGATGAACAAGCCAGACCGACCGTCTCTCTTGGCGACGCTTTCCGATTGCAGTTCCGTGTGAAGGAGAACGACAACGACACCAACTGGGTGGAGCGCATCAACAATGTGGGCTCCGACGGCACCGACATCCTGGTGAAGGCCATGGTGAACATCATGCTCATCAACGTCTTCAAGAAGAAAGCGGCGAAAAAAAGCGGCGATTTCATCGTACATTGCATGATGGACGAGATAGGCCGGCTGCACCCCAACAACATCAAGGGCATCCTGCAGTTTGCTAACTCGCGCAACATCTATCTCATCAACAGCTCACCCACGTCGTACAACCCCTACGACTACCGCTACACCTATCTGCTCAGCAAGCACGGCGTGAAGACGAGGGTGGAGAAACTGCTCAAGCGAACAACATAATCTTTATTTATGACACTAAGCGCATCTGTACAAGCACTGTTAGCTGGCGAGCAAGTTGCTGGCTCAAGACTGAGCGGCCGGCTGATTGACGAGCTGATGGCTGAAGGATTGCTAACCGTAGTGACCCGTGGCTCAAGAAAATCATACCGGGCTCGTGACACGGAGGCTTTGAAGAGATGCCTCATCGACAAGGACGAGAGCTACCGCATGCTGGAAGTCAATGCCACTGATTCCCGTGCTTCATTGGCAATAGCAACGGGCAACTCCAAGCTGGTGACGGTCCGCTCGTGCCCGGGGTTCCCCATCAACACATACGAACCGATGGCCTGCCTGCTGAATGGCCGCGAAATGACAGTAAGCCCTCAGGAAGGGAGCTTTTTGTTTATTTCGGATTGGCAGTCGTTCTCCATTCCCCACGATGTGATGGTGGTAGGAATCGAGAATATGGAAAACTTCCGGAAGATTCGCCAGCAGCGAAAACTGTTTGAGGCAGAATTGGGCGTCCACCAGTTCTTGTTCGTTTCCCGCTATCCACAGTCTACGGACCTCCGCTCCTGGCTAATGACGATAACCAATCGCTATGTTCATTTTGGTGATTTCGACTTAGCAGGCATCCATGTGTTTCTGACGGAGTTCTATCGGTATCTTGGCAACAGATCGTCTTATCTCATTCCGTCAGACGTTGAACTGCGATTAGCAAAAGGCTCAGCAGCGCGTTACGACGAGCAATATGACAAGTTTCATCACCTTTGTTGTGAGAACAGCGAAATACAGCGGCTAATAGACCTCATCAACAAATATCATCATGGCTATGACCAAGAAGGATATATCGAATGATGTAGAATTTTTTCGACCTGTACGGATGGAATTATGACATAGTTACGGCGCTAATTAGGTCAGTTATGTTCCGCTAAGCGGACTTTAAAAAAACCAATAAAAACAAGAAAAACAAATAAAAACATTGGCAATGATATAGCAGTTGACCTATTCATGCGCAGCCATCCCCTCCCTTCAAGGGGAGGGGGTAGGGGTGGGGTCTGTAATATCAGTAATATCCTGTCAGCGAAGAGTGTGGGCGAAGAAGTTTCAGCGAAGAGTGGGCTGCAAAGAAGTGGCAGCGAAGAACATTACTGACATTACAGACCCCACCCCTAACCCCTCCCCTTGAAGGGAGGGGATGGCTGCGCATAAATCCTTTCTGCAAAGGGTCAACTGCTATATCATTGCCAAAACATTTTGGGACAATAGCTGTCACTTTGCCCGCTGCAGGGTTCAATGCGCAGCCATTCCCCCCCTTTGCAAGGGGGAGAATTGAGTTACCTCTGCAACGGCTACATGACGGCGCAGCCCTTCCCCTCCTTTTCCAAAGGAGGGGTCAGGGGTGGTTTGTCAGAGATGTCCCAACCTATTTACAGTCCCGAAGGGACTTATTGCCGGTCAAGGCGATAGCTGTTGTCACAAATTGTTTTTCTTGTTTATATTGGTTTTTATTGGTTTTTTCTCAGACCGCTTCGCGGTATCAACTGACATAATTGCGACGCATCTATGTCACTCCATCCGTACAGCACGTTTATTTTTTTTGGCAGAAACGAAAAAAAAAAGGCAAAGAAATTTTGCCGTTACGAAAAAAATACCTACTTTTGCACACGATAACCATATTATTAACTCACAAAACAAATTTTTATTGCCTATCGAAAGAAATTTACTTCATAACAAAACTTAAAGGAATATGAAGAAATTTGACGAGCTGACCGACGAGCAGTTGGCCATGCTTTATGTAGAAGGCAATAACAGTGCTTTTGATGAGTTGTTATCTCGCACTCAAAGCAAGTTGTTCACTTACATCATGTTTGTGGTTCACGACCACGACTTGGCCGACGACATCTTCCAGGAGACGTTTGTCAAGGCCATCACCAAGCTGCAGAATGGTCAGTACACCGACACGGGGAAGTTTCAGTTCTGGCTGACGCGCATCGCGCACAACGCCATCATGGACTGGTATCGTCAGCAGCAGAGCCGCCACATCATGGAGCCCAACGCCGACAACGACCTTCAGAACCTGAGCATGGCCTCGGTGCTCGACACGTTCCGCGAGTCGGAGCTGGTGAACGAGCAGGTGCTGCGCGATGTGAAGAAAATGATGGAAGCCCTGCCCGCCCCGCAGCGTGAGGTGGTGTACATGCGTTTCTACCAGCAGCTGTCGTTCAAGGAGATAGCCGAGCTGACCAACGTCAGCATCAACACCTCCTTGGGCCGCATGCGCTACGCTCTGATCAACATGCGCCGCATGGCCAAGGAATACCAGATAGAGCTGGCACTCTCGGCTTAGCCTCTGAGCACCACCGTCACACCGCGTGCTGCCTGCGCCCCATAGACGAGGGCAGACTCGATGTCGGCAGTCTTGCTGGGGCCGCTGATGAACGTGCCGAACTTATACTGCTGAAAGTATTCTTTCGAGTCGGCTATTCGCTGGTAGGCTTCGTGCATGTTGCTGACAATGGCATCGCGCCGGAGGACGATGACCAGCTGTTGCGAAGCAAAGCACACGGCCTTTTCCTTCGTCTGCTGCGGTATCCAGATGCAGGCATTCTCAGCCACACCGATGCGGCCCTCTATCACGCCCACATCCACCGCCATCAGCTCCTTGGCATCGCCGACAGTGTCGGGGTTGATGTCAGCATCTACGCCCGGCATGTTGCTGGCCACCAGCCTGGCATCGGGATAAGCCTGCCGCACCAGGACATTCAGGTTGTCCCCAGCCTTCATCTCTATCAGCTTTGCCCCTGCTGTCGTAGTGGTCTTCTTGATAAACTCTGCCACAGGGTCGGCAAAGGTGATGGGCCTCAGCTGCGACAAGTCGGGCATGTCGTAGGTCTCGCGGGTGTTGTGGCGAAGCCTCTGTAGTATTTCTTCTCTTGCACTCATAGCTCTTTCTTTTTCCAAAGTTGGTGGAACGACTTCTTGGGAAACCTCATCATCTTGTGTCCGTAGGCCCAGGGGTTGAGTTTCAGGTTCATCAGCGGAGCGGGAATCCAGTTGACAGCCGGCGACATGCGCAGCGCTGAGACGTAGAAGGCGGGATGATTGAACAGATAGCTCATGCCCCCCGACATTATCTTCTTCATGCTGCTGGCATGGCCCAGCGACTCCAGCTGCTGCCGCCAGCGATAGACCTGCGTGGAGAGGTCAACCTTGACAGGACACACATTGTCGCACGAGCAGCAGAGTGAGCAGGCCGACACGTTGTCGTAATACTTGTGCGGGTCGCGCAGCATGCCCAAGTTGATGCCGATGGGCCCGGGGATGAAATAGGTGTAGCTGTAGCCGGCCGAGCGTCGATAAACGGGGCAGGTGTTCATGCAGGCGCCGCAGCGCATACACTTCAGCGTCTGCCAGTGTTCGGGGTTGCCCATGATATCGCTCCGTCCGTTGTCCACCAAGACGATGTGCATCTCGCCTCCTGGTCGCGGGCCTCGGAAGTGGCTGGTGTAAACCGTCGTCTCCTGTCCTGTACCACTACGTGCCACTAACCGCTGGAACACGCCCATAGCTTGATAGTCGGGTATCAATTTCTCAATGCCCATCGACACGATATGCAGTTTGGGTATCGATGTCGACATGTCGGCGTTGCCCTCGTTGGTACACACCACCACGTCGCCCGTGGCAGCAATGCCGAAGTTGGCACCCGTCATGCCGCAGTCGGCCTCGGCAAACTGCTGGCGCAGGTGCATGCGTGCCACATAGGTGAGGAAGGTGGGGTCGTTTTCAGAGGTGAGAAGTGAGGAGTTAGCGATGGCAGAATAGCCTTTCGCTATCTCATTGAAATCAGGTATCAGCTTACGGAAAGTGTCGCCTATCTCCTCGCGGTGAACATGGAGAGCCGGCATGACAATATGGCTCGGTGCCAGCTTCATCATCTGCAGGATGCGCTCGCCAAGGTCGGTCTCCACCACGTCGATGCCCTTTGCCTCCAGATGCTCGTTCAGGTGGCACTCCTCGGTGAGCATACTCTTGCTTTTCACCACCTTCTTCACGTTGTGCTTTGAAAGGATGTCAAAGACTATGCGGTTATACTCGTCGGCATTCTGTGCCCAGTGTACGTGTACGCCGTTTCTGAGGGCGTTCTGCTCGAACTGCTCCAGATAGTCGGCCAGGTGCGTCTCTGTATGCTTCTTGATTTGGCTGGCAGCGTCGCGCAGGTCTTCCCACTCGGGCAGTGCCTGCGCCATGCGGTCGCGCTTCTGCCTCACGCCGAAGAAAGTCTGGTCGTGGCGTGTCACTACGGCATCATCTTTCAGATAGTCCTCTGCTGCTTTTGAATGTTTCGTGCTCATAGTCCTGCGGAAAGTATTTGTGCAACATGAATAAACTGTATGTCAAGCCCCTGCTTCTGTGCCACGCCCTTCATGTGCATGAGACAGGAAGAGTCAGGTCCGGTGATGTATTCGGCTCCTGTGGCCATGTGCCGCTTCAGCTTTTCCAAGCCCATGCGCGCAGAGACGGCCTGCTCCTCTACGGCGAACATGCCGCCAAAGCCGCAGCACTCGTCAGGGCGCTCAGGCTCCATGATCTCGATGCCGTCCACCAGGTTCAGCAAATCGATGATTTTGTTGAACCGTGGGATGTTGCGCTCTGAAGGCGCCGACAGGTTGAGTTCTCTCACTCCGTGGCATGAGTTGTGAACGCTCACCTTGTGGGGGAACTTCGCAGGTAGGCTCTTCACCTGCATGACATCGTGCAGGAACTCCACCAAGTCCATCGTCTTTCCTGCCGCCTCGCACTTCTCTTCCTTCATGAGATGAGGGTGGAAGCATCGCACATAGGCAGCACAGCTGACGCTGGGAGCCACCACATAGTCGAAGTGTGCGAAGAGCTCGTCGTACTTCTTTGCCAACGGCACCGCCATGCGCTCGAAGCCTGCGTTACCCATCGGCTGTCCGCAGCAGGTCTGCTTCTCAGGATAGTCGACGTCGAGCCCCAAGCTGCGCAACAATTTCCATGTCGCCACTCCCACCTCAGGGTAGAGTGCATCGACATAGCAAGGAATGAACAACCCGATTTTCATTTGTTTATTTCGATTGAATAGTTTGTTTTAATCACCATGAGATAAATAATCGCACTAAGCTACATTATTCTAGCTAAGTCTTTTACGATTACCTAACTCAGATTCTCTATTTCTTCTATAGACAAGCCTGTCACTTCACAAATAACAGAATAATCAAGCCCTTTTGCTTTCATAATACGGGCATGTTCCAAATTTACTTCCAATCGACCTTCAGCACGACCTTCAGCACGACCTTCAGCACGACCTTCAGCAAGGCCTTTGGCACGACCTTCAGCAAGTCCTTTGGCACGACCTTCAGCAAGGCCTTCAGCACGACCCTCGGCAAGGCCCTCTTCTTTTCCCTCGAAGTGCCCTTCCAACTTACCTTCTCCGCGAGCTGTATATATCTGATCAGCCAGTATGACGCGGTCGTCTAAATAGCGACGGTAGGCAGCCTGCTCTTCCCGGCTCATCTTGGCTACTTGCAACTTCTCGCGTGCCTCTTTCAGTCCAGGGGCATCGGCATCTTCAGGAATCTCGCTTGTAGAGAGGAAATAAATCCACTGCTCCAACGGCACACGGCTCCAGCGGTTGAAGTCGTTCACCTTCAGAATATAGTATTCAGGATAGAGCTGATACACCTCGCTTACGCCGAACTTCTGGCGTTGGAATGTAGAGAGCATCAGCACGTCGTTCTCATGAATGCCGCGAAATTCTGTCTTGCCGTGGTAGACGTAGTCTTTGCCTTGGCCCAAGTCAAAGAAAACAATGTTGATGGAGTAGACCTTCTTCACATTGTCGTAGTTCTGCCCACTGTCAATATATTCCGTCACCAGCTTGGAGGCTCCAAACAAGATACGCTGGAAATAGGCATATTCCGACTCTCCCTGCACCTCGATGAGCAGCATTTCACCCTCGGAATTTTCTGCCAGGATATCCACACGATTAGCCTTTGCCTCGCCCCTATCTATATTGCTTTCGCTTTCCAGCAAACGGTGTATCTTCACATTCGTTTCCAGCAATGTCGACACAAAGCCTTCCAACACGACGAAGTTAGCCTTGTCGCGCAGCATACGTTTCAAAGCCCAGTCAAAACTGACTAATGTTCGCTCTTTCTTCATCATTTCTACTCTTTTGCGTGCAAAAATACAAAAAAAATCTGCAACTAACAGTCTTTTTCCTACTTTTTTTCTTTCATTACTGTTTTTCCGCTCTCTGGCCAGCAGTTCCCTCGGGACGCCAGCAGAGTGGGAAAGTAGAAGGACGCTCCGACTCCCGCTTCACGTTCCCCTCGCAGGCAAAGGGATAGGAGGCGGATTCAACAAAATATCCGTAAAAACGATTATCCGCAACCAGGTGATTGCAAAGTTTTGCATCCTTTCATAGTTTTGGTCTGAAGAAAATCCGTGGTGTGAGTCCTGCAGTTTCAAGGCAACATAGGTTTTAAAAGTTTCCTGCCGAGAAACCATCGGTTTCTCGGCAGGAAACCAAAGGTTTCTCGGCTGGAAACTTTCGGTTTCCCGATGGTGGAATCGCTAATGGAAAAGAGATAGCCACCCCAGCCCCTCCGGCTTATCTCTTTGGCCAGACACTTTGTCCTCCGCTTGGCCAACAAGATACATTCCATCCGTACTGGTCGAAAAGAATGTCAAAGGGGGCACGCCTTTTGACTCGTGCCCCCTTGACTTGGTTCTCTTGTGATGATGATTACATATCCTCGTAGGTGTCGAGATAGGTGACGTGGGTAACGAGGTACTCGTCAACGCCGTGCTTGCCGTCGGCACCGCCTATGCCGCTCTTCTTCATGCCGGCGTGGAAGCCCTGGATGGCCTCGAAGTGCTCGCGGTTGACGTAGGTCTCGCCAAACTCCAGCTCACGGCAGGCTTTCACGGCAATGTTGAGGTCCTTGGTGAAGATGCTGGAAGCCAGACCATACTCGCAGTCGTTGGCCATAGCGATGGCATCGTCGATGGTGTTGAACTCGATGAGCGGGATGACGGGGCCGAAGGTCTCCTCGTGGATGATGTCCATGTCCTGACGGCAGTCGTCGAGGACGGTGGCAGCGTAGAAGTAGCCTTTCTCCCCTACCCTATGTCCGCCGCACAGCAGCTTGGCACCCTGTTTGATGGCACGCTCTACCTTCTCGGTGACGCTCTCCAGTGCGCGCTGCTCCACCAGCGGGCCCATGTCGACGCTCTCGTCGGCGCAGGGGTCGCCCACCTTCACAGCCTGCATCTTCTCTACGAGAATCTTAGTGAAGGCTTCCTTCACATCCTTCTGCACATAGACACGCTCAGCGTTGTTGCATATCTGTCCGTTGTTGCCGATACGCGAGTCGACAATCCACTGAGCAGCACGCTCCAGGTCGGCATCCTTCATCACGATGGCAGGAGCCTTGCCGCCCAATTCGAGCGAGACCTTGGTGATGTTCTTCGAAGCAGCAGCCATGATGCTCTCGCCAGCTGCCACGCTGCCCGTCACGCTGACGATGTCAATCTTCGGCGAGCCAGCCATCTCGTTGCCGATGACGCTACCCTTGCCTGTCACGATGTTGATGACGCCGGCGGGCAGACCTGTCTCGGCCACCACCTTGGCAAACTCTGTGCAGTTCTCGGGTGTGAGCTGCGAGGGCTTGATGACGATGGTACAGCCTGCGATGAGGGCAGCACCGGCCTTACGTGCGATGAGGAAGAAGGGGAAGTTCCAGGGCAGGATGCCAGCCACCACGCCTATGGGTTTCTTCGTCAGCAGGATGGTCTCATTGGGGCGGTCGCTGGGGATGATCTCACCCTCGATATGCCGGGCAAACGTGGCCATATACTCAAAGTAGGCGATGGTGGCGCCCACCTCGATGGCAGCCCAGTTGCGGGTCTTACCCTGCTCACGCATAATGATTTCCGTGAATTCGTTCTCGCGTGCCTTGATGCCGGCGGCAATCTTCAGCAGATAGCCAGCACGCTCGATGGCAGGCGTCTTGGCCCAGGCCTTCTGTGCGGAGCGGGCAGCGTCGAGGGCGCGGTTCACATCCTCGATGGTGCCTTCGGGTTGGCGGGAGATGACCTCCTCGGTGGAGGGATTCAACACATTAATCCACTGGCCATTCGAGCTCTCGCAGAACTGACCGTTGATGTACATCTGTAAGTCTTTCATACGTGTAGTTGTTTTTAGGTTTGGTTTGTCAAAAAATCATCGGCAAAGATAGTAAAAGTTTTCGAACTAAAAGATTCTGCTGCAAAAAACTCGCTGAAATCATCAAAAACCAAGTAAGAAGAATCAAAAATCAAAGATTCCCAAGCTTGTTCAACGATTCACATAGACCGTTTTGGATGTGCCGTCCGCCCTTTTCTCTATGCATAGTCCGCGAGGTTCGTCCAGTGGGCGTCCCAGCAGGTCGTAGTAGGTTTTCGGTGCCTCATTCTCCGTTTGTGTCAGCTCCTTGACAGCAGCAGCGCCTTTGTCAATCATAAGGATATAGGTGTTGAGGCTGCGTGCAGGCAGGCTGAGTCTCAGCAGATTCGTTGGCTCTTCGATGGTGATGGGTGTCTCCTGGCACAGGTTCTCGGTCTCATTGCCCGTGGACAGCAGATGTACTCCGCTTTTCACCTTGAAGGGCAGCTTGAGCTTCAGGTCGTGCGCATTCTTGGTAGTGTCGATAGCCATGACGATGACAGAGTCGCCCTTGATATAGGCTGATGTCTCGAAGGCAGAGTTGGTGCCTGTGGAGACGCTGGCCGTTGTTCCCAGACGTGTGGAACCGGTGACATGCTTGGAGAAGTGTGACATGACGTAGGCACGTGGCAGCAGCTTGTTCTTCGTATTGCCAGGGTTATACTTTGTCTCGCCTGTTCCCACAAAGGCCCAGTGGGCACGCATGTACCAATAGATGTAGCCCGTGCATCCTGCGAGCATACACTCGTTGAGCTCCTCGGCAAAGATGAGCTGTTCGTGCCAGTTGGGCAGGTGGTCGATGTTGTCGGTGACAGAGTGCTCCGTCATCCACACCTCCTTGCCGTATTTGGCAGCGAGCACGGCCGACGACTTCATGTTGCCCAATGGCGGATGCCCATAGAGGTGGCCCGCTATGATGTCAATCTGTTCACGGGCAGCGGCATTGTTGAGCAGGAGATTGGAATAGCTGGGGTCGAAGCCCAATGGCTCGGCACTGATGAGTCGCACGCCCTTGTACTTCTCCCTGTCGAGCATGTAGGCATAGTCCTTGACCAGGTTGAGCTGTTCCTGCGGTGTATAGAGACAGCCTGAGTAATCAACCCACCAGTCGGGCTCATTCTGAATGGAGACAGCATCCACATTGACGCCGTTCTTCTGCATGTACTCCAGGAACGTGTTGAGCCAGGGGAAGAACTTGTCGTAGCAGTCGGTACGCAGTCTGCCCTGCTGGTTGCCTTGGCTGTCGGACTTGCCTCCCTGAGCCGTGCCGTTGGTCTTGTATTCTCCAGGAGGCGACCACGGTGTTCCGAAGACGATGCCGCCCCGCTGCTTGACAATCTTGGCCGACGGCAGCGAGCCCTTCCAGTCGTAGGGTGTGTCATAGTTGTTCCATTCGGGCACGACGACATCGCCTACGAAGTTCGGCGAGATCTCCATGCGCATGATGTTCAGCCCAATCTTCGACTGCGGTCCATAGAGCAGTCTGACCGGCTGCGTGTCGGTGCCGAAGGGGCACATGGCGCCGTCGCAACAGGCTGCGCCGAAGCCGGTCACCGTCTGGTAGCGGGTGTCACTGACGGTGACGGTGATGATTCCAGCGTGAATGGCTGTTGCAGCGGCCATTGCTAACATTGAAGTAAAAATCTTCTTCATGGATATAAATGATTGAATAGATGATGGAATTATCATGCGCCTGCAAATTTAAACATTTTTTCTGAACAGACAAATTTTTTTGTTACCTAATTCAAAAAAAGGTGGAGGGTGGAGGGTGGGTGTGCACGACTACGTGCGCCACACGACCATTTGCCTTGACCCTTCGTTTGGAAAGGGAGGGAATGTGTGCGAAATCCGCAGGCCTCGGATTTTTTGTCCGAAGCCTGCGGATTGTTCCGTCAGCATGACGGTTGAGAAAGATCAGTTCCTGGTGCAGAGAAAGTGTTGGGCTCTGCTTTTACTTGATGATCACCTTACGACCGTTGAGGATGTAGAGACCCTTGTTGAGCGACGAGCTTACTCGGCGGCCCTGCAGGTCATAGTAGCGGTTGTCGGCAATGGTCTCATGGTTGACATCAGCGATGCCCTGCAGTTCCTCAGAGGGTTTCTCGGTGCCGTAGTAGGTGAGGCGGAAGTTGTCGACCACAACCCAGTCCTGAGCCCTCTCGCGGAACTTCTGCACGAGAATCATCAGCTCGCCAGTGGTGACCTGCACGAGGATGCCCGACTTGTAGAGTCCGTTCTGGAAGTAGTCGCAGGCCTCGTTGATCCACATGGGGAACTCTCCGACGTAGAGGTCTTCGCCGTTGGGGTCATCAATCTGTCGGATGGTGCCGTCTTCGTTCATCACGGGCTGTCCGTCCTCGCCAATCTCGTCAATGCGGTAGCGAGTGGTGCTGCGGTTGCCCAGACCGGGAGCCTTGTCCACCTCGCTGAGGATGTTGGGCAGTGCCACCTGGTTGTCGGTGTTCATGTCGACGAGCATGGCAGCCTGCACGCGCTCCTCTCCGGCCGACTCTGCACGAATCTGGTCCTGATGGTTGCCGTCGCGGTAGTATCCCTGCACGCCTATCCAGTACCATCCGGGCAGGAGGTCGTAGAGGTTCTGGCTGAAGTCGAAGTCGGCGCTGTCCCAGCACTCGAAGGCGAAGTCAACATGGTTGTCGTAGCGTCCCCAGACACTGCCATTGTTGTACTGGCTAATCCATGCTGAGATGTCCTCACGCTGGTTGAAGTTGGGCGACATGATCTTATAGGTGGCATCCTGCGGCTTGTCGGCGGTGGCAGTGGCCAGCAGCTCGTCGCGCTCGGCCCTGGTCACCAGCTTCCATTGGTTCTCGGGGTTGTCGATGCCATACATGTCGGTGTCGATGTTGCCGTAGGTGTTGGGGCGGTAGCCGAGGAGCATGCGCTCGCCGGTCTCATTGTTCTTCTCGCCGTTGGCACGTGCTATGGCATAGACTCCGGTCTTACCTTCCACGGGCACAAACTCCCAGAGGTTCTGGTTGGGGGTGTCCATGTAGCCGCCGTAGTTGAGGTATTCGCTCTCGCCACCGTTGTTCAGATGGGTGTCAATCTTGAATCCGTTGATGGGGTCTCCGTTCTCCGGATATTCCGTTCCGCTGATGAGTGTCACCTCTACGCCGGGGAATCCCACGAAGGCATGTGCGCCCCAGTCGCCTCCACCACAGAGGAAGCGCTTCAGTCCGACGTTATAGATATAGAAGTCGCCGTCGGCGGGAGTGGCTCCCTTGAACACGTCAGCGTGCTTGTCGGCAGCCTTCTTCTTGCGCTCCACGCGCAGCTGGTTGAGGGCGTCGTGAATCTTTCCTGCAGCGTCAGCATGCTCCAGCACAGCCTTGGCATTGTCGATATAGGCAGCATCGACGCCAGCCTTCTCGGCGAAGGGGATGGTAGCAGCAAGGAACTGGAGCGGCTCCTGCACGCCGCGCACGTCGTTCAGCGCATTGCGCATTGCCTTGATGGCCTCGTTGAAGGCGTCGAGGTCGGCCTCGTTAGCAGCGGCCTGAGCAGCTGCGAGGGCATTGGCATAGAAGTCGGGCTGCACGCCGGTGAAAGCGTTGGCCTCAGCCATCACGTTGGTGTAGTCTTTGGCAGCAGCCAGGGCATCGCGCAGCTTCATCGAGGCAGCAGCAATGGCTGTGGCATCGGTGCCGCTGAGAGCCAACTGTGCCTCAGCAATGGCGTTGGTGAGCACGGCCACGGTCAGACCGTCGTAGGCCGTAGCCTCTTCGAGGGCTGCCTGCAGGTTGGCCTTAACCTCGGTGAGGTCAATCTCGTTGCCTAAGTAGGTGAGTGTGAAGTTGTCGAAGACGAGCCAGTCGTCATCGCCGCCGCCAATCTTCTGCATACCGATGGTGAGGCTTCCGTCGCTGACCACCACCTTGACGGGGTCGTTCCAGTAGCCGCCCTTGAAGAAGCAGTTGGAGGCGCGGTCGAGCGCATTGCCGGGCACGCTGTTGCCGGGGATATAGACACCGCCCTGTGGCACTGCGTAGGAGTCGAGGTCTTCCTCGGTGACACCGCTCTCAAGGATGGACTTGAAGGGACGGCTCACGTCATTGAGGAAGAAGAAGGCACGGATCTCCTCTTCGCCAGCCTCGCGCTTGGCTCCGATGCGTACTTCCGAGCCGTCACGGTAGAAGCCCTGCAGCTTAAACTCGTAGGTGCCGTTGGGCAGTCCTGTGATGGTCTTCTTCAGTTCGAACTTGGTCTTCTTCCAGCACTCCACGGCGCGGTTGGCACGCACGATGCCGTCGCCACCCTGTGCATAGACGCCGTCGCCCTCCTGGATGACATCCCAGCGGTTGCGCTCATCCTGATTGGCAAAGTCGTGGCCTCCGATGAGCCAGGTAGCGTCCTTCGGGTTGGCTTTCGTAGCCGTCATCAAGTCGGCCATGCGCTGTTCGTAAGTCACGAGCACCCATTCCTGATTGAAGCCGAAGTCGTCAATCCATCCCTCATCGTTGGCGTTGAGGTAGTGCTGCTCGTTGTCGGTGGAAATGACATAGACATTCTCCTTGCCTGCCACTGGTGTGAACTGCCATGAGGTCTGGGGCTGGTCGGTGTCGAGATAGAAGGCAGGGTTGTCGCCCACCTGCGGTCCGTTGATGCTGTGGTTGTGGCCGAACTTAGGATTGAGGCGGTAGCCGTCGTCCGTTGGCACAATCTCGATGTCGAGGCCATAGGCACCCAGCTCGGCACGCGTGGTCCAGTAGGGTGCATTGTCGATGTTGTTCTGCAGCCACTTACCTGTCTCAACCTGATACAGATAGAAGGTGCCTCCCTCTGCGGGCAGCGCATTGCCTGTCCAGGGAGCGTTCTGTGCCTGCGTCGAGGCAAAAGCCAGCAGGCTAAGTCCTAAGAGTAAAGTTCTTTTTCTCATAATAGTGTTAGTTATTGTTGAATAAGAATATTATTTCTGTGCTATTTTGCGTGCTTGTCCGCCTTCAAGCTGTTCTATCACGATGCCTTGACCGCTGTGGTCGTCCACGCGCAGCCCGCCCAAGGTGTAGACGGCACGGGGCTGGCTGTCGGGCTTGGTGCCCAGATGCCCTACGCTGGCAGCATCGCCGAAGAGCGGGACGTTGGCCGTGACTGAGGGTGTGCGGTTGCGCACCGTTGGCCATCCGTCCTTGTCCCAAATAATCTGGTCGAGATAGACCTTGCGCCCACCGTCGGGGTCGGCAGCGTCGAAGCCGTGGTAGAGCATCCAATGCTGGCCGGCATCGTCCTGAATAATCTCAGAGTTGTGGCCGGGTCCCACCACCTTGTTGCTTTTCTGCAGCACCAGCATGAAGTTGTTCTCCATAGCCGGGCGTCCCGTCTTGTTGACATAGGGGCCCAGCAGATTCTCGGAGCGGGCCACCACCACGCGATAGGTGCTGTTGAGTCCCTCGCAGCAGGTGCCGGCCGAGCCGAAGAGGTAATAGTAGCCATCCTTCTTATAGATGTAAGTGCCCTCGGTGAGTGTGCCGGCTATCTGCACTTTCTCTGCGCCGGGCTTCACGCTCAGGCCGTCGTCGCTCAGCTGGATGGCGTAGATGCCCCGGAAACTGCCCCAGAACAGATACTTGCTGCCGTCCTCCTCTTCTATGTAGAATGGGTCGATGCTGTTCTGCACGCCAATCTCGCTGCTGATGAAGAGCTTGCCCACATCGGTGAAAGGACCTTGGGGACGGTCGGCCGTAGCCACGCCGATGCCGCACTCCCACTCGCCGCCCCAGGTGGACTTGGAGTAATACATGACATACTTGCCGTTGATGTAGTTGATGTCGGGAGCCCATACTCTGCCGTTGGGCACCATCTGCGGACGTGTCCTGTCGGTAAAGGCAGTGCCCATAAACCGCCAGTCTACCAGATTCTCGGAACGGTAGATGGGCACGTTGCGGATGTTCTCTGTGGCATAAAGATAATAGTAGCCGTCGGACGCCTTGATGACTGTAGGGTCAGGCAGGCTCTCGTCGATGACAGGATTGCTGTACTGTGTCTGTGCCTCCATCGAAGAGATGGCGGCAAGCAGCAATGTCAGCGTCAGGAGTGCAAGTGTTCTTGTTTTCATGGTTTGTTGAAAGTTGCTGCAAAGTTAGGAAGATTACAGCCGAAAAGGGGAAAAATACCGTTCAAAAAACAAGAAAAACTGACAAAAGGGCGCCAATGAAGAAATAATTTTGCTGTTAAGCGCCGTGAGTCAAATAATTTTCGTAATTTTGAAGCCGAATTACTTGCACCCGACTATCAACCAACAGCATCATGAGATACTTTCTGAAACGATTCATCCGCCTTTATACATTATTATATATATGGGCACTCGGCTTTGTCTTGGCCGCAGCGTCGCCCGTCATACGCGCGTCATTCATCAACTACATGGCAGCCGACGGTCTGAGCGACAACAACGTGCTCTGCGGTCTGCGCGACAGATACGGCTTCATGTGGTTAGGCACCAACAATGGCCTCAACTGTTTCGACGGTGTGCAGAACACGGTCTACCGAAACATGATTGAAGGGAAGAGCGGCATTGAGAGCAACACCATCACCACCCTCTATGAACACGGCGACGACATCTGGTTTGGCGGTTCCTTCGGACTCTATATCTATGACAGGCAGAACCATCGCTTCAAAAGCTTCGACAAATGCACCAAGTATGGTGTGAGCATCAGCGCCACCGTGCAGGACATCGTGGGCAGCCAGGATGGGCGCATCTGGATAGGCACGCAGGGACAGGGACTGTTCATCTACAACCCTAAGACCGACGAGCTGATACAGGACAGCCGCCACGGCGCCTTCATCAGCGACATCCTCGCCGTGAACGACAGCCCCGTCTTCGTGGCTACGCTGCAGGGACATGTCATCCTCTATGGGCAGGACGGCACCTACATGATGGAGCATGCCATACCCGACTACCGCAGCGACAAAAACAACATCAGCCTGGAGTTCATAGGCTTCAGGCTCTTCATCGGCTGTGAGCGCGGACTGTACACTGTGCTGAAGGGCGACGAAGAGGTGACGCCTGTGCCCCATGTGAACATCGGCATACAGTCGCTGCTCAGGAAAGGCCATCAGCTGCTCATGGGCACCGACCAAGGCATCTGGCTCTACGACCCCGCCACGCAGCACTCCGAGCGCTATGACAATCCCGAAGACAAGAGCACCGGCCTGACCGACCAGCGTGTGAACGCTCTGGCATGGGACAGCGACAGCACGCTGTGGGTGATGACACAGATGGGCGGCGTGTGCTATATGCCCCAGACCCGCAGTGATGTACAGACGGCCTTCCTCTCGGAGAATGGGAGAGGCAACATGATTTACGCGGTGTGTGAGACGCCCGACGGCCGGCTGTGGATTGGTCACGAGAAAGGACTGGGCACCTTCAATCCCGCGACACAGCGCATCGACAGCTATCCGGCCCCCGAGCTGAACCAGGAAGTCAGCGTACTGATGGCCGACGGCAAAGACCTGTGGATAGGCACGCGGAGGCAGGGCATCTTCGTCCTGGACACCACCAACGGGCAGTTGCGCCACTATCAGTATTCGTCAGACAAGTCCTACACGGTGCCCAGCAACGAGATTACCTGTCTGCTGCGCACCTCCGAGGGCGTCATCTATGTGGGCACCAGCTGGGGACTGTGCCACTATGAGCGCTCGACGGAGAACTTCATGTGGTATTTCGGCATAGGCTCCACCACATATATCACCAGTCTGACCGAGGACAGCGAAGGCTGCGTGTGGGCTGCCACCAGCAATCACGGAGTGTTCAAGCAGTGGGACAAAGGCGGTTCATTCCGTAACTTCACCTATCATCAGAAAGAGGCACAGTCGCTGGCCAACAACAATGTCTCGACCGTGTTCTGCGACCACAGCGGTCAGGTGTGGGTGGCCTACAACGGAACAGGCCTGGCACGCTATCAGCCTCGCACAGAAAGTTTTGAGCCATTTGGCACCGACACGCCCGAGATACAAGACCAGCAGATCTATTTCATTGTAGAGGATCTGCAGCACAATCTGTGGATGGGAGCCGAGACGGGCATGGTGCGCATCAACTCGGGCAGAGATGCCCAAGACGTACAAGTGCTGCGCGGCTCCACTGACATGAACCGTCTGCTCAAGCCTCACAATTCGGCTTACATCACCCGCAACGGCGAGCTCTTTGCCGGGCGCTTCAATGTGCTGGCCCATTTCTATCCCGACCGCATTAACTTGGCAGACAAGAAGGCACCGGTCTATATCACATCCATCACCCTGCCTTTCTCGTCAATCGAAGAAGAAGAATCACTACGCGCTCAGCACGCCTTGCTAAACAACGGTCACACCCTCACCCTACCCTACTCCGACAACAGCTTTACCCTGCACTTCTCACAGCCTCTCTTCACCAGCCCCGACGCTCATCGCCGGTTTGAATACCGCATGGAGGGCATCGATGCCACATGGGCCAAGGGTACGAAGAACGCCGAGGCCACCTATGTGAACGTGTCGCCGGGCGACTATGTCTTCCTGCTGCGCGAGGCCGGCAACACCGACGAGAGCACCTACGCCCGGCTGAGCATCAAAGTGCTGCCACCCTGGTATCGCACCAATCTGGCCTATCTCATCTATCTGCTCCTCATCGTCTCAGCTATCGTCTATCTGCTGCGCCGATACAACAACAGCCTGAAACGCCGATACAACCGCCGTATGAAAGAATATAGGACGGCACAGGAGAAAGCCAACTTCGAGTCGAAGATACGCTTCTTCGTCGACCTTGTGCACGAGATACGCACACCGCTGTCGCTCATCAGTCTGCCATTGGAAGCGATTGAGGAGAGTGAAAACGCTGCCGTCAAGAAGCATACCAGTGCCATTCGCCGCAACATGAACTATCTGCTGGGCATCACCAATCAGCTGCTCGACTTCCAGAAGGCTGAGCACGGCAAGATACAGCTCAACCGGCGCAACTGCGACATCGGCCAGTTGCTCAACGACACCTTCCAGCAGTTTACCGATGCGATGGAGGTGCAGGGCAAGCGCATCCAGCTGCAGTTGCCCGACGAGCCTATTGTCAGCAGCATCGATGCCGACAAGGTGCAGAAGGTGATGATGAACCTCATCGGTAACGCTGCCAAGTACGCCCGGACAGAAATCATCGTCCGTCTCGAGCAAGTGCCCGATCAGTCAGCCCTACGTATTTCCGTCATCGACGACGGGCCGGGCGTGCCGCAAGAGGAGCGTGACAAGATTTTCGACCTCTATTACCAGATAGGCAACGAGAGTGCTGCCACCACCTTGGGCACCGGCCTCGGTCTCTCCTACGCCAAGATGCTGGCACAGGCCCACGACGGCGACCTCTCCTACACCGATGCCGTTGGAGGCGGCTCCAACTTCTACCTCACACTCCCCATTTTCAAAACCGAAGGGGCTAATGACTCCAATAAGTCCTATGAGTCCTCTACATCCTCTGAGTCCTCTGCATCCTCTGAGTCCTCTGCATCCTCTGAGTCCTCTGAGTCCTCTGCATCCTCTTCTAAGCCTCAAACCACCAATCACCGCATCCTCATCGTGGAAGACAACGAGGAACTGCTGCAGATGACTGCCGACGCCCTGCGGCCCTACTTCCACATCCTCAAGGCTCGTGACGGTGTGGAAGCCCTCGACGTGCTGCGCTTTAACGAGGTTGACATCATCGTCAGCGACGTGATGATGCCACGCATGGACGGCATCGAGCTGTGCTCCAAGGTGAAGCAGGACATCAACTATTCACACATACCCATCATCCTGCTCACAGCAAAGACCAGCATTGAGGCCAAGCTTGAAGGCATGAAGAGTGGAGCCGACATCTATTTGGAGAAGCCGTTCTCTGTCAAGCAGCTGCACCTGCAGATCATGAATCTTCTGCGGATGCGCCAGACCTACTATGAACGGATGCGCAACATCAGTTTGGACGGCAGCGAAACGCCAGACAGCAAGGAAGCCAACACAGCCAACACGGCCGACAATCAGCTGGGCCTTAGCCAGCAAGACCTGCTATTCATGGAACGTCTGCAAAAGATGGTGGCCGAGAACATGCGCGACGAGGAGTTCTCCATCGACCAGCTGGCCGAGCAGATGAACATGAGCCGCAGCAGCTTCTACCGCAAGATCAAGGCCCTGACCGACATGACACCCGTTGACTACCTGAAGATGCGCCGACTGGAGCAGGCCGCCACCTACTTGCGCCAAGGCATACGCATCACTGAGGTGGCTGAACGGGTCGGATTCACCAGCAGCAGCTACTTCGCCAAGTGCTTCAAGGCCCGTTTTGGCGTTTTGCCAAAGGACTTTATAGCACGATGATTAGTTTTTAGCTTTCTTTGAATAGCATTTTTCGTTCACTGAACGGAAAATGCTATAACTTTGTACCCGTATTTTCACAAAACCACGAAAACCAACAATTATAGTTCACTTTATTATCAACTAACAACTATTATTTATGAGAAAAAAATTATCTCTTTTCCTTGGGCTGATAGCAGCCTTGTTGCTGGGCAACGTTGACGCGAAAGCGCTCACATCGCCCTACACTGGCTCAAAGCTTGAAGCCGGCAATTTCTTCATCTACAATGTGGAGACAGGCCTGTGGTTGCAGAACAATGAGAAGAACACCGGCGACTGGAACACCCGCGGAGCTACCGGCACCTACGGATTCGCCTTCGAGCTCTTCAACGAGGAAGGCGGATGGCGCCTCGACCCAAAGTTCGGCCACAACCACAGCATGAACATCGGCAACTTCTATCTTGACACCGGCGACCCACGCAGCTACTGGACCATTGAGCCGACACAGGTAGACGGAGTCACCAATGCCTACACCATCAAGGGCGGCGACAACGGTTTCTTAGGACTTGACGCCAACGACAACCTGGCTTGGACTGAGGACAAGAGCGTGTGGCAGCTCGTCACTCGCGAGGAGCGCATCGCCTATCTGATGGAGAACGCCACCGAGGAGAATCCCATCGATGCCACTTTCCTGCTGGCAGACCCCAGCTTTGCCAACGAGAACGAGCGTGCTAACCAGTGGCAGTGGCAACGCAACGGCGGCAACCTCGACAACGTGCGCTGGTACTGGAACCGCCGCTCCTACGCCGTGTGGAACACCAGAGACTTCACCCTCAAGCAGACCGTCTATGAAGTGCCCAACGGCAAGTATGCACTGACTTTCAAGGGCTTCTACCGCGACGGCAACAAAGACGATGTGGCACAGCGTCGCGCTGAAGGAACGGAGCGCATCCTGGCACATTACTTTATCAATGAGGACAAGGCCGACGTGATGTCCATCCTCGACGGAGCCAACCCAACACGCATCGACGGACTGTTCTACTATCCTAATGAGGGAGCAGATGCACCCTATGGATACTATCCTGACAATGCAGACGCCTTCAACCGCATCTTCCAGGATTATCCCAATGCCTATCTGAACAAGCCCCTCATCTCAAAGGTTGCCACCGGCACCATCATTGTGGGCATTGAGAAGATTGAGGCCAATCCAAACGACTGGTTTGCCTTCGACGACTTCCGCATCAGCTATCTGGGCAACGCCCTCACCTTAGAGGACTGCATCGAATCGCTCGAGAACGCCATTGCCGAGGCCGACGCCTTCGACCTCTCCACCACTTCGGGCACACTGGCCACCAAGCTCAAGCTGGCTTTGTCGAAGGGTAGGAACATGCTTCATTCTACCGACAAGGATGCTGTGCAGGAAGCCACATCAGCTATCTACAATGCACTCCTTCAGGCTAAGAGCGTCAACGTCACCGTGCTGCGCCAGACCGTGGAGTTGGCAAAAGAGGAGAATCTCGACGTGACCGAAGCCACTCAGGTTGTTAACAAAGCTAACGAGCCTGCCGAGGTGGAACAGGCACTCTTCGACCTGCGCGCTGCCCGCAAGATCAACGCACTGCGCATGAACGACATCTACACCGGCTCAGCTCCTGCAGAGGGCAAGGTCTATTTCTTCAACCTGGGCACCGGCCTCTTCCTCGGCACTGGTTCCGACTGGAACACCCACGCTGCTGTTGACCAGGTGGGCATCGAGATTGAGCTCTTGGCAGAAGGCGACAACTTCAAGATGAAGACCGACCGTGGCGGCGGCTGGCTGAACTATGGCGGCTACGTCGACACCCCTGCTCAGGACGTGTGGCACTTCCTCCCCGTGGCTGGTAAGCAGAATGTTTATAACATCAGCTCTACCGGACAAGACGGCTTCCTGCTGGGCTATGACCCCAACGGACGCACCGACGGCAAGAAATACTGGAGCACCATCGCCATCGACCGCACAGGTCTTGACAACCCCATGAACCAGTGGAAGATTATCACTCCTGCCGAGCGTGAGGAGCTCATCAAGAATGCAGCCAACGATGCACCTGTCGACGTGTCTTACCTCATCAAGAACGCCAGCTTGAACCGTCAGGACGGCTATGACATGTGGGCCAAGGAAAATGACGGCGGCAACAGCGCACGCGTATCAACCGTCAACGACAACAACGGCGACCGTGCTGCCGACTATGCTTGGGAATTCTTCGAGCCTATGAGCTTCAGCTTCACACAGACCATCGAGGGCCTCGCACCCGGCATCTACGAGGTGGGCGTGCAGGGATTCTTCCGCAACGGCAACGGCCCTGCCCAGGCTGAGAGTGTGAACAACGGCGAAGAGCTGGTGCAGCTGGCATATCTCGTGGCCAACGATGAGAAGGTGCTGCTGCCCAACATCACCGCCGTCACCAACTTGGTGCCTGGCATTGGCGACCTGCAGGCTTCGGCAGTCGGCGAATTCCCCAACATGCCACAGTCGGCCATCGAATACTTCGAGGTAGGTGCCTACAAGAATTCTCTCCGCGTCACAGTTGGTGAAGAGGGAACATTGACCATCGGCATCAAGAAAGACGAGCGCCAGCAAGTAGGCGACTGGACAGTGTTCGACAACTTCCGTCTTACCTACTTCAATGTGGAGGGCGTGGTGACCGGCATTGCCGACATCAACACCAACGTGAACACCACTGCCAGCTACTACAATCTGCAGGGCCAGAAGGTGCAGCGTCCCGCTAAGGGTCTCTACATCGTCGATGGCAAAAAGCTGATGGTGAAGTAACTCGCCGAATGGTCGGGTGCCCCGCATATTTGCGGGGAACGCCGCGGGCCATATTTAGAACAATTAACCACACAAACAGAACGGCAGACTTCCCCACAGTCTGCCGTTTGTTCACAAGCCATGTCCATCGTCGCTCCCTTTGCCCGTCCCCTCTACGTGATGGCCAAGCCCATTGGCAGCCTTTGCAATCAGCAGTGCACATACTGCTATTACCTTGAGAAGCAAAAGCTCTACGCCTCATCGTCTTTCCTGATGGACGACCTCACGCTGCAGACCTACATACGCCAGTACATAGAGGCACAGACGCAGCCGCAGGTGCTTTTCATCTGGCACGGTGGCGAGCCGTTGTTGCGACCGCTGAGCTTCTACAAGCGTGTGACAGAGCTACAAAAGGCCTACACGGACCGCGGCTACATCATCGACAACAGCCTGCAGACCAATGGCACGCGGCTCAACGACGAGTGGTGTGAATTCTTCCGTGAGCACAACTGGCTCATCGGCATCTCCATCGACGGGCCGCAGGAGCTGCACGACCATTATCGCCACATGCGCGACGGAGCCCCATCCTTCCCGCAGGTGATGCACGGCATACAGCTGCTAAAGAAGCACGGCGTGGAGTGGAACATCATGGGCGTGGTCAACGACAGCAATGCCGACCACCCGCTCGATGTCTATCACTTCTATAAGGAGACAGGCTGCAAGTACATACAGTTCACGCCCATCGTGGAGCAGGACAGGCAGACGGGCGAGCTGCAGCCCTTCTCAGTCAGGCCTGGTCAGTATGCCCACTTCTGCTGCACCATCTTTGACGAGTGGGTGCGTCACGATGTGGGGCAGGTCTTCGTCCAGCTGTTCGACTCCACCTTGGCCTGCTGGGTGGGCGAGGCGCCCAGCCTCTGCGCCATGTGGCCCACCTGCGGACATGCCGCAGTGATAGAGCACAATGGCGACGTCTACTCATGCGACCATTTCGTTGACGCTGACCACCTGCTCGGCAACATCCGTCACGACACTATTACGTCAATGATGTACAGCCGGCGACAGGTGCAGTTCGGACGCGATAAGCACGACCTTCTGCCCCGTCAGTGCAAGGAGTGCCAGTGGCGCTTCGCCTGCAACGGCGGCTGCCCCAAGGACTGCATCTGTCACACTGAACAGGGTGAGCCGGGTCTCAACTACCTCTGTCAGGACTACCGACAGTTCTTCGCCCACGTCGCACCCTATATGGATTTCATGAAGAATGAGCTGCTGAACCAAAGGGCACCAGCCAACGTCATGCAATACGTTTAATATTAACTTTCGCAAGTATTGGAGTTAAAGGAGTTAAGGGAGTTAAAGGAGTTAAAGACAATAGTACACAATTCGCCATTGTTCCGCGTAAACGATGCAATGATGCCGTAAATACAGGTACTTAAAATTAAACCAAGCAAAACCAAGCAAAAAAAGACCGACAATGAAGATAAACTCAGAAAAGCAATGCGCAGCCACTCCCCTCCCCCAGGGGAGGGGTCGGGGGTGGGGCCGGTGGGGCCGGTGGGGCCAGTGGGGCCAGTGGGGCCGGTGGAGCCGTCTCCTCTTCCTTCTCTCCCTGCTCCTGGTAAACCTGACAAATGTCATGGCACAAGAAAAGAGCATCGTAACACTGGCCGACCCATATATCCTGCTCGACGGCGACATCTACTATGCCTACGGCACAGGCGAGGCCGACGGCATTGCCGTATGGACCAGCGACGACCTGCAGCATTGGACGCGCCACGACCAATTGGCACTGCACAAGCAGAACACCACAGAGACGCAGTGGTTTTGGGCACCTGAAGTGTACAGGAAGAACGGACAGTATTACATGTACTATTCGGCCAACGAGCATCTCTATGTCGCCACAGCCACCCAGCCAGCGGGCCCATTCCGTCAGGTGGGGCAGTGCATGACCAAGGCAATGCTGGGCGACGAGAAGTGCATCGACAGCAGCGTCTATTTCGACGACGACGGGCAGGCATGGCTTTTCTTTGTGCGCTTCACCGACGGCAACTGCATCTGGATGTGCCAGTTGGACGACGACCTCATGACGCCGCGACCTGCCACGCTCAGCCGGTGCATCAGCGTCAGCCAGCCTTGGGAGGACAAGCTGGGGCGCGTCAACGAAGGGCCTTTCGTCCTAAAGAACAACGGCATCTATTACCTCACCTATTCGGGCAATGACTTCCGCAGCCACGACTATGCCGTGGGCTATGCCATGTCGCGCACCCTCGCACCCGCTAACGGCGCTGCGCCCACATGGTCGAAATATGGCGGCAACCCCATCGTGCATCGCGCTGAAGGACTCTACGGCACAGGCCATCACTCGTTCTTCACCGACAAGGAGGGACGACTGCGCATCGTCTTCCATGCCCACGACTCAGAGACTGAGGTCTACCCACGACGCATGTACATCGGAACTGTGGAGTTCGCGGGCAACAAGCTGCAACTCACTTCCGACCCCCTCATCCGTCCCACCGCCCCCCCATCAGATCCATCTGACCCATCTGACCCATCTTGGCTCCTTGAGCCCATGCCCGGCAGCACCGACAAGCCTGGCGTCGCCGCCTACCGCGACCTGAAATACAACCGTCTGTTCACCCGCACCCTCGGATGGAACGGCGGTGACGGAGTGCTCACCGTGGGCCTGCCCAACGGCGATGTGCTTTGGACGTTCAACGACAGCTTCTACGGCGTGGTCAATGCCGAAGACCGCTCACGCGGAGACTGCAACTTCCCACGCAACAGCATCATGGTGCAGCGGGCACACGACGGTGTCCTGGGGGAGACCGACAACGACCTGGTGTGGCTGGCCGACTATGTAAACTGTCGCAGACCCACCGCTGGCAAGTACTTCCATGCTCGTACCCATCTGCGACATCCTCAGGGCAACAAGACACAAGCGCAGATCAATGCAGGAGAGATAGACGAGGACAAGGTCTACTGGTCGGGCGACGGCACTGTTGTCGACGGCAAGCTGCAGATGGTGTGGATTGCAGTGGAGTCGAAAGAACTGCGCAATCTGGGCACGGCGCTCGCCACCTACTCATTGGACGGCATCGTCCCCATGGGACGTTTCGTAGATACCATCCCAGACTATCTGCCCAAGCAGAGCGACTACCTCTACCGCGAAAGCGTCACCCATAATGTCAACCAGAACACAGTGTCCTACGGTTCCACCATCTGCGATGAGGCCAACGACGGGCATCTTTATCTATATGGCGTCGACGGCTTCAACGTCCTCGTCGCCCGCACAGCCAGCAACAGTTTATACAGTCCCTGGCAATATTATGTAAAGAAGGCTGACGGCCAGTGGGTGTGGCAAGACAACTATCCTGTCGAAGAGGACATGAAGCGCTCCAACATCATGGCCTCCGCAGATGATGCCTGTCATCTGCCTTGGGTATTCCGCGACGGCGACTGGTACTACCTCTCTTCGCAGGCACCCATCTTCTCTACCGAGGTCTATATCTACCGCTCGCGTACGCCCTACGGACCTTTCACTGACAAGCAGCTGCTATTCCGCCTGCCAGACCACCTCGACAAGATAGGCAATCAGAAATACCACTGGCTCTATATGGTCAACCTCCACCCTGCCCTATCACGCTCCGGAGAACTCGTTTTCTCCACCAACAGCGACCCGGACGACTTCTGGTGGAACTTCAATGACCCCGGCAGTGCCGACTACTACCGCCCTTACTTCTACCGTGTCTTCAACTGGAAGAAGGTCTATGACGACGGACAGGGAGAAGAACCTACGGAGCCGCGCACCATCAAGAGCTTCAGAGACTACCGTGCGAAAATCGGCACCACGCACACCGTGAACGGACTGACCATCAGCGACCCCGACATCTATTACACCGACAATGGCGACGGTACCTACAACGCTATACGCCTCACCGTGCAGCCCGACGAGACACCGGCCGAGATGACGCCTCCCTACCTGAACCAGGCTACGGCCAACAGCATACAGGTTGGCTGGAAGACAAAGGCACCCGTCAACGGCGCTATAGTTCGCTATGGCCTATCGCCGGAAGCGCTCACCGCTCAGCACTCATCGCTTGTCACCACGCAGGTGGCCGACAAATACTACTGGCACACAGCACAACTCACAGGCTTGCAGCCCAACACCGTCTATTACTACCAAGTGACCTCCGGTGACAAGGCCAGCGCGACAGAGCATTTCCGCACCTTGCCACAGGCTGACAGCCAGCAGCCCTTCCGCATCCTGATGATTGGCGACCACCAGCGCAACGAGCGGTCTGACTACGAATGGCTGCTGCGTATGGCCGAGCGCAAAGCACGACAGAAATGGGGCGGAGAAGCACTTGAAGACAATGTACGGCTGTTGATGAACGTGGGCGACCAAGTGGACTCCGGCTCGGTGCGACAGTATGAGCTGACACATCTATATAAGTCGCGCGAGGTAATGTCACGCCTGCCCATCATGACGGCCGTGGGCAACCATGAACTGTTCAAGGACCCACAGCTCATCCTCTACAAAAGCCATTACGATTCTTACGGCAACATCGCGTATCAAGGCATCAAGAGCGGCACAGCCCTTTACTATGCCTACCAGGCCGGGCCTGTGCTCTTCGTGGTGATGAACACCGACGGCACGTCTGACACACAGAAACAATGGGTGAAAAGCGTGGTGCAGGCTGCCGACAACGATGCAACGGTGAAGTTCATCGTCAGCGTGCAGCACCGACCGCTCTATGCCGAGCAGTGGGCCAGCGACACCAATGCCTGGATGACCGACGAGGTGATGCCCATCCTCTCAGCTTCGCGAAAGCATGTGCTCAACTGTGCCGGCCACCACCACCTCTATGCTCGCGGGCAGATGACGCAGTGGCCCGTCTACCATATCATCAGCGGGGGAGGCGTGGGCACCTCAGCACAAGACTATGAGCAGCTGTGGGGCAACACACCCGACAACCGCAACCGCGACGAGGTGCAGAAGACCATCGACCAATGGACCTACCAGCTCATGGAGTTCGACCCTGTCAGCGAGGAGATGACCGTCGAGACCTACTCCATCGGCAACTCACGCCTGGCTCTCGACAACGTCCTCATCGACCGCTTCACACGTCGCCTATCTATGACCGACAAGCCCGCCACGCCTTCGCTCTCAGGGGGCAACGACATTCTTCTCCCCGCCACCATCTCACAAGCGACAGGGGAAGGGGAGCTGGCACTCCACAGCAGTGAATATCAGATAGCTCGCGATGCCCACTTCACCGACATCGTCTACCAGCGCATCCTGCTCTTCGAGGACTTCTACGATGTGGACGAAAACAAGCTGCCGAAGAACGTGCGCAACGGATTGCCCGTCACCACCCTCAACCTGACTGCCTCTGACCTACACTCCGGCAACTACTTCATACGCTGCCGCAACCGCTCGATGAACCTCGACTGGAGCGACTATTCCGAGGCCAAAGCCATCACAGTGAAGAACCCTGCCGAGCCACAGCTCACGCTCAGCACCAACACCCTGAAGCCCGGCAACACCCTTGACATCAGTTATGAAAACGCTCCTGTGGGCACCAACGCCTGGATAGGCATCTATACAGAAGGAACCCAGCCCGGCCCGCAACATCCGTCATACGCTTGGCAATACACGCAAGCAGCCAGTGGAACGATTCATTTCACCATCAACGACGCTGGCAAGTATTTTGCAGTGTTATTCGGTGACAACGGCTACAACGAAATCAGCATGCGTGTCCCGTTTACCGTCAGCAACGATGCAGTAGGAAGCTTGATGCTGCAAAAAGGCCATGTGACCATCGTCGTGCCCGATGCGGAATGTAGCCCGGTGAAGCTTGCCGTTGAGGCGCTGCAACGTGACTTCCAGAAAGTGCTCGGCTTTACGCCACCCGTGGTAAGCACAGCAGGCACGACCGACGGCGTAGAGCTGGTGGTGGCCAACGGGGCTGTCGAAGGCTCACCTGTCAACAGTCCCGCTGCTTTGGACGGCTTCGAGTCCCACCGCGTCTATGCCGATGCACCCAACCACCGCATCGTGATGCAGGGCGCTGACATGCGAGGCACCATCTATGCCATCTACTCTTTCAGCGAACAGCTGCTCGGTGTGCCGCCACTGTGGTATTGGTGCGACTGGCAGCCGGAGCAAAAGGAACAGATAGAGGTGCCCCATGACTTCAGCTACTATCAGCCATCGCCAGCAGTGCGCTACCGTGCCTGGTTTCCCAACGATGAGGATCTCTTCATCCCTTGGCGCCGACAGAGCACCGACAACAACGAGCTGTGGTTAGAGACCATGCTCCGGCTGAAGTTGAACACAGTGGAGCACACCGCCACCGTACAGTATGTTACGACGGAGCCACAACAAGGCGGCACGCTCAACAGCGAGGCCATGCTCTACAAGAAATACGGACTGGTGCTCACCTCTCACCACATGGTGGCACTGAACAACAGCTTTGCCAACTGGGACGCCTACTGGCAGCAGGTGCGCCACACCACCCCGCCTGCCCTCTCGGTCAACGACATGACATCGCTGCGCGAGTTCTGGCAATACAACATCAACTCAGTCATGAACAGCGGCGTGGAAAATCTGTGGCAGGTGGCCTTCCGAGGCAAGAACGACCAGCCGTTCTGGGCTGTCTTCAGCGATGCACCATCATCAGATGAAGAGCGGGCAGCCGTCATCAACCGCATGGTGAAAGAACAATACGACATGATCTGCCAGTCAACGGGCGAAGACAATCCCTTCGTGCGCATGACGTTCTATGACGAGATATCCTCGCTCCTCGCTGCCGGACACCTGCAGCCGCCCACGGCCACCAACATGCTCTGGACTTTCGTCGCAGCACGCCGTGACCACTATCCCTACGACGACCTGGTGAACTGGACGAACACCGGCAACGTGAAGCTGGGCTACTATATGAACCTGCAGTTCTATTCCACAGGGGCACACCTCGCACCCGCCGAAGGCCCGTGGAAAATGGAGGACAACTACCGCTACGTCATGAGCAAGGGGCCACTCACCTTCAGCGTGGTCAACGCCGGCAACCTGCGAGAGTTCCTCATGGAGATGAGCGCCAACGCCGCCATGATGTGGAATCCCGACAGCTACACCACCAACGACTTCCTGCGCCAATTCTGTGCCCAGTATTTCGGCGAGCAGCAGGCCGACGAGGTGGTGCAGCTCTACCGCGACTACTATCATGCCTACTGGAACCCGAAGAAGAGCGACTTCCCCGGCGGCTTCGACCGTCAATATGTGTTCCAGGACTTGCGCCACTCGCAGGTCATCAAGCAGGTCAACGCCACATGGGACACCTTCAAGAACAACCCCTTCACTGAGATAGGCTATGAGAGTGTGCCCGGCCGCACCTTCCGCATCGAGGGCAGCAACCCCGTAGACAGTGTCCTCGCCGGCATGAGCCGCGAGATGGAGGCCTTCGCCAAGGTGGCACGACGCTGCGAGGCGCTCAACTCTCAGCTCCCGCCCTCCAACGCAACATTCTTCTACGATCATCTCTCGGCCTACGCCCACTACATGGAGCAGCTCAGCACTGCCGTCTATCACTTCGTCTATGCCTATAAGAACAAGGATGACGAACGCTACGCCCACTTGAAGACTGCCTACGAGGCCATGCTGGCCGCCAAGGCCGCCCTCCTCGCCTCACAGCACGGGGTGTTCAGCACATGGTATGCCACCGACGACAAGTTCGAGATGGATGCACGCATCGAGGCCATACGCAGGCGCCTCGACGAACATCTCTCCGCCGTCACACCCCCACAGGCCCTTCATCAGGACTCCGCCCACACGAAGTATTACGACCTGCTGGGCCGGCAAATAGAAAGAGAACAATTCGCAAAAAGCAAAGTGAGGAAGGCGCTCTACAAATAAATCTCTTCTGCCATCACAGCAACTTATGCGATGAGCCGCACGAAAAAGTCCGAAGGCTTCGGACTCTCTGTCCGAAGGCTTCGGACTCTCCGTCCGGAGGCTTCGGACTTTTCGTCCGAAGACTTCGGACTGACAGTCTGAAATGTAAAGAAAAATGATTATCCGCATGTAGCCGACGGATGCCTTTGCTATTCTGTTCTGTCTCATTCATTATCAGACAAACACGTACTGCCTCAAGAGTAACTTATTCCTCCTTGGAAAGGGGGGCAGGGGGGATGAAACTCTGCGCAGATGAATCCCCCTCTAACTCCCCCTTTGCAAGGGGGAGAATTCAGTTACCGCAAGCTGAACGGGACTGTCCGGACAAGGAAAAAGGGCCTATACAAAACGCCTTACACCTTGGCGTAAAATGAAAGCGCATCAATTTCAGCGACTTACAGCTGTGGTATCCAATTTGTTCCTGCTTCTGACATGGTGAACTGCTACATGAAAGGATTGCCGTATTCGGAATTTACTGTGATTTTGCAGAAAATCCCAATGAAATGCTTGCTGTATTCGGAATTTATTGTAATTTTGCATCGACTACGAAAAATGTCGTAACGAAAAAAGCCGTAATGGCACACCTTATAAAACTGATGCTGACGGCTGCCCACCTGGAGCTCTAGCTGCTCGACAGCCTCATCATGATGTATGCTTTCTACTTGGAAGAACGACGATTCACTTTGGTCTTGCATCAGGTTTTATTGTTGTTTGAAAAAAGCTGGAAGCGAAGGGCTCCCAGCTTTCTGTGTGTGTTTAGTGTTTCTGCCCCTTCTGGCCGTAGTAGGCGTTGGGGCCGTGCTTGCGCATGTAGTGCTTCTCCACGAGGAGCGGGTTCATCGTGGTGTTGGGGTTGACGCAGAACGACACAAAGGCCATCTTGGCGCACTGCTCCATCACTTTGGCGTTGTAGACGGCGTTGTCGGGCGAGGTGCCCCATGAGAACGGGCCGTGGTTCTTCACTAGGACGGCGGGGGTGTGGTCAGGATTGATCTTGCGGATGTTCAGTATCTCGTCCACGATGACATTACCGGTCTCCAGCTCGTACTGTCCTTCCACCTCTTCCTTGGTCATGTCGCGCGTGCAGGGGATGTCCTTGTAGAAGTAGTCGGCGTGGGTGGTGCCGATGTTGGGGATGTCGCGGCCTGCCTGTGCGAAGGCTGTGGCGTAGGTGGAGTGTGTGTGGACGACGCCCATGATGTTGGGGAACGCCTTATATAATATAAGATGTGTAGGCGTGTCGCTGGAGGGGTTGAGGTCGCCCTCTACCACCTTGCCTGTCTCCAGGTCAACGACGACCATGTCCTCGGCCTTCATCTCGTCGTAAGAGACGCCGGATGGTTTGATGACGACGAGGCCTTTCTCGCGGTCGATGCCTGAGACGTTGCCCCAAGTGAAGATGACCAGTCCCTGCTTGACCAGGTCGAGGTTGGCCTTGAATACTTTCTGTTTGAGTTCTTCTAGCATTTTTCTTTAAAGTTTAAAATTAGGATCTTCGTTATATACCTTTTTGTTGAAGCGGTAGAGGGCTGCACCACGCTTGGACGTGAGCTTGTCGATGAGTTCTGTCTTCTCGATGAAGTCCATGTCCTTGATACGCTTGCGGAAGTTACGCTTGTCTATCTCCTGTCCGCTGACGGCCTCATAGAGACGCTGCAGCTGGGTGAGGGTAAACAGACCCGGCAACAGCCGGAAGCCGATGGGCTCGGTGCGCATCTTCAGTTGCATACGTCGCAGCGCCTGGCGCACCATCTCGTTGTGGTCGGAATAGAGCTTCGGCATTTGGTTGACATCCACCCATTCCACGTTGTGCTTGATGCGGAGCCGCTCGTCATAGTCCTTCACATTGATGAGTGCGTAGTAGGCCACGGAGACGACGCGCTCGCCCGGGTCGCGGTCAATAGCGCCGAAGGCTCCCACCTGTCGTATAAACAGATGTTTCAGGCCTGTCAGTTCCATCAGCGTGCGCTCTGCACACTCGTCAATGCCCTCGTCCGCGGCGACGAAGCCTCCGTAGAGGCTCCATTCGCCACGGCCGGGATCCATCTGCCGACGGCCGATGAGTACCTTCAGGCGGTTCTCTTCGAAACCGAAGACGATGACGTCAACGGAAACATAGAGTTTCTGATGTTCTAGGTAGTACGCAGTCATTGCTGTTTAGAAGAAGTACCAGTAGAACAATCCGCAGAGGGCGATGACACCAAGTGTTCCGACGATGTCCCAGATTCCCCAGCTCTCACGTATCTGTTTGCGGTATTCGGGTGTAAAGGTGATAGCCTCCACTTGTTCCTTTGAAGGAGCAGGCGTGAAGAAGCTCACAACAACCATCAGCAGCACGATGAACACCAGCAGCCAGCACTCGAACACGAGCCAGTTGGTCTGCCAGAACCAAGCGGTGGCATCCCAGAAAGCACCTTCCATCACTTTGGAACCTGTATCAGTAATGACGTTGGTGACGAGTCGCAACATACCGATGACGAAACCGCCGATGAGGCCCCATTCACCAGCCTTAGGACTGATTTTCTTCGACAGGATACCCAATGTGAACACAGCCACCATAGCAGGAGCCAGCAGTGACTGGATGCCCTGCAGATAGCTGTACAGGTTGCCCATGCCACGCATCACAGGAAGCCAGGCCAAGCCGAGCACAACGACAGCCACTGTGGCAATACGGCCGACGAGCACGTAGTGAGCCTCGCTGAGGCCCTTCTTCATGGGCTTGTAGAAGTCCTCGGTGAACAGTGTGGCGCAGCTGTTGAAGAAGGCTGCCAATGAAGTGACGAGTGCACAAAGGAAGCCGATGGTCACAATGCCTTTCACACCGGCAGGCAGAATGTTCTTCACCATCATGGCGAAGGCACCGTCGGTATCGTCTTTGTTGGTGATATCCATTGTGATGCCGCTTGACGGGTCTTGTGCCAAAGCGATAGCCACCATGCCGGGAATCAGGAACATGAACACGGGGAGCAGCTTGAAGTAGCCGGCAGCGATGGTGCCGCGGCGTGCGCGCTTCATCACCTCCGTGTTGCTCTCACCCTTCTGCTGTCCGAGCACACGCTGAACGATGTGCTGGTCAGTACACCAGTACCAGAAACCGATGATAGAAGCGCCGATGAACACCACGAAGCCTGGATACTCATGGTAGAGCGGGTCGGGATTGCCTGATGCATTGATGTCAGACCAGTGGAACATGTGGGTCGTTCCATAGCCGTCGTGCAGGGTTTCGCAATATGCCATCATGTTCGACCAGCCCTCAGCGATGCTGCCGCCACCCAATGCTGACAGTCCGAGGAAGAGCACGAGGAAGGAACCCACAATGAGGATAGGCGTCTGAATTGTTGACATGGTCATCACGCCCTTCATACCGCCAATGACGGTGAAAATGGTGGTGATGAAGATAAGACCGAGAGCGCCCACCCAGAAGTTCAGCCCCCAGAGATAATTGAAGAAAATACCGCCGGTGAAAGCCGTTACGCTGACCTTGGTCAGGATGTAGGCCACCAGTGTGATGATGCTGAGCCACGAGCCGGTCTTCTTGGTGTAGCGGAACTTCAGGAAGTCGGGCATGGTGATAATCTTGCCCATCTTGTTGTTCAACAACTGATAGAAGGGGACAAACAGCCAGCCAAGGATGAGGATCATCCAGCCCTGCATCTCCCAGTGGGCCATGCCCACGCCGTCCTTGGCACCAGTACCGGCCAGACCTACGAGGTGCTCAGAGCCGATGTTGGCGGCAAAGATGGCCATACCGATGACATACCAAGGCTCGCCCTTGCCGAACAGATAGTCCTGCGAGTCGGCACCATTCATCTTCTCCTTGTCTTTCTTGATAGCACGATAGACAAGCCACACAACGCACGCAATGCCCAAGAGCATAACGAGCCAGTCAAGCCAAATAAATTCTTTTGCGTTCCAATCCATTTTTGTTTTTTTATTGATTAATTATTTAGTAAGTTTATTTTTTACGATTTTTCCACATGGCAGTCATGTCCTCCAGCGTCTTGCCCTTAGTCTCAGGCACGAGCTTCCAGACGAAGACGGCAGCCACGATGCAGATGATGCCATAGAGACCGTAGGTGAACCAGTGGCCGAAGTCGTCGCCCTCGCTGAGGTGCATGTTGAACATGGGCACGAAGGTAGAGCTGACGATGAAATTGAAAATCCACTGGAAAGCCACAGCAATAGCGACGGCAGCGCCGCGGATGGTGTTGGGGAAGATCTCGGCAATGAGCACCCAGGTGATGGGGCCCCACGAGAACATGAACGAAGCGCTATATATAAGTAATGAGGCGGCTGTGACAAACTCCATCCCTGCGTGTCCGAAGGTGACGGCAACGCCCAGTGCGCCTGCTGCCATGCCCAGCGAACCACTGATGAGCAGCGGCTTACGTCCCCACTTCTCGACGGTGAAGATGGCCACCAGCGTGAAGAGGATGTTGATGATGCCCATGAACACGGTAATCATCATCGGGTTGTCCATGCCCATATCGCCGAAGATGCGCGGAGCATAGTAAAGGACGGCATTGATGCCCACAGCCTGCTGGAACACCGACAGCATGATGCCGATGAAGATGCACATCGCACCGTAAGTCATGAGCTTCTCGGTCTTCACCGTCATGGTGTCCTTGATGTCCTGCAGAATCTGGGCTGCCTTGCTGCTGCCGTTGATGCGCGACAGGATGCCAAGGGCCTTCTTGTCCTGTCCGACGCTGACCAGAAAGCGCGGTGTCTCAGGTACGAAGCAGATGAGCAGGGCGAAGAGTCCTGCGGGCACTGCCTCAGAGCCGAACATGTAGCGCCAGCCTGTGGTCACCGTCCACTGTGCTGCAGGGTTGATGGCGGCCAGGCCCTTGCCCATCTCTTCTACGAGCGGCTGGATGTGATCGCCCAGGATGAAGAAGTTGACGAAGTAAACCACCAGCTGACCGAAGATAATGGCAAACTGGTTCCAGCTGACCAACATACCTCTTATGTTAGAGGGAGCCACCTCGCCAATGTACATGGGGCAGATGGCCGAGGCCAATCCCACGCCGATGCCACCGATGACGCGGTAGAAGTTGAACATGAGGAGCAGCGAATAGGTGGGCTTGCCATGCTCGAAGAACAGGAACTCGGGCGTCATCGAGCCCAGTGCCGAGATGAAGAAGAGCAAGCCTGCTACGATGAGCGACTTCTTGCGGCCTAAACGTGTGGCCAAGAGTCCGCTGAGTGCCGAGCCGATGATGCAGCCGATGAGTGCCGAAGCCGAGGTGAAGCCATGCCAGCCGTCGGTATAGTCGAAGTCCTGCGCATCCTTGAAGAATGCCTGCAGGCCCTTCTCAGCACCTGAGATGACGGCCGTGTCGTAACCGAAGAGCAGACCGCCCAGCACGGCCACCATCACGATGCCAATAAGGTAGCCGCGGCTACCGCTATCTGTCTGTGCCATAACTATCCCTTATTTGACTGAGAACTTGAACACCAAATGGCTGTAGTATTTCTCGCCCGGATTCAGATAGGGGCTGGGCCACTCGGCCACGTTGGGTGAGTTGGGATATTTCTGGCTCTCTAAGCATACTGAGGGACGCTGCGGGTACTTCACGCCGCCCTTGCGCACCTTGTCCTGCTCGCCGTCGATGCCCTGGAAGTTGCCGGTGTACACCTGGATGCCGGGTTCGTTGGTGTAGGTCTCAAGGAAGATGCCGGTCTTGGGTGAATAGAGCGAAGCGCAAACCTGTGTGTCGTCGCCCTTGGTGTTAAGAATCCAGTTGTGGTCGAAGCCGTTGCCAAACTTCACCTGCTCGTAGTCCATGCGCAGCGAGTCCTGTATGGCGTGCGGTGTGCGGAAGTCCATCGGTGTGCCCGTCACGTCGCGTATCTCGCCGGTGGGCATGAAGGTGGAGTCAGCCGGTGTGAAGGTGTCGGCATTGATGTAAAGCTCCATGTCCATTGCAGGCTGAGTGGGGTCGCCGTTGAGGTTGAAGTAGGAGTGATTGGTCATGTTCACGATGGTGGTCTTGTTGGTCGTAGCCTCCATCTTGATGTCGAGGGCATTGTCAGCCGTCAGCGTGTAGGTCACGACAGCCGTCACTTCACCGGGGAAATTGTTGTCGCCGTCGGGGCTGACAAGGGTCAGTTTCACGCTGTTGCTGTCAGTCTGCTCAGCCTTGTACACCTGATACTGCCATCCGGTGGGTCCGCCGTGCAGGCAGTGGCCAAAGTTGTTCTGGGGCAGCTGGATGGTCTCATCGCCAATTTTGAACTGTCCGTTCTTGATGCGGTTGGCATAGCGTCCGATGGATGCGCCAAAGTCGCTGCCGAAGTTGGCGGCGTCAGCATACTGGGCAATGTTGTCATAGCCCAGCACCACGTCGGTCATCTTGCCGTCACGGTCGGGTACCATCAGCGAGACGACGCGTCCGCCGAAGTTGGTGATGCAAGCCTCCAGGCCGTTTTGGTTCTTCAGCGTATAGAGTTTCACGCTGTCGCCATTCACTACGGTGTCAAACTTCACAGGATCCAGTCCTGAAGCAGTCAGTTGAGCTGCGGGCTGCTGTCCGCCTGTGCAGGCAGCGAAGACCAGTGCCATCAGAGCACCGGCGCCAAGCATTGTTCTTCTCAGTGTTTTCATTGGTTTTTGGGGTGTTTAAGTTTATAAGATTGATATAGCGTTTCAGTTTTTGGGTGTAAAGTTACACATTCTTTGCGACATGACAAAAAAACTGAGACATAAAATGCAGATTTAGCCATTTTTAACATCACGACATCGCCTTCTTCAATCTTTATTTGTACTTTTGTGCCTTCGATTATGAAGGCAGCAGAGAAAAAAGAAAGTGTGCGGCAGGCCAGTGAGCGCATCTTGGATAATTATTTAGAGATGAATAATTATCGCAAGACGCCTGAGCGTTATGCCATTTTGAAGGCCGTCTATGACATCGACGGCCATTTCACTCTCGAGGAGTTGGGGCAGAAACTGGCCGACGACCAGCACTTCCCCGTATCGAGAGCCACTCTTTACAACACCCTGAATCTTTTCATCGAGCTTCGCATCGTCATCCGCCACAACATTCAGGGCACGACGAAGTATGAAGCCTATTATCCTGGTGACAACCACTGCCACCAGATCTGCACCATGTGCGGCAAGGTGACGGAGGTGAAGGCGCCTGAGGTGACGAAGGCCATCGCGGCGATGCGGCTGAAGCGTTTCCGGCAGGATGTGTTCTCACTCTACATCTACGGCGTCTGCTCCTCATGCCAGTCTGTCATCACTCGTAAGAGCAACAAACATAAAACAACAGATAACGACAAAAATGATGAACAAAGGAAAGGTTGACGTCCTGCTGGGATTGCAGTGGGGCGATGAAGGCAAGGGAAAAGTAGTCGATGTGCTCACTCCCCGTTATGACGTGGTGGCCCGTTTCCAAGGCGGTCCCAATGCTGGGCACACCCTGGAGTTTGAGGGACAGAAATATGTGCTGCGCAGCATCCCCTCGGGCATCTTCCAGGGCGACAAGGTGAATATCATCGGCAACGGTGTGGTGCTGGCGCCCGACCTCTTCATGGACGAGGCCAAAGCGCTGGAACAGAGCGGTCATCCGCTGAAGGAGCGTCTGCACATTTCAAAGAAGGCGCATCTCATCATGCCCACCCACCGTGTGCTCGACGCCGCCTACGAGGCGCAGAAGGGTAAGAACAAGGTGGGCACGACGGGCAAGGGCATCGGCCCCACCTATACCGACAAGGTGAGCCGCACGGGCTTGCGCGTGGGTGACATCCTCGAGCATTTCGAAGAGAAATATGCGGCTGCAAAGGCTCGCCACGAGGCTATTCTGAAGTCGCTCAACTTCGAATACGACATCACGGAGGTAGAGAAGAAATGGCTGGAGGGCGTAGAGTACCTGCGCCAGTTCCCCATCATCGACAGCGAGCACGAAATCAACGGCCTGCTGCGTGAGGGCAAGAGCCTGCTGTGCGAGGGAGCCCAGGGCACCATGCTCGACGTGGACTTTGGCAGCTATCCTTTTGTCACCTCTTCGAATACCATCTGCGCCGGGGCCTGCACAGGTCTGGGCATCGGCCCCAACAGGATAGGCGAGGTCTACGGCATTATGAAGGCTTACTGCACCCGTGTGGGTGCCGGCCCCTTCCCCACAGAGCTGTTCGACGAGACGGGCAAGAAGATACGCGACCTCGGTCACGAGTACGGTGCCGTCACCGGTCGCGAGCGCCGCTGCGGATGGATTGACCTGGTGGCCCTGCGCTACAGCATCATGGTGAACGGCGTGACGCAGCTCATCATGATGAAGAGCGACGTGCTCGACGGTTTCGACACCATCAAGGCGTGCGTGGCCTACAAGCAAAACGGTCAGGAAATCAATTACTTCCCATATAACATTGAAGAAGGAATTGAACCCATCTATCAGGAGCTGCCCGGCTGGAAGACGGACATGACGCACTTCACTACCGAGGATCAGTTCCCGCAGCAGTTCAAGGACTACATCGCTTTCCTTGAGAAAGAGCTTGAGACACCCATCAAGATTATCTCCATCGGCCCAGACCGCGAGCAGACCATCATAAGGAAGTAGCTTATAAGTGTACAGAGGCTTTGTACACTCTGTACATGGCCTCTGTACACACTGTACATAGGCTATGTACACTTTTAATTGACTTTAACAGAAATGAAACCAAGTATCCCCAAAGGAACACGCGACTTCGGCCCGATGGAAATGGCCAAGCGCAACTACATACTGAACACCATCCGCGAGGTCTACGAGCTCTACGGATTCCAGCAGATTGAGACGCCTGCCATGGAGACGCTGCAGACGCTGATGGGCAAATATGGCGAGGAGGGCGACAAGCTGCTCTTCAAGGTGCTCAACTCTGGCGACTGCCTGGCCAAGGTCAGCGACGAGGAGCTGCAAGAGCGCAACGCTCTGCACTTAGCATCGAAGATGTGCGAGAAAGGCCTGCGCTACGACCTCACCGTGCCTTTCGCCCGCTATGTAGTGATGCACCGCGAAGAGCTGCAGCTGCCGTTCAAGCGCTATCAGGTGCAGCCCGTGTGGCGTGCCGACCGTCCGCAGAAAGGACGCTACCGCGAGTTCTACCAGTTTGATGGCGATGTGGTGGGCAGCGACTCACTGCTCAATGAGGTGGAGCTGACGCAAATCCTCGACACCGTTTTCACGCGCTTGGGCGTGCGCGTACAGATAAAGATTAATAACCGCAAGATACTGTCGGGCATTGCCGAGGTCATCGGTGCTGCTGATAAGATTGTGGACATCACCGTAGCCATTGACAAACTCGACAAGATAGGCATCGACAACGTTAATGCAGAACTTCGCAACAATGGACTTACCGAAGAGCAAATCAGTAAGTTACAGCCCATCATCCTGCTTGAAGGCTCTAACGAGGAGAAGCTCAACACCATAGCCGAAGTGCTGAAGGACAGCCAGACGGGCATGAAGGGTGTGGAGGAGACGAGGACCATCCTTCGGTTGCTGAGTAATGAGAGTTTGGAGGCAGGTGACGCTGACGCTGCAACAGGACAAACGTCACTTCACACTCAACACTTAACACTCAACAACGAACTGCAGCTCGACCTCACCCTGGCCCGCGGCCTGAACTACTACACCGGCGCCATCTTCGAAGTGAAGGCCCTCGACACGCCTATGGGCAGCATCTCGGGTGGTGGACGCTACGACAACCTGACGGGCATTTTCGGCATGCCGGGACTCTCGGGCGTGGGCATCAGCTTCGGCGTGGACCGCATCTACGATGTCCTCGACGCCTTAGACCTCTACCCCAAGGACTCACTGCAGACCAGCCGCGTGCTCTTCATCAACTTTGGCGAGAAAGAGGCCGCCTACTGCCTGCCCATCATCGCCCAGGTGCGCCAAGCCGGCATCCGCTCAGAGATGTTCCCCGACGCAGCAAAGATGAAGAAGCAGATGGCTTACGCCAATGCGAAGCACATCCCCTTCGTCGTACTGGCAGGCGACAGCGAGATGGCCGAAGGCAAGGTGACGCTGAAGGATATGGAGACGGGGACGCAGACGCTGCTCACCCCTAAAGAACTGATTAACGCCCTGTCATAACCCACAAAAGCCAACCTACAATCAACACTCAACAGTCAACAAAAGAGGTTTACAAGGTGACGCTGGTGGGCGGCGCAGTCAATGTGCTGTTGCTGCTCTTCAAGTTCGTGGCCGGCATCGTGGGGCATAGCGCCGCGATGGTGGCTGACGCTGTCCACTCACTCAGCGACTTCGTCACCGACATCATCGTGCTGGTGTTTGTCCGTCTGAGTGCCATGCCTAAGGACAAGACACACGACTACGGACATGGCAAGTACGAGACGTTGGCCATGACCATCATCGGTCTGGCTCTTCTGGGCGTGGCCGTGGGCATTGTCTACAGTGGTGTGGTAAAAATCATCGCGTGGGCCAACGGCGAAGAGCTGACAGCCCCCGGACTGCTGGCTCTCTGGGCAGCACTGCTGTCCATCGTGCTGAAGGAAGGCGTCTACCGCTACTCCATGCGCAAGGCACATCAGCTGCAGTCACAGGCTCTGGAGGCCAACGCGTGGCATCACCGCAGCGATGCCCTGTCGTCGATAGGCACGGCGGCAGGCATCGGCGGAGCCATCCTCCTCGGACAGCGCTGGACGGTGCTCGACCCCATCGCCTCGGTCATTGTGGGCATCTTCATCGTGAAGGTGGCCGTCGACCTGTTGCGCGGCGGCATCGGCGACCTCATGGAACAGTCGCTGCCCGACGACGTGGAGCAGGAGATATTGTCGCTGGTGGCCTCGCTGACAGGCATACAAAATCCGCATAACCTGCGCACACGACGCATCGGCAACCATTATGCCATTGAGCTGCACATCCGCATGGACGGCGACATCAGCTTGCGCCAGGCACATGACAAGGCATCGGAGGTGGAACATCTGCTGAAAGAGCACTACGGCAAACTGACTCATGTGGCCGTTCATGTGGAGCCAAGCCAAAAAGAAGAAAAAACGACAAACAAATCAGGCTAATTGTTTGGATATTTGCGGAAAATGAACTACCTTTGCCAACAAATTACTTTAAAACCGAAATTATAAATTGTCAAATCCTTCACTTATGACAGCAAAACAAACCATCGAGGCCGGAAAGGCCATCCTCGGAATCGAATTTGGTTCCACCCGCATCAAGGCCGTACTCATCGACCAGGAGAACAAACCCATCGCACAAGGCTCGCACGAGTGGGAGAACCAGCTCGTCGACGGACTGTGGACCTACAGTGTTGAGGCCATCTGGTATGGCCTGCAGGACTGCTATGCCGACCTGCGCAGAGACGTGATGAAGCAGTATGACTGCGAAATCGAAGCTTTGGCTGCCATCGGCTTCTCAGCCATGATGCACGGCTACATGGCCTTCAACGAGAAACAGGAGATTCTGGTGCCCTTCCGCACATGGCGCAACACCAACACGGGCCAGGCCGCTGCTGCACTCTCGGAGCTGTTCAATTACAACATCCCCCTGCGCTGGAGCATCAGCCACCTCTACCAGTGCATCCTGGACAACAACGAGCACGTGGCTGACATCAAGTACCTCACCACCCTGGCCGGCTATGTTCACTGGCAGGTGACAGGCCAGTTCGTACTGGGCGTGGGCGATGCCTCGGGCATGATTCCCGTCGATCCCGCCACGAAGACCTACGACGCCACGATGGTGGAGAAGTTCGACAAGCTCATCGAGCCAAAGGGCTATGACTGGAAGCTGCTCGACATCCTGCCCAAGTCGCTCAATGCTGGCGAGAACGCCGGTTTCCTCACTCCCGAGGGTGCCAAGAAGCTCGATGTCAGCGGTCATCTGAAGCCCGGCATTCCCGTCTGTCCTCCCGAGGGCGACGCCGGCACGGGCATGGTGGCCACCAACGCTGTGAAGCAGCGCACGGGCAACGTCTCGGCAGGCACATCGTCGTTCTCGATGATTGTTCTGGAGAAACCGCTGAGCAAGCCCTACGAGATGATAGACATGGTGACGACGCCCGACGGAAGCCTCGTGGCCATGGTGCACTGCAACAACTGCACCAGCGACATCAATGCCTGGGTGGGACTCTTCAAGGAGTACCAGCAGCTGTTGGGCGTGCCTGTGGACATGAACGAGATCTACGGCAAGCTGTTCAACAAAGCCCTCGAGGGCGATACCGACTGCGGCGGACTGATGGCTTACAACTATGTGTCGGGCGAGCCTGTCACCGGCCTGGCAGAAGGACGCCCGATGTTCGTGCGCTCAGCCAACGACAAGTTCAACCTCGCTAACTTCATGCGTGCCCACCTCTATGGCGCCATCGGCGTGTTGAAGATTGGCAACGACATCCTGTTCAAGGACGAGAAGATTAGCGTGGACCGCATTACTGGCCACGGCGGATACTTCAAGACGCCAGGCGTGGGTCAGCGCATGCTCGCTGCTGCCCTCAACAGCCCCATCAGCGTGATGGAGACCGCAGGCGAAGGCGGTGCATGGGGCATCGCCCTGCTGGCCGGCTACGCAGTGAACAATCCTGACAAGCTCTCGCTGGCCGACTACTTAGAGAATGTTGTCTTTGCCGGCAACACGGGCGTCAGCATCGCTCCCACCGCTGAGGACGTGGCTGGATTCGAGCGTTACATCGCCAACTACAAGAAGTGTCTGCCCATTGAGCAGGCCGCTGTAGACAACAAGTAAAGTCAACCAGTGGTTGAACTGCCTGAAGGGGCGACAGAAATGCTGTGCATGTTCTGTCGCCCCTTCATTTTTAGCTCTGCCGACCATTGGCACAGCCATTATGTAGGCAATTACGAGGAGGGAGCAATTGGGAGTCAGATATTTTCAAAGCCGCGAAAAAACACACAGGCCACAGCATGAGTCATTTTTTTTGTGAGATTTTCAAGAAAAAATGCCGCTGTTTCGTTTTTTATTGTTACTTTTGTAGGCTTAAATTGCCTTAATAGGCGATTTTAACAGAAAAGGAATCATCAACAAACAGCATAATGAACTCTAAATGGAACTATCAACCACCCTCACCCGAGCGACAACAGCAGGCTAAGGAGCTGGCCGAAAAGCTGAATACCAGCACTGTGATGGCCGGTCTGCTCATAGAGCGCGGCATACGCACCGAGTCGGCTGCCAAGCGCTTCTTGCGCCCATTGCTCAGCGAGCTCATCGACCCGTTCCTGATGAACGACATGGACATTGCCGTAGACCGGCTCAACGATGCCATGGGCCGCAAAGAGCGTATCATGGTGTATGGCGACTACGACGTCGACGGCTGTACAGCTGTGGCACTGGTCTACCGCTTCCTGCAGCAGTTCTACTCGAACATCGAGTATTACATTCCCTCGCGCTACGAAGAGGGCTACGGCATCAGCCAGAAAGGGCTGGAGCACGCACAGGAGGCCGGCGTGAAACTCATTATCGTGCTCGACTGCGGCATCAAGGCCATCGACGAGATACGTCAGGCCAAGGAGATGGGCATCGACTTCATCATCTGCGACCATCATGTGCCCGACGACGAGATGCCCTGCGCCGTGGCCATCCTCAACCCCAAGCGCAACGACAGCACCTATCCCTTCAAGGACCTCTGCGGTTGCGGCGTGGGCTTTAAGTTCATGCAGGCCTTTGCCAAGAACAACGGCATCCCCTTCTCGCAGCTCATTCCCCTACTCGACTTCTGTGCCGTCAGCATCGCGGCCGACATGGTGTCGGTGATGGGCGAGAACCGCATCCTGGCCTTCCATGGGCTGAAGCAGCTCAACCAAAGTCCTTCCACGGGTCTGAAAGCCATCATCGAAATCAGCGGACTGTCCGGACGCGACATCAACATGAGCGACATCGTGTTCAAGATTGGCCCGCGCATCAATGCCAGCGGCAGGGTGATGAACGGCACGGAAACCGTCGACCTGCTGGTGGAGCGCGACTACAAGCGTGCCTTGCAAGAAGCCATCCACATCAACGAGTACAACGAGCAGCGCAAGGACATCGACAAGCAGATGAGCGAAGAAGCCAACCAGATTGTGGAGCGTCTGGAGAGCCAGGAGCACCAGCCCGCCATCGTGCTTTACAGCGAAGGATGGAAAAAAGGCGTAGTGGGCATCGTGGCGTCAAGGCTCACGGAGATGTACTACCGTCCCACTGTTGTCCTGTCGTGTCAGGACGGCATAGCCACCGGCTCGGCCCGCTCGGTGGCTGGCTACGACATCTACAGCGCCATCAAGAGCTGCCGCGACCTGTTGGAGAATTTCGGCGGCCATACCTACGCCGTGGGCCTGACGCTGAAGACGGAGAACATACCTGAGTTCCGCCGCCGCTTCCAGGACTATGTCAGCAATCACATCATGCCCGAGCAGACCGAGGCCGCCATGGAGATAGAGGTGCAGCTGGACTTCAAGGACATCACGAAGAAACTGCACAACGACTTGAAGAAACTGGCGCCACACGGTCCCGACAACCCCAAGCCGTTGTTCTGCACACGCAATGTCTATGACTACGGCACATCAAAAGTAGTGGGCCGACAGCAGGAGCATATCAAGCTCGAGCTTGTCGACTCACACTCCAGCAATGTGATGAACGGCATCGCCTTCGGGCAGAGTGCTGCTGCACGCTACATCAAGTCGAAGCGCTCATTCGACATTATCTATACCATTGAGGAGAATATCTACAAGCGCAGCGAAGTGCAGTTGCAGATAGAAGACATCAAACCTTCAGGCGAATAGTTAATCGAGTCCGAAGAAGGTGCGCAAGCCGCCGTCGACGCCCGAAAAGCCCATGAAAGCGAGGCTGAGCAGACCAGCGCTGACCAATACGATAGCCATGCCACGCATGCCCTTGGGAATATTGGTCAGCTCTAATTGTTCACGCATACCGGCGAAGACCGTCAGGGCGAGGCCAAAGCCGATGGCGGTACTGAAGGCGTACATCACCGACTGAGCCAGGTTGAAGTCTTTCTGTATGACAAGGATGGCCACGCCTAAAACGGCGCAGTTGGTGGTGATGAGCGGCAGGAAGATGCCCAGTGCCTGATAGAGGGCGGGCGACACCTTCTTGAGAATAATCTCCACCATCTGTACCAACGAGGCAATGACGAGGATGAAGGCAATGGTCTGCAGATACTCCAGCCCGTTGGGGACAAGCACGAAGGTCTGCACAAGCCATGTCACGACAGTGGCCAGCACCATGACAAAGGCTACGGCAGCAGACATGCCTAACGATGTATCAATCTTTTTCGATACGCCGAGGAACGGGCAGATGCCCAGGAACTGCGCCAGAACAATATTGTTGACGAAGATGGCGCTGATGAAAATCAATATATATTCCATAGTTTTTTCTTGTTTTTCGTTATAACGTTATCACGTGATGACGTTATTTAGAGTCCTGACGAAGCTTGTTGACAATGGCAATGAGGAATCCCAGCGTGATGAAGGCTCCCGGAGGGAGGATGAAGAGCAGGATGTTGTAGGTCTCGGGCAGCAGCGTGAATCCGAAGACAGAGCCGGCGCCGAGCAGTTCACGGACAATGCCGAGGAGCGTCAGGGCCAGCGTGAAACCCAGTCCGATGCCGATGCCGTCGAAGAGCGAAGCCACAGGGCTGTTCTTGGCAGCGAAGGCTTCGGCACGTCCCAGGATGATGCAGTTCACCACGATGAGGGGGATGAAGAGGCCCAGCGCCTTGTCCACATCGGGCAGGAAAGCCTTGATGACCAGCTGCAGGATGGTGACAAAGGCAGCGATGACCACGATGAACACGGGGATGCGCACCTTGTCGGGCGTGACGCTCTTCAGCAGCGAGATGACAACATTGGTGCAGATGAGCACCACCATCGTGGCCAAGCCCATCGACAGGCCGTTGATGGCCGATGTTGTGGTGGCCAGCGTGGGACACATGCCCAGCATCAGGACAAACGTGGGGTTGTCCTTGACGATGCCGTTCTTGACTATTGAGATATAATTCATGATTTTTTTTCCGTTATTGCGTTATTGCGTTGTTGCGTTTTTTACGTTATATCGTTATTACGTTATTACGTTATTACGTTATTACGTTGTTACGTTATTACGTTGTTACGTTATTACGTTATTACGTTGTTACGTTATTACGTTATTACGTTATATCGTTATTACGTTATTACGTTATATCGTTACGTCGTTATGAGGAGATGTGGCAATGAAGATTACTTCCCGGCCTTGTAGGCATTGTAGGCGTTGGTCACAGCCAGCAGGAAGGCCCGGCTGGTGATGGTAGATGCGGTGATGGCATCCACCTGGCCTCCGTCCTTGCTGACGGTGAGTCCCCCGGCGGGGTTCAAGCCGATGATGTCGCCTTTCTGTCCCTTCTGGAACCACTGGTCGGCTTTGGCTCCCAGGCCTGGCGTCTCCTGATGCTCCAAGAGTGTGTAGCCAAGGATGTTGCCGTCGGTGTCGAAGCCGACAAGCACCTTCAGTTCACCGCCGAAGCCCATCGTAGAGCTCTGCACAGCGGCGCCCTTCTCATTATTATATATAATGTAAACCTGCTCTTTGCCCTTGGCATCGGTCATCTTGACTGTGTCTATCTGGCTAACGGTCAGGTTGTCGGCCTGCATCACAGTCTTGATGCCGTTTTCCAAGGCCATCTTCTTCTGCTCCTCGATGGGTGCAGCGGTGACATGGTTGACAAAGGCCAGCACACCGCCCATGATGACAGCAATGCATGTCAGCACAAGCACCATATTCAGCAATGATGATTCTAACTTCTTCATGGTCTTTTACTGTTTAGCAGGCACTTCGCCGAAGCGCTTGGGTTTGACATAGTTGTTGATGAGTGGTGTGAAGGCGTTCATGATGAGGATGGCAAACGACATGCCCTCGGGATAGCTGCCCCAGTTGCGGATGATGATGGTGAGCAGGCCGATGCACACGCCGTAGATGATTTGTCCCTTCGGGGTCATGGGCGACGTCACATAGTCGGTAGCCATGAAAATAGCGCCCAACATCAAGCCGCCGCTGAGGATGACAGCCACAGGATTGGCATAGATAGGATCAGCCAGATGCATGATGGCGCTGAACACGAACACCGTGCCGATAATGCTCACCGGGATATGCCAGGTGATGATTTTCTTCCACAGCATGAAGGCCAAGCCTAAGAGCAATGCCAAGGCACAGACCTCGCCCAGGGCTCCTGCGCCATATCCTACCGAGGGGTCGCCCAGCAGCATGTGTAACGAGTCTGGCAGACGGTCAAGCACAGAAGCATCGCCCGTCTTGATGGCTTCTTTCATCACGCTGAGCGGCGTGGCGCCCGTGGTGGCATCGGTGTAGGAGAGGAGCTGCCCCGTCTCCGGCCAGCTGGTCATCTGCGCGGGGAAGGCCACCAGCAAGGCACAGCGGCCTACAAGTGCGGGATTGAAGATGTTGTTGCCCAGACCGCCAAAGGTCATCTTGGCCACGCCGATGGCGAAGAGGGCGCCAATGATGATGATCCAGATAGGCAGGTTCGACGGCAGGTTCATGCCCAAGAGCAAACCTGTCAAAGCGGCCGAACAGTCGGTGATGGTGGTGCGCGGGTTCTTCAGGATGTATTTGTTGATGACCCACTCAAAGAAGACACAGGCAGCGACGCTGCTGAGGCAGACGATGACCGAGCCGATGCCGAAGTAGAAGAACGACACCAGCAGCGCCGGCAGCAGGGCGATGATGACGCCTCGCATGTTGCGCTCCACCGAATCGGTGCCGTGGGTGTGGGGGGAAAGTGATACGATAAGCATTTTCTAAGGAGTTATGTAGTATGGAGTTGAGAGTATGGAGTTGGGGAATAAGGAGTTGTGTAGTAAGGAGTGATGCCAATCACTTCTTTGCGGCAGCGCGGCTGCGGATGATGCCCATAACAGTTTGCTTGCCCTGACGGATGTTGTCAAGCAGCGGGCGGTGGGCAGGACAGGTAAACTGGCACGAGCCACACTCTATGCAGCTGACAATATCCTCATGCTCGGCTTTCTCCCAGTTTTTGAAAGCAGAGAGCTTGGCCAGCAGATAAGGCTCCAGTCCCATGGGGCAGGCGCTGACGCACTTCGCACAGCGGATGCAGGGCTGCGGCTCCTGGCGGCGTGCATCGTCATCGCTGAGGATGGTCACCGAGTTCGTTCCCTTGCAGATGGGCACCTCGGTCGATGTGAGCGCCTTGCCCATCATCGGGCCGCCAGCCAGCAGTTTGTTGTCGCAGTCGGGCATACCGCCACACAGGCCGATGAGCATCTGCATCGGCGTGCCCATGCGCACCAGGAAGTTGCCCGGATGCTGCAGGCGCTTGCCCGTCACGGTGGTGTAGCGCTCGAACAGCGGCTTGTGCTTCATCACAGCCTGATAGACAGCGAAGGCCGTACCCACGTTCTGCACGATGGCTCCCACATTGACAGGGATGGCAGGCGGAGCCGGCACCTGACGGCGGATGACGGCGTCAACCAGCTGTTTCTCGCCGCCTTGCGGATAGCGCTGGGCCAGAGGAACCACCTCGACGCTGTATGCCGAACTGTTAAACGCTTCGGTGCACTTCTTCGTGAGCAGTTCGATGGCCTTGGGCTTGTTCGTCTCAATGCCGATGTAGCCCTTGGTCACCTTGGCGCCCTTCATCAGCAGCTCCAAGCCAACAATGATTTCGTCGGCGTGCTCCATCATCAGCCTGTAGTCGGCAGTGATGTAAGGCTCGCACTCCACCGCGTTGATGATGACACACTCAGCCTTGGCTGTGGGAGGCGGTGTCAGCTTAATGAAGGTAGGGAAGCAGGCGCCACCCATACCCACGATGCCTGCGCTCTTTATCAGCCTGACGATTTCCTCGGGGGTCAGTTCAGGATGGTCTTTCACCAGTTCCAGTTTGTCTGAGCGGTCAATGCTCTCTTCCCATTCGTCACCTTCCACATCGATAAAGATGCAGGGCTTGCGATAGCCTGTAGCATCGATGGCCGTATCAATCTTGGCCACTGTGCCGCTGACACTGCTGAAGATGGGAGCCGAAACGAATCCGCCGGCATCGGCAATCATGGTGCCCACCTTCACCTTGTCGCCTTTCTGCACGATAGGCACGGCAGGAGCGCCGATGTGCTGGCTCAAGGGGAAGATGGCCTGCTTGGGCAGCGGCGCCACCTGTGTGGCCGCCTCATGCGTCAGTTTGTTCTCTTCGGGGTGAATACCACCTATACGAAATGTTCTGATGTTCATACTGTTGCCTCCTTTCCTTCTACTTTTGGTTCAACGGGCTTGGGAGCGGGGAAGTTGACGGCCTGAATGGCGTGCGTAGGACAGACGCTGACGCATTTGCGACACAGGTGACACTTGTTCGAATCGATGTAGGAAAGATTTTGTCCGAGGGTGATGGCTTCAAACTGACATTCCCTGACGCACTTGCCGCAGCCAATGCAGCTCACCGTGCAGGCTTTGCGCGACACGGCACCCTTGTCCTTGTTCACACACGACACGAAGACGCGACGACCCTTCAGACCCTTCTTGCGCAACTCGATGATGCCGCGCGGACAGGCCTTGGTGCAAGCGCCGCAAGCCGTACATTTCTCTTCGTCCACCTCTGCCAGTCCTGTCTCAGGATTGATGTGGATGGCACCAAACTGGCAGGCCTGCACACAGTCGCCACAGCCCAAACAGCCAAAGCCGCAGGCGGTCTCGCCGGCGCCGCAGGCATGCATGGCCGCACAGGAACGCAGGCCAGCATACTCAGCTATCTTCGGTCTGTTCTCACATGAGCCGTTGCAACGCACCACGGCCACCTTCGGCTCACCGTTGGCAATGGCCATGCCCAAGAGGTCGGCCACGCGGCCCATCACCTCACTGCCGCCGACAGGACAGTTCAGCCCTTCAAGGCTGCCTGCATCGGCGCCTTTCACCAGTGCATCGGCCATGCCGCCACAACCGGCAAAGCCGCAGCCGCCGCAGTTGGCGCCAGGCAACAACTCGTTCACCTGGGCGATGCGCGGGTCTTCATAAACAGCAAAGCGCTTGGAGCATACAAACAGCACGATGGCTGCGATGAGCGCGATGCCTCCAAGCACTAATACTGCAATCAAGATGAAATTCATAGTTATGTTGAATGTTTTATTGTTGAGTTTGTAGTTTGTTTTACGATTCGATATGAAAAGCGATGCTGCCGGCTATGCGGTGGCGGAAGAGCCACAGACATATATAATAAGGTATGAGCGAGGCAATCATCAAGAGTGCGGCCAATCCTTCGCTGCATTTCGCTGCCAACGCCATGACGAGCACTGCAAGCATGATGATCAGAGGGATGCCGAAGCCCAGTAGCAAAGCCCTGCCTGCCATAGCGCCCGATGTGCTGACCGTCACGGCTTGCCCTTTCTCCCAGCGGAAGGTCTCACGACCGTCCGCCACGACATCGATAATCTTTTCCTTGGCCTCGGCAGTGTGACATCGGGCAGCCACCTTGCATGCGGCGCAGGCTGACGCCTGCAGGATGCGCACTCTGACGAGCCCGTCCTCTACCGACTCCACGATGCCTTCATGGCGTATTTGCTTTTCCATAGCGTGTGCAAAGGTACAACTAAAATATGAAAATAGACGAAGAAACGGAATCTTTTTCAGAAAAATATTCGTAATCGTTTGCAGATACAAATCCTTTTTCTTACTTTTGCAAGCGACAAAGCAACGAAGGGGATTGCTCACCTTATTCCTTACCGTTGCAAATACACAGAAAAGAGAAAGCATTATGAAGGCAACAGAACAGACCATCCAGCAAATCGACAGAGCACTGCGCAAGACAGCTGAAAAGTTTCCTACTTCAGAGGAGGCTACCGTGATGACCGATATCCACATTCGCGTGTCGCAGGATTCCGGCGAGGTGATGACTTTCGATGACGATGACAACGAGCTGATGCGCTGCGTCGTTGAACAATGGATTGACAACAAGGACGATGACTTCTACGACAGCGTTGCCACCATGCTGAGAGAGGGCATTGAGCGCCAGAAAGACGTGCTCGAGAATCTCTCCATCCTGAAGCCGTATTCCTTTGTCTTAGAGAACGATGACAGTGAAAGCCTTGAGGAACTGTTTGTGGTTGACGACGACATCGCCATCATCAGTCCGCTGTCAATGGACAGCCTCGACAGCGACCTGGACGACTTCCTCGAAAACCTGTTGAAATCCTGAGCGAATGTCAGCACGGAGCGTCATCTCACTTATCACACGCATCGACACATGGCGCGCCACTCACATCAGTGAGCGCATGTTCGTGCTGATGTTGGCGTTCCTCGTAGGCTTGCTCTCGGCCGTGGCAGCCTACGTGCTCCACTGGCTCATCAATCAGATTGTGGCTTTGCTCACAGGCAGTTTCGATGCCAGCAGCTTCAATCTCCTCTACCTTGTCTATCCTGTCGTGGGTATCTTCATCACCATGCTGTTTGTGCGCTACGTGGTGAAGGACAACATCTCACACGGCATCACACGCATCCTTTATGCCATCAGCCAGAACCGCTCGAAGCTGAAGAGCCACAACACATGGACGTCGGTAGTGGCTTCGGCCATCACCATCGGCTTTGGCGGATCGGTAGGAGCCGAGGCACCTATTGTGCTCACCGGCTCAGCTATCGGCTCCAACCTGGGCAAGCTGTTCCGCATGGACAGTCACACGCTGATGCTCCTCGTGGGCTGCGGAGCGGCAGGCGCCATTGCCGGCATCTTCAAGGCACCCATTGCCGGCCTTGTCTTCACCCTTGAGGTACTGATGATTGACCTGACGATGGCATCGCTCATGCCTATCCTCGTCAGCTGTGTCACCGCCACCTGCTTCACCTACATCTTCAGCGGCGATGCTGCCCTGTTTACTTTCCACCTCGACGACTCATGGACGGTGGAGCGCATCCCTGCCTGCGTGCTGCTCGGCATCTTCTGCGGCATGGTCAGCCTTTATTTCATACGCACCATGAGTTTCTGCGAGGGACTCTTTGCACGCCTCAAAGACTATCCATACGTCAAACTGATGATTGGCGGCCTGCTGCTCTCGCTGCTCATTTTCCTGTTCCCGTCGCTTTTCGGCGAAGGCTACAGCAGTATCGACCTGCTGCTCAACGGACGTAGCGAGGATGACTGGACCGAGATTCTGAACAACTCGCTCTTCGCAGGGCAGGAGAAGTTTCTCGTGCTCTACATCTTCCTTGTACTGTTGACAAAGGTCTTTGCCACTTCGGCCACCAATGGTGCAGGAGGCTGCGGCGGCACCTTCGCCCCGTCGCTTTTCGTGGGCTGCTTCAGCGGATTCCTCTTCTCACGCCTCTGGAACATCTATGAGGTAGGTGTGCACGTGCCTGAGAAGAACTTCGCCTTGATGGGCATGGCCGGCGTGATGTCGGGCGTGATGCACGCCCCGTTGACGGGAATCTTCCTCATTGCGGAGCTGACAGGAGGCTACAGTCTGTTCCTGCCACTGATGATAGTGTCGGTGTGCAGCTATCTCACCATCATCATCTTCGAGCCACACAGCATCTACGGAGCACGACTGGCCAAGGAAGGCAAGCTCATCACTCACCACACCGACCATGCTGTGCTGACGCTGATGCAATTAGACAGCGTCATCGACCGCGACTTCCTGTCTGTCGCTCCCGACACCGACCTGGCGCAGCTTGTGCACCGCATCAGCCGTTCCAAAGGCAGCATCATCCCTGTGCTCGATGCGGCCGGCAATCTCTTGGGCGAGATAGACATCCAGAAGATTCGCCACGTGGTGTTCCGCACCGAGCTCTACCATCACTTCACGGCACAGCAACTCATGCAGCAGCCGCCCGCAGTATTGGCTGACAGCCTGCCCATGAAAGAGGAGATGAAGACTTTTGACGACACCCATGCGGACTATCTGCCCGTACTCGATGCCGAAGGACACCTGAAGGGCTATCTTTCACGCCAGCACGTCTTCACACAGTATCGCCGCATGGTGGCAGACATGAGCGAAGATTAGTTTAAAATCGTCCGGAGGCTTCGGACGATTCGTCCGAAGGCTTCGGACACTCTGTCCGAAGGCTTCGGACTGTTTGTCCGAAGGCTTCGGACAAAAAGTCCGAAATGCAAAGAAAAATGACAATTGCTCAAACGCTGGTCGAAAAAAAGGCTGTTACATCCGGGCCAGCATCTGGTGATTCAACAGACGCTGACGGGCCATCTCCGCGTACTTCGTATCAGGACGGCCATAGTTGGCGTAAGGATAGATGCTGATGCCGCCACGGGGCAGGAAGAGGCCCAACACCTCAATATATTTCGGATCCATGAGGCGGATGAGGTCTTTCATGATAACGTTGACACAGTCCTCATGGAAATCACCGTGGTTGCGGAAGGAGAAGAGGTAGAGCTTGAGACTCTTCGACTCCACCATGCGCTTGTCGGGCATATACATAATCTTTAGCTCTGCGAAGTCGGGCTGACCAGTGATGGGACACAGGGTGGTGAACTCTGGGCAGTTGAACTGCACCCAATAGTCGTTTTCAGGATGCTGGTTCTCAAAAGTCTCCAGCAGTGACGGGTCATAATTGGCAGCATACTGTGTCTCACGGCCCAGCAGTTGCAGGTGTTCGTTGGTTCTTGGCATGACAGAATGGATGAAGTAAGAAGTATGAAGTAAGAAGTAAGGAGATGAGGAGTAAGGAGTTGAGGAGTAAGGAGTTGAGGAGTAAGGAGTAATGCTACAGGTTATACAACAGCCAGCCCATGTAGCCGAGGAAGAGGACGGTGAGCAGAGCCCCCTCCCAGCGTTCCACGGTGTATCGCGTAAAGGAGAAAGCCCAGACGAGCACTACCGAGATGAGCATCGTACCTATGTCCACCATCGTGATGCCACCTATCTGCATGGGGCAGATGACCGCTGTGATACCTAAGATGAGCAGCACGTTGAACACATTGGAGCCAATCACGTTGCCAATGGCGATGGCCGACTTTCCTTTGCGGGCGGCTACTACGCTGGTGGCCAGTTCGGGAAGCGATGTTCCGCCAGCCACGACGGTCAGGCCTATCACACCGTCGCTCACGCCCAGTGAGGCTGCGAGGTCGGAGGCATTGCCCACGAACAGGTTGCTGCCAAAGACGAGAAACGCCAAGCCAAGGACGACGAAGAGGATGCCCTTCCATGTAGGCATCATCTCGCGCGCACCTTCGGGCTCGCTGCTGACGCCGTTCTTCTTCGTCACACGGAAAGTGTAGACCATAAACGCCGCGAAGCCTGCCAGCAACAAGATACCGTCTAAGCGGCTGATGCTGTTACCCACAATGCTGAGCGAGCCGAAGCCGTCGAGGCAGAGCACAATAAGCAGCACGGAGGCCATGACGGCAAAGGGGATGTCCTTCTTCACCGTCGAGGGGCTGATAATCATAGGTGCTACCATAGCGGCACAGCCCACGATGAGCAAGGAGTTGAAGGTGTTGGAGCCAACAACATTGCCGACGGCCAGGTCGGGTGTGCCTTTGAGGGCCGACACAATGCTGACAAACAGTTCAGGGGCCGAGGTGCCTGCCGCCACGATGGTGAGGCCTATCACGATTTCCGGCACTTTCATGCGGCGCGCCAAGGCCGAGGCTCCCTCGGTAAGACGGTCGGCTCCTTGCAATACAAGGACGATGCCGATGACAATCAGAAGAATGTTGAGCAGCATGACGGCTTAGTATTCAAAGGTATAGACAACCTGTTGGCCGCGTCGTGTCACGGTGAGGGTGTTCACGCTACGGTCGGCGTTGAGGGTGGTGCTGACGGTGATGCGGTCATCTTCCTCCTTGCCTGTTGCCCCACTGATGATGCTGGTGTTGCGGGCATAGCGGAAAAGTGAGAGCAACTGGTAGGGGTCGCACTGCTCTGTGCCGAAGATGAGCTGGTTGACGTCGACAGACTGTCGGCGATTGTCGGTCTGCGAATAGGTCAGCTTCATGTTCTCAAGCACATGGTCGGTGGCGATGCGCAGGCTGTCGGCATTGTGCAGGCTGTCGGGCTGAAGGCTCTGACCGCCCAGCTTCACGGCATAGCGCTTGGCGGGCTGGCCGTAGCTGTGGTGCTCGATGTTGAAAGCGTAGTTGGCCGAGGCCTGGATGTAGCCGTTGAAATACTGTGCATAGTATCCCACCGTATCATTCTGGCCAACCAGCATTTTGGGCTGGTAGTCGTTGCCATAGCGTCCGCTCAGCGTATGCTGACCGTTGCTGACGGTGAGGGTGCTGTCGCCATCGTTGAAGTTCAGACTCAGGTTCATCAGCCCCGTGCCGTCTTTGGTGACATGGAGCGACGTGGGACGGTGCTGCTGATCGTAGGTGAACTCAAAGCGTGAGCCATCGCTGCCCGTGATGGTTTTCACGTCGGCAGCCGACCCTAACGAGCCGTCGCCACGCGTGGCATACTGCCAGTAGAGCACGCCAGCATGGGCATCGTCTGAATGATTGACGTCAACAAACATGAACTTGGCCGAGCGCGAGTAGTCGGTACTGTTCTGCTGGAAGTGCACGGGGAAGCTGTAGGATGTCTCACCTTTGCCCTCAGTTCTCTCCAGTGTGCACCACCCCGACTGTCCGTCGGTGAGGCCGACCTTCCAATCGCCATAGCTGTAGAGCACGATGGAGTCCACCACGTTATTGGCATAGACAGCGTTCACCGCCTGTGCCGGCTTGCGGAAGACGAACCCGGCGTTATAAGGGTCGCCAGAATCCAGACACGAAGTCAGCAACGTCAAACTGATAAATAAAAAACAAATGATAAATGATAAGTGCTTCATATCTTCACTGTTCTATTTCAATGTTCATTGTTCAATCCTCTTCCCAGTTCTCGAAATCGAAATCACCGTAGCCTTCGAGCGAGGGCACGACGAAAGCGTCCATCTGCCGACGGTCTTTCTTCGTGGGGCGCCCCGTACCACGGGCACGATCGACAAAGCCACTGATGCGGTTCATCTCCAACAGGTCATACTGATCCTGAGGCGTGACATTCTCGTAGACGTCGGCCAGGAGCTTCGCCCCCACGCGCATCTCAATGGGCTTGATGATGCGGAAGCTGAACGTGACAGGCGGCTTGCGCACGCTGATCACGTCGTCGGCTTTCACCATGCGTGAGGGCTTCACATTGACGCCGTTCACCGCCACACGCCCGTTCTTGCAGGCGTCGGCGGCGATGGTGCGGGTCTTGAAGATGCGGGCGGCCCACAGCCATTTGTCTATTCTTGCTTCACTGTTCATTTTTATGGGTGGGATATGGACTCCGCCGAGACAACTGGCTCGTCTGGAGATTGTTTGGGGGTCGGTTTCTTCCCCAATTTGTTAAACTGGTTCATGGTGATGTCGATGCCTGCGAGGACAAAGCTCTCAATCATCTTCACGGCTGTGTCGATACTGGGCTGTAGCAGGTCGAGTTCCTCCTGCGAATACTGGCCCAGCACCCAGTCTATCTGGCCGCCCTGACGATAGTCGGCACCGATGCCCATGCGCAGGCGGGCATACTGCTGGCCAATGAGCTGCTGGATGTGCCCCAGACCGTTGTGGCCGCCATTCGAGCCGCCGGCCTTCAAACGGAAGGCGCCCAAGGGCAGCGCCACGTCGTCGCTCACAACGAGCAGGCGCTCCTGGTCGATGTTCTCATGGTTCAGCCAATAGCGCACAGCATTGCCACTCAGGTTCATATAAGTGGTGGGTTTCAGGAGGAACACCTTGCGCCCCCGCAGCGATGCCTCAGCCACAAAGCCGTAGCGGCGGTCGCTGAAAACGGCGTTGGATGCTTTCGCAAAAGCATCCAACACCATATATCCAGTATTGTGGCGGGTCAGGGCATACTCGTCGCCCGGATTGCCCAAGCCAACAATCAAATACTTGTCCATCTATTACTCTGCAGCAGCGGCGGCAGCCTTAGAAGCACGAGTCTCCTTCACGGAGCAGACCACCACCTGAGCGGGAGTCGTCAGAGTGATGCCGTCGAACTTCAGCTCGCCCACCTTGATGGCCTTACCCAGACCAAGGTTGGTAACATCGATTTCCAGAATCTCGGGGATGTTCTTATACGGAGCAGTAACGTCGATCTTGCGGATAGAGAGGTTCAGCTTGCCACCGTCGCGCACGCCCTGTGCCAGACCGTTCAGCTTCACGGGGATACCCACGGTGATGTCCTTCGTCTCGTTCACCTCATAGAAGTCAGCGTGCAGAATAGCCTCGGTGGTGGGGTGGAACTGCAACTCCTTGATAATGGCTTTGTGCTCCTGGCCATCGATGTTGATGACTACCACATAGACATGGGGGGTGTAGACGACCTTGCGCAGCTCAGTGAAAGCCACAGCAAACGAGAGTGCCTTCGGCAGGCCATTCTCTCTCTCCTCACCATACAGATTGCAGGGCACCAGACCCTCTTTACGCATCAGCTTGCTGGCCTTCTTGCCGGTGGCCTCACGCTTCTGACCGTTGATAACAATTTCTTTCATAACAGTTGTGTTACTCTAAATTAAGTGTTAAAAATAATGTTTGTTTGACTTAATTCGCCATCACACGAAAAAAGCGGCTGCAAAGGTACGAAGAAGTTCGGAGTTTGGCTTCAGAAGTCTGAAGTTATTTTCTGCCTGTTAACATTATTTACGAATCATCTGTTCACGCCCGCACACCTTCTTCAAGACTGCCGAAAAGCAACAATTATTCAAAAAAGTGACAAAACATTTGCGCATTTAACGAAAATGACATAATTTTGCACGCCGAAACTACGAATAGAAAGAAAAAAAAGCACAAGCGGGACGCTTTTGTCAATAAAATGAAGAGAATAGCTATACAGGGCGAGATAGGTTCGTTTCACGACATTGCCGCCCACCAGTTTTTTGAGGGTGAGCAGCTACAGCTCATCTGCTGCCAGACTTTTGAACAGGTGTACGAGGCTATCAGCCAAGACCCCACAGTGATAGGCATGGCTGCCATAGAGAACACCATTGCCGGTTCGTTGCTCCACAATTATGAGCTGCTGCGCGACAGCGGCACCACTGTCGTGGGCGAGCATAAGCTGCACATCACTCACTGCATTTGCTGCCTGCCTGACGATGACTGGGACAGCATCACCGAGGTGCACTCGCATCCCGTGGCCCTGATGCAGACGCGCCACTATCTGGCCCGTCACCCGCAGTGGCGCGTGGTGGAGGCCGACGATACTGCCGGCGCAGCAAAGATGATAGCCGAGGGGCAGCACCGAGGATGGGCCGCCATCTGCCATGCCGAGGCAGCACGTCTCTATGGTCTCAAGGTGCTGGAAGACGGCATAGAGGACAACAAGCACAACTTCACACGCTTCCTCGTCTGCTGCAAGCCGCAGAAGGCCGACTTGCTGCGCCCGCTCATCGAAACAAACAAGTCGAGCATCGTCTTCGCCCTACCCCACGAGGAAGGCTCACTGTCGGCTGTCCTTGCCATCCTCTCGTTCTACAAAATCAACCTGACCAAGATTCAGTCGCTGCCCATCATCGGGCGTGAGTGGGAATACCTCTTCTATGTCGATGTCACCTACAGCGACCTGACACGCTACCGCCAGGCCATCGATGCCATCATCCCCCTGACACGCGACCTGAAAATCCTTGGCGAGTACCGCGCCCGCTAATTCTCTCGCCAAAGCAGATGCTTCGTCCAACCAAGACTGAGCGTAGCAATCCGTAAGATTACTGCGTTCCTCGTGGGTCTTCGATGCTGCGCCAGTCGATGATGTTCCGCTCTGCAGAAGAGAAGGCGATGCCTACCTTGGTGACGGGGCGTCCGTCAAGGGCGTACTTATCAGCATAACCCTTTCGGTCTATCTGCTCGAGAGCTGCATCGGCAGTGTCATCGTATTTCAGCTCCATGATGTAGATGCCCTTCGGCATCCTGAGCGTGATGTCGCTGCGGCCTTTGGCGCTTGGCTCCTCAGCGCGCACATCGGCACCGAAAGCGGTGAGCAGGGTGTAGAGCAGGGCGTGGTAATAGTGTTCGTTGCGGTTGTCCTTCTCCCAGTGGTAAGGCACACTGGCGAAGAAAGCCTTCAAGGCTTCGATGAAGGCAGGCAGGTCGTCGTAGTCGCAGAAATCGTAGTAGGCATTGAGGAACACATTGCGGCCATAGTCGTCGGGACGGGTGTCAGAGACCATCTGGTAAAGGCAGTCTGCAAAACCAGTGCGCACCTCATAGTTGGGGAAACCCAAGGTGAACAACTTCCGGTTGGCTTGATAGTCTTTGACGGTGAGGTAGCCGCTCTGATAGAGAGCGGGCAGCGGGGCCTTGAAACTGTCGAAGGCGAGATCGAAGGCTGTGTCGGGGCATTTTATCCCGTCCAGATCGTTCAGTTCCAGCGGCGGCATCTGGCGCAGCATGTCGATGAGCGCACTCGGCGTGGCACTGTCGAACCAGTATTTCTCTATCTCTTTCGACTTTAAAGCCTTTACCAAACTGAAAGGGTTGTACATATCGGTCGTACCCCTGCCAAAGTGGTAGCCGTCGTACATGCGCTTCAGCTCGGCCATTGTCTCGTCGAAGGTCTCGCCCCGCGCGGCGGCCAGCTGCTCGATGTCGGGACACAGCTGCGTGGCCAGCTCCTCCTCGGTAATGCCGCAGATGCACTCGTAGTTAATCTGCATGGAGATATTCTCCAGGTTGTTCAGCTTACTAAAGATACCCATCTGCGAGAACTTCGAGATGCCGGTGATGAAGACAAACTGCAGGTGCACGTCCTCGCTCTTCAGCGGTGTGAAGAGATCTTGGAAGCGCTCACGCACGGTGGCCTGCTTCTGCGCGTCGCCTAAGCTGTGGAGCATCATGTTGTCATACTCATCGCAGAGCACCACCACTTTCTTCCCCATCTTACGCTCGGCGGTATGGATGATGTTCACCATACGGGCACTCGTGCTGGCCTTCGAGGGCAATATGCCATATTGCTGCTCATAGCCTGTCAGGGCGATGTCGATATATTCGTCGAGTCTCTCAATCGTTGTGAGATTGTTCTTGCTGAAGTCGAAGCGCAGCACGGGGTACACATCCCACTTCCAGTCTGTCCGGGCGATGAACAGCTGCGGCTGCTCGATGCCGCCCTCGGTGGTGAACGCCTCAAACAGCTCGCGGCGACCTTCGAAGACGGCGGCCAGCGTGTCAACCAGCAGCGACTTGCCGAAGCGCCGAGGACGGCTGAGGAAATAGGGTTTGCCCTCGGTAATCATCTTGTAGATGAGCGGGGTCTTGTCTACATACACATATCCGTCCATGCGGATGCTTTCGAAACTCTGGATGCCTACGGGATATTTTCTCATACAGCCAAAATGTTGCTAAAGCGACTAATACGGCACAAATATACATAATATTTTTGAAATTACAAGCCAGTTGAGATAAAAATGTGAACAAATTGCACCGAAAAGTTAGAAATCAAGGCTCACATAAGCTTTGTTCCTATTGTTTTGCGTGCTCTAAGTCACATTTATTGGAATGGAATAACTTGTAAACAAGTAAATAATTGGCAGCAAGGTTGAGGATTATTGTTTTTCTTTTTGGGTTTCAGATTTTTTTTCATACCTTTGCACTTGCAAAAAGAGTCGTCATTGACTCAATGAGATACAGAAACATTTTAATTCATTCATAATAAGACATGATACAGTCAATGACAGGCTATGGCAAAGCCGTCGTAGCCTTTAACAAAAAGAAGATTCACGCAGAAGTGAAGTCGCTCAACTCCAAGCAGCTGGACTTGCAGACACGCATCACGCCACTCTATCGCGAGAAGGAGATGGAGATTCGCCAGCTGATAGCTCAACAGCTGGAGCGCGGCAAAGTGGACTTTGCCCTGTGGGTAGAGCAGGACACCGGCGTGGAGGCCACCCCCATCAACGGAGCCCTGATGTATGACTACTACCAGCAGCTGCTGGGCATCGCACGGCAGACGGGCATCCCTGAGCCTCAAGACTGGATGTACACCCTGACCCGTATGCCCGACGTGCTGACACGCACTGACATGGAGCAGCTCAGTGACGAGGAATGGCAGGCAGCACGCCAAGCCGTGGAACAGGCCGTCGAGGCACTGGTCAACTTCCGTCGTCAGGAGGGGGCCGCACTGGAGAAGAAATTTGAGGAGAAGATTGACAACATTGAGCGGCTCATGGCAGAGATAGAACCCTACGAGAAGAGCCGCGTGGAGAAGATTCGCCAGCGCATCACTGACGGGCTGCAGCAGATTCCCGGTGTGGAGTATGACAAGAACCGCCTGGAGCAGGAACTCATCTACTACATCGAGAAACTGGACATCAGCGAGGAGAAACAGCGTCTGACCAACCACTTAGCCTATTTCCGCGAGACGATGAAAAACGGCCATGGACAGGGCAAGAAGCTGGGATTCATCGCACAGGAGATGGGCCGCGAAATCAACACCACCGGTTCGAAATCGAACCAGGCCGAGATGCAGAACATCGTGGTGCAGATGAAGGACGAGCTGGAGCAAATCAAGGAGCAGGTGCTGAACGCGCTGTAAGAAGGAACCGCTACAAGTTTCTTTCTAATTCAACTCTCGGGACTAAAATGGAAGTAGAAAAAACATAATCTTCAAAAACAACTTGATATGATGAACAAAGGGAAATTAGTGATAGTGAGTGCACCGAGTGGCTCGGGCAAGTCTACCATCGTGAACTGGCTGATGCAGGAGCACCCTGAGCTGAAACTCTATTTCTCCATCAGCTGCACCAGCCGGGCACCTCGCGGGAACGAGCAGAACGGCGTGGAGTATTTCTTCCTCACACCTGAAGAGTTCAGGGAGAAGATTGATAACGACGAGTTCCTGGAGTATGAGGAGGTGTACGAGAACCGTTTCTACGGCACGCTGAAGGCACAGGTGGAGCGGCAGATAGATTCAGGCCAGAACGTGGTATTCGATGTCGACGTGAAAGGCGGCATCAACATCAAGCGCTTCTATGGCGAGCAGGCCATGAGCCTCTTCATTCAGCCGCCGTCGGTGGAGGAGCTGCGCCGACGCCTTGAGGGACGCGGCACCGACACGCCAGAAGCCATCGAGAGCCGTCTGGCAAAGGCTGAGTATGAGATGACCTTCGCTCCACAGTTCGACCATATCGTGGTGAACGACGACCTGGAGACAGCGAAGCAAGAGGCCTACCTTCTGCTGAAGGAGTTTGTTAAAGGAGATGAGGAGTAAGGAGATGAGGAGTAAGGAGTAAAGGAGTAAGGAGTAAGGAATAAGGAGGTAAAGGAGTAAGGAGTAAAGGAGTAAGGAGTAAGGAGGTAAAGGAGTAAGGAGTAAGGAGGTAAAGGAGTAAGGAGTAAAGGAGTAAGGAGTAAGGAGGTAAAGGAGTAAGGAGTAAAGGAGTAAGGAGCGCAAAAGAGTCATTATGAAGATAGGAATCTTTGGCGGGTCGTTCAACCCCATTCACATAGGCCATGTAACATTAGCAAAGACGCTTCGCGAGAAAGCTGCACTCGATGAGGTGTGGCTGATGGTGTCGCCTCTGAACCCTCTGAAGCAGGGCAACACCGACCTGCTGAGCGACCAGCTGCGCTATCAGCTGGCACGCATCGCCCTGCACGGTGAGCCAGGCATCAAGGCTTGCAACTACGAGCTGCACCTGCCAAAGCCCTCCTACACATGGAACACGCTGCAGCACCTGCGTCAAGACTTTCCCGACCACACATTTATATTATTAATAGGCGGCGACAACTGGCAGAACTTCCACCGCTGGTACAGAGCCGCCGACATCATGCGCGAACATGAGATAGTGGTCTATCCACGACGGGGCTCCGGCATGGAAGACACACATCATAACGCTGGGGAAGGCCTTGACAGGCAAGGTGCATGCGGCAACATCAGGATAGTAGACACAGCACTCATAGATGTCTCAAGCACAGACATCCGCTTGCGTGTCCAGCGGGGAGAACCCATCACGCACCTTGTGCCGGCGCCAATAGAGAAACTGGTGCGCCGACTGTACTGAGAGAAGTCTACCACCCGCTCAGAACTGGAAATAGATAAAAGGCTGTATCTCGCTGCTCTTCACCTGAATGACGATGAAGATGACGATGGCCACCAGCAAGGCAGCGACAACAACGCCGCCACGACGCACCAGGCCGATGCAGCCCTCGTTCCAACGGTCGGGGATGAAGTGGCTCAGATAGCCAAAGGCTGTCATAGCAAACACAGCCCAGTAGCCCTCAACGACCTGCATAAATACTTCGGGATGGAACTCGGTGAAAATCTTTGTTATCATCGTCCATGAATCGCCGAAGGTGTGGTTACGGAAGAATATCCAGCAGAAAACGACGAAATGAAACGTCAGCAGTACGGCCAGCACTCGACGCACGCCGTGGCTCTGATAACGCTTGTCGTGATGGAAGACGTTCTCACGCAGCCACTTGTGAATGGCCAATGCCACGCCGTGCATGCCGCCCCACGCCACGAAGTTCAGGCTGGCGCCATGCCACAGTCCACCAAGTAACATCGTAATGATGAGGTTGATGTATTGTCGCACCTTACCCTTACGATTGCCCCCAAGTGAGATGTAGATGTAGTCGCGAATCCACGAAGACAGCGAGATGTGCCAGCGCCGCCAGAAGTCGGTGATGCTCTGTGAGGTGTAGGGTGCGTTGAAGTTCATGGGGAAGCGGAATCCCAAGAGCAAGGCGATGCCGATGGCCATGTCTGAGTAGCCCGAGAAGTCGCAGTAAATCTGCATGGCATAGCCGTAAGCACCCAGCAGATTCTCCACACCAGTATAGAGTGATGGATTGTCAAAGATACGGTCTACGAAGTTCAGGGAGATATAGTCGCTGATGACAGCTTTCTTAAACAGTCCGATGGCAATGAAGAAGACACCACGGGCAAACATGTCGTTGGTCACCTCTAAAGGCTTGCGTATCTGCGGTGCAAAGTCGCGTGCACGGACGATAGGGCCTGCCACGAGCTGCGGGAAGAACGAGACGTAGAAGGCATAGTCGAGCAGCGAGGGCAGCGGCTTGAGGTCGCCACGGTAGACATCAATGACATAGCTCATGGACTGGAAGGTGAAGAAAGAGATGCCCACAGGCAGGAAGATGTCCCACGGCTGAAAGTTGCTGCCCACCATCTGTGCCCACATGCCGGCAAAGAAGTTGGTGTATTTGAAGTAAGCCAACAGCCCGAGGTCGATGAGCAGCGACAGGAATACCAGCCACTTGCCTCGACGATGGACAGTCTTTCCGTCTTCAGCTGAGCAGTCTTCTGAGTTGCAGTCGGCTATTCTTCGGGCAATGAAAAAATCGCTCAGCGTCACCACGGCCAGCAGGAAGAAATAGAACCCGCTGGACTTGTAGTAGAAGTAGTAGCTGAAGGCGGTGACGAAGAGCAGGCGCAGCGTCCGCGTGTGCTGCATCAGCATGTAGCAGAACGTGAAGCCCAGGAAAAGTATCAGGAAGAGGCCCGATGAGAAAATCATCGGTTCCTCGGGGTTATAGGTCAATTGTTCAAGTATTCTGTCAATCATTTCATTCTATCTCTCAATTTTCAATTCTCATATCTCGTATTCCCGCTCGCAAGGCGAGAACTCTCAACTCTCAACTCTTAACTCTCAACTCTTAACTCTCAACTCTCAACTCTCAACTCTTAACTCTCAACTCTCAACTCTCAAAAGCCATAGCTGTGGTAGCCCGCCATGATGGCATCGAAGAGGAATCGCGCCAGATGGCGTCCTCCCTTGAAGTTGATGTGTGTATAGTCCTTGTTGGCAAAGCCCTGTTCCACCAGCCCCTTCATGCTGTCGCGTCCTCCCATGGCCTCGAAGAGGTTGAAGAAACTGACGGCGTGGTCGGAGGCCATGATCTGCTGATAGGCCACCAGCGCCTCTACGCCCTTCATGGTGTGCAGTCCGTTGCTGGCGCGCTGGTCACGGTCGGGCATGCCTACTACCAGGAAGCTGGTCTGCGGATAGGCCTGGCGCAGATGGTCGATGGCTTGGCCCATGTTGCGGGTGTAGCCAGAATAGTTGCTCTGATTGCTGTTGGCCACGTTCAAGCCGAAGTGTATGACTATGAGGTCGTAGGGACGCAGGGCAGCAAACTGCGCCAGCGTGGCTTCGGGTATCTGTGAAAGGGTATATCCTGCCGAGCCACGCATACTGAAGTTATCGACGATGACACCGTTGACGGGCTCCAATGCCACGCCATAGAACAGTGTACCGCTGCCTATGCCACGCAGGGTGTAACTGACAGAGGTCATGGGAACGCTGTCGCGGCACTCTATGGCCTGCAAGCGTGGTGCTCCGACGATGGTGTCAACAACCGTGCTGTCGCTGTTCATGGTGGTGGTCAGCTTTAGGCCTCCATCGCTGCGCAGGTAGAAGATGGCCTTTGTCCACTGATTCTGATGGCGACGTGCACGGCCTCCCTTGTAGGTGATACGGGCTCCCTCCGACGCAGTGAAGTAGCGCTGGGCGATGCCTTGGTTGGCATTGCTGAACGGGCGTTTCACTATTTCATACTCAGTGATGCCGCTGAACGAGTGGCTGACGCTCTGTCGGAAGCCATGCACCTGACTGGCGCAGTCCACCCACCCTACTCCACTGCCGCCAAACTGGTCTTGCAGCAGTTCGCGCAGGTCTTGGGTGAAGATGTCGCCTTCTATGAACGAGTCGCCGTAGTAGGCAATGCGCACTGGCCGTCCCATCTGTCGTGCACGTGCCAGCTGCTGATAGAAGTAGTACATACCGCCGGGCTGGCCTTGCGAGTAGTCGAGGATGGGCGTCACGCCCTCGGGGTGGTCAGCCACGGGAGCCACTGTCGTGACGCTGTCGTTGGTTGGCGTATAGGCAACGGCAGCCCCCATGCCCGTTGTGTCGGTAGGCTGCAGGTGCACGCCGTCGTCGGCCACAGGTTTCTTGCTCACTGTCTGCTGTGAGTCGGCCGGTGCCGCAGGTGTAGCGACGGCCACGATAGGCTTGGGCGGCTCAGGCACATCGGGAATGAAGCCCAGGTCGTCGGTACCGCCCAGCTGCTCGGGCAGGATGTCGCTGAGCACGTTGACACGGCGCAGCTCTGTCTCGCCAATCGACATTTTGGGCAGGAAATGCAAGGCCAACAGAATGGCCACCACTAAAGCAACAAAGATAAAAGAACGTGCTATCTGATTCATAATCCATTGTCGAGGGCCTTTGTTCCCTTTTCTGTACAGATGCCGCGCAAGGATGTGAACACCAAGCTTTTGAAGATTTCCTCCAAATCATACTGGCGGTACAACTCTCGCGACATGATATAGTGTCCGATGGCATCAAACATCAGCGGCACGATGTCATAGTCCAGGTCACCACGGAAATAGCCTTCATGGATGCCGCGCTGCAGGAAGTCGGCAAACTGCTGGCGGCTGGCTTCCTTCATCTCTTCCAAGGCCTTGAGCACAAGTGGATACTTCTTCAGGTCGTCATAAAACAGCGGCGAGATGCCACGCAGTTCATCCAACCGCTGACGATAGGACTCCATGACTATCTCTATCACGCTCTTCCCCTCATGCAGAAGTTGCATGATGTGCTGCTCTCGGATGCTATGATAATGTATAATCCCTTCATGGAGCACAGCCTCCTTGGTCTCATAGAGTTCATAGAGGGTGCGCTTCGATATCCCCAACCGACGGGCTATATCATCCATCTTCACCGCACGTATTCCATGTGCGGCAAAAGCTTTCATCGCTGTCTCGACGATACGCTCGTGCAGTTGCTGTTTGTGGGATGTAAGGATGGTGTTCTCTGACATTTTTCTTCTATTAACTCACCTTTCGGAAGTAAAATCTCCCACAGACGTCAGCTTTTCGGCTATGATGTCGGCCAGGCGCTGGGCTCCCTTGCCGTCGGGGTGGATGCCGTCGCTGAGCATCTTGTCTGCGTCACCGGCAAAGAGGGTGTGGAGATCGATGACTTGCAGGCCATACTCCTTGGCCACTTCCTGTTGGATGGGGATGATACCATTGACAATGACAGAGTCGTTGATGTCCCACGTCGATTTGACGGCCGGGATGGGCGTGCAGAGGAATATCTGCGGCTTGGCAGGCTGGACGTTCTTCGCCTTCTTACCTTTCTTCTTCTTCACAGGCTGAGCCAGATCGGGGCGCAGCATGGTAATCATCTGCTCCAGGTCGTGGCGGAACTCGGCGCCGTGTTGCCAGTTCTGAGGCTTCGAGTCGTTGGTGCCCAACTTGATGACGACAATGTCGGGACAGAAAGCCAGGGCATCGTGCCAGGCCGTCTCGTTCATATAGGGGAAGTCGCCCTTGTTCAGCAAGGTGCGGGCACTGACGCCGAAGTTTTTAACCCAGTAGCCATCGCCCAGCTTCTTCTGCAGCAGGGCGGGATAGCCATACTGCGTAGCCATGTCAATGCCGTGGCCGTCAGTGATGCTGTTGCCGATACAGGCCACACGTATGGCGCCGGGCTTGGGTGTCTGACGGGCTTGGAGCCAGCTGCCCAGGTCGTTGAGCATCTCGTCGTGATACTTAAACCAGGGGCCGAAGCCAAAGCCGTGGTCGCCAGTGGGATAGATCAACATCGAACACTCGTTGCCGACATTACGCATGGCTGAATAATACTGCACGCCATTGGTGACAGGAGGCACCAGGCGGTCGTCGCTGGCCATGATGATGCAGGCGGGCGGCGTCAGATGGCGGCGCACAGCCTTGTCGGTCGAGAACTCGCGCACCAGGTTGGGGTCTTTCTGCCCCTCCTCGCCGAGGAAGTTGCGGCACGACCACTTATGCGTGACGCGCTCGTCCATCGAGATGACAGGATAGAACAGGATAGTGAAGTCGGGCCGCACGTCGAAGGCGGAGTGCGTGGAGATGACCGATGCGAGGTGTCCGCCTGCCGAGAAGCCCATGATGCCCACGTCATGCGGATTGATGCCCCACACTGCTGCCGAGTCACGCACGATGCGCATGCCCTGCTCTACGTCGCCGATGGGCTTGGTACGGTCGCCGTTGGGCAGGCGGTAGTTCACCACGAAGTAGGCAATGCCCTGCTGGTTCATCCAATCGGAGGCCAGAGTGCCCTCATGGGTGTTCGACAGCATCGAGTAGCCGCCGCCAGGCACACCCACCACAGCCTTGCCCGAAGGCTGCGATGGAAGGAAGCAAACCATCTGTGCTGCACCATCGTCGGTCAGGTTCAGCGTAAACTTTCTCGCCGTCTGTGCCTGCATCGTCAATGCAACAAGCAGCAGGCTTAAGGTCATCCATTTTTTCATAACTAACTATTTTTAGGAGTTAAAGGAGTTAAAGACAAATGACTCTTCCATGAAAAAACTTTGTCTCTGGGGTGAAATCCATAGCAAAACTATTGTCTTTATCTCCAAAACTCTTTGTCTCTGGGGTGAAATCCATAGCAAAACTATTGTCTTTAACTCCTTTAACTCCTTTAACTCCTTTAACTCCAAAACAAACTCCTTTACCTCCAAAAATACTATTACAGGGTGACTCCGTTCTTGAAGATAGAGATCTCGCGGTAGTCGTTCTCCTCATTGCGGGCTTTCTCGCCAGAGGCCACGGCCAGCACCTTGTCGATGAACTCCGGCACGAGCTCCTGCATGGTGCGTCCCTCTATGAGCTGTCCAGCGGAGAAGTCCACCCAGCGTGGCTTGTTCTTCGCCAGCGTGGGGTTGGTGGCTATCTTCATGGTGGGCACAAAGGTGCCGAAAGGCGTGCCACGACCTGTGGTGAAGAGCACGATATGACAGCCGCAGGAGGCCAGCGCCGTCGAGGCCACCAGGTCGTTGCCGGGGGCAGAGAGCAGGTTCAGGCCGCTGTGCTGCAGACGGTCGCCATACTCCATCACGCCCGACACTGGTGCACGTCCGCACTTCTGCGTGCAGCCCAGTGCCTTGTCCTCCAGCGTAGAGATGCCGCCGGCCTTGTTGCCCGGCGAGGGGTTCTCGCCTACAGGCTCGCCGTGGGAGAGGAAATAGTTCTTGAAGTTGTTGATGAGCGCGACGGTCTGCTCAAACAGCTCCCGCGTCTCACAGCGGTTCATCAGGATGGTCTCGGCGCCAAACATCTCGGGCACCTCTGTCAGCACGCTGGTGCCACCCTGTGCCACGAGCCAGTCGCTGAACTCACCCACCAGCGGGTTGGCGGTAATGCCACTGAAGCCATCGCTGCCACCACACTTCAGGCCTACGCGCAGCTTCGACACAGGCACTTCTTCGCGCCTGTCCTCTTTGGCTATGGCGTAGAGCTCGCGCAGTATGGCCATGCCGGCCTCCACCTCGTCGCCCTCCACCTTCTGCGTTACAAGCAGGCGGATGCGCTCCTTGTCGTAGTCGCCCAGCATCTGCATGAAGTCGTCGGGCTGGTTGTTCTCGCAGCCTAAGCTCAGCACCAGCACTGCCCCGGCATTGGGATGGAGGCAGATGTCGCGCAGCACCTTGCGGGTGTTCTCATGGTCTTCCGACAGCTGCGAGCATCCGTAGTTGTGATGCCAGGCATAGATGCTGTCCACGCCCTCGCATCCCGTCTCGCGCTGCAGCTCCTTCACCAGCCGCTCGGCAATGCCGTTGACGCAGCCCACGGTGGGCACCACCCATATCTCGTTGCGCACACCCACATCGCCGTTCTTGCGCACATAGCCCTTGAAGGTTCGGTTTTCCTTCTTGATGCTAAGCTTTTCGTCGACAGGCTGATAGCTGTATTCAAGCGTACCGCTGAGGTTCGTCTTCAGGTTGTTCTCGTTCACCCATTCGCCTGCCTTCAGGTCTTGGCGGGCGTGGCCTATGGGGTAACCATATTTAATGATGTTCTCGCCCTCGCGCACGTCGCGCAAAAGCACCTTGTGACCTGCGGGGATGTCCTGCAGGAGCACCACCTGCTTTCCGTCGACGTCTATCACGTCGCCCTTCTTCTTTTCCTGCAGGCAGACGACGACCGAGTCAGCGGGATTGATTTTCAGAAAAGTTGCTTGTTCCATGCTTCGTTTTGATGCTATGTTGAAATTTGCGTGCAAAATTACTAAAAGAAAAAAACAAAACCAAATTATATTTGAGTTTTTCTCACACAACTTGATGTTGAGCATTTAACTTGGACTATTCATGCCTTTTTCTTAAGCCCCTGTATTCACGGCATCACTGCGTCGTTCACACGGAACACTAGCAATTTTTGTACAGAGGCTCTGTACACTGTGTACATAGACTTCGTACAGTGTGTACATAGGCTCTGTACACTTTTAGCAGACCTTTGCTTTTCTTTCCTGTTGCCATTCCGTGAAAAATACTGGTTAAGCACACAGACATTTTGCATCTTTCTTTAAGGTGACTACGGATTTTTCCGTACTGTGAGGTTGGAATCAGACACAGTTACGTCGCTAACTAGGTCTGTTTGTTCCCCGAGTTCTGTCGTCCCTTAGGGACTTTTTGCCGTTCCTTGCCTGCCGCGTAGCTCAATGCGCAGCCCTCCCCTCCCCTAGGGGGAATCCTGCAGTTTCAAGGCAACATGGGTTTTAAAAGTTTCCTGCCGAGAAACCATCGGTTTCTCGGCAGGAAACCATCGGTTTCTCGGCAGGAAACTTCGGGTTTCCGTACTGTGCGGATGGGGTAAGGCATAGGTACGTCGCAAACTATGTGAGTTTATACCGCGAAGCGGCCTGAGAAAAAACCAATAAAAACAAATAAAAACAAGAAAAACAATTAGGGACAATAGCTATCGCCTTGCCCGCCGCAGGAACTCCGTGAGGCACTCCACTCCCTTCAAGGGGAGGGGCAGGGGTGGGGTCTGTAATGTCAGTAATATCCTGTCAGCGAAGAGTGGGGGCGAAGAAGTTTCAGCGAAGAGTGGGGGCGAAGAAGTTTCAGCGAAGAGTGGGGGCGAA
>JAEEGF011552449.1_pt1 | contig 78721 bp, 53 predicted proteins | sample 9134171 | NCBI WGS metagenome assembly JAEEGF01 (sample SAMN16246542, study PRJNA631951) | gut metagenome | biome: gut microbiome; feature: rumen; material: AP-attached | host: Bos | place: Iran: Karaj | collected 2018-10 | reverse complement strand
GCGACCCCAACCAGGGGCCGCCCTGTTTTATTATATAAGTCGACTGCTCAAAGACACCCAGAAAGGGCATAAGCAGATACAAACAGTAATCAGTACGACCCTGCACCAGCGGCGCATATAGGGGACTACTAATAATCACCCTGAAAGGGTGGGATATGAATAACACGGTACAAGCCGAAGGCGCAGTGCCGTGACACAAAGATATCCAAGAATGCGTCCCGAGGGGACGCGACAATGAGATAGATAGTTGAAAATCAGTCATACTTTATATTAGAGCATTGTTTTATTAGTGTCAATGTCTTGACAAGCCAATCAGTTTAACCAGCAAAAATCTGTCAAGCGATTTCAGGAAAACACACTTCTTAACCGTTTCCATCCTTATTTAGGGTGTAATTGGTATTAAATCTCAATACGGGCGGTCGAACAGGCCGCCCGTATGTATTTTATATTGTTACCACATCGTGTGTTTGACTTTTTTTATAATATATATTCCTCTCATTGTATTTAATTGATTTTTTAAGGAGTGGCAAGCCGTTTGTTTCTCAAATATTATGTTAACGGTTGTACTTTTCCTCAAGTTTTTTTCACAAAACCTTATTGGTTCATAAAAAATGACTACTTTTGCAGACACTTTGACTATTAATTTTCTGTTTATTGGACATCGAGGTTCGGCCCTGTTCCAAAGGAAGAAAGGTCAGGAGTGTATGTACTAACGTAATTCTTTTTTATTAACAAATAAGTGTACACATGAAAAAATTCCTTATTTCATTGCTGTTGGCTTTTCTGCTAGTGCCAATGGCGACACAGGCACAAACACATTACAATGTGTTTGTAGGGTCTGGGCTACAAACGAGTCCGTATGTCCCGACCTACACCTACTACAACTATTCGTTCACCCAGTTCATCTATCATGCCAGCGAGATTGGCATCGATGGTGACATAGACCAAATTGGTTTCGAGGTGGACAATGGTTCGGCTACCCGCACACTCACCATCTACATGGCTGAGCTGCACAAGAGTTCTTTCTCCAGCGGTTCCGATGCCGTTGCTGCATCGAACTTCCAGCAAGTGTTCCAAGGAACCGTTTCCTTCAGCTCTGGCTGGGTCACCATCACTCTCGACAGTGCCTTCTCCTATCAGGACACTGCCGATTTGGTGATTGCTTTTGTTGATGGCACAGGCTCCTACAGCTCTGGTTACCCCTACTATAAGGGTACTTCCATGTCGGGTGGAAACCGTTCCATCTATAAGTACAATGACAATAATCCCTACTCGCTCGTAACTCCTCCCACCGATGCATATTCGGGGTCTTTCTTGCCGAATATTCGTTTGGGCATCAACTCTTTTTCCACCTATTGTGCTACTCCTTCCAATGTGGCCGTGTCTAACATCACTCACGACCATGCCACCATCACTTGGTCGGAAAACGGTGGTGCCACCTCGTGGGAGGTGATAGTCTCCGACTCTGCCATTACCGATTTTACTTCTGCCAGCGGCCTTATGGCCACCGACACCACATACACTGTTACAGGCCTTGGCTCTAATATTCTGTACTATGTCTATGTCCGTGCCCTTTGCGATGCTTCGACCAACAGCGCTTGGACCAACGTTGCGAATTTCCGCTCCGCTTGCATGGGTGCCACTACTGTACCTTATTCCACCGGCTTTGAGGATTTGGCCACTGGCGAGATTCCAAACTGCTGGCAATCTGTGGCTCAGGGCAGCAGCTCTGCCTCCACTTTCCCTGCCGCCTACCAGTACTCGTCCAATGCCCGTAACAGCAATGTCTATTTCGAATTTGAGAGCGCTACTGCCGAAACCGAAATCATTGCTCTCCCCGTCATGGACGACATCAATACCCTCCAGATGTCCTTCTATGCCTCTGTCATGAGCAATAACTTCGTGTTTGAGGTGGGTGTTATGGAAGACACCGTTTTCGTTCCTGTCGATACCGTCGACCTCATTCTTGGAAGCGGCAACAACTGGGGCAATTCATACCATCTCTACACTATACTTTTCAACGAATACAGTGGCACGGGCGACCGCATGGCCATGCGCACTACGGGCACCGGTGGCCAGTACACCCTTATGCTCGATGACTTAACGGTCGAAGCCATGCCTTCGTGTCTGGCACCCCAGAGACTGAGAGTTGACAGCACCGGCACCAACTGGGCTGCTCTCGGTTGGCGCGAAGTGGGTTCCGCTACCTCTTGGGAAGTGGCCTACGAAACTACGAACTTCAACCCCGACACCTCCAACAACGTCATCTCTGTCTACGACACCTCCGTTGTGTTGACCGACCTTTTGGGTGGCCATATCTATAACGCCTATGTCCGTTCCATTTGCTCCGAATCCAGCCCCTGGACGGGCCCCCTCACTTTCATCCCCGGACAGTATGTTATGGGCACATCTGGCTCCGACACTCTCCGTGGCTGCGGTTATGTGATTTACGACAATGGCGGTCCTGATGCCGTATATTCCACCTATTCCGACTATACTGTGGTAATCTATCCCGGCAGCGAGGACTCGGTTATCACCTTCTGGGGCAGTACCGACCTCTATGCCTACTATGCCCAACTGCGCATCTACGAAGGTGTGGGAACCAACGGCACTTTGCTCTGGCAGTCCTCAACAAACAACTACACCGATGTCATCCCCCACTTGCGCTCCAACCAAGGGCCCATCACTGTCCGTTTCACCGGCGGTAGCTATCAATCCGGTTATGAAGGATTCGAACTCTTCACCCTCTGCGCTCCCGGTGCCGAGTGTGCTTTTATCACCAACTTGACGGCCTCCAGCGTGGGTACCAGTTCTGCAGCACTCTCATGGAATATTTCGGGCACCAATTTCGGTGTCCCCACCGAATACGAAATCCTGTGCATCGACACTGCTACCGATGCCTCTCTGACTTTCACCTCCACCACTCCCGGCTTCCTTCTCACCGGCCTCACAGCCAACACTACCTACAAGGCTCTTGTCCGTTCAGCCTGTGACGGTGGCAGTTATGGTGAATACGACAGTGTTCTCTTCACCACTGCCCATCTTCCCTGCCTTGTTTTCGATACCACCATCTCCGACCTCGTTACCCTCACAGGTAGCAATATCTCAACCTCTTGGCAGTTGCCCAACAACAACTACTACAATTACGGCTACACCCAGCAGTTGGTACTTGCTGAAGAGATGACAGGCCAAACCATCATCTCCGGCATCGATTTCGACTATGCCTACTCCTCTCCCAACTCGGCTGCCTCCAACTGCAGCATCTATCTTGCCAATGTCACCGTCAGCGATTTGAGCGATGGATATGTGCCTTACGACTCTTCCAATTTCGTCATGGTTTATGCCGGTCCGCTGGTTTGCACCACCACCGGTTGGAACCACTTCGAATTCACCAATTCTTTCCTGTATACGGGTGACAACCTTCTGGTTGTTGTTCTCGACAACTCCGGCTCCTACGACGGCTCTTCCTATACCTTCAATGTACACTACGCCGAAGGCAAGTCCAGAATCATATACAATGATGGTTCTCCCTACGATATCACCAACCCCACTTTGGGTAACATGGATAACATCCGCTGCAACATGCGTTTCCATATTGCCGGCTGTGCCGAGGAACTGGCCTGTGCCCGTCCTACAGTGATGTTCGATTCTTCCTCATACAATATGATCTCCCTCTCGTGGACTCCTGGCTATCAGGAAACCTCCTGGATGGTAGAATATAAGGGTGAAACCGACACTGCTTGGACCAGTGAAGGCGTCACTACCAATGACTTCTACATCTTCACTCCCCTCGCTACCAACACACGCTATACCTTCCGCATCACCTCACTCTGTGGCGACACCGCTATCGCAGCCTTGTTCAGTGCCAAAACCACCTGTGTCCCCGATTCAATCCCATTCTTCAATAATATTGAATCCTTCCCCTCTTCGGGTACACCTGCTTGTTGGTTCTCGGGCACTTCCTATGCCTACGGCTCCTATCCTTATCCCGTAACCTACTATGCCCATTCCGGCGTGAACAGCCTCTACATGTATTCCGACAACAGCAGCTACACTTATGCTGCTCTTCCTGTTTTCAATGCTCCTGTCGATACGCTCGAGCTCACCTTCTGGATGTACAAGGAAAACAACTCCTATTCTCATGAATTGATGGTTGGTGTCATGACCGATCCGGAAGACTTCTCCACCTTTACCTCTGTGGCCACCGTCGCTCCTACAGCAACCAACGCTTGGGAAGCCATGAGTGTACGTTTCAACCAATATTCCGGCCCGGGAAGATACATCACTATCGTTTCTCCCGTAGGCTCCTATTGCTATCCTTATATCGATGACATCCGTGTCGACTACATCCGTCCATGTGCCCGCATCGAAAATGTATCGCTTTCGTACATCACTTCCGACTCCGCCCTGCTGCACTGGAGTGCTCTCGGCGTCACCGACTATCAGTACGTCTTTGGTCCTGAAGGTGTCAGCCCCGACACCCTTGTGCCCCAAGACCTCCACGCCGATTCAATCCTCCTCACCTCTCTCACCCCCAACACCGGATACGACTTCTATGTACGTGCATTATGTCCCTCTGGCGACACCTCCGGATGGTCCAATGCATTCACCTTCCGCACCGAATGCCTCTTGCTCGACACTATGTACTTTACCGAGAGCTTTGAGAATGTACCCTTCGGATGGGGCTCCAACGGTTCCACCAAATTCTATCCTTGCTGGACCCGCCAAAACGATCCCTATGACAGTTACTACTATCCCTATGTCTATAACTATGACGCCCATCATGGTGCCAATTGTATCTATTGGTCATGGTACTCTTACGATAACTTCGACCCCATCATCACCCTCCCCGCTATCGACACCACGGTTGTCCCGATCGATAGCTTACAGGTTCGTTTCTGGGGCTTTAACAATGGTAGCAGCTACAGCGATCCCGTCACCCTTTATGTCGGCCTCATGACCGACCCGTCGGTTCCCGCCACATTCCAGGCCGTAGACACCGTTCTTGTGGCCATGACGGAATGGCGACTCTACGAAATACCTTTGGATGGTCATAATCTGCCCGGCAACTATATTGCCATCAAAGCAGGTCAGTCCGCTCCCAATGGTTCTTGGTATGGTATGTTGGACGAAATAGGCTATGAGCCTATCCCCACTTGCCCCCATGTCGGAGATTTGGTCTCCACTGGCAACACACCCACCTCTGTCTCTCTTACTTGGACCGAGCGCGGCGAAGCCACCCAGTGGCAAATTGCTGTCGACACCAACGTCAATGCAACCCCTGTGGCCGACACTACGGTCATCGATTCCGCCTATGCCGTTATTGGTGGTCTCACCAGCGGACAGGACTACTTCTTCTGGGTTCGTGCTGTTTGCGGTGCTGGCGACACCTCCGCGTGGGAAGGCCCCATCCGGGTTGCCCCCAACAGCTATGTGATGGTTGCTAACTCCACAGATACCGTTCGTATGTGCGGCGGTGTCATCTATGACGATGGCGGTCCCGATGGTAACTATTCAGCCAACCAGAACAGTACCGTTATCATCATGCCCACCGACCCCACCTCTCTGGTCTCGGTTAGCGGTCTATCCTATACCGAGGGCACCTTCGACTATATCACCATCTATGACGGTGTAGGCACCAGTGGCACCCAGTTGTGGACCGACTATGGCATTTCCTCAACCACCTCTTTCGGCCCCTTAACCTCTTCCATCGGCCCCATCACTGTAACATTCCATACCGACGGTTCGGTTATGTATTCCGGTTTCGAAATCCATGCCGACTGCATCCCCGTCTACTGCCGTCCGCTCAACATCCGCCTCAATCCCGATGTGCCTGAGTTATCAACTCAGCTCAATGTGGTTTGGGACAACACCGACGCCATCTCCTACGAAGTGGAATACGACACTGTCGGCTTCACCCGCGGCACTGGCACCACCCTCACCACCCTCACCCCCAACGCTGTCCTCACGGGCCTCTCGCCCTTGGGTAGATACGATGTATATGTACGTTGCATCTGTGGCGTGGGCGATACCGGAGTGTGGGTCATGAATACCTTCCAGACCGCTTTCTGCGACGGCATGGGTTACGTGGAGAACTTTGAGCCCACTGCTACTTCCACCACTTCCTACTATTTGCCTGTCGGATACTCCACCTACAATTATAGCTATGTGCAGACCATCATCGACTCGGCTCAAATGGCAGGTCTCCTCGGCGAGATCGTCGCCTTTGCCTTCCATCCCTACTCCACCTCTACCGGTTCCACCTACTTCACCGGTATGGATGTATACCTCGCCAATGTCAGCGAGAGCGACCTCAGTGCCGGATTCATCTTGCCCGACTCGAACCATCAGTTCGTCCAGGTGATATCCAATGGTACTTTCAACTTTACCGATACCGAGTGGCAGCTCCATGCTTTCGACACTTCGTTCACTTGGGACGGACACAGCAATGTGCTGTTCGCTGTAAACCGCAATCACGGTTCATGGGCTTCCGCCCCCTATTTCTGCGCTCACAATACATCTTCGCCCAAAGGCCGCTATGCTTATACCGACAACAGTCCTTACAACATCAACACTGTAAGCGGCGGCTACACCCTTACCGCTACAGGCGATATCCGCCTCTTCACCTGCAATCCTATCACCTGCATGCAGCCCACCATCACCGGCATCACCAACGACTACCAGTCGGCTACCGTCAACTGGAATGGCACAGGCACCAACTATGAAGTCAACATCAAGGAAGCTAACGCCACCGATTGGCCCGCCACCGACATCCCCGTCGTAGGCAACAGCTACACCTTCACCGGACTCATGCCCTCCACCAACTACTCCATCCGTGTGCGTCAGGACTGCAACGCCGACAGCAACGGCTACAGCGAGTGGGCATACAGCGGTTTCACCACCGACAGCCTGCCTTGCCTCACTCCCGACAATGTCACCATTTCCGCAATCACCAACGCCTCTGCAGTGTTTGATTGGACCGTCAACGGCAATGAGAGCATGTGGGATGTCCACGTATGGTTCACCGGCGGACTCGACAGCATCTACCGCGTCACCACTCATCCCGCCACGCTGAGCGGCTTCTCGGCCGGCCTCACCTACAATGTCGCTGTCCGTCCCGTTTGCGGTGCCATCATGCTCGAAGGCGACTGGAGCGACACTACCACCTTCACCACCGCTACCTGCCCCGACGTCACTGGCTTCACCGCCAGCAACGTCACCGCCAACAGCGTAACCCTCAACTGGAACCCCGATCCCGCCGCCCAAGGCTGGACCATCGAGTACGGCTATGCCGGATTCATCCAGGGTCAGGGCTACACGGTGACCGCCAACACCAACACCTACGTGGTTAACGGTCTTGAGGACGAAACCGACTACGACTTCCACATCAAAGCCGTCTGCGGTACCGACTGGAACAGCGAACACTGGGTCAATGTCTCCGCCACCACCCTGAGCGGCGGCGTCACCTGCAACGCTCCCACCGGTGTCACAGTGAATGCCACCGCCACCACCGCCACCGTCAGTTGGACTCCCGGCGAAGGCAACACCAGCTTCGAACTCGAGTATGGCGCCACTGGATTCAGTCACGGCTCCGGTTCGGTCCTCGCTGTACAGAACGCCTCTGCCGACATCAACGGTCTCACCCCCAACACCCAGTATGATGTCTATGTGCGCGGTCTCTGCGACCAGAGCACCTACAGCAGCTGGTCTACTGTAACCACCTTCACCACTGCCAACGTCGGCATCGACAACATCAGCGGTGCAGTCTGCACCATCTACCCGAACCCCACCAGCAGCTCTACCACTATCACCGTGAGCGGAGTGAACGGCAAGGTCCGCATCTCTGTTGTCGATATGAACGGCCGCACCGTTGCTACCGAAACCCTCGAATGCAACAGCGACTGCACCAAGACTATGGATGTTGACCACCTCGCCCAGGGTGCCTACTTTGTGCGCATCACCGGCGACGAAGTCAACATGGTGAGAAAACTTGTGGTACGCTAATTCCCCACACCGTTTCCCCTCCTCTCTGTGAGGGGAATTCGGAATACTTTTCCCCATTCGGGCGGCCCTTGCGGCCGCCCGAATGTCTTTTATGGGGACTGCTATTAATCACCCCGGAGTGGTGAGACTATTAACCCAACTTTGCCATTAGGACGACTTTTACCTTCTTTCCCGCTTTTTCAGGTACGCTTTTGGATTATCGGTCATCAACTGCATTCACCCCGTTCCCCTCGTTTTTCCCTCGCCGCCCAATCAAGTCATCCACAGTGTAACTTAGCCTCCGATTCGCCATGAGTTCGATACTCTAACGCATGACCCACACTCAATTAACGCTATTTCGACGCTTCAAAAGCGTTGAAATACCGTTGAAGTAGTGTTGAAATAACGAACCTTGGGCGTACCTTCTGTTTACCTGAAACCGATTGGGAGGTATTGGCGGGAGGCATTGGAAAGTGTCGGTGTGTAGCCGGCTGCGGGGCAGCCGGGAGCCGAGAGCGGTATAAGGAATCTGCTGGGTTGGGGTTGAGTAGAGGAGGGTTGCGGCGACTTGACTGGCGAGGGCCAATAGGCTCATTTGTTGGAGAGTGGGGTGGGGGATAGGGCCGATAAGGAGGATTGAGGATTGGGCGAAAGTGGTTGATGTTTTTATGTTCTCTATATGTGGCATCGCAGTAGAGTTGGGCTATTTCACTATTTTTTATAGATTGATTAACATTGTAGTGTGTTTTTTTTTGTATTTTTGTACGTGTTTAGATTGTCTTGAAAGATGCATGAATACTCCTATTTTCAACTATTAATGGTATTTGGGCGGCTTCCTTTGGGCATCCTTTTTTGATGTGATATTTTAGTTTGAAGAGTAAAAACAATATTAAAAGTAATATAATATTCAAATCATGAGAAAGCACTTATGTAAACTGTTGCTGCTGGCTATGACACTTGTCATGCCACTAGTGACACATGGACAGTCGCTTGGGGAATACACCTATGCGACGGGGACCGATACCACTAAGTGGATTGATGTCCCTACATCTCTCACTTCCCTCATCTCACCCGGTGCGGGCGACTACGGTGTTTCTACCGTACAGGACTTTGGATTCAGTTTCCCGTTCGGTGAGGATAGTTACACCCAGTTTTCCGTCAATGCCGACGGCAACCTGCGTTTGGGTCCCTCGGTGACGGGAACCGCCAACTACTCTACACCTTTCAGCTCGTCGAATGCAAACATCAACAACCCGAAGATTAACTTCTTTGGTTGCGATGGCTTTTGCACCAACGACCATTATGTGCGCTATCTCCACACCGTCGACGCCAATAACGACTCGGTGGGAGTGGTGGAGTTCTGCACTGGCACCTATAACTCCACTACGCGCAGCAACTTGTACAGATGGCAGGTGCAGCTCTATCATAATGGCAACATTGTGATAGTGTATGGACCCGCCCCCAACGAAACGCCAAATGTGACTAGACAGCAGGGTCTCTGCGTCAGTTCGTCCGACGGATGGACGGTGGATGCGTCGAATGTTGCCACCCATTTCACTTCGGGTGTGAGTGCCACCATTCCCACCCGCACATGGCCTTCGGCTGGCCGCTACTACAGTTTCCAGGCTCCGGTCATGTCCTGCCCGAGGCCACTTACTATTTCGGTCAGCGACCTCACCACTTCCTCGTTCACCTTCAGCTGGGTCGACACCAGCAGCGTCTCTGCATGGATTGTGCGTCTTGCTGCGGGCGACTCGGTGATTTACGATAATATGGAGTATGCATCGCCGGTTTATTTCTCCGGGCTCACTCCCAACACTGACTATACCGTAAGCGTGGCCGGCATTTGCGATGCAGGCGACACCAGTAGATTCAGGAGCACATCGTTCCGCACTCCGTGCAACCCTATAGACTCTATGCCGTATTTCTGCGGCTTTGAAGACAGCCCTACAGGCGGCACTTCGAACCCTAGTTTCGTTGACTGCTGGATGCGTTTGAATAACGGTTCCACCTATTTCGGCGTTCCCTATGTGGGTTCTTCCACCTATGCTCATTCTGGCTTGAGAGGCCTTTACTGGTTGGCCTCTACGGGCGCCACTTATGGTGACTACATGTATGTGGTATTCCCGATGGTGGATGTCGACATGTATCCCATAAACACCCTTATGCTTAAGTTTTGGGCCAAGTCTACCAGCGCCTCCACTTCGCCAGTGTTTGAGGTGGGTGTGATGACCAATCCGAACGACACAGGTACTTTTACGCTGGTGCAGACCGTCAATGTGGCAGGATTCACCAGCTGGACAGAGTTCGAGGCTCCTTTGACTTCCTATACTGGCCAAGGTGCCTTTATAGCTGTCCGTGCTCTCCGTCCTGCGACCACGTGGACGGCCTATGTCGACGACTTCTCGCTCGATGTATTGCCCTCCTGCATGCGCCCCGAGGGCTTGGCAGCCACCAATGTCAACCCGACTACGGCCGACATCACCTGGCTCATGGGTTCGGCCTATGAATATGAAGCTGAATACGGTTTGACCGGATTCACCCAGGGCACGGGCATCGTCACCACTGTGTACGACACCCTGTTGCAGCTTACCGGTCTCACCATGGGTACCACTTATGACGTGTATGTGCGCGGCATTTGTGGCGATGATACCAGCAGCTGGGCAATGCTCCGCTTCACAACCACCTGCAAGGAGCTTGAGGCCACAGACCTGCCCTATGTAGAGACTTTCGAGGCCTATGGTACAGGTTCCTCCAGCCCCATTAGCCCCTGTTGGAATAAGTTTTCCAGCACTTCGGTTGCCTACCCCTATCCCTACTCCACTGCCGCTATCAACGGCCTGAGGGGACTCTATTTCTACTCCTACTTCTCTTCCTCTGGCCGGACGTATTGCTATGCCACACTGCCCGCGGTATCGCATGACTTGCCCGTCAACACGTTGATGCTTGAGCTTCTGGCCAAACGTAACACCACGTCAAACTACTACTCGAAACTTGTGGTGGGTGTTGCCACCAGTTTGGACAGCATTGCCCAGTTCACACCTGTCGACACCATCGACATCACCGGCGAAGCTACCGGTTCGGTCCACTCGTTTGAGGTGCCTTTTGCTTCTTACAGCGATACGGGCCGTTACATAGTGCTCTATTCTCCCACTCCAGACTCTACCCACTACAACAGTATCTATATTGACGATGTGCAGTTGCGCTTTATCCCCTCGTGCTTCCGTCCCACCACGGCAGTGCTTACCGCGCTGGGAGCCGACTCGGCCACAATACTGTGGACTCCCGACCCGCGCACTCCTGCCCCCACATCGGGCTTCACAGTTGAGTATGGTCCCTTGGGATACGCTGAGGGTACCGGCACCACCGTCTTCACTTCGGACACCACGGTTCAGATTACCGGCCTTAACCCCGCCACCACATACGAGGTCAACATCGTGGCCGACTGCGGCGACGCCCAGTCCGACCCCACCACGATAACCTTCAGAACCGCATGTGCCTATATCCCCAACGACAGTCTGCCTTATACGGAGGATTTCGACAGCTATCCTGCCGGCAGCTCTGTTAGCGATGGTCAGACATATAATTCCTGCTGGTATAAGGGAACCAACTACACCACGCTGTATCCCTATGTATACACTACCAACCACCACTCCGCGCCCAATGCCATGTACTTCTATGCTACGGCCAACTACTATTCATACTTGGCACTTCCGGCATTCGAATCGGACATCAACCAGTTGGAGCTCTCGTTCGAACTGCTCAAAACCTCTGCCAACTATGGCCGTATACGTGTGGGCGTGATGGATATTCCCACCGACATCAGCACCTTCCATACCCTTGCCGATGTGCAGCCCGACGAGATTAATGTATGGCAGCGTTTCGTCCTCTCGTTCCCCGACTATGAGGGTACTGGACGTTACTTTGCTTTCCTGTTGCCCGACTCCATCACGGCTTATGCCCAGTTGGACGACATTTCGGTCAACCACCTCTCATCATGCCCCACTCCGCTCAACGTCGAGGTAGTCACAGCGGCTTCGACAAGCGCCACCTTGACTTGGGACAACGACAGCACCGTCACCTCGTGGACAGTATACTACGGCGCACCCGGATTCAGCATCGACACTGCCCAGACAGACATCACTTCCACGAACTCTTATACCATCACCGGCCTGCAGCCCCAGACCGAATACCAGGTTATGGTGGCAGCCTTGTGCGGCAGCGAGCACAGCAATCTCACGTATCCTGTCACTTTCAGCACAGAGTGCATGCCGATAGCGACCGCCAGCCTCCCTTATGTGGAGAATTTCGACAGCTATCCTGCCGGCACCGCGATCAATGACGGTCAGAACATGAATCCTTGCTGGCACAAAGGTACTAACAGCACTTCCAAGTATCCCTTCCTCTATAGCAACTACAGCTCCTCTACTCCCAACTCCCTGCGCTTTTACAGCACAACTACTTACTACAGCTATGCCGTTATGCCCTTGTTCGAGTCTGATATACACAACCTCCGTGTCAACTTCGACCTCGTGCGCTACAGCACTTCATATACGGGCAAGATTACTGTGGGTGTTATGACAAACACGCACGATATCAATACCTTTACCCCCATCACCACATGCTATCCCGGCAATGTGCCAGTCAGTCAACCAGTCTCGTTCGAAGTTCCCTTCGATGGTTATGAGGGCACTGACGGACACATCGCCTTCCTTGCAGTCAACGACAGCACCAACTACGCACACCTCGACAATGTGGTTGTCTCCTTGTTGCCCACCTGCCGTCGCAGCTCGGGCATGATGGCTTCGAATGTAACCACCACTACCGCCGACCTTTCTTGGAACAACAGCAGCGGCTCGATATCAGGCTTTATTATTGCTTACGGCACGGATACGGATTTTAATCCCGACTCCAACGCACAATACATTACTGTTACCGACAGCGCTCTCACCTTGACCGGACTCAGCAACTACACCACCTATTACTGGGCAGTGCGTGCACTCTGCTCGGGTGACAGCAGTGAATGGTCCGACATCGAGATGTTCCGCACCTTGCTGGATTGCGGCACCAACTATGTCAACATAATCGATACCATAGGCCACGGCACATCGACCAGCGCCAACTATGCTTTCTATTCCTCTACTTCATACCCCAACGGCTACTCCCGCAATATCTTTACAGCCCAGGAGCTGGCCGAGATGGGCATTTACAGCAACAACCTCATCAACGGCATCTCGCTGCATTGCGGCAGCACGGGTGGTACGATTAACGACGTGCGTATCTATATGGCCGAAACCGACCTTGAAGGGTTCGGCTCTCCTGCCGCTAACGATACCATTTCGCGTACCGATATGACTCTTGTCTATCAGGGTAACCTCAGTTGTGCGGCTGGCCAGTGGGTTGATATTCCTTTCGACACCGCCTTCACCTTCGATGGTTCGAGCAACCTCCTGGTGCTTCTTGCACGTCAAGACTATGCTTCTGCATCGGTCAATTTCTACTATTCCTCTACCTCGCCTGACTACCTCAGCGTCTATGGCTACCGTAGCTCGGCTACCGCCAGCCTTACATGCACCCGCACCTACAACCGTTCGGACATGATTTTCAATATCTGCTCCGAGGTTCCTTCGTGCGAGTGGCCCGTCGACATCGCTCTGGCTGACCTGCAGCCCACCTCCGCCACATTCTCGTGGCAGGGCAGCGGCATTGGCTACGAAACAGCACTTGGCGAACCGGGATTCAATCCCGACACCGTAGCCTCGCTTGCCGGTATCCACCAGACCACCACCAGCACCTCCATCACCTATGCTGGCCTGAACAGCAACAGCAATTACGACTTCTATGTACGTTCCTACTGCTCCACAGGCGACACCAGCGAATGGTCGTATGTCTATTCATTCCGCACTCCCTGCACGGCTTCATCGCTGCCCTATACCGAAGGCTTTGAATCCTACTCTTCCGGCTCGGCCAATCCCATCAGCCCCTGCTGGACTAAGGGAACAAACAGCACTACAGCATATCCCTATCCTTATTCCACCAACGCTATCAGTGGCAACATCAGCCTCTACTTCTATGCCAGCCACACCTCGTCGGTCGGCTACTACAGCTATGCAGCGTTGCCCCTCATGGCAGCTCCTGTCGACAGTTTGCAGCTCACCTTCAACATGCGTCGCTACAGCAGCACAACTACCACCTATACTTCCCGTTTGGTTGTGGGTCTGATGACCGACCCGTCCGATATTGCCACCTTCACTCCGGTCGACACAATCGACCTCCACGATGCCGCTCCTCTGTCGGTGGCTTGGGTTGAGGTGTCCTTTGCCGGATACACCAATAATGGCCAGTATATAGCCCTCTATAATGAGATTCCGCCATTCTATCCCGGCGGCACATCGGCATACAGCTATGTTTATGTTGACGACATCTATGTGGACTACATTCCTAGTTGCCCCTCGCCGGTGAACATCACAGTGGTCGACTCCACCATTACCACCCACTCGGCTCAGCTCAGCTGGACCAACCGCGCCTCGTCCGCCATTGGTTACCAGATAGAGTACGGTCCCGAGGGCTTTGCTCACGGCACGGGTTCGTTGGCCTACTCCACCACCACCAGCACCACCCTCACAGGCCTCACCTCGGGTATGGTCTATGATGCATATATACGTGCTATCTGCAGTGGCTCCGACACGGGTAGTTGGTCGCAGGACGTCACTTTCGTGACTCTTTGCGAACCGATGGATTTCCTCCCCGTCAGTTACGACTTCGAAGGACTTCCCACAGGCTCCAACGCCCGATTCCCCATCTGCTGGAACCGCATCAACAATGGTACTACCTATAACTACTACCCCTATGTCAATTCCGCTTCCTCCAATGCGCATAGCGGAACCAACTACCTCTATTTCTACATGACCACAACTACTACCACCTATGGCGACTATGCGCTTGCCGTGTTGCCCGAAATCGATACCCTTACCTATCCTGCCAACACCCTCGAGGTCTCCTTCTGGGGCAAAGGCAGTTCCTCCTCGTACGATAACTCCATCATCGTGGGCATCATGTCCGACCCCGAGGACCAGACCACCTTCGTTCCTGTGCAGACCATCACAATGGACAACACCTATCAGGAATACCACGTCTCCTTTGCCGGACTTACCGGACACGGTTCCTATCCCGCTTTCCGCAAGAACCGCGCCACAACCTCCGGCTATGCCTACATCGACGATGTGACCATCGCACAGCTCTCTGCCTGCCCGCGTCCGTTTGGCTTGCAGGCTGTCACCTCCACTTCTACCACCGCCACCCTCGCTTGGACCGACACTATTGGTTCCAGCCAGTGGCAAATCACCTACAGACCTTTGGGTGCTACTACCGATTCCTATGCCGACGTTGTCACCAATCCGGCCACACTCACGGGCCTCACACCCGCAACGGCCTACAGTTTCCGAGTCAAAGCATACTGCTCGGACGGCGTTTCGCTTAGCGATGTCTCGCTCGATGAAGGCCACTTCTCCACCAGTCAGATTCCTGACACCGTCCCCGTGCTCTACGACTTCGAGGATCCCGCCCAGTGGGCTGCATGGCAAACCACCAGCAACAACACTATTGGTTGGTATCGCGGCAGCGCTCCCTATAGCGACAACCGTCATGCCATCTATATCTCTGCCGACAGTGGCGCTACCCGCAGCACCAACATGGATGCCATAGTCAATGCCTGTGCCTACCGCGACATCGACTTCGGTTCCGTGCCCCGCAGCTGCAACGTGTCGTTCCGCATCAACGTGGGCGGCAGCCAGGCTGCCAACTACGACGGTGTGGCAGTCTTCTTGACCAACCCCTCCACCTATGTCGAATCGTCCGACACACGCCTCACCACTCCTTGGGGTCACGTCAACGACCTCTATTTGGATATTGTCCGCCGTACCAATGGCTGGCAGACCCACAACGTGTCACTCGACAACGTGAGCGGTGTTCAGCGTCTCGTATTCTACTGGTTCAACCAGTCGACGGGTGCTGCCGACTTTGTGGGTGAACCTCCCGCCATCGACAGCATCATGGTTTACGACCAGCCTTGTGTACGTCCCTTCGACCTTGACGTTACTGCAGTCTCGGAGAACTCGGCCGACCTCACATGGAATGCTCCGGTCACCGGCACCACTTATGTCTTAGCCTTCCGTCAGGCCGGAGACCCCGCCAGCGCCAACCGCTATGACACCGTCAACACCAACCACGCTACCATCTATGGCCTTAGCGCCAACACTGAGTACCATTGCTGGGTGCGCCGCATCTGCGATGCCGAACACAGCAGCAGCTATTCGTCGGGACTCACCTTCCGCACCATCTGTGGCCATTTCCCCGCCTTCGACACTATCCGCGAAGGTTTCGAGGGACTTCAGGCAACCACCTATAGCGGTACCGATGGCATTCTGCCCGACTGCTGGGAGGGCTACTCCAACGGAACTAGCGCGAACTATATCCCCCATGTGGTTGGAAGTGGTTCCTACTGGTATACTGTAGAGGGCACCAACAGTGTCACCTTGACCTCCGGCAGCTCTGCTTCCGTGGGCAACACCAAGATACTGCGTCTCCCCTTGACTTCCGAACCGGTCAACACCCTCACGCTCACCTACTGGATGTGCACCGAGGGCTCCAGCCAGGGCACTCTCTCTGTTGGTTACATGACGGGCGACGACTTTGAGAACGACTTTGTTGCAATCAAAGATATACCTGCCTCCACTACCACACAGCACAGCGGTAATGGTCTCCAGGACAACCGTGGTATCTTCGACACTGTCCAGTTCGACACCGTTCCCGCCAATGCCATGTATGTGGCCTTCCGTTGGTATCACAACGCAACGTTCTATTCTGTTGCACTCGACAATATTGAACTTACCTCCAGCGTTTCGTGCCCCGCACCGGTTCTGCTTGGCACCAGCAACACCTATGAGAGCATCGATATCTCGTGGCTTGCCGCTGCCGACACTTTCGATGTGGCCATCACTACCGGCACTTGGACCGACAACATTACGCCGTTGGCTACTGTCACTTCGCGTGCCTACTCCTTCACCGGTTTGACTCCCGCCACCCGCTATGTGGTCGGTGTGCGTCAGCACTGCACCGATGGCGTTAACTCCATTTGGGCCACCGCTGTCGTAGTCACTGACAGTTTGGGTTGCATTGCTCCCGAAAACTTCAATGTATCCAATATCACCAATGCCACAGCACAGTTTGACTGGACCACCATTGGCGAGGAAACTAACTGGAACATCCACATTTGGAACAGTGCAAGCTTGGACAGCCTCTATCTCTGCACTACCCATCCTGTTACCCTGGGCGGCCTCACTGCCGGTGTGACCTACAACGCCAGCATTCAGCCCCTCTGTGGCACCAGCCTGATACCTGGCGACTGGAGCGATACCCTCACTTTCACCACCGCCACTTGCCCCGATGTTACTGATGCTGCGGCTAGCGACGTTACCGCCAGCAGTGTGACCCTCAACTGGGCCGCCGATCCTACGGCACAGGGTTGGACTATCGAGTATGGCTATGCCGGATTCATCCAGGGTCAAGGTACCCAGGTGGATGTCACCACCAACAGCTACGTGGTTAACGGCTTGGAGGAAGAGACCGAATACGACTTCCACATCAAGGCCATCTGCGGCACCGACTGGACCAGCGAACACTGGGTCAACGTCTCCGCCACCACGCTGCACAACGAAGTGACCTGCAACGCTCCTACCAGCGTTACCGTCAACGCCGCCGCCACTACCGCTACCGTTAGCTGGACCGCCGGCGAAGGCAACAACAGCTTCGAGGTTGAATATGGTGTGCGTGGATTCAGTCACGGCTCCGGCACAATAGTTGAATCCCAGAACACCACTGTCGACATCAACGGTCTTGAGCCCAACACCCAGTATGATGTCTATGTGCGAGGTCTCTGCGACCAGAGCACCTACAGCAACTGGTCGACTGTGGCCACCTTCACCACTCAGAATGTCGGCATCAACGATGTCAGCGATGCAGTATGCACCATCTACCCGAACCCCGCCAGCAGCTCTGCCACCATCACCGTGACCGGAGTGAACGGCAAGGTACGCATCACCGTAGTCGACATGAACGGCCGCACGGTTGCAAGCGAGACCCTCGAATGCAGCAGCGACTGTGCCAAGACCATGGATGTTGACCACTTGGCACAGGGTGCCTACTTCGTGCGCATCACTGGCGACGATGTCAACATGGTGAAAAAACTCGTGGTACGCTAATCTGTTTAAGACACCGATAGCCGGTTACAAGCCTTTTGACTATCGGGAATACACACTACCGTCGGGCGGCCCGCAGGGCCGCCCGACTTTTATTATCTCCTTTGTCCCAAAGCGCCCGACAGGATTTGTGGCAAATAATCCCCAATCGGTCATTAGGCCGACATTTCAATCCCAATCGGTCAATAGATATGATGCAAATGGACTATTACATAAGAATACAATGCTTTGCGATGTCATTTTTCTAATGGCCGTCATTAGAAAAATGAATATCCGCTTGTATCCGATAGACGGCCTGAAAGGCCAGAAGCAGATAGCCTACGGCAACGCCGTAGGTCTTGGGAACATAAGATATCGCCCTGAAAGGGCAAAAGCACAATCCATGTTACTGACGTAAGTCCACCGGACTTCCTTAATGCTTTCAGGGCGATTGGTCTGCATCTCATTTACCCAAGGCGTTACTACGTGACGTTGCTTTGGCTCGGCAAAGAAAACGGGCTTTCTTTGTTCTCGCTATGCGCAAGGTTGCCTTGGGCTATTATCTCGTTGCCCCGTTGAGGCGTTTCGTTGAATTGTGGATAATCATTTAGAAGACATGCAATACAGTTTGTTGATTATTTGTTTCTTACAATGTGAGTATTGCGTTTTTCCTCTACTAATGACCGATTTGGGCTCCAACTCCGCTTACAGTTCACTATTCTTCCAACACATCTTTAATTCTTCTTCAGCATAGAGGTTAAGAAAATCTTACTAAGATGTTATGAAGAGGTGAAGAAGAAAGGGAGCGGGAAGGAGGGTGGATGAAGCAAAATGGGGAAACGGAATGGAATAAAAAGTGCTGATACTTATTGGTGTTGGCATTAAACCCTGATGACTGATTTGGGGTGAATCTAAGATGACTCGGACGGAGACAAAAATGTTAAATGTCTTTGTTGTTGCAACAAATAACGTTTTTATGTGTCATATTAGCGACAGAATAAACAATGTTGTTCAACAAATAGCGATGTGACATGAAGAGAATATTATTACTATCAATTCTTATTACTGCATCATTGATTGCCGAAGGGCAAGCTGTTACAGGACATTACGACTGGGTCAAGTTCTTCGCCGGATATGAGCGCGACTACTATCCCTCGCAGGGAATCTATTGCACCGAGGTGGACGACTCGGGCTATGTGTATTATTACGGCAGCTTTGGCGACGTGTGTACGCAGGGGCTCTACGGCTTGGAGGGGCGGTTTGACACTACCCTCACAGAAGAGATGTACCGGCAAGGTAAGTATAATGTGTTTATTGCCAAGTACGACACGCTGGGCAACCGCCTCTGGATGCGCGAGGTTAGCTCCGACTATCAGGCGCGCCCGGGGTGGATGGAGTTGCACGGCGACACCCTCTATCTGCTGGGTACATGTGGAATGCATGGTAACGACAGTTGGCTGTGGCTCTTCGACACGATGATACGCGCAAGGGATTTCCTCAGCACCCCTGCCGCCAATTGGCGGCCTCCATATACAAGTAGTTTCAACTTCTTCACCAAAATGGACTTGAACGGCAACGTGCTGAACACAATCTATATGCAGTGTCAAGACCGTGCCGGCTACCACCACAACACCTATTACGACACATGGTACTACAGCCGCCAGCACCCCACCACCCTGTTCGGCAAAGGCCCCGTGGCGATGCATGTCGATAAGACGGGTTGCCTTTACTTGGTGCTCAACTGCGGTTGGACGGGCGTGGAGGACAGCGTCTATTCCATCATCACCTACAATGGCGACAGCACCTATCGCAGCGACTTCTTGCTACCGTACAACTTTATCCTAGGCGACTCGGGCGGGGTAGGCGGCTGTTCACGGCCCATGATGTACAAGTTCGATGCCCAGGGGCGGCTGCTGTGGCATAAATTCGTTGCCTTCGAGTCGGAAGGCATTCCAGCCATTAACCTCCGCTTTCTATCTCAATTCGGCATCTGGGACACTTGCGCCGTGCAGGCGGAGTGGTATATGAACTTTAACGGATTTGATGCCGACGAGGATGATAACATGTATCTTTCGGGCAACTTCGACGGACTGAATCCGCCAACCCCATGGTGGAGTTACGAGGGCATAGAGTATGAATACCCCTGCCGCATATATTTCGACAGCACACACTATGTGCAGATGAACCACTTTGCGGAGGCAGAGAAGCTTAATCATCCATTTGTTGTCAAGTTCGACACCTCGGGCACGGTGCAGTGGGTACATGAGCCACACTTTATCTACAACGACCGGCACAATTATCAGACATACAACAGTATTGGATATGCTAGTGTGACCGTGAGCGACAGCTCGGTGTATGTGCTGGGCGGCATCAGCACCCTCTTTGACGAGGACACCATCTTCTTCGGCAACGGGCAGTGGTTTGAGCGCGGCGGCGACAGCGAGCGGCATCATCGCTATCCTCTTTTCTTGCGACTGGACAAGGCGACAGGCCAGTGTGTCAACTATGGCACTCATTACTGTCCGGGCTGGTGGGATGACGACGGCGTGTCGCCTGCGGCCGGCATGTCTTGCGGCGGATCATTCCAGCGTCATTTTGTGCATGACAACCGCCTTTATGCCAGCATCGCCTATCAGATAAACCCATCGGAGGATGTCCCCTTTATGGCCGTTTGGCAGACCGACCAGCGTGTGGCAGACACCATGCGCATACACTGCTTGGGCTTGTGGGACTATCATTTCTACCCACGCGAAGGTGGCAGTGTGCTGTTCGACTACACCTTGCGCTACAAGGACATCACCCTCGATACGTTCTACTTCACCAATGCCCGCTCCAGTGGCAGCGCGGGAGCCTTCGGCATGTTCCGCGAGGATAGACCGCACACAATGCTGGAACAGTTCATCGACTGGGAGCAGGACTTGCGTTTTACCCTTGCCGACAGCCCCGTTGCACTCACTGCCACCGCCACCAGCGGGCTGCTCGTCAGCTACTCAAGCGGCGATAGCACGGTGGCCACTGTCGATGGCAGTACCCTTCGCTTGCATCGGGTGGGCGAGGTGCAAATCACTGCCACACAAGAGGGCGATGCCGACTATCTGCCTGCCCCACCAATCACCCGTACAGTAATAGTCCGTCAAGACACAGTGGGTATCCTTTCGGCAGATGAAGACGGAGGAATCCGCGCATACCCTAATCCCTTTACTGACCATGTAGAGGTGTATTGTGGCTCGAACAAGATTGTTTCCGCCTACCTCACCGACATGCAAGGCCGCCGCGAAGAGGTAATCCTCACCCCCGCAGGCCCCGACCGCTACACCCTCGACCTCACCTCACGCCCCCAAGCCACCTACTTGCTCACCCTCGTTACCGCCGACGGCAAGACACATACCTTTCATCTGCTGAAACAGAGCAACATCTTCAGCCGATAGGCAATAGCTGTTCCGCCATGCTTATAGACTATGGAAGATTTATTTTTCAATAAAAAAAACAATTATGTAAGATTCTTTTTGTATCTTTGCACAAAAATAGTTGATATGTTTATACGTTGATATGATGTGACCTGTTCTGATTATCAACATTCAACCTATCAACATCTAACAAGTTAACACCATGGAAATATGAAACATCACAGCATCAAAATCATCACCGTCATGTTGGGCGCAGCAATGTCGTTTGCCGCCTGCGGTAACAAGGAAGAAATTTATTCCACAACTCATCCCATCGTCGGAAAGTGGCAATACCAAAGCGCTACAGCAGAAATAATTCATTTTGGTACAGGTGACATCGACACAGTATTCGACCTCGGTGACTCTGCCCCATGGAAGAATATTGTTTTCCTGCCAAACTATACGGCAGTCATCGAAGTGCAAAGTGAAGACACTGTTGTGCCACCCAGCTACGTCATTAAAACTTTCAAATGGCATCCAGGATTCGAGACAGCGTGGAGTAAAGTTGTTGAACTCTACACAGAAGAGGGGTTTTATGAGGGGATATATATTGAGGAAAACAGTAATGGCATTCTTAAATTTGGAACACCTGGTCCAGCTGACTTTGATGCACATAACCAAGTGCGTTATCATTACACGTATAGCAGCAGACCTAATAATAGTCCCACACACTCCACCTACTGAATCAATCAGAGACATTCTTTTAAAGTAAACAGGGGCGGGCATCTTGCGATGTCCGCCCCTGTCGGCTGTTGGTTCTATACTTGTGTTACTTGTAGCGTTCCTTATATTTGTCGATTTGACCCTTCATAGAGTCTACGCAGTCCGACACGGCCTCCTCAAAGGTATCGGCCTGTTTGCTGTTGAACAGGGTCTGGCCGGGGAGGTTGAGCGAAAGCTCGGCAATCTTGTTGTTGTCGCTCTCGGGTTTGTCGACTTTAAGGATTACTTCGCACTTGGTTGCATTGTCGATGAGACGGTCGAGTTTAGCCACTTTGTCCATGACAAATTTCTCCAGCTTAGGGTCTGCCTTGAATTTAACGGCATTGATTGATGTGTTCATAGTGATCTCCTTACTTTTTATATGCCCTTGGATGGGCGTGTTTATATGTTTCTTTCAAGTATTCACGCGATACGTGGGTGTATATTTCGGTTGACGACAGCGAACTGTGACCCAGCAATTCCTTGATGGCATCGATGTTGGCGCCCTCGTTGAGCATGTGTGTGGCAAACGTGTGCCTGAACACATGGGGGCTTGTCCGCTCGGCGTGGGAAAGCGGCCGCATGTAGCGCTCCACTATCCGGTACACCTTCCCGTCGCTCACGGGCTTCCCTTTGCTGTTGACAAACAGGCGGTCGGTCAGCTCCATGCCGGGGCATTGCGCGGCCTGCACAGCCATCGTCTCCTCCCTTAACGCAAGATATCGGGAAATATTGTGTGCCAATTCCGCTTCTATCGGAATAATCCGTTCTTTGTTGCGCTTACCCCTCACTTTGATGGACAACGACGAGAGGTCGACGCTCGAAAGCGTCAGGCCTGCCAGTTCGGAGCGACGCATACCTGTCTCGTACAACATGCGGAGTACCAGCCGTTCCATCTGCCCGTCAAACGTGTCGGGGAAGTCTTCGGAATAAATCTGCTCCACCTCCGATTCACGGAAGAATACCGGCAATCGCTCCGGTCTCTTGGGAGGCACGACCCTGGCCATGATGTCGCGACCCAAGCCTTGATGCATACGCAGATACTTGAACCACGCCCGCAGGGCGGCCATGTCCTTGACCACCGTGCCCGGACGCTTGCCCGCATCCATCAGGCTCATCTGCCAGTCGCGCACATCGGTGCCATTAATCTCCTCCACCTCGGCCACCTGCCGGCTTTCCATAAACCGCGCAAACTGTTCCACCACCTCCACGTAGTACTTCACAGTCCCGGAAGCAAGCCGGCGCTCGACACCCACGTATTCGGCAAAACAGTCTATGGCATTCTTTATTTTCACAACTGCAAAGATACATAAAAAAAACGTATCAATAGTTAAAATCTCAAAAAAAAATTTCCACACCGTATCCTTCATGCCCACAAAACACACTGGCAAAACCAATATGACCAGCCTGTCGCAGCATATGCCGCACCTCCCGAAGACATCGATTTTTAAACAAAAATATAATCAAACCCATCCCATTTACACAATTATTCGTATCTTTGCACGTTTTTATTATCACCTAAAAAGACACCTAACAGCATGAAAGCCTTAATATTCCTCATCTGCCTAACCCTGCTGGTTGTCACCCACGAGCTGGGGCACTTGTTCTTTGCCAAGCTCTTCCACACCCGAGTGCGGCGCTTTTACGTCTTCTTCAACTGGAAGTTTTCCATCATAAAAGCCAAAAAATTCAACGGCAAGTGGCACTTCCTTTTCTTCAACGCGAAGACCCCCGACTCATGGGACGAGAAAAACCTGCGCCCCGAAGACCAGAACAACACCCTGTGGGGGCTCGGATGGATACCCCTGGGCGGCTACTGCGACATTGCAGGCATGATTGACGAAACCAAGGATGCCAAAGACCTCGAGAGCACACCCCAGCCGTGGGAATACCGCACCAAACCCGGTTGGCAGCGCCTCTGCATCATCTCCGGCGGCGTGCTGGTCAACTTCATCTCCGCCCTTCTCATCTATGCAGCCATCTTCTCGCACTGGGGCACCGACGAACTGCCCCTGCGCAACGCCCGCCTCGGCTACGAATACAGCCAGGTGATGCTCGACGAGGGATTCCAGAACGGCGACATCATCTACGCCCTCGACGGCGAAGAGCAGTACGACTTTGCCGACATGACCAAGAAACTCGTGCTCGACAACCCCCGCACAGCCACTGTCATGCGCGGCGACAGCCTCGTCACCTTCCCCCTCAGCGACAACCTCCTCTCACGCATAGCCTCCGAAAACCCCAAACGGCTGCTATCACCCCGCTGGCCTTTTGTCATCAAAGGCTTTGCCCCCGGCTCGATAGGCAAACACTACGGACTGCTTGAAGGCGACAGCATCGTCAGCATCAACGGTATCCCCACCCCGTCGGCCATAGAAGTGACCGCCACCCTCGGCACCCTGGCCGGCGACAGCGCCATCATAGGCGTTTACCGCAACCACCAGCTGACAGAAGTCCCCACTCTGCTCGGTAGCGACGGGAAACTGGGCATCTATGCCGTCGACGACATGGGCAAACTCTTCAACGTCATCCACCGTGAATACACTGTCTGGCAAGCCATCCCCGCCGGCATCAGCTACGGATGGGAGACACTCACCACCTACGTATCCTCGCTCAAAATCCTTTTCTCAAAAGGCGGCACCAAAGGCCTCGGCGGTTTCATCAGCATCGCCAACCTCTTCCCCGACCATTGGGACTGGCACCAATTCTGGAACCTCACCGCACTGCTCGCCATCATCCTGGCGTTCATGAACATCATACCCATCCCCGGACTTGACGGCGGACACATCGTCATCACCCTGTGGGAAATGATCACCCGGCGCCCCGTCAACGAAAAAGTGCTCAACGTCATACAAAACATTGGCCTTGTCCTGCTGCTACTGCTGCTGGTCATCGCCAACGGCAACGACCTCATCAAAGTATTCAACGGCTGGATGAAATAACCCTGCGGCACAGCAGCACACCGATGAAAAAAATAGACAAACTCATACTCAAGTCATTCCTCGGCCCCCTCCTGCTCACCTTCACCATAGCGGTGTTTGTGCTGCTCATGCAATTCGTGTGGAAATACATCGACGACCTCGTAGGCAAAGGACTTGAAATCAGCGTTATCGCCGAGTTGCTTCTTTACGCATCCGCCACCTTTGTCCCCATGGCCCTGCCTATCGCCGTACTCTTCGCCTCCATCATGACCATGGGCAACTTCGGCGAAAAATACGAACTCGTGGCCATGAAAGCCGGCGGCATATCGGTGCGCCGCGTCATGATGCCCATGGCGCTCGTCGCCCTGCTGCTCACCGGCATAGCCTTCTACTTTGCCAACAACGTGCTGCCCATGGCCATGTACAACTACCGCAGCACCCTCTACGACATACAGCGCAAGAAACCCGCCGTCAGCATCCGTCCCAGCGAATACTACAACGAAATCGACGGCTACGTCATACGCGTCAACAGCAAGGCACCCGACGGCCGCACCCTCCGCGACATCATCATCTATGACCACACCGCAGGCATCGACCGCACCAACATCATCGTGGCCGACCACGGCTTTATGCAAACCACACCCGACGACCACTACCTCCTCTTCACACTCTTCGAAGGCTACACCTACAGCGAACCCACCGACGGCGAGAACTCCGATAAACGCCCCCTCACCAGCATCGGCTTCGACAAACAAGTACTCACCTTCGACATCTCCAGCTTCGCCTTCAAGAAAAGCGACGACGACCTTTTCAGCGGACACTACCAGATGCTCAACGTCGCGCAGCTCGACTCCAACATCGTATCGCTCGAACAATCCCTCGACTCGCGCTATCAAGAGCTGAAAACCAACATGACAAGCAAAATGCGCGCCTACACCTACTACAACTACCACGAAAAAGACAGCGCAGCATACATCGACATAGCCCAATGGATGGCCGACACCAACCTCGCCGCCCGGACCAAAGTACTCAACCAAGCCCGTATCACCGCAAACAACGCTCTCAACGATGTGCAGAGCTACACCTCCATCATCGACTCGGACAAAGAATACATCAACCGGCACTACATAGAGCTGATGCGCAAATTTACCCTCTCCGTCGCCTGCATCCTGCTCTTCCTCATTGGAGCGCCCTTCGGCTCAATCGTGCGCCGCGGCGGACTGGGCATGCCCCTCGTCGCATCGGTCATATTCTTCGTACTATATTATGTAGTGGGCATGATAAGCGAAAAATCTGTCCGCGAAAGCGCCATGGGTCCCATTGGAATGTGGGTCTCCACCTTCGTCTTCATACCCATCGGAGCCATCCTCACATGGCAAGCCACCACCGACTCCAAGCTCTTCGACCTCGCCACCTGGAAACGTTGGCTCCACTTCAAATCCCGGCGCACCGACCCACCCACACCCCCCGAACAAAGCTGACTCCATTCTTCATAATAACATCGTTGAAGCGTCGTTGAAAGCTCGTTGAAGCGTCGTTCCGGAACCTCCCACTGCAACAGCCATTCAACCTTCCCTCAACCCAGCAAGAACCTCCCGTTATATTCTGGAAACTGAAAAGACTATATTCCAACAACATACATCATTCAACAGAACAGCACATACTAAGCAATACACTGTATTACAGCGACAAACAACAAAACAAACACATCACTACCTGTCGAAAAGGGTCAAAAACGCAAAACCGCCCCCAGTCAGGCACCGTCCAAATGGCACAAAGAAGGCAGCACAACGATTTTTTCACCAAATTAAAGCATTTAAAGACAAATGCTTAAAAACAAATGTTGAGAAAAAAACAAAAAAAAGTTTGTGCAATGAAAAAAAAGTAGTATCTTTGCAACCTCAAAAAAAGAGAAAGAGTTGTTTGACATAACTGAAAAGCCGATGTAACTCAGTTGGTAGAGTAGCTGATTTGTAATCAGCCTGTCGGGGGTTCGAGTCCCTTCATCGGCTCGAAACACTCCTGGTGGAACTAGCAAGGTGTCATCGGAGTAAGTATGGGGAAGTCGCATAGTGGCAATTGCAACAGACTGTAAATCTGTCCTCTTCGGAGTTCAGTGGTTCGAGTCCACTCTTCCCCACAAAACCTACTGAAAAGCGGAAGTAGCTCATTTGGTAGAGCGATAGCCTTCCAAGCTATAGGTGGCGGGTTCGAGCCCCGTCTTCCGCTCAAAGAAAAAAGCGGAAAACAGGCACGAGGACGCCGACGCTATGAAGTAAAAAGCTGCAGTAGCTCAGCTGGTAGAGCGCATCCTTGGTAAGGATGAGGTCACCGGTTCAAATCCGGTCTGTAGCTCTTTTTTTATGCAAAAATTTGAGGACGGGACAACACCCCCGCCCTCGTAAAATGTGAAAATAATATTTGTTAACATTAATACGTATTAAAAAATGGCAAAAGAAAAATTTGATCGTTCTAAACCGCACGTCAACATCGGTACTATCGGACACGTTGACCATGGTAAGACCACTCTGACCGCCGCCATCACCAAGGTGCTGGCTGAGAAAGACCCCACTCTCGCAGAAATTAAGTCATTCGACTCCATCGACTCTGCTCCCGAAGAGAAAGAGCGTGGTATCACCATCAACACTGCTCACGTTGAGTATCAGACTGCCACTCGTCACTATGCACACGTCGACTGCCCCGGCCACGCTGACTATGTGAAGAACATGGTTACCGGTGCTGCCCAGATGGATGGTGCTATCCTCGTTGTTGCCGCTACCGACGGTCCCATGCCTCAGACCCGTGAGCACATCCTCCTCGCCCGTCAGGTTGGTGTTCCCCAGTTGGTTGTTTTCATGAACAAGTGCGACTTGGTTGACGACCCCGAGCTGCTCGACCTCGTTGAGATGGAAATCCGTGAGCTCCTCAGCTCCTACGATTTCGATGGCGACAATATCCCCATCATCCGCGGTTCCGCTCTCGCCGCTCTGAATGGCGAAGACCCGAACGGTATGGGTGTTTCCGCTGTCAACGCCCTTATGGACGCTGTCGACACTTGGATCCCCCTGCCCACCCGTGCAGTTGACAAACCCTTCTTGATGCCCATCGAGGACGTTTTCTCAATCACTGGCCGTGGTACCGTTGCTACCGGTCGTATCGAGACTGGCGTTATCCACACCAGCGACCCCGTAGACATTATCGGTATGGGTGCCGAGAAACTGACCAGCGTTGTTACCGGTGTTGAGATGTTCCGCAAGATTCTTGACGAAGGTGAAGCTGGTGATAACGTCGGACTGCTGCTCCGTGGTATCGACAAGAACGAGATTCGTCGTGGTATGGTTATCGCTGCTCCGAAGTCCATTCATCCTCACCACAAATTCGAGGCTACTGTCTATATCCTGAAGAAGGAAGAAGGCGGCCGTCACACCCCGTTCCACAACAAATATCGTCCTCAGTTCTATTTCCGCACCACCGACGTGACTGGTGAGATCACTCTCCCCGAAGGTCGCGAAATGGTTATGCCCGGTGATAACTTGACCATCACCGTTAATCTGATCAACGATATCGCTCTGAACGAGAACCTCCGTTTCGCTATCCGCGAAGGTGGCCGTACCGTTGGTTCCGGTCAGGTGACCAAGATTCTTGAATAATCTAAAATGCATTATAATCTCCCTTCCAACGGGGAGGGAGATTATTAGAGGGGCATAGTTAAATGGCATAATGACGGTCTCCAAAACCGCAGTTGGGAGTTCGATTCTCTCTGCCCCTGCAAAAAAATAATTGAAACAATGTCTAAGTTCGGTAATTACGTAAAAGAGAGCTACGACGAGCTGGTGCACAAAGTGTCGTGGCCGACGTTTAAAGAGTTGCAGAGCAGCGCAGTGGTTGTGGCTGTGGCAGCTTTGATTTTGGCCCTTATAGTATTCTGCATGGATGTAGTGTTCGGTGTGCAGAGCATGGGCTGGAAAGGATTACTTGGATACTTTTATGCTTTGATTGGATAAAAACGGCAAGTAAGGCATTGGTCTTGCTTCCCAAATTAATTTGAGACCGAAAGCCTGCCGATGATATCCAAGAAAAGACGTTCGCCCTCGGCGAAGATGAGGCGAATGAGTATAAACCCACTATTCTTTTAGTAACAGCATGGAACAGCAGTCTAAAAAATGGTATGTCGTCAGAGCAGTAAGCGGCAAGGAGAAAAAGGCTAAGGAATACATCGAGAGCGAAATGGCCAAAAGAGGCTGGAGCGAAGATGTGCCCCAAGTTCTTATTCCCACAGAGAAAATCTATGCCATACGAAACGGGAAGAAGGTTGTGAAAGATCGCAACTACTTTCCGGGGTATGTATTGATTGAGGCCGACTTGCGCGATGAAATCATACCAGTGATTCAGAATGTTCCAAATGTTTTGGACTTCCTGCGTGAATCGGGTGGCGGCAAACCTATCCCTATGCGCCAGTACGAGATTAATAGAATCCTCGGCAAGATGGATGATCAAATTGAAGCACTGGACGGGAACGGAGAGGCATTTTTGGTAGGCGAGACTGTCAAGGTAATTGACGGGCCGTTCAGCAGTTTTTCCGGTATTGTCGAAGAGGTGAATGACGAAAAGAAGAAATTGAAAGTTACGGTCAAAATCTTCGGAAGAAAAACGCCTCTGGAGCTCAGTTTCAACCAGGTGGAGAAAGAATAGTAAAACAAACTAATCAACCTTATTAAAATTCCAAATTAATGGCAAAAGAAGTTGCAGGATTGATTAAATTGCAAATCAAAGGTGGCGCTGCTAACCCCGCTCCTCCCGTGGGACCCGCACTGGGTGCCAAGGGTGTGAACATTATGGAGTTCTGTAAGCAGTTCAATGCCCGTACACAGGACCAGGCCGGCAAGATTGTGCCTGTTATCATCACTGTGTATACTGACAAGTCCTTTGATTTTGTAGTTAAGACACCCCCTGTTGCCGTTCAGTTGAAAGAGATGTCCAAAGCCGCTAAAGGTTCGTCCGAACCCAACCGCGTGAAGGTAGCCTCTGTGACTTGGGAACAGGTGCGACAGATTGCCGAAGCCAAAATGCCCGATTTAAACTGCTTCACTATTGAATCAGCAATGAGCATGGTGGCTGGCACTGCCCGCAGCATGGGTATCGCCGTCAAGGGCGAGAATCCCCTGACAAAGTAAAAAGTAAAGTATTAACAGTGGTAGCAAAGCCAATGAGCAATGCGATGACCACAAAAAACAAGATTCATGGCAAAATTAACGAAGAAACAGAAAGAAGCTTTAGCCAAATTCGACAAGAACCAGTTTTACTCTTTGGAAGAGGCCGTTGATATTGTAAAGAACATCACTTACACCAAGTTCGATGCTTCTGTAGATATCGACGTGCGTTTGGGTGTTGACCCCCGTAAAGCCAACCAGATGGTTCGCGGTAGTGTTACCTTACCTCACGGCACTGGTAAGACTGTCCGTGTTTTGGTACTTTGCACCCCTGACAAAGAGGAAGAGGCTAAAGCAGCCGGAGCTGATTACTACGGTCTTGACGAATATATCGCCAAGATTAAAGGCGGTTGGACGGATGTAGACGTTATCATTACCATGCCTAACGTAATGCCCAAGGTTGGTGCGCTCGGTCGTATATTGGGTCCCCGTGGCCTGATGCCGAACCCCAAAACTGGTACCGTTACAATGGAAGTTGGCAAAGCCGTACAGGAAGCAAAAGCCGGTAAGATTGACTTCAAGGTCGACAAGTTTGGTATCATCCATACCGCCGTTGCAAAGGTTTCCTTCGACAACAACAAGATTGTTGACAACGCCCGCGAGGTTCTCCAAGCTATCATCAAGCTGAAACCCGCTGCTGCAAAAGGTACTTATGTGAAGAGCATCTGCATTAGCAGCACCATGAGCCCGGGAGTGAAAGTTGACACAAAAGCCGCTTCAGTGTAATTAAAAATTAAGGAAAGGTCATTATGAGAAAAGAACTAAAAGACCAGCTGATTGACCGCCTGTGCGAAGAGATTAAAGCCTATCCGCTTATCTATATTGCTGATATCGGAGGTTTGAACTCTGTGCAGACTAGCAAACTGCGTCGTGCTGCTTTCCGCAAAGAGGTGAAGCTGGAAGTTGTTAAGAATGCTCTTTTGATCAAGGCTATGGAGCGCACCGGAATAGATTATTCCGAGTTGTTCCCCGTGATTAAAGGAGAGACAGCCATAATGCTTTCAAACACCAATAACGCTCCTGCTAAACTGATCAAGGAGTACCGCACAAATGAGAAGGGAGCACAAAAGCCTATACTTAAAGGTGCTTATGTAGAAGAGTGTTTCTATATTGGTGAGCAACATCTTGACGAACTTGTCAACATCAAGTCCAAGAACGAACTCATTGCCGATATCGTTGCACTTCTGCAGTCTCCCATCAAGAATGTGGTTTCGCAGCTTCAGTCTGGTGCCAACACAATTACAGGTGTCCTGAAAACATTAGAGGAAAAATCTGAATAGAAATGGTTAGGACTCCATAAAAGTCCACAAAACAATTAATTAATTTGTAAAACAATAAAAAAAATAAAGTCATGGCAGATATTAAAGCTATTGCTGAAGAATTGGTAAACTTAACCGTTAAAGAAGTAAAAGAACTTGCTGATGTTCTGAAAGAAGAATATGGTATTGAACCCGCTGCTGCTGCAGTTGCCGTTGCTGCTGGTCCCGCTGCCGCTGGTGCCGCCGCAGCCGAGGAGAAGACCTCCTTCGACGTTATCCTGAAGGGTGTTCCCGATGCAACCAAGAAACTTGGTGTTGTGAAGGCCGTTAAGGATATGGCTAGCCTGGGTCTGAAAGAGTCCAAGGAACTCGTTGACAACGCTCCTAAGCCCGTTAAGGAAGGTGTGAGCAAGGACGAGGCTGAGTCTCTGAAGAAAGCTCTCGAAGAGGCTGGTGCCGAAGTTGAGATCAAATAGTTGATACTATAAGATTTCTGCGAGGAATAGGGCCTCCGGTTATGCCGGAGTGCCTATTCCTCATTACTATGCAAAGTTAATTGACAAACAAGATTTTGCAATAATAAAAGGTATCTAATCCCTCTCAAAAGAGCAGTAACACTTAACAGTTTACATTCTTTATTGTGTAATATTAATTATTAAGCCCCTTGGATAACAATCAACCTATCGAAGTAGTAAATTTTGCATCTGTACGCAAATATGGTTACCCCGACTTTCTCGATATACAACTTAAGTCGTTCCAGGATTTTTTCCAGATAGAAACCAACCCTGACAATCGACTGGACGAAGGTCTTTTCAAGGTTTTTAAAGAAAACTTTCCCATCTCAGATGCACGCAACAATTTCACGTTAGAGTTTCTCGACTACTATATTGACCCCCCGCGCTATTCTATCGAGGAATGTATAGAGCGTGGCCTCACATATAGTGTACCTCTGAAGGCCAAACTGAAACTCTCGTGCAACGATCAAGAAAATGAAGATTTTCAGGCTATAGAGCAGCCTGTCTATCTAGGTATGATACCTTATATGACGCCCAAGGGCACATTCGTCATCAATGGTGCCGAGCGCGTAGTTGTTTCACAGCTGCACCGTTCGCCCGGTGTGTTTTTCGGAACACAATTCCATTCCAACGGAACACAGCTCTATTCTGCACGTATCATCCCATTCAAAGGTTCTTGGATGGAATTCACCACCGATATCAACAATGTAATGTATGCTTATATTGACCGAAAGAAAAAGCTGCCTATCACTACATTGTTGAGAGCAATCGGTTATGAGACGGATAAAGACATTTTGGATATCTTCTCCCTTGCTGAGGAAGTGAAGGTGTCGAAAACCAACCTTAAAAAAGTAATCGGAAAGCAATTGGCCGCCAGAGTAGTGGACACTTGGACAGAGGATTTCGTTGACGAGGATACTGGCGAAGTTGTTTCGATGGAGCGTACTGAAGTAGTCATAGAACGCGACAAAGAGCTTACCGAAGACGACATCGAGAAGATTCTTGATCTGGATGTCAAGACTATACTTGTAAAAGTAGAAGACCATGATGGAATTGATTATTCGGTCATCTACAATACTCTTAAGAAAGACACTTCCAACAACTCGAAAGAGGCTGTTGAATACATATATCGTCAGTTGCGCAATGCAGAACCTCCTGATGAGGAGACTGCACGTGGCATTATTGAGAAACTGTTCTTCTCGGACAAACGCTACGACCTTGGCGAAGTGGGTCGTTACCGAATCAACACCAAACTAAATCTGGACATTCCCGATTCAGTCCGGGTGCTCACACAGACTGACATCACATCCATTATAAAATACTTGATACAGCTTATCAATCAAAAGGCTGAGGTGGACGATATCGACCACTTGTCGAACCGTAGGGTTCGCACCGCTGGAGAACAGCTGTATAACCAATTCGGCGTTGGTTTGGCACGAATGGCACGCACTATCCGCGAAAGAATGAATGTACGTGACAATGAAGTGTTCACACCTACCGAACTCATCAACGCCAAGACTCTGTCTTCGGTTATCAACTCTTTCTTCGGAACCAACCAGCTTTCACAGTTCATGGACCAAACCAACCCTCTGGCCGAGGTAACGCACAAACGCCGTATCTCAGCATTAGGTCCTGGTGGTTTGTCGCGTGAACGTGCAGGTTTCGAGGTCCGCGATGTACACTATACGCACTATGGTCGCTTATGTACCATTGAAACCCCTGAAGGTCCTAACATTGGTCTTATCTCCTCATTGTGTGTATATGCCAAGATTAATAATCTCGGATTCATCGAAACTCCCTACCGCCGTGTTGTGAACGGTAAAGTAATGTGGGACGAGGAACCCACCTACTACACAGCAGAGCTGGAAGAGAATAAGACTGTGGCACAAGCAACCACCCCACAGGATGAAGAAGGCAACATACTTGCACAGCGTGTAAAAGCACGTCGTCAGGCCGACTTCCCAATCGTTTCGCCCGAAGAGATCGATCTGATTGATATGGGGTCTAACCAGATTGCATCCATTGCCGCCTCGCTGATTCCTTTCTTGGAGCACGACGATGCCAACCGTGCACTGATGGGCTCCAACATGATGCGTCAGGCAGTTCCTCTGTTGAATCCGGAAATCCCCATTGTGGGTACTGGTATCGAGAAATCGGTTGCAGAAGACAGCCGAGTGCTGCTCAATGCACTTGGTGATGGCGTTGTGGAATATGTAGACTCTACCAAGATTGTTATCCGTCATAACCGCACTGAGAACGAGCGTCTCGTATCGTTCGATGATGATGTACGTGAATATAAGCTCACTCGCTACCAACGTACCAACCATTCTACCTCAATCAACCTGCGTCCTATTGTTAAGAAAGGCGACAAGGTAAAGAAAGGACAAGTACTTTGCGAAGGTTATGCCACACAGGGCGGTGAACTGGCTCTTGGCCGCAACATGATGGTTGCCTTCATGCCTTGGAAAGGTTACAACTTTGAGGATGCTGTAGTAATTTCCGAACGTGTTGTACGTGAAGATATCTTTACTTCGGTCCACGTGGAAGAATACACCCTCGAGGTTCGCGAAACAAAACGCGGTTTGGAAGAATTGACCCGCGATATCCCCAATGTGAGCAATGAAGCAACCAAAGACCTGGATGAGAACGGTATTATCCGTATCGGTGCCGAGGTTAAGGAAGGAGATATCCTGATTGGTAAAATTACTCCTAAAGGTGAGTCTGACCCCTCGCCAGAAGAGAAACTGCTGCGTGCCATATTCGGTGACAAAGCAGGTGATGTAAAAGATGCCTCTTTGAAAGTACCTCCTTCAGTACGTGGCGTTGTTATCAACAAGAAACTTTTTGCCCGCATAGTTCGTGACCGTAAACAGAGAGCGAAAGAAAAAGAGCTCTTGGCAAAACCCGAAGAGGAATTCAACAACGAGCTTGCCGAGCTGAAAGAGAAACTTGTCGACCGTCTGCTCATTATTCTGGCTGGTAAAACATCCAACGGTGTTTACACCAACCACAAAGAAGAACTTATCCCAAAAAAGGTTAAATTCACCTCCAAGGCCCTTAAAGCTATAGATTATACAGAGGTCAGCCCCAATAAGTGGACCTCCGACAAGGAGACCAATAATCTTATCAAGGATCTTCTGAACAACTACAATATCAAATACCGCGAAATAAACGGCCGTTTCACCCGTAAGAAATTCGCCCTCACCGTGGGCGATGACCTCCCGAGTGGAATTGTCCAAATGGCTAAAGTCTACATTGCTATGAAGCGTAAACTCCGCATTGGTGACAAGATGGCTGGCCGTCACGGTAACAAAGGTATTGTTTCTAAAATTGTACGTCGCGAAGATATGCCATTCCTTGCTGATGGCACCCCTGTCGATATCGTACTGAACCCTCTGGGTGTGCCTTCTCGAATGAACTTGGGACAGATTTACGAAACTGTTCTCGGTTGGGCCGGTAAGAAATTGAACAAACGTTTCAAGACCCCCATTTTCGACGGTGCCACACTCGAGCAAATCAATGGCTACATGCGTGAAGCTGGACTGCCTGAAAACGGTCGTACCTACCTTTACGATGGCGAAACTGGTGAACGCTTTGACCAGCCTGCAACTGTGGGCTACATCTATATGCTCAAACTGCACCATATGATTGACGACAAGATGCACGCTCGTAGCATCGGTCCTTACTCCCTCATCACACAACAGCCCCTCGGTGGTAAAGCCAACTTTGGTGGCCAGCGTTTCGGAGAGATGGAGGTATGGGCTCTCGAAGCTTTCGGTGCCTCGCATGTCTTGCAGGAAGTGCTCACCGTCAAGTCCGACGATGTTATTGGACGTGCAAAAGCCTACGAAGCTATCGTCAAGGGCGACAACATGCCTGTTCCCGGTATTCCCGAATCGTTCAACGTGTTGGTCCACGAGCTGCGTGGCTTGGGTCTTGAGGTAACGTTTGATTAATTCAGAATTAAGTACCCAAAGACAAAATCTTATTCTTAATTCTTAATTCAATAATAAAAAGATGGCTTTTAAACAAGAATCACAATTAAGGAATGATTTTAAATCGATAACCGTCAGTCTGGCCTCACCCGAGTCTATCAAAAGACGCTCCTATGGTGAAGTTACCAAGCCTGAGACTATCAACTATCGAACATATAAGCCCGAACGCGACGGACTCTTCTGCGAGAAGATTTTCGGACCTACCCGCGACTGGGAATGCCATTGCGGCAAGTACAAACGCATCCGCTACAAAGGTATCGTTTGTGACCGTTGCGGCGTAGAAGTCACCGAGAAAAAAGTGCGTCGTGAGCGTATGGGACATATCGAACTCACAGTCCCTGTCGCCCATATTTGGTTTTTCCGTTCCCTGCCCAACAAAATCGGAACTCTCCTTGATGTCCCCAGCAAAAAGCTTGAGCAGGTAATCTATTATGAAAAATATATAGTCCTCCAACCCGGTAAGGCTGTCCTCAACGAGGTACCTGTCAAAAAGAATGACCTCCTAACCGAAGAGGAATACTATATGATTAAAGAGAATCTTCCTGAAGGCAACGACCAACTGGAAGACTCCGACCCCAACAAGTTTATCGTCGGCATGGGCTCAGAGGCTCTGTACAAACTCCTCTGCGACCTCGATCTCGACCGCATTAGCTACGACCTCCGCGACCGCGCCTCCAAAGAGTCCTCCAATCAGCGCAAACAAGAAGCACTGAAACGACTCAATGTAGTGGAATCGTTCCGCGAAAGCCGCAAGCGCATGCAAGCCCGCGGCATGGACAACCGTCCCGAGTGGATGATTATGACCATCATCCCCGTCATTCCTCCCGACCTTCGTCCTTTGGTACCGCTGGATGGTGGCCGTTTCGCCACCTCCGACATCAACGAGCTTTATCGTCGTGTCATCATCCGCAACAACCGTCTGAAACGTCTTTTCGAAATCAAGGCTCCCGAAGTCATCATGCGCAACGAAAAGCGTATGCTCCAGGAATCTGTCGATTCTCTCTTCGACAACAGCCGCAAGGTTTCCAGCGTTAAATCTGACAGCAACCGCTCGCTCAAATCCCTGTCCGACTCGCTCAAGGGCAAACAGGGCCGATTCCGTCAAAACCTCCTCGGTAAACGTGTCGACTACTCCGGTCGTTCGGTTATCGTTGTGGGTCCTGAACTCAAAATGCACGAATGCGGTCTTCCTAAAGACATGGCCAGCGAACTGTTCAAACCCTTCATCATCCGCAAACTTCTCGAGCGCGGACTGGTCAAGACTGTCAAATCCGCCAAACGCGTGGTCGACCGCAAAGACCCCGTGGTATGGGAGATTCTTGAAAATATCCTCAAAGGCCATCCCATCATGCTCAACCGTGCTCCTACCCTGCACCGTTTGGGTATCCAGGCATTCCAGCCCAAGCTGGTAGAAGGCAAAGCTATCCGACTCCACCCGCTGGTGTGTACCGGTTTCAATGCCGACTTCGATGGTGACCAGATGGCTGTCCACGTGCCCCTGGGCAATGCCGCCATCCTCGAGGCTCAGCTCCTCATGCTCTCCACCCACAACATTCTCAATCCTGCCAACGGTGCTCCTATCACCGTGCCTTCTCAGGACATGGTTCTCGGTCTCTACTACATGACCAAACCCCGCCACACAACTCCCGATGAGATTGTTAAAGGTGAAGGTTCTCGTTTCTATTCTGCCGAAGAAGTCATCATTGCATACAATGAGAAACGTGTATCTCTCAATGCTTGCATCAGTGTCAAGATTAACGCCAACGGACTTGACGAATTCCAATTCATCAAGACCGACCGTACCTTCATGGAGACCATCAAAGACAAAGATGGCAACATCCTCACCGACATTGACTGCTCCACCCCCGCAGAAATCAAGGAGCGCTGCTGCACCGAGTACGAAATCAAGCGCGACAAGGACGGCAACCCCATCCTTGACTCCAAAGGCCACTTCATCAAGACCGACCGTATCCGCACCACTGTGGGTCGCGTTATCTTCAACGAAGTAGTCCCCAAAGAATACGGCTACGTCAACATGGTGCTCGGCAAGAAATCTCTGCGCGACATCATCGGTGACCTGTTCACCGCCTGCGGCAACGCCGTTACCGCCAATTTCCTCGACGATATCAAGAATATGGGCTATCGTCAAGCATTCCGTGGTGGCCTCTCCTTCAACCTCGGCGATGTTATCATCCCCAACGAGAAAGAAGAACTCATCGCCAAAGCCAACGAAGAGGTCGAAGAAGTCTTGGGACAGTACTCCATGGGTCTTATCACCAACAACGAACGTTACAACCACGTTATCGATATTTGGACCACTACCAACAACCGCTTGACCGAAACCTTGATGAAACAGCTCAAGGCCGACAACCAAGGTTTCAACCCCATCTACATGATGTACGACTCGGGTGCCCGTGGTAGTAAGGAACAGATTCGTCAGCTCTCCGGTATGCGTGGCCTTATGGCCAAGCCCCAAAAAGCCGGTGCTTCTGGCAACGAGATTATCGAGAACCCCATCATCTCCAACTTCAAGGAAGGTCTTTCGGTGCTTGAATACTTCATCTCAACCCACGGTGCTCGTAAAGGTCTGGCCGATACCGCTCTGAAAACTGCTGATGCCGGTTATCTTACCCGTCGTCTGGTCGATGTGGCACACGATGTTATCATCACCTCCGAAGACTGCGGCACCCTTCGCGGCCTGCCCACCACTGCACTCAAGAAAGGTGAAGACGTGGTCGTCTCTCTCGGTGAGAAGATCCTGGGCCGCACCTCGGTTCACGACATCTACCATCCCCACACTGGCGAACTCATCGTCCGTGCTGGCGAGGAGCTGACCGAAGATATCTGCAAAATCATCGAAGAATCCCCGCTGGAGGAAGTGGAAATCCGCTCCGTTCTTACCTGTGAGGCAAAACACGGCGTCTGCGCCAAATGTTACGGCCGCAACCTTGCTACCGGCAAAATGGTTCAGAAAGGCGAATCGGTCGGTGTCATCGCCGCTCAGGCTATCGGTGAGCCCGGTACCCAGCTTACCCTTCGTACGTTCCACGTCGGTGGTGTGGCTGGTGGCAACATCGGTTCCGATTCCACACTTACCGCCAAACACGAAGGCCGTCTCGAAATCGACGAGCTCCGTTCCATCCCCTACACCGACAACGATGGCAACAGCTACCACATTGTTATGGGTCGTTCCGCTGAAATGAGAATCGTGGACGAGAACACAAACGTCACCCTCTTCTCAGCCCTCCTGCCCTATGGTGCCAAACTCTACAAACAAGCGGGTGAACACCTGTCCAAAAACGACTTTATCGCCGAATGGGACCCCTACAATGCTGTCATCATCTCCGATGTCGCTGGTCGTGTTTCGTTCGAAAACGTCATCGAAAATATCACCTACCGTGTCGAAAGCGATGCCCAGACAGGTCTGCAGGACAAAGTCATCACCGAATCCCGTCAGCGTACCAAGAACCCCACCCTCAACATTGTCGACGATGAAGGCGTCGTCCTCAAGGTATACGACCTCCCCGTCGGTGCCCATATCGGTGTTGAGCAAGGCCAAATGCTGAAGGCTGGTGACATCATGGTCAAAATCCCGCGCAGCTTCGGTAAAGCAGGCGATATCACCGGAGGTCTTCCCCGTGTTACCGAACTCTTCGAGGCCCGTAATCCTTCCGATCCCGCTGTGGTGGCCGAAATCGACGGTATTGTCACTATCGACAAAAAACTCAAACGCAACAACCGTCAAATCACCATTACCAGCAAGACCGGTGAACAACGCACCTACCTCATACCCACATCCAAGCAAATCCTTGCCCAAGACAGTGACTACGTCAAGGCCGGTACTCCGCTCTCCGACGGCGCCATCACCCCTGCCGACATTCTGGCCATCAAGGGTCCCATGAAGGTCCAGGAATACATCGTCAACGAAGTACAAGAAGTGTACCGTCTCCAGGGTGTGAAAATTAACGACAAACACTTTGAAGTCATCGTACGTCAGATGATGCGCAAGGTCGAAATCGAAGATCCCGGCGACACCCGCTATCTGGAAGGCGAACTGGTCAATAAGATTGATTTCCACGAAACCAACGATGAAATCTTCGGCATGAAGGTTGTTGAAGACTGTGGCGACTGCGAGACCCTCAAAAACGGTCAAATCATTTCCGCACGCCGCTTGCGTGACGAAATGTCCATCCTCCGTCGTCAGGACAAGAAACTCATCACCGCTCGCGATGCACGTCCCGCTACGGCCAAACAGATTCTGCAAGGTATCACCCGCGCCTCTCTCCAAACCAAGAGCTTCATCTCGGCTGCTTCCTTCCAGGAGACAACCAAAGTACTCACCGAAGCCGCCATCAATGCCAAACAGGACTTCCTCGAGGGCATGAAGGAGAACGTCATTGTGGGTCACCTCATCCCTGCCGGTACTGGTTTGCGCGAATACAACAACCTCATTGTTGGCAACATCAATGAGATGGAAAATGCAAACAACTAAAACATCATTGACTATGGCTAACAACAGAATAGACAATCCCCAACCGAAGGATTTGAAAATCGACATGACACCCGACGTTGCCCAGGGCACCTACAGCAACCTCGCAATCATCTCTCACAGCCCGAGCGAGATTGTACTCGACTTTGCTCAGATGCTTCCCGGCACACCCAACGCCAATGTCCGTTCACGCATCATCATGAACCCCATTCATGCCAAACGTCTGCTTGCCGCTCTCAACGACAACATTCAAAAGTATGAACAAAACTTTGGCGCCATTGTCGAGCCTCAACCCCCAATGGATGCAAAAACAGTACCCTACGACATCTTAGGCAAAGCCTGACAATCGTAAATACTAACAATACCGCAGCCGTATTTCATCTCGATGGAATACGGCTGTTTCTTTTTATCCCAAATATCAATCCTCGCCAACAAATAAGAAACACTATCCCCTAATAACCGTCACACGGCCGTTAAGCTCAACCTTCAGTATCCGGCTTGAACCAACGGACGCATGCCAAAAAAGGGGTGAATCGGGCAAGCAACAATCCACCCTGCCTTTCAAAGACTCATCAATATCACCATAACATTGAGGCGACGGATGTCCTGAGAAATTAGCCGAAGTACTCACAATAGGGCTATCCAACCTCTCCAACAACTGCTGACAAAAGTCCATCCGCGGCACTCGCACACCTATCGTTCCGTCGCCCGCCGGTAAATTCTCCGCCACCCTTCGGCACACCATATCAGCAGGAACAATTACCGTAGTAGGGCGCTCACTCTCCAGCAACAACCCTCTCACCTCGTCCGGCATATTCCTCGAAAGCATCGATGCTGTCACCAGCAACAACATCGCCTTGCTGTGGTCTCGCTCCTTGATAGCATATATACGTTCCACCGCATCCCCATTGGCGGCATCGCATCCAATTCCCCAAATCGTATCTGTCGGATAAAGCAGTGTACGACCATTTTTCAAAGCATCAAAAGCAGTTGCAAGTATGTCAGCAAACAATTCCATTTAGTTAAATTTTGGTGCAAAGATACGATTTATTCAGAAAATTTCGTATCTTTGCAAGATAAAAAGTATACTGAGCAAACAAACGTTTATAATTAAAATATTAATCATTAAAACATTACACTCATGAAAGGACATCCAAAAGGTCTTATCGCAGCAGCCTTGAGTAATATGGGTGAACGCTTCGGCTACTATATTATGAACGCTGTGCTGGTGTTGTTTCTTTGCTCCAAATTCGGCCTTGCCGAGGAGAAAGCAACATTAATCTACTCCATATTCTATATGGGTATCTACATCCTGAGTCTGGTTGGCGGTATCATAGCCGACCGCACTCAAAACTACAAAGGGACTATCCAAACCGGTTTGCTCATCATGGCATCCGGCTATGTCATTCTGGCCATCCCCATCCTGGCCACCGCCGGCAACATCGGCTGGCTGCTCCCCCTCACTTGCGTAGCCCTGTTCCTCATCGCCTTCGGTAACGGCTTGTTCAAAGGCAACCTCCAGGCCATTGTAGGACAAATGTACGACGACTTCGAAATCGAAGCTGCCAAACACGGCGAAGAAGCCCTCCGCATTGCCAAAAACAAACGCGACAGCGGTTTCCAAATTTTCTACATGTTCATCAACGTTGGCGGACTGATTGCTCCTTTCGTCGCCCCCCTGCTCCGCAGCTGGTGGCTGGGTCAGAACGGCTTTGAGTACAACGCCGACCTTCCCGCCCTCTGCCATCAATTTATTGCCACCGGTAGTGCCCTGGGCGCCGAAGCAATGACCAAGATGACCGAACTCTTCGCCGCCATGAATGTCACCGTTCCCGCCGACACTGTGGCCGCTCAGGAACTCTGCCAAAACTACCTCAACGTCTTCAACACCGGTGTCCACTACAGCTTCATCGCCTCTGTGGCCGCCATGCTCATCTCCCTCACCATCTTCCTCTGCACCAAAAAGAAATTCCCCACTCCCGCCAAGAAAGCCGCTCAGGAGAGCGTCCATTACACTACCGAAGAGAAACTCGCCATGGCCAAAGAGCTCAAACAGCGTCTCTATGCCATGTTTGCAGTACTGATTATTGCCGTCTTCTTCTGGTGGTCGTTCCATCAGAACGGTACCTCCATGTCCCTCTTCGCCCGCGACTTCGTCATCACCTCAGCCATCCCGCCCGAGGTCTGGCAGGCCGTCAACCCCTTCTTCGTCATCCTGCTCACCTTCCCCATCATGTGGCTCTTTGAAGGTCTCACCCGTCGCGGCAAAGGCATTTCCACACCCCGCAAAATTGCCATCGGCATGGGTATAGCGGGCTGCGCCTACCTCTTCCTTTCCATCTTCTGCAACATCCAGGGTTACCCCTCGGGCACCGAGTTCCGCGCCCTCGACGCTACCACCGCAGCCGCTCAAAAAGCTGCCCCATGGGTGCTCATCGTCTACTATTTTGGCATGACCGTTGCCGAGCTCTTCATCAGCCCGCTGGGCCTGAGCTTCATCTCCAAGGTTGCCCCCAAGAACCTCCTCGGCCTCTGCCAGGGCCTCTGGCTCGGTGCTACCGCCGTGGGCAACGGCTTCCTCTGGATCGGCCCCGCCCTCTACAACAAGATTCCTATCTGGAAGTGCTGGATCGTCTTCATGGCCGTCTGCTTCCTCTCCATGATTGTCATGCTCTGCATGGTCAAGTGGCTTGAAAAGGTCACCGGCGAACGTGCCGCCCTCGATGCCGCCAAGGAAGAAGTCCAGAAATAATTTGTTTTCCATATATTGTATGTAAAGCCGGCCGTCATTTCGACCGGCTTTCTTTTTACCCTCTCCAGCGACTCCTATTCCTTCAAAGCTCTTTCCCTGATTTTGGTTGACAGGTTTTTCAATAATCCCAAATCGGTCATTAGACCGATTTGGGGTTATTCTTCTCTTATTCTCCACCGTATGTTACAATGACTTTCCGGGCGGGATGATTACCCACTTTGACCAGATAGATTCCTGTGGGGATTGCATCATTACGGACGCTGCGTCCTAATATGTCGAAAATATGGACAGTATCCCCCTCTGCACCTTCAACGATAATGCGACCGCCAATAGAATAGATGTTGCTGCTCTCTACTTCGTGGTCAACGATATCCATATTGCAGTCTTCGACGTAAAGGTCGGCAAACTGCCCCCAGTAGTTATCATCCAACCAGGCATTGAGGCTTCCACAGGGGATTACAATGCTGTCGAGACGGCCTATATCATAGAGTGGACCTTCCCCCTTTACGGCAGGGGGAACAGCAGCAGGAAAGCGGATGCAGTCGAGGTTGGCGTGACGAAACACAGACTCCCCCATCGTGTCGAGTTGACTATGTATGGTGACGGTGCGCAGGTGATTTTCGCAAGCGGCAAAGGCAAGGTCGTCAAGTTTCCTCAGTTTCGGTGGGAGGTCAATATGGACGGCAGACATGGCCCAGAAGGCCGCATAGCCAATCTCTTCAACGGCGTTGCCCCATGTGATGGATGCAAGACGGGGGCAGGAGTTAAAGGCCTCTTTGGGGATGACGCGGAGCGAGTCAGGAATCACAATGGCAGTGAGACTTTCGCACCACGCAAAAGCCCCTTCGCCCATAGTATACAGTGTCTGTGGCATAACGATGCTGGTGAGACGGTTGTTTTCAGAAAAAGCGTGTGCGCCTATCGACTTCATGTGTGTCGGCAACGTAATGGTAGAGAACGAGCACCCGCTGAAGCAGTTTTCGGTGATGTCGGTCACCCCTGCCGGGATGGTGATATTACGCACCCACGTGTTGTTCTCGAAGCCACCAAGGACTTTTACGTTAGGGTTCAGCGTGACAGTAACACCCGACTTGTGGCACGAAACCAACGTGTCGTAACCGCTGCTATATAGCAATAGACCATCCATAACGTAATGGGTGTTGCCATTGGCTATAGTGAGATTGGTGAGCTGCGGACAATAGGAGAAAGGGCAAATGCCAATGCTGGAAACAGTGGAAGGAATTACCACATTGTTGACCACTGAACAGCAGTTGAAGGCAAAGTCACCGATGGAGACCAACCCTTCAGGCAATGACACGGATGTCATACGACTATTGAATCCAAAGGCCATCTTGCCGACATAGCGCACAAACGGGGGTACGTTGATTACACCCGCAACCCCGTCAGGCACCACACAGAGCGCAAGGCTGTCCTTACTGTAAAGCCATCCACCTATAGAGCAGTAACGGGGGTTCTCCCCGTCCACAGTGATGGCTGTGAGATTCCGTGCCCAGAAAGCAGCATCTCCATATTCCTCAAAATGTGCCGGAAGGTGAAGCGACCCCACACAGGAATAAAGGAAAGCATGATCTCCAATGCATCGGAGTGAATCAGGCAACTGCAGCGAGGTGAAGCTGCAGTTATAGAAACAATACGACCCGATGCTGCAGATTGTTTGCGGCAGGGTCAGGCTGGTGACCCCTCCGCAATTCTCAAAAGCCGACTCACCCAATGCTGTCACAGTATAGGTGATGCCACCATATTCCACTGTCTGTGGGATGGTGATGGCTCCGCTGTAGGGGTTATCCAGCAGTGTATAGTGCGGCTGCACCGCTGCTGTCCGATTTGCAGTGATGCCATACACGATGCCGCCTACCTCAAAATACTGCGCCTTTGTCGTGAAGGCCAAAACCAGCATCGCAACAAAAGTAAAAAGAATCTTCATCTGTTTCATCATTATCTGTATTTGATTATTATTCACATTTCACTCCATCTCTTTTTGGTTTTTAATTGCCCTATTGCTGACTGCGTCACGCATAGTCTTCGCGTCTATTGGCTCATAAATAGTCACGCAACGCAGGTTGATAAAGATGAAGACGAAAAGGTCATTGGAACGCATGTCACCTGATTTGACTCTCTTTTCGGGTGTCTCACGATGGGCACGGAAGGTATAGAAACTGTACGGCGTCTCAAGAAATTCATGTTTGACCGAATCCGGGAGGCCGAGTTCGTAGAGTATCTCCTCAACATGCCGAGTGTGTCCAAAAAGACTGTCTATAGCCTCCCAACCCTCATCGGTCTCGGCTTTGAGCAGGGTGACAGGGAGGCGCAGGGTGTCGTTGATTAACTTGTCCTGTACATAGGTGATGCACACCCCCTCCAGCTGCATATCAGCAAAGTGACGGTAAACATCACTGCACTCGTCGTAGCTCAACGTATGCGGAATGAACTTCCACGCTGCAGCGCCACCTGCCAATAGCAGGGCCAAGAGTGCTATTATTGTACGGGCTTTCATAGGCTGGCAATCAATGTTTGGTCGATATTTTGAAGGGCATCCTTACGTGCTTGGGCGTTGCTTAGATAGTGGCCGTCGGGGTCAGGCAGGACGGTGACGACCACGAAGATGGCGACAGAGACTGCAACAACGGTGTCGGTCAAGAGACGGTACATCGTCTTGCGACGGGCGCACCAACGTGAGAGATCGGCGTTGTGTCCGTCAGCGAGTCGACGCACATGGTCAATGTCGGTCTCCTGGCGGGTTATATGTTGAAGTATCTCTTTCTCGGTCATAGTTTCGTGTTATTAAAGTGTTCTTGTCTCAGTTTTTCGATTATCCTGCGTTGCTTCTCACGGATGGTGCGTGGTTTGAGTCCAAGTCGTTCAGCGATTTCAAGGTCCGTGAGGTCTTGCCGCATAAGGGCAAAGAGGCGTTGCTCGTCAAAGGACAAAGTCCGGGCTAGGTCGTCGAGGATTTCGCGGGTCTCGGAGGCATCGGGGGCGGGCAAATGGTCGAATTGGCTCTCGTCAACGGAAGGGAGGTTTTTCTCACTCTCGCGGTCGCGATGGGAGAAGACACTGCGGCATTGCCAAACCACCCAGGCGGTCTCCTGCATGGCGTGGACTTCGGGACGCAGCGAGTCGAAATGCTCCCACATGGCAATGTAGCACTCCTGCACGAGGTTGTCGCACAGGCTCTCGTCCCCCCACGAACGCCACCAGCAGAATTTGCGTATCAGTCTGCGGTGACGCTCTACCAGGAGGTCATATCTTTCGTATTTTGTCCTGTCATCAGCCATGCAAAGAGCTATTTGCCCATATAATAACCAACTTTTTAGAAATACGGTAGCCGAGGGGTTGAGATTTAGGATTTTTTAACTAGAATCAAGTCTGACAAGTAAACGTAGACATCAATTCTTAAGCACCCCGAAACATTCCTGCTCACCATATCTGCAAACATTCTTGCCTCGTTCATTCTTCAGTTGTCCAACATTTGTTCTTCGGTCGTTCTTCGCTTTAAAAGTGAAGAACGAGTGTTGAACAAGTGTCGATATAACGGTGCTGGAACAATGCCTAAGGGATGGGGCACTGGTCCAACAATAGTGGAGGATTTGCCAACAATGAGTATAGGATATATTCCCCAATAATCACGGGCTGATTATTGGGGAATATGTGTCACAATTGTTCTATAACGCCGTATTGGAGGAGGGCTGTCAATTGACAATCTCAACGCGGCTTCGGCCTTCGCCCTGTCGGGAAATACATATCTGAGTGCGGATGCGCTCTATGAGCTCTTCGCGGTGCGAGATAATGCCTACACGGCGATTGGACTGACCTGCGATGGTGGGCAGCTTTTTCAGCGTCGAAATGACGCTTTCGAGGCTTTTTTCGTCCAGCGTTCCAAAACCCTCGTCGATGAAAAGAATATTGACATTCATATCGGGTTTGTTGAGCGAGGAGAGGGCAAGAGAGAGGGCAAGCGACACCATAAACCGTTCACCGCCGGACAGCACAGTGGCACTGCGGACGGCATCTTTGTTGTAACGGTCTATCACCAGTATGGAAAGTTTCTCGTTCTCTTCGCTACAGGTCAGTTTATAACGGTCGGTAATCTTTTCGAGGAAGATATTGGCGTTGTTGAGCAAGGGCCGCAAGATATAGGTCTGGGCCAGAGTCCGGAAACGGGTTCCGCCAAAATGGCTATTGATAAGGTGCCAACGGTTGAAGCGAAGCGTGACCTGGTCCAACTCGGCTCGGGCCTGGGCTAGGCGTGCCACATTCTGGTTATAGACCTCCAGCAGGTTTTTGGCTTGGGCATGGCGTGCCACAGCTTGCTGGAGTTCGGCATTGAGGGCGGTTTTAGCTTCTTCCAGTTTGCTGATTTCGGGCATGGGGTCATTGTCGCCCAGACCCAATTCCGTGCGGAGAGTGGCAATTTGGCTCGAAGTGGTTTCGATGGTGTTTTTACACGATTGCTCCTGAGCGTGAGTTTTGTTGATATAATCACGATCCTGTTCCACATCGTTCTTTCTCCCCACCAGTTGCGCGAGGTAATCGGCGTTGTGACCTGAACTGGAATACCACGATTGCAGCATGTCGTTGCTGGCCGAGATGGATTGCTCAAGGCTGTCCACCTGTCCCTGGATATTGGCAACAATTGTAAGGATGGTGCTCCATTCGTTCAAACCGGCAGGCTGCTGGAGTTGTTTTGGCAGATAGGTGAGGTTCCAATCGGGATAGCGTTGAGCGAGCTGCTGTCGCATTTGGTCCATCTGGTCATGGTTGCCGCGTTCGGCAGTAAGACGGGTGAGCGATGTTTCGTACTTCGTCTTGCGGGCCATATACTCGGAAGAATCCTTGTCCAGACTGAGTATTGTTTGTGCTAAGTCCTGCCGCCATTGGGGATAGAGTGCTTCTATCTGTGCGGAAATATTGCCGGTCATTTCATCCCTTTCGGCAGTGGCTTTGTTGATTTGGTCTTTCAGCGTGTCGATGGCCTGACGGTTCAGTTGGGACTGCGAAACCGCCTCGTTCCACTTGGCATTAGCCTCGACGAAGGTGCTGTCGAGCTTTTTCTTCTCGTCCTGCATCCCGTTGATTTGGGACGTAAGCTGGTTGACCAAGGACTGCCGTTGGGTCAAGAGGTTCTCCTTTTGCTCTATCTCGAGGCGCGATTGGGCCAGTTGATTGGCTATTTGCGATGAGTAGGCAAAGCCGTGAGTAGTCAGACTATCGGACAGGGCTTTTTCGTCAGCCTGAATTTGCTTTTCCTGCTTGGAGAGAGACTCACTACGTTCATGGAGGTAGCCTTCGAGCTTATCATATTGTGTTTTGACCGAGTTGTAAGCTTCGGTGGCATCGTCATAGACTTTTTTTGTGTCGGAGCGTTCCTGCTCGAGTGGGGAGAGTAAATTTTCGAACTGACAATCCAGCTGCTCGTGATTGATGGGTTGGCCGCAAAGTGGACAAGTATCGACATGTGTGGCCTTGAGTTGGGAGCGCAGGCCTTTCAGCACATCGTCCACACTGCTGCTCATCACTGTGTAGCGCCGGAGGGCCGCTTCATACTTCTCTTTGGCCAAATCCATTGCCTCACGTGATTGGTTCATCTTTGATGTCAGTTCTTTCAGCTGGACTTTTTTGTTGTCGATATCTCCTCTAAGGTTTTGTATTTCCTTTTTTGCTGCAGTGAGTTGAACCTCAGTGTCAATCCATCTCTGAATAAGCTGTTTCTGTCTGCCGCACTCAGCCAATTGATTGTTGATGTCGTCTGGATTAAGGTCGGCCTGCTGCTTTCGCAGAGCGTCTATCTGGGTCTGCTTGTCGGCCACTTGTTTTTCTGCATCTACACGGGCTTGGAGCGACTCATTTTCCTGCTGGGCCAAAGTACTGGTTTTTGATTCGGCATCTTTCAGTTTTTGAGAGTGGTCGGCAATGTCGTTCAGACACTTCTGAAATTGTTCGAGACGCAACCTGATGGCCGCCGAATTAAGGTAGATGTCGGCAACGGGAGCTTTAGAATCAAGCCATAACCTCTCGGCTTCAAGTTGTTTGCCCATCTCGTCCAACTGGCTTTTAACCCACCCCAGATGAGAGGAGAGCACACCGAAACGGTCGTGACAACGGGTCATCTTGTCTTTTGTCTTTGCCAAATCCGATTCTGCTTTCACACTGTTGGTCCACGCATTGCGCACCTGCTCGGTGGAATCCCAATCACTGACCAAAAGCACGCGGCTGCGATAATCGTCGGTTTGCATGATTTGACGGGTCTGTTCCAACTGTCGATTGGCATCGCTGAGCGTGTGCACGAAACTGTTGAGCTTAGTGGTTTTGAGAATAATAGTGTCCACAGCGCTCACCCGTTCGGATAAACTCTCTATTGTCTGGCCGGCTTCGGACTGCTGTGTTTTAAGCCTTTCAACCTCCTCGTCGGTGAGTAGGTGGCCCGACTCGGTATCGAGCTTTTGCTCGGCCAGTTCTTTCTCTTTTTTAGTATTGTCGAAAATGGACTTGATGGCGAGGCCATAGCGGGAAAACATCTCGGTGTTGGTGAGTTGTTCCAGTATCTCTTCGCGTTCTTTCTTGTCGCCACAAAGAAACGAGGCGAACTGTCCCTGAGCCAACATGGCCATGCGGCTGAATTGCTGGAAACTGAGACCTACGGCCTGAAGAATCTGGTTGTGCTTGTTGTCTACCTTCACCCAATCCTGGTCGCCAATCTTGACAGTCCATTTCGGGTCGCGGTGTGCTCCATTACGGTTAATGCCCAGCTCTAGTTTGGCGTGGTAAACTACATTGTCGTTGCCTTCGAACACCACCTCACTGTAGCATGGGGATTTAGATGAGATGCCCAAACGGGTGTACTGCTGGATGCTGTTGACACTCATCAGCTCGCCATTGCCGCAGTTAAAGGTGTTGCTGGCGGGGTTTACCACACTGTCCAGACGGGGTGTAGTTTTGTAGAGAGCCAACGAAATGCCGTCCAAAATGACGGATTTACCCACCCCAGTGTCGCCCGAAATGAGAAACAACGGAGAAGGAGAATTGTTATCAATATCGACTAAATCGCGCTCAAAGTCGATGTCGGCAGTCTCGATGGAGGCTATATTACGTAGATGCAGTTCTTTAATTTTCATGGCAAGGGGCTATTGATTGGATTGAGTGCGCAGAAAGTCTTCCACTTCTTTGAAGGCCTCGGCCAACATGTCGATATCCAAACCGGGGTATTGGTCGATGGTTTGCCGTATAAAGTCCATGGGGTCGGTCATTTGCTGGATAACAGCCAGCCCAAAAGCATTATCGTCAGTATGACTGAGTTGTTCGGGTGCATTGAAGTAGATGGCTTTGGGATTGTAGCGAACCTCGTTGTTGTAAGGTTCAATAAGACTGTATATCTGTTGGTTCAGGTCGGGCGGGAGCTCCACATCGTAGTTTATCTTCAAGCGGAAATAGCCCGACTGCTTGGTTTCGGCAAACTCCATGATGGACGAGAATATCTCTTCAACACTCTGGGCCACACCCTCGGCTGGCAACTCAAAGAAATGGCGGAGCTGTTGGATGCGCAGGCGTTCCACGGTAACCGGCCCACCATGATAATCGATCGTGACCAAACTGACAGAGTGAGGGAACTTTTCGTCGCAACTGACATGCAACGCACTGCCGGAATAACGAATGATGCCGGAGGGATAGGTGCTTACGGATTGGAACTCATCATTGAAACCAAGAGTTTGGGGACGATGGATATGGCCAAGAGCCATGTAGTCATAGCCCTTGCCAAGCTCGTCGGTATTGAGCACCTGAAGACGCCCCACATCCATGCCCAGACCCGAAATGTCCATGCCATTGACAGCCAGATGGCCCATAAGGACGACAGGTTTGTTGTCGGTGTTCTCGTTGGCCACAAAGTCGAGTATCGACTGGACAGCCTGACTACGGGAGCCAAAGTAGTAGGGCATGGCGATAATATACCCCTGAGGGAGACGGACAATGTAGTCGTTTTGCCATCCATCGGGGAGTTCATGGCTATTGGAGACCGGTGGCATACCCACCAAAACCACGTCGCCCATACCCCAAATGGAGTTGTCGGCATGGAGACGCATGGCCGAATCGTGATTGCCCGCCACAATGACGATGCGCATGGCGGGAACGGCTCTGTGGAGACGGACAAAGAAATCGTTGAACATCCTTTTGACCGAGATGACCGGATGTTGGATGTCGAAAATGTCGCCACTCACCACCAAGGCGTCGGGGCCATATTGCTGGCACCACTCTTGGAGCTGCTGGAAGAAATAATTGTGCTCATCCTCCCGGCCGTAGTTCTGATACAGTATCTGCCCAAGGTGAAGGTCGGCAGTGTGTATTATTTTCATGATGACTGGATAATCGTTTCAGGTATTGGTATGACAGTGAAAACACCTTCAGTTAGTGAATAAACCATCCCCGCACTACACGGCAAAGCAGTACGGGGATGGTGAAAGCGGGGGATGGACTATTTCAGATTGGCCAGAGCCTCCTTGATGCGGCGGAGAGCCTCACGCAAGAGATCCTCGCTGGTGGCATAGCTGAGACGGATGCAGGAGTCGTCGCCAAAGGCAGAGCCCATGACGGTGGCCACATTGGCCTCGTTCAGCAAGTAGAATGCCATATCGGTGGAGTTCTCGATTTTATTTCCGTTGAAGCTTTTTCCATAATAGGAACTGACATCGGGGAAGAAGTAGAAAGCGCCCTGTGGCAGACGGACTTTGAGGCCGGGGATGTCGCAAAGGAGTTTATAGACCATGTCGCGGCGCTGGCGGAAAATTTCGCGCATATTGATGATATCCTTGCTTGTGGCGGGATCCATCATCATGGCACGGACTGTGGCTTTCTGAGCGATGGAGCAGGTGGCACTGGTGACCTGTCCCTGCAGTTTGTTGCAAGCCTTGGCAATGGCCAACGGGGCGGCGATGAAACCGATACGCCAACCGGTCATGGCGAATCCCTTGGCAACACCATTGACGGTGATAACACGATCCATGACCTCGGGGAACTGGGCTATGCTCTCATGTTTGCCAACAAAGTTGATGTGCTCATAAATCTCATCGGCCATGACAAAGAGGTTCTCATGCTTTGCCACAACCTCGGCGATGCCTTTAAGTTCATCTTTGGTGTAGAGCATGCCGGTAGGGTTGCTGGGGCTGGAGAACATGATGAGCTTGGTTTTGGGGGTGATGGCGGCCTCGAGCTGTTCGGGAGTAACCTTGAAATCGTTCTCGATAGCGGTCTTCACATACACGCATTTACCTTCGGCCACACGGACAATTTCCTTATACGAGACCCAGAAAGGAGTAGGGATAATCACCTCATCGCCGGGGTTGACCAAACACTGGACCAGCTGGTAGATGCCCTGTTTGGCACCTGTAGAAACGACTATCTGCTCGGGCTTGAACTCGAGGTTGTTGTCTCTCTTGAATTTATGGCAAACAGCCTCACGTAAATCGGGATAGCCCGGCACCGGGGGATAGTGGGTGAAATTGTCGTCGATGGCCTGTTTGGCAGCCTCTTTCACCTCCTCCGGGGTATTGAAATCGGGTTCACCGATGGAAAGACTGATAACGTCTTTGCCCTGAGCTTTCAGTTCGCGGGCTTTAGCGGTCATGGCCAATGTTTCGCTCTCGGCCATGTTGAGAATTCTATTGCTAAGGATATTCATAACTATTAATATTGTGTGTTTTAATTTTTTGCATCAAACGCAGTAAATTACTGCCACGGAAAAGTAACTCAATAATTGAGAATGCAAAGTTACACATATTTTTTCATATTTCTCAGATTTGAAAAAAAAATTGTATATTTGTAGTCCGATAGACCGAAACAATATATAACAAAACAAATAATATAAACAATTGTAAATTATGGCAAAAGAGACCACAGACATGGATGCTCAGAAACTGGAAAAAATGAAGATTCTGCAGAGCACTCTTGAGAAGATTGAAAAAAACTACGGCAAAGGCTCCGTTATGAAGCTCGGAGACCAAGCATCCGTCAAGGTGGATGTGATTTCGACCGGAAGCATCAACCTAGATGCTGCACTGGGTGTGGGAGGTTTCCCAAAAGGCAGAATAATTGAGATATTCGGACCCGAGTCGTCGGGTAAAACGACCTTAGCCATACATGCTATAGCCGAATGCCAGAAAAATGGTGGAATAGCAGCGTTTATCGATGCGGAACATGCATTCGACAGCTTTTATGCAAAAAAACTTGGGGTGGATATTGACAATCTGCTTGTATCTCAGCCCGACAACGGGGAGCAGGCCTTGGAGATTGCCGACAACCTGATACGTTCCGGAGCCATCGACATCATAGTGGTCGACTCGGTGGCTGCACTTACACCGAAAGCCGAGATTGACGGAGAAATGGGAGATTCGAAAGTTGGATTGCAAGCCCGCCTCATGAGCCAGGCAATGCGCAAACTTACCTCCACTATCAGCAAAACAAACTGCTGCTGCATCTTCATCAACCAGCTGCGCGAGAAAATCGGAGTGCTGTTTGGCAATCCCGAGACTACAACAGGTGGCAATGCCCTTAAATTCTACGCCTCGGTGAGAGTGGACATACGCCGTGTGCAGGCTATCAAGGACGGTGACCAAAATGTGGGTAATCGCGTAAAAGTAAAGATTGTTAAGAACAAAGTAGCACCTCCATTCCGCACATGTGAGTTCGACCTCATGTTTGGCGAGGGAATATCAAAACTGGGCGAGATAGTTGACCTCGGTGTGGAATACAATATATTGCGCAAGAGCGGGTCGTGGTTTAGCTACGGTGACTCGAAACTGGCACAAGGACGGGAAGCACTGAAGCAACTGTTGCGTGACAACCCAGAGCTATGCGAGGAACTGGAGGAGAAAATACGTGCTGCAATGAAAGACAACGCTCATCAAGAATGAAGAAAATACTATTTGCCCTCACACTATTGCTCACCACTGCCGCGTATGCTCAAACCGATTCCATAAGGTCGCACCCAAACGACACTATAGAAACCGGGCCATACGCATATTTCGATACAGCAGAGTATGAGGGCAAAATGTTCTTTAAGCCGAGAAGAAACCCCATTTATTATTTCGGGAATCCATTCTGTGAGCATTTTGCCGAGGGTAGATTGATAATAGGCCCCGAGGGTATCGGATTGGGTGGGGTGTATAGTTACATTCCAGAAGTATGGGGATTCAATGTATCAGCCACACTGCTGAACAGTTCCTTTTACTGGGTATCGGGGGGTGTCGCATACCGGCTTTCCAAGCCATGGACATACTTCGACTGGCATCTTTACAGTAACATTGGCATGAACTATGACAACCAGAGCAAACCAGTGATTTATCCCACCTTAGAGGCGGGAGTGCGATTGGCATCACCTGATGGTTCGGGGAAATTTTGCATGACCAGTGCCAGTGTAGGAGTGCTGACCGATTTCCATTCGGTATATGTCACTATGGGATTTGGCATATCTATAACCGCAGTGGTAGCCATGCTACTGCTTTTGGGCAACTTTTAGTGCTACACTCTGTTACTTGGCATTAGAGGATTCTTGGTGATGTGATAGACGACAATTGAAGCGTTTCGAAATAATGAAAACACTATAAAAAACAGAACTCCCGATTAGTTCTAATCGTGCAACAAACTCTTTATTAACACCAATAAAAAAGACACGTAAACATGTATGTAATTGATGAGGCTCGTGAAGAGCAAGAGATACAGGCAAAGTATGAAGAGTTGCTGGAGGCATGCCGCAAGAACTCCCCCCTCACAGACAAACAGGAAGACGAAATATTCCGTGCTTTCTCGCTTGCCAAGAAGGCCCATGCCGGCACACGTCGTAAATCGGGAGAGCCTTATATATTCCACCCACTGGCAGTGGCTCTGATTGCTGTTCAGGAAGTCGGACTGGGTCCCATAGCCGTGATATGTGCCTTGCTGCACGATGTGGTAGAGGACACCGACATCACCCTGGACCAAATCAGAACAATTTTTGGGGAGCGGGTGGCCGTGATAGTGGACGGTGTGACCAAGATAGAGGATGTAATGGTAATACAACATACCTCTTCGAAACAGGCTGAGAACTACCGCAAGATATTGCTTTCGATGTGCAACGATGCGTATGTCATCTTTCTTAAAATATGCGACAGGCTGCACAACATGCGGACTCTTGACTCCATGAAGGACACCAAGAAACTTGCCATATCATCCGAAACGCAATATCTATACATACCGCTGGCCCACCGACTGGGTCTTTATGCCATAAAGACCGAACTGGAGGAGCTGGTGATGAAATACACGAACCCCGACATATACAATGAGATAGCCGCTCTTATACAGAAAGAATCCGTTACCAAGGACGAGCTTGAAGAAAAATTCTCTAAGAGGGTGAGAGAGATGCTCGACAAGAACGGTTATAAATACACACTCAAGACCCGTATCAAATCGGTATACAGCTGTTGGAAAAAGATGGAACGAAAGGGAGTGAAGTTCGATCAAATATTCGACCTTTTCGCCATCCGAATTATCCTGGATGTACCTAAAGAGAACGAGAAATCGGAATGCTTTAAGGTATACTCGCTAATCTCCTCTGAATTCCCACCAGACCCATCGCGTTTCCGTGACTGGATATCAACACCCAAAACCAACGGCTACGAATCGCTGCAAACCACAGTAATGACGCCGATGGGAAAGTGGGTGGAAGTGCAGATACGAACGGAACGTATGGACCTCATAGCCGAGAAAGGTATGGCCGCCCATTTCCTATACAAGGAGGCACACCCTGAGGAGCATATGGAGCTCAGCCCCGTGGAGGTATGGCTGCAACAAATACGCAGTACCCTTGAAAACACTGAGAAAAGCGCACTGGACCTTGTGGAAGAGTTTAAGGAGACATTGTATACCAAAGAGATATATCTCTTTACACCCAAAGGCGATATGAAAAAGCTTCCTGCCCACTCCACAGTGCTTGACTTTGCCTTTGCCATCCACTCGAACCTTGGCCTGCACTGCATGGGGGCCAAAGTAAACGGGAAGGTGGAACCCATAAGCTATACTTTACGTGCCGGCGAACAGGTGCAGGTGCTCACCAGCCGCAAGACCCATCCAACGGAAGAATGGCTCACAATAGCACATACCACACGTGCCAAAGAAGCATTGAAAGACGCCCTACGCGATCAGCGCAAAGGATATAGAGACGAAGGCCGTCAACGGTTGGAAGATATCTTTATGCGACTCCATATCCGGTACTCCACCGCCACCATAGGACAGGTAAAGAGATTTTTCGACTTGAAGAGTGAAGTGGACCTCTTTTTCCAACTAGCCATGGGCATCATTACCGAGAATGACATAGCCCAGTGTTTCGGACGCGTTATCAGCCCCAACCACAACACCTATTTCATGGGTGAATATACTTCACTGTTTGACAAAAGTAGTACTGCCATCATTCATAATGACTATGCATCCGCAAAAACCCAACAGTCGTTCCTTCTGGACGGCGACTATGATAAATATGTAACCGAACCTGCCCCCTGTTGCAAACCCGTACAGGGCGACCATGTAGTGGGTATAGTATCAGAGGGCAAAATCATGGTTCACCGCACCAACTGCAAGATTGCCATGGATGAGATGGCAAACCACGAGAACAGGATAGTGCGTGCCCGCTGGCGTCCAGGAGAGCATGTGGCATTTCTTACCGGTGTGGCATTCACCGCTATAGACCGCAAAGGACTGCTGCAAGAAATAACACGCATCGTGTCGGAACAGATGGACCTTAACATGAGAGCCATTACACTCGAGGCTGTGGAAGGCATTGTGAGAGGCATCATTATGCTATATGTGCTCAATCTCGATAACCTCAATCATCTGTTGGATAACCTAGAAGCACTCGAAGGAGTAGAAGAAGTAAGACGATTATGACACAAGATACACTTGACGCTTTCGGCAGGCTCAGCGACATATTGGACACCCTTCGGAAGCAATGTCCATGGGATAGAGTTCAAACAATGGATAGCCTCCGATACCTCACTATTGAGGAAACTTATGAGTTGAGCGAAGCTATCCTCAATCTCTCTCCTGCCGAACAGTCTGATAGTCCAACTGCCGAACAACGAAACTCCGACTTGAAGAAGGAGCTGGGAGATATATTCATGCACCTGCTTTTCTATTCCAAGATTGCTGAGGATGAAGAGAGATTTAGCACTGCCGATGTACTCAATGCCGTATGCGATAAGCTTATTGACCGACACCCATTTATTTATAAACCCGAAAGCTATAAAGGCGAAAGCTGGGAACAAATCAAAATGCATGAAGGGCGGAAATCGGTGCTGGAGGGAGTGCCGACCAGTTTACCCCCATTGGTTAAGGCAGTACGCATGCAAGAGAAAGCCTCGGGGATAGGAGTGGAAGCCACTCTTTCGTCAGAAAAAGAAGAAATAGCAATTGACAGCATCACATCTGACCATGAACCCACCGAGGAGAGTTTCGGCAACCTTCTTTTCAATCTTGTTCATTGGGCACACGAACACGGAATCAATGCTGACACAGCACTGGCCCGTGCCAACTTAAGGTTTCAAGACAAAGTGAAAGAATTTGAAAAAAAGCAGTGACATCTGTCCTATTGTTTTGACTTATAGCGTGACTTTATCTTGAGCCACCGTTTCCAACTAGCGAGGTCGAAGATGCTTGAATCGGTTGTGGCTTGCCATGTGAGCAAAATACCGATTGGGATAAAAACAAAGGTAGAAATCCACATGCCCACAGGAGGAACAGCACTCTCGCGCACTGATTTCTCACTTATCATGCCAATAACATAATAAAGCACAAAGAAAACAACCGAAGCCACTAAAGGCATGCCCAAACCTCCTTTGCGAACAATAGAGCCAAACGGGGCTCCAATAAGGAAAAGCAACAGACAAGCAACAGAGAGGGTAAACTTGCGCATGAGCTCGATATAATGGCGGTTGATGTATTCCTGTTCCGGTTTAATCATGGATTCGTACATATCGGCATCGTTGAGTGCGTTGCGGGAAATGATACTGGCTTGGCTTATCACTGTGCGAAGAGCTTCGCCATTGGTATCGGCAAGCCACTGGTTGACGTCGAGATATGAGGAGCTATCTTCCACATGAGCTGTATGGTATCGATAGGCTGTGAGCTTCTCTAAACAATTATCTTTCATCTCGACATAACGTTTGTCAAGAGCATCCTTGAGAGACCCGACAGTTGAGTCGAGTTGGGCCACATTGAGCATTTGATAATGGCCGCTGAAAAACTCCTCGTCAGATTTCTCGAAAGCAAAGGAGGAAATGTCGAAGGTAAGCGTCTGCTCGGTGAAGCCTATACTGGTTAGAGGGCGTGAGAGTTCGTTCTCGCCATCGGTAGGCTCACTGTAATTATAACCATCATAGAGCGTAAAAAGAAGATAATGGTCGTCGGGGGTAGACTGCATATATCCGTGGTCGGCGACAATAATATTAGTACGGTTGATTCCCTCGGTATGGTCATAAATGATAATGTCACGCATAGTGCGTCCATCGGGGTCTTTGGTATTGACGCGGATTACATAGCCGTCGATTTCGCTGTAAAACTCACTGGGGCGGATACTTACTGCCGGCTTTTTGCGCTGAATATCGTATAGGGTGGAACGATACTTATACATGGCCACAGGCAGTACATTGTTGGCAAAATAAAAAGCGATGCCCATCAGTAGCATAGAGACGAGTGCCATAGGCATCATAACGCGCCTGACAGAGATTCCGCCAGCTTTCATGGCAACCAGTTCATACTTCTCGCCGAAATTACCCATAGTCATGATTGAAGCAAAAAGAACCGCAATGGGTAGAGCCATAGGGACGAAAGTGGCAGAAGCATATAACATAAGCTGGGCAATGACTGCAAAATCAAGTCCTTTGCCAACAAGGTCGTCGATGTATTTCCATACGAACTGCATCAAAAGAACGAACACCGCTATCACAAAAGTGAGCAATAATGGCCCAAGAAAGGATTTTAATATGAGGCGGTCGACTTTTTTCATAAGTTCGGAGGTTAGAAGAAAATGCTATCGGGTAAAGCCATTGAAAAGCCGAATGAGATCGTTCCCGTTGGCTATGATGAGGAGCAGGAGCAGGAGCACTAAACCAATATTCTGTATCACATTAAGGACTTTTTCGTTGACCGGCTTACGGGTAATCATTTCCCAGAGGGTGATGACTATATGGCCACCATCGAGGCCTGGAATAGGAATGATGTTCATAAATGCCAGAACTAATGCCAGGAGGGCAGTGAGGTTCCAGAAGCGGAGCCAATCCCAAGTGTCGGGGAAGAGGCTGGCCATACTGATGAATCCACCCAAACCTTTAGTACCTCCCGGAGTGAAGAGTATCTTGAGCGAAGAGACATATGAAACCAGAGTTTCCCATCCATAACTTATGCCTGCGGGTATGGCTTCGAAGAATGTATAATCAACATGTTTAACATCGAAAAGTTGACTCATGTCGTCGACAGCGTAAATGCCCAGTTTCCCGTCCTTTTCGAGGAGGATGGGGATTTCCATATACTGTCGGTTGCGGTAGAAGCCCAACATGATGCTATCGCCGGCAAACTGACTAAGGGTGGTTGTAAACTCAACCGCTGAAGGGGTGGGTATGCCACTGATGCTGACAAGGCTGTCCCCAATTTGCATGCCACAATGTTTGCCCAAAGAACCGGGGATAAAGTCTTTCACCACAAAGGGGTATCGAGGAATCATCAGGTATTTGGGATTCGCTTCGGTTAATCTATTCAGAAGACCCTCACGAACGGAGAGGTCAACTAAGCTGTCGTTGCGAAGCACAGTGACCGTACGGGGATTATTAAGCAAAATGGTCTGACTGGCATCTTTCATACTATACTGCTCTACACCATCGATAGCATAAATAATATCGCCATTTTGGAAACCCTCATCCAACAGTAACTGATGGTATTCATATCCCAACTTAGCATTGCGCATGGGCAATTCATCAGTGCCCCAATGAGCAAAAATGCAAGAATAAATAATCAGAGCAGAAATGAAATTGACCAGCACGCCTCCAGAGATGATACAAAGGCGCTGCCAACCCGGCTTGGTACGGTATTCCCACGGCTGGGGAGTGCTTGCCATATCACTGGAATCCTTGGTCTCATCAATCATACCCGCAATGTCGCAGTAGCCGCCCAGGGGAATCCATCCAAGTCCCCAAAGAGTGTTGTTCTGATCCTCGGGACGCAGATTCTCGGTCTCCCATGATTCAGGAGTCTTGGAGTTGAAAAAGAGAAAATGCCACTTTCCGTTAAACTTTTTGGCCTTGATAATAGAGAACTTCCAATTGAAAAAGACATAGAATCGGTTGACACGGGTGCCAAAAAGTTTGGCAAACAGAAGGTGTCCCAGTTCGTGGGTGACAACCAAGAGGGTAAGGCTGACAAGAAATATCAATGCTTTCATTCTGTTATACTACAATTGTAATGTCAAAAAAACGTGCAAAGATACAAATTATTTTATAAACAGCAGTTTTTTTTAGCCACTTTAAAGAAATAAAGCATCTGGAATACCCTCAAATGAGGAAAGGCATAATTTTTTTCGAGGAATTAACATTTGATACGTTTTTTTTCCGTATCTTTGCAGTCGTGAAAATAGAAGATGCCATACAACAATTTGCCGATTATATCGCTACAGAACAGCGGTTGGCAGAAGGCACCATACAGTATTATTTAAAAGTGACTGAATGGTTTGGATTATATCTATCGTCACAAGAAATCCACACTATTGAAGAGATTGAACCCAGAGACATACGGGCATGGCAAATGGGATTGATAGAAGACGGAAAGGCTCCAGGAACAGTTACTAAACATCTAGCAGCCATCCGTGCCTGGTTTAAGTATCTCCGAAAAAATGGATATATGCAACGTGATATAATGGCTAAAATATCACCCCCCAAAGCCCCTAAACGTCTACCGGTGTTTTTTAAAGAGAAAGATGTTGAAAAGATATATTCGGACATCTATCCGGACACTTATGAAGGAGTTGTTGAAAAATTGGTGCTGCGCATGCTTTACGAGACGGGAATGAGGCGTTCAGAACTGGCATCACTAAGTTTGGCAAACATTGATATAGAAGGTTGTACCATCAAAGTAAGGGGGAAACGTAACAAAGAAAGATATATTCCAATAGAAAATGAACTGGCACATAATATTTCACAATATATTGCGTTACGTAGTAGAAAAATGATGGAACTGCATGAAGAGCAACCAAACCTTGAGGACACAGATAGGCTCTTGGTGAACAGCAAAGGAAAGGCTATTAGCGATTCTGCAATATACAATATAGTGGAAAAGTATATGACGACACTTGCCCATGCAGAGAGATATAGCCCACATGTGTTCAGGCATTCATTTGCCACCCATATGCTGAACGAAGGTGCAAATATTGATGCCATAAAGGAATTGCTCGGACACAGTGACCTCGCATCCACAGAAGTATACACCCATGTGACTCGTGAACATTTGAAAGAAACTTATAAACATGCCCACCCCAGGGCCAATAAAAAATAAGGAGATAACTATGAATACAACAATTAATGCCGTAAAATTCAAGGCAGACCCCAAACTGGAAAAATTTGTCAACGAAAAAGTTGCAAAACTGGACCGCTTAATTGACAATGCCACCAAATGTGAAGTAATCCTGAAAGTCGACAAACCAGAAAGCGACAACAACAAGATTGCAGAATTGTCGTTGAATCTGCCTGGACAGACCCTTTTCAATAGCAAACAGGCCGACACTTTTGAGGAAGCCGTTTCCGAATGCGTTGATGCCATGAAGGCTCAGATAGACAAATATAAAGAACGTTACAAATAAGAAAACAATTCCGTAGAAAGGGAACAGGAGGCATGCGTTATTCTATGCATGCCTCCTGTTTCTTTATGTCTACCGCAATCTCTTACGATTAGTCACGAAAAAGGGCACCCCCGAAGGAATGCCCTTTATCGTTTGATACGTGCCGACAGAAACAATTATTTGTCGAGCTCTTGCTGACGCAGATGCTGAACATAGATGGCTTTCTGTCTGCGTTCCCGATTGATAACGGAAGGTTTAGTAAATTTCTGACGTTCGCGGAGTTCTTTTACAACACCGGTTTTCTCGAATTTTCTTTTAAGCTTCTTTAATGCTCTTTCAATGTTTTCACCTTCTTTGATAGGAACTACGATCATTGTTAATACCTCTTTCTAATTAAGGATTGATAAATAAAGTTTATTAAGACCTACTTGTCTTCGATGTTAGAATTGGAGATGTCCTTGAGCGGCGGCATCGTTAAGGGCTGCAAGAATACCTTTCTTGTTAATGATGCGCATGCCTTTGGCACTCACTTTGAGGGTAATCCACATATCCTCTTCAGGAATATAGAACTTCTTGGTTTGAAGATTCGGGGAGAAGGTACGTTTGGTGTGGATACGGGAATGGGAAACGTTGTTACCACGAATCACTTTCTTACCAGTAATTTCACAAATCTTTGACATGTTACTTATAATTTTTATTGTTTCTTTACGTTATACAAGCGTTTTTTCTGTTGAAAAACGGCTGCAAAAGTCGGACTTTTTTTTGAATTGACAAAGATTTGAGAGACATAAAAAACACTAAAATAAAATATTTAACATATCGTATTTTACAAAATACTGATTAATACATTAATACAATTATTCAAAAATATAAGTTTAACATTGATTTATCAAGCACTTATACATTAATAACCTGTTCAAAAGTTAGAAAAAAAGTACTATTTTTCAAAAAATCGGCATACTTAGATGTTCCAAAAAAAACTACTTAACTGGTATGAAGAATTCGGCAGAAAATTGCCTTGGAGAGAAACGAACAATCCATATTATATATGGTTGTCGGAAATCATAATGCAACAAACCCGCATAGAGCAAGGTTTGGCTTATTATGAACTGTTTATAAAGAAATATCCAACAGTAAAAGAATTGGCTGACGCATCCGAAGAAGATATACTTAAAAGCTGGCAGGGACTGGGCTATTATTCAAGAGCACGAAACCTGCATACTGCAGCACAACAAATAATGGATAACTATAATGGCAATTTCCCAGATACTTATGAAGGAATACTTGCACTGAAAGGTGTTGGACGATATACTGCCGCTGCAATAGCCTCATTTGCTTACGGAATGGACTATCCCGTTATAGACGGCAATGTATATAGGTTTATTTCACGGTTATATGGAATATACACACCCATCGGGACAGAACAAGCATATAAAGAATTCGAGAAGATTTTGATGCGATTAATCGACAAGGAACACCCTGGTCAATTCAACCAAGCAATGATGGATTTCGGGTCGACATGGTGCAAGCCAACAGGTTATGATTGCAATAACTGCATATTCAAAGAAGAATGCGAGGCTCACCAAAAAGGAAAGGTGGAATTACTACCTGTTAAAACGAAACCAACATCTATAAAGAAAAGATATTTTTACTATTTTGATATCCGATGGGGCTGCAACGAGAAATATCTACTCGTAAAGAAACGTGCTTCCGGAGATATTTTGCAAGGATTGTACGACTTTCCGCTATATGAACCCAATAGCCCTATCCCCGAAAAAAGGCAGAAAAAACAATTGCTCGAGATTCTCACTTCATGGTTTGGCGATGAACCTACCGTTTTCGAATTGGGTCCTGTTTATGAGCATAAACTTACACACCGCACCATTATTGCCCATTTTATTCAGGCAAAATACAACGATAAGCCCTCCAAAATACCTGAAAAAACTCAAATCATAATGGAATCCGAAGTAAAAACCCTTCCCATTTCACGTTTGATTGACAGATATTTGTCGAAATTGTGAATATCTTTATCTAATCAGTTCGCCAAAAAATACTATCTTTGCAAACGAAAAATCGAGACATCGGACAAAGAATACTTGATTAATAGAGCTAATAATACAACTTTAGATTATGATTGGAGTCAATAAAGTAATTTTGATTGGGAATTTAGGAAAGAACCCAGATGTCGTCGCTTTCCAACAGGACCGCAACGACGAAAACTCAAATGTAGTAAAAAAGGCCTCCTTCCCCTTGGCCACAACTGAATACCGCAAAAACAAGGATGGCGAACGCGTGGAACAAACCGAATGGCACAACGTTGTTTGCTGGCGGACACTTGCCGAGATCGCCGAAAAGATACTTAGAAAGGGTACTCAAATATATGTTGAAGGTAAATTGCAAACACGTTCATGGGAAGACCGAGACGGCAACAAACGTTACATAACTGAAGTTGTTGCCGACAATTTTACAGTACTAGCCAACAAGAACCGTTCGGACGAGCAAAACATCCATGATCACGATCCCCTTTCCGCCATTTTAAATAATGACACCGAACCCATCGGAGATTTACCTTTCTAAATCTGACATGAATAAAAAACACAAGGCCGGAATAAATGAATTTCCGGCCTTGTGTTTTTGTGTTCTTATTTGAAGTTAGGACTACTTGCTTTCATATCCCGGCTTCCCCAACAAGCGGAACATGTTCTTCTTGTAAGCCTCGACACCGGGTTGGTCAAAAGGATTAACCTTAAGTGTATATCCACTGATGCCGCAAGCAAACTCAAAGAAGTAAATCAACTGTCCCAACACATACTCGTCCACTGATGGTACCTCTATACGTAAAACCGGCACATTGCCGTCATAATGAGCCATAATAGTACCGAGTTCCGCATTGTGGTTGATTTCCGTAAGTGTCTTACCCAACAAGTAATTGATGCCATCCAAGTTCTGCTCGTCCTTGGGAATACTAACTTCATGCTGAGGTTTGGCAACACTGAGCACAGTTTCAAACATCAAACGCTCACCATCCTGAACATATTGACCCATCGAATGCAAATCGGTAGTAAAACTGAGACTATGCGGCAGAATGCCCTTCCCGTCTTTTCCTTCACTCTCACCATAAAGTTGCTTCCACCATTCGCTGATATACTTCAAGTGCGGAACAAAGTTCTCTAATATTTCTACCTTACGACCTTTTCTATATAGGATGTTTCGCAGAGCAGCATAGAGCATTGCCGGGTTCTCCTCATAAGAATCTTTATCTACACAAACTTTACGCATATCTTGTGCTCCACGTAATAATTTTTCAATATCATAGCCGGCCATTGCTATTGGCAACAACCCAACAGGGGTCAAAACTGAAAAACGCCCGCCCACATTGTCGGGAATCACATATGTATGATACCCACTTTGAATGGCAATATCATGCAATGCACCGCGACGAGCATCAGTAATGGCAATGGTTCGCCGTGCTGCCTCCTCCTTGCCATATTTTTGTTCCATATGAGACTTGATAATCCGGAAAGCCACAGCTGGTTCGGTTGTGGTACCCGATTTGGAAATCACAGCCACCGCATAATCACTCTTATCAAGCAATTGCAACAATTGATAATAGTAATCCTCACTTAAAGTGTGACCTGCATATACTATATAAGGATGTTCACTATTATTTTCAAATGATGAAAACTCAGACTGCAACGCCTCAATCACGGCTCTTGCACCCAGATAGCTGCCACCGATTCCTATAACTACAAATATCTTCGCTTTTCCTGACAAGGTTTTGACATCTTTCTTGATATTTTCTAACTCCTCGGCTGATACATTATTTGGCAAATCTATCCAACCAAGAAAATCACTTCCAAGTCCACTGCCATCGAGAAGGGTTCGTTTAGCTTCTATAAGCTCTTTATGAATGGACGACATGTCTCTCTCGTTGACAAATTTACTTAAATGCTCTGTGTACAATTTAATAGTGTTCATAAGACAAATAATAATTAATACGTTGAATTTGCAAATATACACAATTATTTTGAATAATTAAAAAAAGAGCCCTAAAAAAGAATCCAAACTCCTAATAAACACCCGTAAAAAGATGAAAGTGTATAACAAAACATGAAACTATAACTATTAATAACTCTCATCCTACAATAATAAACTTCCAATCCCGACACATCAGCAAATTCATCGGTAGAAAGAAGAAAAAGGGGGTTATACTAACAAACGTCAAACTTTCCATTACTCTATACCACATCCATTCATCTCACAACCCATTCCTTCTTTTTATTGATGTTCAAAATAGGACAGTAACTGAACCCAAGCTCAACATTCTTGAAGGAAAACTGATTGTTGATTGGACAAGTACGACTTGACTCACCATTTTTACAACTCTAATCATACATCAAATTGTCTTTTTTAACCCTACCAGCATGGGGGGCTGAAATAATAGATATTCACGTATTGAGAATTATCAAACAAACACACTTATAATCAAAATATTAAATAAATACCACTATTCCCAAATCACTCTGACAGAAATCAGTTTTAATGTCCAAAAAACAAATCAATGTAAAGCATATTTTATATCCAAATTGCATAAAATAATCTATATTATTCAAAAAAAAGTTGCTGAGTAAAAAAAAAAGTGTATTTTTGCAATTTGAAATACTGAATAAAAATTGTATAACAAAAAGTATATCATTATGTTGAAAAAAGTATCAAAAATCGCTGCGCTGTTCTGTCTGATAGCTTTTTCAGGCAGCGCATTTGCTCAAAACGAGGTTCCCGAATATCCTCAGTACGGTTTTTGGAGCAATTGGGGCATCGGTATCAACGGCTCGTTTATGTGGCAGCCCGATGTCACTAAATTCACTGGTGTTAAAGACCTCTATTTTGGTGGTGGTTACAATGCCGGTCTTGGTGTAATTCTTCAGAAAGAAGTTGACCGCGGTGCTTCCATTCGCTTGCACTACAACTACACCAGCCTTTTCTGGAAATCCAACAAAAATAATGCAGAGACCTATGCACAGAGAGATCCCAGATGGAATGTCGAGCCTTACAAATCACAACTTCAGTCAATGGATCAACACAGTGCTCTTACTGTTGATTTCTTGCTGTCTTTGAACAACAGTTTCCATAACTGGAACCCCGAACGTCGCGCCAACATCTACCTCTTTGGCGGTGCCGGTTTGGCTTTCAGCCACAACGAAGCTCGCGGTATGTATAAAGTTGGTTGCCAACTTGACGCTGGTCTCGGTTTCAGCTACAGAGTGTGCGACCGCAGTTTCCTCTTTGCCGAAGTCGAAGCTGACGTCATCGCTGATGCTCCTCGTTTCTGGGACAAACAGACTGGTTTCCACCACACCGATTTCCTTGCTTCCATTGGTTACATCTTCAACCTTGGCATCACCGCTGCCGACCAGGAGTTGATTGCCCAGCGTGCACTCATCACCAAAGAGGCTCTCGATGCTCTCACCAACGAGAACGACGAGATCAAGAAAGAACTTGAAAACGCAAAAGACAATGAGAAGAAACTCAGAGATCAAGTTCAGGATCTTCGCAACGAAAACGACAAAATCAGACAGGAAGCTTTGGCTCGCGCTCAAAGCGTTACCGACAGCCTGAATGGTGTTCTCGACAAACTGAAAGCCGACCAACTCAACTACTACGCTATTCCTTTCTCTGTTCTCTATGCTAACGATGATTGGCACGTAAGCTCTTCCGAAATGATTAAAGTGAAGGCCGTTTCTCGCGTCATGAAAGACAACCCCGATGTTAAAATCACCGTTGTTGGTTTCTGCGACTACACTGCTTCTCATGAGTACAACATGGAACTCTCCAAAAAGCGTGCTGAAGAGGTTAAACGCCTCATGGTTAAAAAGTATGGTATCGACCCCGATCGTATCTCTGTTGACTGGAAAGGTAGAACTGTTGCTTTCGGTGACATCCAATACTCTCTCAACCGTCGCACCTCCTTCTATCGCGTGATTGAATAGTTCTTTTGAACAACAATACACTAAAAGAGGCGGAAATAATCCGCCTCTTTTTTTATTAGTTTGAGTTATCCTATGCCACCAAATATGTATCTTTCATTCCAAATTTGTCATTCTATTCTCTATCGTTCCATTTCTGAATTCTTTAGGATAATCTATACCATCCCTGCATTTTTTTCAGGATTATTCATGTCTTCTCCTTGTATCAACGTTGACCGCTTCGCTCCCAGCAATATGCGACCGATCTTTCCAAAACAAATACTTCAATAGCACAAATTCCATAGTCAGACATGTTATAACACTAATCAAGCAAAATATAGTCTAGAACAAAGCACACCTCCCATCCATAAAGTTTCCTGGAAAGAAGATAATACTTAAAAACAATACGTTATTGAAACAGATTCTTTTCTTTACATAGAAATGATTTTGAACTCAACCCTTCTATTCTTCGACCTACCCTCTTCGGTTTCATTTGTATCTATCGGAATACTCTTTCCATAACCTTTATACTTTAATCTCTTGGGGTTAACACCTTTCGACACCAAATAATCAACCACAGATTTGGCGCGGTTCTCCGACAGTCGTAGATTATAACTATCTGACCCTTTTGCATCCGTATGGCCTCTTACTTCAATAGTCATTTCTGGGTATTTTTCCATTAGAGAAGTAAGGCGCATAAGTTCAAAGAAGGACTGCTGTAGAATAGTGCTCTTGTCGTATTCAAAGAATATTTCTTGAAGCACAAAAGTACCTCCCACACTAAAAACTGGTTGCTCATTTGACAGATAAACCGAGTCAACATTCAAATCATCCACAACGGGAGGTGGGCAATTCAGGCACTCCACACTTACATTGTCTATATAATAATATGCTCCTGGAAGCAATCGTGTCAGCGTATCCAAATCCACATATCCCGACCGTTCTGCTATATTAAAATTGCCTATTGTAATATATTGTTCTCCTCCTTTGGCCACAAATGTATCACAAACACATTGCCATCCTCTAGTATCAACCAAAGGCCTGTCTGCCGGGTTAACAATCTGAGGCTCGTATGGCCTTGCCACAGTCTGCGAGATATTCTCAGCCAGTTCTTCCCTTTCCTTATACAGGAAAAGGCTTCGTACCGTATCACTTATCCTTTCTTCTGTAAATAGGGCACCTATTGTTGCTACGGCACCCGTTGATTCCTCTGAAAGGCTAACATAGAACGATAAACGGATGCTATCTCCCAAGTGCAGTTTTCTTCTCAATCGAGTTTGCAGATACTCTCTATAGTCATTCCTGCTACAATAAATCCCGCAATAGGCATCCCCGTCATACGCTTCTTGCCTACCCAATTTGTTGGCAGGCACTCCACATTCCTTTCCACCACAGGCATTAAAATAATCTGCACTCCCCAACGTCGGCTGATACCAGCAATCCACATTGGATAATACCCCTGTTGCATTTACCCTCTTTGGACATGCTCGGAACTCCTCAAATGAACCATTGAACACCAAATTTACGGTCTTCGTACTATCTTGCAGAGCCTCTTCCTGTCCATGCACGCATAGCCAGGACAACAGCAGGAATCCCAATGAAATCCACCCTTTTCTCATATCTCTCTTCTCTCGTCCATCTTTTCGCCCACCGTTTTCATCATACTATCCCACAACCTACTCGAGGTCTTCTCCCAACTAAAACACTTCCTGCGTTCCCTTCCTTTTTGCACCAAGTCAAAGCTAAGTGTTGGATCATTAACTATCTTTCCAAGTGCTTCAGACATTGACCGACTATCGGTTGGATTCACTAGCAACGCAGCCTCCCCTGCCACTTCGGGCATCGAGGTACAATTCGACGTAATAACTGGAACCTCTGCCTGGAATGCCTCAATAATCGGAATCCCAAACCCCTCGAATAACGACGGATAAACCAATGCTTCCGCTGATCCAAGTAGGCGTGCCAACGTCTCTGACTCTGCTCGGCCTATAAATATTACATCCTCCTTGTGCTCCATCCGGTTATACGCGTCTTTCAACTCATCCTGCCACCACACACGCTGCCCCACAACGACCAGTTTCATACCCCCAGTGTCATTTTGTTTAAACAAATCGAACGCTGTCAACAGTGTGGCCAGATTCTTCCTTTTAATAATAGTACTGATAAAAATGAAATACCTGCTTCCTTGTGTATATTCGTTTCGTGTTCTCTGTTTGAGCTCTGGGTCTATTGGCCTATAGTCAGAGTGTGCCCCGTCGTATACCACATCAATCTTCTCCGGCTCAATGTGATAGGTATCCACAATATCTTGTTTCGAAAACTCCGACACGGTGGCAATACGGGTGCTATATCGCGCATACTGAGGACTGAAATAAGTCATATACTTCTGATGCGATTTCTTTAGATAATTCGATCCATGCTCGAAATTAATATCGTGTATCACCATCAATGTGGGCACTTTGGAACCCAACGACATATATCCTTCAGGCGACAAAAACAAATCTATCTTATACTTTTCCAATGCCCAGCGAACACTCACCTCAAAAAAAAGATACCACAAAACAGGATGTCGTGCCTGAGGGCAAAGCACTACAGGATGTACATTGTCGGCATACACAAAATCCGGATCGTAACTTCTGTCGAAAAAGAAGTAAAACTCATGCTCTGGATGTTCCAAGACAATGCGTTTGGTTGTTTCTGCCGTGAACCACCCTATACCATCCAGCTTGTTTTTCAACAGCAAACGCGTATTGACAGCTATTCTCATTGCAGAACAGTTTTCTCAATTACAACAGGGAAATAATCCCTTTCTAGTAGATGTATCTTTTCAGCCAAAGTGTCCGGCGTGTCCTTATCCGTTAGCATACATTTTGCCTGAAACAGAATTGAACCTCTGTCATACTGGTCATCAACAATATGGATTGTGATGCCGCTTTCTTTTTCATGATTGGCTATCACAGCTTCATGCACATGATGTCCATACATTCCCTTACCGCCATACTTGGGCAACAACGCAGGATGAATATTTATTATCTTGTTGGGGTAAGCCTTTAACATGTCCTCTGGCACAAGCCACAAAAAACCCGCCAATATCACCCAATCCACTTTCATATCCCGCAATTTATTCAATACGGCTCCATTCTCATAGAAATCCTTTCTATTATGATAATAAGCCGGAATACCTAATTTACGGGCTCGCTCCGCCACATAAGCATCCTTTTTATTATAAATAATACATTCAACTTTTACCTTGTCGCTACCGGCAAAATATTCGCTAATTTGTTGAGCATTCGTGCCATTACCCGAAGCTAATATTGCTAATCTTATCATATCTTGGATTATTATTGTTCCTCAATAACGCTAAAACTCTCAAATTGTTGTATTTCCACGAAATTTAACATTATTGGCACCTCCTGTTTGTCACAATTTAACAAATTACAACCCCACTCCTTGTCTTTTTTTGTCGTTTCTCATTCCTTTTTTATCCTTAAATAGCAAACTTTTATATTTGCTATATCAATGTTTATCAGACTATTAATGCATTCATCCCAAAAGAAAAAAGTTAAAATTAGTGTTTATATGGATTTTTTTTCGTTTCTTTGCACCCTGTTTAACTCAAAAAATTAAATAAACATGTCTGAAATTGCAACAAAAGTAAAAGCTATCATTGTTGATAAGCTCGGTGTTGATGAAAAAGATGTTACGCTGGAAGCCAGCTTCACTAATGATCTCGGCGCTGACTCTTTGGACACTGTAGAATTAATTATGGAACTTGAGAAGGAATTTGATGTTCAGATTCCCGATGAAGAGGCTGAAAAAATTGTCACCGTTGGTGATGCCGTTGCTTTCATTGAGAAAGCTCAGAAATAATTAATTCCCGCTTCAGTACAATGAAACTGAAACGAGTAGTAGTCACCGGTCTCGGCTCACTTACTCCTATTGGCAACAATGTGCCCCAATTGTGGGATGCGTTGTTACGAGGGGTAAGTGGAGCCGGCCTGATTACACGGTTCGACACCTCCGACTACAAATGTCGCATCGCTGCCGAAGTCAAGAATTTCGACTCTACTCAATTCTTCGACCGCAAAGAACTCCGCAAACTTGATTTATTCACACAGTTTGGTCTCGTCTCTACCGACGAGGCTATCCACGATGCTGGTCTCGACATTGAAAAATTAGATCTTGACCGCATCGGTGTCATTTTTGGCACAGGTATGGGTGGTTGCGAAACTTTCCAAAACGAAATTGTCTCTTTTGCCGAGTCCCATTTCAACCCTCGTTTCAGTCCATTCTTTATCACCAAAACCATTGGTGATATCTGTGCAGGACAAATATCCATTAAATACGGTTTCCGCGGCCCCAACTATTCCACTACGGCCGCATGTGCCACATCGGCCATCGCCATCAGCGATGCTTTCATGCTTCTCCGTTTAGGCAAGGCCGACATCATCGTAACCGGCGGCAGCGAAGCTCCCGTCATTCCGTGTGGTATAGGCGGTTTTTCCTCCATGCAGGCGCTCTCTACCCGCAACGATGACCCAGCCACCGCTTCCCGTCCGTTCGACAAGGACCGCGACGGTTTTGTTTTGGGCGAAGGCTCTGGAACCATCATCCTCGAGGAACTCGAACATGCCAAAGCTCGCGGTGCCAAAATCTATGCCGAACTGACCGGCTGCGGCCTCACCGCCGATGCACATCACATCGCCGCCTCTCATCCCGAAGGTCTGGGTGCCATGAAGGCCATGAAACAAGCCGTCGAGGAGTCCGAAATGCAACTCTCCGACGTCGACCATATCAACACTCACGGCACATCAACCCCCATCGGCGACATCTCCGAACCCAAGGCTGTTGTCTCGCTTTTCGGCAATCACGCCAGCAAGATTACACTCAACTCCACCAAATCAATGACCGGCCACCTCCTCGGGGCAGCTAGTGTAATCGAAGCCATTGCAACCGTCCTGTCTGTCAAAAACGACATTATTCCCCCAACTATCAACCACTTCACCGACGACCCCAACATCCCGCCACTCGACTTCTCTTTCAACAAACCTACCCATCGTCGCGTAGACTTTGCCCTCAACAATGCGTTTGGTTTCGGCGGACACAATGCCTGTCTTGCCTTCCGCAAATATTGACCATGTTCCATTTCCGTCGCTACAAAGGGGAAAACAAAGATTTTTATCTTTTCTTCAAAAACACTCTGGGATTCACTCCCCACAACATCCCTCTCTATCAAATAGCTTTCATCCACAAGTCCAAGTCGGTCGACACTGGGCAAGGTTGGCGTGTAAATAATGAACGTCTCGAATACCTCGGCGATGCTGTTCTTAGCGCTATCGTGGCCGAATTCCTTTATAAAAAATATCCCCATCAGGGAGAAGGATTTCTTACCGAAATGCGTTCCAAACTCGTCAGCCGAGCCAACCTCAACAAACTTGCTCAAAAAATTGGTCTCTCACAACTTATCCAATACAACCGTATATCGCAAGGTGTCTTTAAATCCATCGACGGAGATGCCTTCGAGGCTCTTGTAGGTGCCATCTATCTTGAAAAAGGTTACAAGTTCACCCGCCGCATCCTTATCAATAAAATAATCAACATCCACCTCGATGTCGATGCAATGGCCCATACTGACTGGAACTTCAAGAGCAAACTCATCGACTGGGGACAGAAGAACCACAAGAAAGTCTCCTTCGAAGTCGAGCGCGTTATGTACCAAGGCCATGAAAGCCGCCGTCAATACGATGTCCGCGTCAAAATAGACGATACCCCAGCCGAGCACGCCATCGAATACTCCATCAAGGCCGCCGAACAGCTCGCCGCCGAAAAAACCTACAAGAAATACCAGGAGGAAGGTATCATTCCGCCCCACACCGACCAACCCTGACCCGCCGCCTCATAAAGGCATCCCCCCTCCCACACATCTATCCGTTCACAATACACACCGGTGCAATTATCACACCGTCCCACTTCATTTTAACCCAAATCGGTCATTGGGGTTTAACATAGAATCTAGCAAAACAAACAGCCAGTGAATCAATTACATCTGATTATTCAACCACCGACTAACACGGTCTTCTATTATAGCGACAAATGACCGTGCAACAGGGAATAGTGATTCTACCGTATTTAAGTCGTGGTTTATAAAATCCTCATAGTCTCCTGTTTCACGTTTTGAAAACAATTGGCTGTAGAAACGTCCATACTCTGCATCAATAATCCCCTTCAGTACTAACTCCTGACCCACCATGCGACGGACTCCATCGTGTGATTTTGTCTCGACGCCGTTGGCAATCAGTATGGCACTTGCAGCATAGTAACAGGCATAATACATACGGTTTACAGCCGTATTATAGAACCCATTCTGTATATGGCTTTCGACCTCCTTAAGAGTGTTGTTTGCGTTTTCCATCCGATATTGGACAATCGCGATGCGTTGCTCTTTAGTCAGTGTTATCACAGCCTTACCCTTTCATTTGTTACGTTCAAATAAAACGGGGATATAGTTGAACCCCACTCTGACTTTGCAACCACGAGAGGGTTAATAAGAATACCTGTGGAAAGCTCTATCGGATAGAGGGCCTTGAATATATCGTTTTCTGTTTCAGGGTTCACAGAATCCACCAATATCAACAAGTCAATATCCGAATCAGCATGGGCATTACCACGCGCTTCGCTGCCATATAGCCAGGTTTCCGTATTAAACGGCAAAGCGTTGAGAGCCTTGGTAATTGATTCTGTGACCTTTGAGCGTTTCATGCGAAAAAATAAATATATTGCAAATATAGCCAATATTTATCAATTACAAAAATAAAACTTCTTTCTATATAGAAAATACCTACAAACCAAAGTCTCCGCCATTCAGGTAGGGACTTTGGTTTTCTTATTCAGCAATTTCTACTTTGGTGTATTATCACAGCCTGGATATCGGACATGTTTTGTCTTCCCATGAAAACAAATCGGGGTAGCGCGCTTCGAGGTATTCTGCGAGGCCGTCGGGCATCTGGCTGTGCATGATGGACAGCATGTCGTTGTAGTTGTATGCATAGTTCGGCAACACAAAGTACTGCCAAATCATTTCATCGAATCTGGCAGTCGAGCGAAAGTGTGCCAACAAGTTGTTATAGCTCATTGTCCTGATATCATGATCTTTTTGTTCTGTAGTACAGAATACTATTTCAAAAGGGTTACCACTTCAGCCGCATCTGCACTCGCCATTGTTGGCGGTGATTGCCCTCTATCAGCTCGTAGCCCGAGCCGAAAGAGTCCTTATCCACATACCCCGTTATGCCGTATTTTATCCCTATGTTCCACCACTTTTTTATATCATACCGCAACAATAAATAGCATCTAAAACCCTCATTCTGATACACCATGCTGTTCGATTGATATATAAAATCATTCTCCACCGCATATATCCGGGCCTCATAGTCGTCCACATCACACCACGACACCCTCACCACCGCCGTCAATGGAATCCTCTGTGCCTGATATTGCACATCTTGATACAGCAGCCAACCCCTGTTCCTCTCCGTAACTTCTCCATAATACAGCGCGTACGCCGCCCGCGAAACAAACTTCCATCCTCCCCTCTCATAAACCACATCTGCCTGTATCTGATGTCTGTACACCTGTTCCATCAAATACTTCCCGTCCACCATTGTCGACGGCGTGATATTCCTCCCCTTGTCCTTATACCTATATCGCACATTCACCGTCAACCCTTCTATCCCGCTGAATCCTCTCGACAAAGTCAATCTATAATCCTGTCCACGACTCGGTCCATAAACCAAATACTTCATATGCGGGAAATAAAACCAATCCGCAGTTGCCACTGCATCTATCCCCAACGGCAATCTCCCCCGATACTGGATCCCGCAACCTATTTCATTCTGCGGACTGCTGTTCTGACCTATGGCATTGCTGTGAAGATTGTGGTATCTTTCCGAATAGTATCGTGCCAAACCGCTCACTCTATGATTGTTGTTTATCACATACTCACATCCCAGCAATGCAGCCGGACTTACATTTTTCTCAACTGTATCCGCAGCCTTGTTCACACATACCGCAGCCTCACCGAACAACAGCACGTTTCTACACCTGTATCTAAAATCCACCCCTGCGTTGTAATTCCTCCTCCCTACAAAAGCATTGTCGTTATACACGTATGTGGCCGGCACAATGGTCTTGTCCAGCAACATAGCCGCTCCTGTCAGCCCCACACTCAATTCACTCACCCTGTATTCTATATGTCCACCCAACAGGTGTTCCCCCAGCTGGTCCTTCTTGCCTATCTCTGTCTGCGTGCGGTGGTATCCCGAATTATAAATACTCTGAACTCTTGGCTCTGCATTCTCCCCGCCTCCGCGCGGCAGCGTGGCATCTCTATCCACATACGAGTAAAAAGCTGTCATCTGCCAACTTCTGGCCAACTGCAACGTTGCGGCTCCTCCTCTCAAATAGCCATACTCCATAAAAGCCCCGTTGGGCCTCACCCCCTGTCCCGTCCGGCAGATGCTGGTGCCAACTACCGACCTCCACCCATATCCCGACCACATGGTCAATCCCTGCCCGAATTGGGCGTGATACTGCCCCAACACCAATCGTTTCACATACACATTCCTTTCCCGTCCCCTCTCCTTCTCGGCATATCTGCCTATATCATTTATCATCAAGCTATAACCATAGAAATCAAATCCCTTCCTTTGACTCCCGGCAAAGAAAGCCTCGCCCGGGTCTTTGTCGCCCGAAAGCTGCAGCTGCACCCTCTCCTTGTACTTGTACACATACCGCCACATTACCCTCATATTGTTGCCCTCATAAATGCTGTTCCTGTATCCCCTTGCCTGCTCCACCGTTCCGCCAACTCCCGTCACAAAATTACTCCGTCCCTTTTTGAACAAATCCTTCCAACCCACACTCTCCCTCTCTTCCACTATCCCGGCCTTCGCCACCGGTCTCAGCATCTCAACCGTAGTGCTGTCAAATCCGTTCACATCATACAGTTCTTCCATACTCAGCAACTGACCGTATAGCAATATGTGCACCCTCAGGCTGTTTCTCTGAAACTCGCTCACAAATGGAAATACCGACAGTCCTACTGCCGTATCGTTCACATTCACCCTGTTCTCCTGACACTCGGCAAACAGCTCCGTCATTTCCTCTGCCGTCTCGTCCTCTCCCTCCTCCGACAGCATCTCTATATAGTTGCGCCACACATAGGGCATCAGCTCCTGCGCTCTACCCGTTGCCTCCAGCAGCAGCATCACCGCAACTATCAACCACTTACATCTCATGGCACACTTATTTTTATCGGCAAATGGTCGCTATACCCTCCCAGATATTTCATCCCCGAATAGGTGCGGAACAGCTTCTTTCCCATATATTTCTCATCGTCCAACATCATAAAGTCGGCTGCAAATATCTCCACATCCAACTTCCTGTTCGCTATCACTTGGTCTATACACGACCAAGCATCTCTGTATTTGTACGTTCCCGTCCCCTTTTCCACACCCGCCATCAGGTTGTAAAATCCTTCTGCGTTCCGCTCTCCGTCGCCAAACCCCATCCCAACGCTTATCGCTTCCTCCTCGGGTGCGGCATTGAAGTCGCCCACCGCCACCACCAACGCCCCTGGGTGCGCTCGTTGCACACTGTCCATCACCGTCCTCAGCCTGCAGGCAATCTTCATCCTCCGGCTCTCGGCCATGTGTCCGTTCAGTTTCGACGGCCAATGATTCACCATCACATAGCAGGTGTCCCCCTCGGGCACCACCACTCCCCCAACCATCAATATATCACGTGTATAGAAATGCTCCCCGCTGTCCGACACCTCTATTCTTCCCTTCTCCAGCACACAGAAACGCTCACTCCTATACAGCAATGCACAGTCTACTCCCCGCACATCGGGTGATTCATAATGCACATATTCATACCCACGCTTCCGCAACGGGGTGTATCGGCACAAATCATTCAGCACCCGGTCGTTCTCCACCTCCGCCATTCCCACCAGCACCGGATTCCCCATTGCCACTATCATCTTGTATATCTTGTTGCGCTTGTCGGCATACCGCTTGGCCGTCCAGTGGTTGTCTCCCTGGGGCGTGAAGGCGCAGTCGTCCTTCAGTGTGTCGTGCTGCGTGTCGAAGAGGTTCTCCACATTCCAGAAAGCCATCGTCCAGCGTGCGTCCTCCTGCCCCCAAAGCATGGGCGGGAGCAGAATGAGAAGGAGGATGAGAGCCGAACGGCACGTTTTCATGGGTGTCGCTCTTTGTCTGCGTGGTTGCGGATATACTCCACCATGCCGATGGCCTCTTCCATATCAGTATCCATCAGGACATGGAGAAACTCATGTCCCGGCAGCGTGGTGCGTACTATCACTTGATAGCATCC
>JAEEGF012166517.1_pt1 | contig 78965 bp, 70 predicted proteins | sample 9134171 | NCBI WGS metagenome assembly JAEEGF01 (sample SAMN16246542, study PRJNA631951) | gut metagenome | biome: gut microbiome; feature: rumen; material: AP-attached | host: Bos | place: Iran: Karaj | collected 2018-10 | reverse complement strand
ACATGGCTTCGAGGCCGCTTCCGGCAAGCATGCCAAGTATATAATCTTCTGCTATCTGCCGACAGGTGAACAGGTGTCATGGCACTACAACGAGTTCGAGCTGTGCATGGCATATCCACCAATTGATGTGACATGGGACGGACAACCATGCACCACCCTCTGCAAGATCCTTGACTATGTCAAGATCAAGTTCCTCTCTGCAATCGGCACTCAAAATGCAGAACATCCTTTGGTGGCATAGAACGGATATTGATACACACCTTTACATGATTACAAGGAAGTATCATAACGATCACATACAACCAAATGCATTCATGTCGACTGGAGACATGAATGCAATCCTTACATATATTATCATGCTCAAATATTTCTAATCATTACCCAAAAATGAAAATCAGGACTCTAAAAAAATTGCTTCACAAAATCTGCTATGAAGGTTATTCAGACTGGACGCCATGGTTCTGTGACGAAGAAGAGGATATCTATACTGTCAATCACATCTACGTTGATGACGATGGTGACGTCTGCCTGGAATCAACAGACATGGAGGGCGACAACAATTACGATTTCACAACTGCCGATATATTGCATCGTCTGAAGAAATATGACCCAAACGGGATCGTTTACTTTTTGGAGGAGTTCGACAACGGAGACACATGCGTTTTTGACATCAGCAATATTTGGTACATAGACTTTGATGACGACGGGAACGAACGCCTATATATAGATTGCTTCAGCTTGGAAAACTGATACAGGAAAGATAGACTTTTAATAGTTGAATAAATTCAAATTCCGCAAGTTCATACCAATTTGATTTACGGAATTTGATTTATATGTAATCAAATACTTATTTTGGTATAGGTTTAATGAGATATCGCCATATATGCAAGCCTCATAAATAATTATAGACGAAATATAGTTCTCATGGTCATATTTTGCCTATTTTTATGATTTGTTCAGCTAGAGTCTCACTTTTTTCTGAATTATTTAATGCGTGCATTATCCGATTTGTCAAATATAGATATGAAAGTTAAAAATCAGGACTTTGAGTGTCAACGAAGAATTTATGGTTTCATAGATTGACAACTGGAACTTGCAAAATGAAAGCTATCACCTTAGAGTCAACATTTATTTGAGTTTAGATTTTGCTATAAGACAGAAAAATACATATCTTTGGCAGATTAAAAACACTGACACCTATGATCTACGAAGCTATTGCATTAAGTTCCTTTCTTGCATCAATTATAAGCAAGTCCAAAAACAAAAAATATAATTATTCAGATGATGATATAGATTATCTCTATGATTTATCTGAATATGCTTTGACACTCAATGACTTAATTGTCAATACAGTATTCTATCAAGCCCGAAATTCAAAGATTCAGGAACTGGCAGAGGCCACAAGGTCTGTCAAAGAGCTCCAAAATTTTTGTAGTTCTTCCAAATCCAATTTTTTTCTAAATTTTCTTAATGGCAGTCATCAGTATGAAATTTCGAAAGAAGATGCTGAACATTTGATTTATCAATACATTGCGGCATCCATTGAACTCTTTGTCTCCAACTACAATCTTTATGGCATAGGACTCGCCACCGATATTGCCCTGATGATCTGTGAAAATGAAAGCAGTCTTGATACCTTTTCTAATATTTTGAATCAGAAAAAAAACTATTTTGAAAAGATATCCAACAGCGTTTTAAAAGAAAAAAAGATTAACGAGATCACGAAGGTTGAGCGTCTAGTGAAGGATTGCCTATATGGAAACCAAACGGATAATCAAAATAATAACCGGAAGAAAAAAAGAAAGAAAAAAAGAAAGAAAAAACAACAGCCTGTTCCAGTGGAGGAAAAGGGCCTTCCAATTGGTCATGAAATAGATAATATTGAAATCAATAAAATCTGTGATTTGTTGGAGCTGATAAGTCATCCAGTTGGTCAGGAAACAGATAATATGGAAATGGTTAGCCAAGATGATACTCCGTTTGATGACATTCCTTCGTCTGATGCTGTATCTGCAGACCAATCCTCGGAAAACACTCCTGTCGAAGATGCGCTACCAGATCTAGCAACTGATGTGACGAATCCAAAAACGGATAATGTTGCAAAAGTGAGCCAAGATGATATTCCGACCGATGATATTCACTTGCCTGATACTGTGACTTCAGATCAATCCTCGGAAAGCATTCAGTTTGAAGATGCTCTACCAGATTCAGCAACTGATGTGACGGAAATACCAAATGTGTCGGTACCTCCTATATTAACAACAAGGCCAACAGCAGAAGATAGCTTAGATGGAAATTCGAACACATCTCAAATGCCGTTGAAGAAAAAAGCTGGACGCCCAAGGAATATTTGGATAAGTGAAAGTTACCCGCTCCTACTTACCGAAAAAGATCCGATTTCTGCAGCAAAAATCAAGATTCATAGCATTTGGAACCAGATAAAGGCATTATTAATCAATTTAAATTATCCAAATGCTAAAAAAGAAGCAACCATCAATGCCGTTGGAGCAAGTCTCATATATTATTGTGCCAAGAAATCCGGAATCGCAAAAACCTCAGATAAACAATCGAGTGTTAAACTGACTAGAGATGAAGTATATGTGTCATCCTTCAGTGATACAGTTGATTTCATAGCTTCAAAGAATTCCGTGCGTCCCTACTGGGATATGTTCTCGTTATGGTATGATGAAATTGACGAAGAAGACTTTTTAAGAGAAACCGAAATCCCTCGTGGGGTAAGGAAACTTTTTATTGAGAAGTGGAATGTCCCCAAAGGGAACAAGTACGCATTGATACTTCTGAATAACTACAGGGAGTTCCACCGTATAATACCCAAAATCCAGGAACTGCTGGAGGATGCGTTTTCAGAATATAAGCTACAGTGACTTTCTAGAGTGCCATAGTTCCGACTATGGCATTTTTTATTATTATAGTCGAAACGAAATATATTTCATTCGAATCAAAATTAAAATAAATCATACCCAATTTGGTTAAAAAAATTAACAATTAAAAGATAATTCACTGATATACAAAACTATAATTTTATCGCCGCATTCGACCGAAATTCATATTTTCAGTCGAATGCTGCTTTTTTTTCCTTATAGTAGGAGGTGGTCCGGTAGCGAACAAGCAGCCGAACGACTCTATTATGTCAAATATTTGAAGTGGAGCGCACCACGATAAAAACTGCGACAAGATCATGGCAAATGAAAACAACGCAATCGTCAACAGCGGCATCGACATCGCAGTCGATACTGCAATCGAAACCATCATCGCCCCGATGATGAAAGCCCTCGGTCCTCTGGCTCCAGTTGCCAGCGAGGCTGGAAACTACCTCGGAGATGCCCTCGACAAGGGTATTGACTACGTGTTCGACAACATCATCAACTCCAAAAAGTAAGCGCTATGAAAAAATCTATGACTAAGGTACTGGTCGGAGCCGTCCTGGTGATTGCCGGTGGCAACATTGGCAAGAGCGGACTTGACGCAATCTCCAAAATCGGTATTGACAAGATGGCCAAGCGACTCCTGTAACAGATGCTGTCTCTGCCGTCAAGACAGGCAGCCGGAACCGACACCGGAGTAAACGGGCAGGGATCTGCTCTCTGCACAGAAAGCTCCCTTCACTACCACCGTCCGCCTCCTACATCTGAAGGAGGCGGAATCCAAGAATTTTTCTATCCTTTAAAAAGTGGAATGCAACCACGATAAAAAAAGCATTTATCAACTATGATAAAAATTAAGAACTTTATTGTCAATAGCGGCATCGGCTTCGCAGTCGAAACCTTCATCGCCCCGATGATGAAAACCCTCGGCCAACTGGCATCAGTTGCCAATGAGGCTGGCAACTACTTCGGTGATGCCATCGACATGGCCATTGACTACGTGATCGACAACTTCTTCAACTTCAAAAAATAAAGACTATGGCTAACGCAATCGTCAAAATTTTTGTCGGAGCCGTCCTGGTGATTGCCGGCGGCAACCTTGGAAAGAAAGGTCTTAAGGGCCTTAAGTAACCAATTTGCACTGCTCCCCCTTCCCTTTGAAAATTCTGCCTTTACCGCTTGTGTGAAGGCAGATCTCCTGAAAACGTTAAACCTAACAAAAAACAACAGATATGAAAACATGCAAGGAAACCGAAGCTCAAAAGCTTCGCCGTTACAGAAAAAACGCTGAAGAGGCTGAGGCTTTCTGCCCCAACCAGTTCTCAATCCATGAACTCCGTGTCGAGAGGAACCTGACACGCAACAGCCTCCTGCGCAAGAAGATCGACCAGTTCATCGAATCCTATCATGAGGTAGAAGAGAAATCCAGAGCTCAGAACGCTGAAAACATGGCAAAGATGAACCTGCGTCTGACCGACGCAATCAACGGGCTGTCTCTTCGCCGTGTCAAGCGAATCCTCAAGAAGATGGTGAAGAAGGACAAGGCGAACCTGGAGCTCAAGGCTGCTTACCTGCTGCTCGAGACGGAGTTCGCCAACCTCTGCGCCAAGAAAGCCCCCTCGAAGAGCCTTCGTGGAATCATCTACGAACGCAAGACGAAACTGCTCGCCGCTCTTGAACCTCTCCTTTCCGAACTGGGCTGGAGACATGGCTTCGAGGCCGCTTCCGGCAAGCATGCCAAGTATATAATCTTCTGCTATCTGCCGACAGGTGAACAGGTGTCATGGCACTGCAACGAGTTCGAGCTGTGCATGGCATATCCACCAATTGATGTGACATGGGACGGACAACCATGCACCACCCTCTGCAAGATCCTTGACTATGTCTAGAAAACTTTTACCCATTTTTGGAGTATACCAAAAATTGGGCATCCCGATGCCGCATAAAATTTGTTAATCTATTTCAATTATTATATCGAAAATGGCTAATATATCAAAAAGGGGTAGCCCACTCAAAATAAAGAACGCAATCCATGAAATGGCGCCACACTTACCTGTTCTGTATCGAATTGTGAATAGCAATACCGAATTAATGAAAACTCATGAAGGATGATATTGTCTTTTTCCTATACATTCTTTCAGCGCCCTGGCGGCAGCCTAGCCTGACATCATGATGCCAGAGCGCCTCAAGACACTTTAGGAACGGCATAACCTGATCCAAATGCAGCATTACACCCCTCTCCTGCCAGAGAAGTATATGCTCAATCACAAGCCTGGTATGCCCCTGCCCACGCTTGCCCGTGTACCGTCTCCTCTGCTCTGCTTCAAGGACCGCAGCATGGCATTTCTCGAGAAGGGCATCAACCTCATGACGCGAACACTGTTGACAGAAGAAACGGTAGACGGAGCTGCCGGCAAGCTGCATGAGGGAACGCTCGACATGGCCGAGAAGTATACGGTAGTCCTCCTGATACTTCAAGTCCAGAGTCGGCAGCAGGCCATACCATAACTTGAGACTGAATGGCACCTGCCTGATACCGGAGACCATGACAGCCTGGGCAATCCACATCAAGCATCGTTTACCCCCTTCCCCGCCGGTGCACGCTATCCTCCTAAGGAAGACGCCGACAATGTTCCGGAAAAGACAAAAACGGACAGAAAGCCGCAGGTAATAATCCAGCTTCTCCGTCCTCTTATACATAGAGTCGAAAACGGCGGAGACCTCACCGAGGGCTTCCTCCGTCAATGGGGTGTCCATCCCAGAGTCCTGCAGCTCCAGCTCGCCCAAACGATTCATGAGGTCTGCTGCTCCATCCGTCCAGGGATACTCCTGCTGCCTGCAGTCTTCCACAAGTTCCTGCCAGGGAAGGACCTCCATGATTTTCATATTCATCCGATACGTACATTATTAAATTTTTCGTTGGCAAAGATAGGTAATTCCCGGCGAACGGCAAAGTTCCTGCAAGCTTCTGATTCCGATTTAGTTTTTTTTAGTAATTGCCGTATCGCGGAACACGCTTGAACATTGAATCAATGTGCCGTTTCACGTGCCATATCATATTGTTTCCTAACGCCCGACATTTTTTTCAGAAATGGATTGGGCATTTCGCAGATTGTTGCGAAATTTGCACAGTTGAAAACGAAAACCATCAAAGAGGCGACAAATGAGAATAACCTTGTTATCCATTGCAGGACTGCTACTGACGGCATCCGCAGCATATGCGCAGGACAGCCTGCGCAACACAACTCCCTCCATCGGGAAGGAACAACATTCAATAAACAACATACGGTACGTCGACCTTCACGTCAACCGTCGTGGGTGGAGCTACCGGATTCCGGAATTCCCTAAAGAGAAGGAGCTGAAGCCCTCCTATCTGGACGCATGTCCAGCGACATGGAGCGGGGGATGGTTCATCGGTGCTTCGGCAGGAGGATCAGTATTTGCCGGCGAACCCATCGGATGCGAGGACCTGTCCGGCCGCATCAAGCCGGCCTTCCAGCTCACCATTGGCAAGTGGCTCGTCCCATCCTTCGGCCTGCGCCTCCACTACCTAGGCCATGAACTAGTCAACGGTGACATCGAATCCCAGAATTACCACAGCCTCAATGCAGACATGATGATTGACATCGTTTCCATCGGAAGCAAGGGCATACCGAAGCAACGTATATCCCTGATTCCCTTCGCGGGTTACGGCATCACATGGAATACGGACGTAAACGCGCATCCCCTTTCCCTCCATTACGGCATCATCGGCACGGTGAGAATATCAAGACATCTCGACTTAAACCTCGAGCTTTCCGGCACTAACACCTTCAGTGACTTTGACGGCATCGGATCAGGAAGTTCCTTCGGAGATCGCATCTTCTTCGCATCCCTCGGCCTGTCCTATGCCATCGGCTGCGGCCATGCCGGACAAAGGATCATCGACGCAGGTCCCTATATGGAACAGAACCACAGGCTCATGGATCAAAACAATGAGCTTGAGACAGTTACCAGGAGACTGCTCTCGGAACTATCGGAGAAGGACAGGGCAATAGCCGAATACAGGAAGATACTGAAGATCAAAGGATGGTTGTCATCATTACCGGACACGTTGACACAAATGCAGACCGATGAAGCAGAATGCATCACCTTGGGCTATCCGTACAACAGCTACAACGGACTGAATTACCTGCTAGAAAGGCTCCACAACCAGTCTGACATGGCTGAAAAAGGAGATAATATCAGGGATAGCGAGAAACTAAGGACAGCGGAAGAACCGTTGGAAAACGTGGCCCAAGGCAGCAACGGAACTGAGGGAGAGTCCCCGGTCGCAAGCCCTACGGACTACCGCAGGCTCATAGATGAGGGCAAGGCCTGCCTCGGTGCGCCAATCCTCTTCTTCTTCGCAATGAACTCAACGAGGCTCACCGACCCGTTGCAGGAGGCGAACCTAAAGGAAATGGCCACCATCGCCAGCAGGTACAATCTCCGCATCACTATCACGGGTGCCGCGGATAGAGCTACGGGCGGAACGGAGAAGAACCGCAGACTCAGCATCGAACGATCGGACTACATCTCCTCGGAACTACAGAGACTAGGTGTACGAAAGGAACAGATACAATGCTGTTCGCAAGGCGGCATCGATGCATACTCCCCAACCGCAGCCAACCGTCACACTCGCGTCGAACTATTTCTACAATAATTAATATGAACAAGATCAACAAGATGCTGCTGGCTCTGGATCTGCTTGTCGTTGTCATCTGTGCCTATTTCGCATACGAACTTCACGACATGATTCAGTTGAGCAGGAAACCGCAGGTACTCTACCCAATAGTGCTGCTGTTCACAATATCTGTAACTATTGCCATGGTATTTTACGATGAACTATCCGTTTTCCATTGGTTCAGGAAATACGGACGGCATTTCTGCCGACCATATCTTTGGATAGGCGATGCCACTTCTCGGTTCTGGAGCAGATGGTCCTGCCTTGGCAGTAGAAATAGTCCGCAGGATTCCTGCTTGTACCGTCGCTTCTTCTTTCTTCCGGCATTTCCAATCAACCTTTCTGTCTGCATGACCATGGTGCCCTCAGCCTGGCATTCCCTATCCGGAATAATAGCCAGTATCATCGCATGCTTCGGCTCATTTATCATCACCGGCTTCATTTCCTATACGATCCTTGAATTCGTATACAGGATAACGGCCGGAATCTTGTCGGACAGATACAATCAAGGGAAATAGCATCCAAGAGTACATCTTAAAAAACATATGCATCAAAACAGACTCAAGCCTTCGTGTTCTTCTTGCCACAGAAAGTATCACAAAAGTTAAGTGAATAACATTGATATTGGAACATTGAAGGAGAAACGCCAGTCGTTGGGATAACGGCTGGCGAACTTTTCATATGAACGTTCATACATCTCATCGACAAGCAACGGGCAAAATAGGATTAATATTTTCGGCACCTGCATTCTATTTCTGACCTTGTTGATACAACAAACAGCCGTAACAGCACTATTGATTTTATCTTTTTCTAATCTTTTTGCAGGAAAAATTTGGCGATTATGTTTATTTGCACTATATTTGCAACAAAAAAGAAAAAAACAATGGACAATTCTACTCTTCATAAGGCAGAAGAACTCCACTCTGAAGCACTGGAATACTATCTGGGCATTGTGAGGGAGAAGAACCTGATTCGTGCCAAATACTTGCTTGAGAAATCTGCAGAGTTGGGATTGGCCAAATCCATCAACCTACTCGGCGACTGGTACTTCAAGGACATACTTCCCAACAAGGAATATACAGAAGCTGTTGCCTGGTACAAGCGTGGATGCAAACTGGGTGACGGAAGGTCCATGTTTCGGTTGGCAACATGCTATGACAGAGGCATCGGTACTCCCAGGGACATCAGCCTGGCTATAGAATTATACATGAAGGCATATGAAGCCGGTGTAGCAGACGCCTGTTTCCCATTAGCCCGCATCTATGAAAAGGGAGACGGCGTTGAGCGTAATCCGTTGACAGCCGTTGGATGGTATAGGAAAGGCTCCGAGATGGGAGATGCCGACTGTACGTGCAACCTCGGGTTCTGTTATTATAAGGGTAATGGCGTCGAGAAGGATATCGACAAAGCCAAGGAACTGTTTCTCGAACATTCCGACTACAATTCCATGGTACAAAGAAACCTTGGCATCATATTTCACAAGGGGACTCCGACCTGTGAACCTGACGAGGGAAAAGCAGTCTACTGGCTGACCCGTGCAGCTAATAACGGTTCCGTATCGGCAATGCTTAACCTTGGTGAGATTCTACGCAAAAAAAATCGCGAGACCGCTATGGATTGGTATGAGAAGGCCGCGAAGTCAGGCAACAAGAAAGGAGCTTACCAATATGCCTTTTTCCTATATAAATACGGACCAAAAGAGAAATGGGAGCTATCCTTCAAGTGGATGAAAAAAGCTGCTGAAGGCGGACATGTTGCCGCACAATTCATGCTGGGTTTGTTCTACAAGTGCGAAGTTGGCACACCCATAGATTATGTGAAGGCATTCTATTGGTTCAATCTGGCAGCCGAAAACGGATACGAGCAGGCTTTCAGCCATATCGGCCGCTTCTATCGGGACGGACGTGTCGTGGCAAAAAACTATGAGACGGCACTAAACTGGTTTGAAAAGGCCATACCTTCGAAAGACAAGAATGTACGCAGCGAAGCATTGTTTGACTATGGATACATGTATCTGGAAGGATATGGTGTAAAGAAAAACAAGAACAAGGCCATAGATTACCTTAAGCAATCCAAAGAACTGGGGTGCCTGAATGCAATAAAAAAACTCGAGGAACTAGGCAATCCCGATAAATCGCTCAAGACATCAAACCGTTCGAGCATCATAGATCATGGAGATATCATCGAATATGTTCGAATGAAGATTAATGACGGTCAGGCAGGATCCTTGTGGGTTCCAAACGTTCTGGAAAAACTGGAAATACACGTTCAATGCATTAAAGAATCCGGCATCGCCCAAGAAACGGAAGATGGAAAGTGGAAATGGACCCTCAGCAACAAGGACTTTGCGCAATGGATCTTAATGGCATCGGACAAGCTCAAACTGTATTGGATGACAGACAAGAAACTAAGACGCTATCATCCATCTTATTTTGCCAAACTATTCATCTCCAAGAAAGGCGAATGCTTCACCCCGGAAGATCTTCGTCATGACATGTCTGCGATAAACAACACATATGGTGATAAAGACGTGAAAAATTACAAGAAAATAAAGGCAGCAATAAATAAAGCTGAAATGGAGATAAAGAGGAAAGGGTTATAAATCAATCAGATATAAAACAAGCCTATGGCGAGGGAAATACACGTGTATTTTTCTCGCCTTTATTTTTGTTTATCTTTGCACCGCAATTTAAAACGAATTGTCCGCTGTCCGCGGAAGAAACAAGTAAACTCGACACGTATAACAAACGACGTGTTGAAAAAACTAAAACAAATGAAAAATATCAAACAATTACATGACAGTTTGGATCATCTCTTCAATGAGATTCATGATCCCCAAATTATGCCGTATCCTTATATCGGCAATGATATCAGCCCCCCCATATGCATCCATCCATTCCTGAAAATGTGTTGGATCATATCGTCACGCATTTACCTTTCCAGGTAATGGTAAAACATATAAATAAGAATTATTAACCTTTAAAACCAGAGCAGTATGGAAATAGAATGCCCAAATTGCCACTATGACAACGCCTATTTCAATGGTGTTTGCTACGAGTGTCCGGATTGCGGATACCAGTGGGGCTTTGACGAAGACTAAGCCACATCGCTCCAACGAATGATTGCAACATCAGCATCATTCCGATCCCAGGACAGTTCCCCTGTAACCATCAACGTTACAGGTTTCACTAACAATTCTCTCGGGGATGACCCGAGAGAAAAAACAAACATTATATGAACAACAAACTAAAAGCCGTTGTGGCAGGACGGGATACGAACTGCTACAGATTTCAAGATCTGGATTCTGGCGAGTTCTTCTCAGTTCCGATATCGGTCATACACGAGATTGTAGACTTTCCGAATCAATTGGTAGATGCCGACGGAATGCTTAGAACGGGTTCAGTAATAGACATGGTGATGAAGACCTCACAGGAAGACACCTGCAGATTCTATTACCCCAGCACCAAGATCTATCAGAAGAAAAGCAATCCAGTGGCTGCAGCCATCCAAACAGCTCTTGCAACCAGCATACTGCTATTTCTCGAGCATCTGGATGAAGTAGACAAACAGACGCGCATGAAGATTGTCAAAGCCTTGTCGACTCATGACGACCATGCAGTCATTACTCTTATTAATTCTATAATTTTCAAATAAAAATGAATATGATTACGATAAACGAAGACAACAACAAATTGTTAAAGCCATTTATGGATTTTAACCCTGTGAAAAAATACCTCGGCCCTTGGTTCTCCGTTGCCCTAACGGCAGGCGAAAAGGCCGGCAATGAACTTGACAAGCTGATTGACAAGTACCTCCCGAGAAAGTAATAAATCATAATAACAAAATCAAAATCAGAAAATATGAATACTTTTGCAAAACTCTTTATAGGTGTTGCCTTGATAGGCGCAGGCACCGTGCTGTGCAACAATGGCCTCAAGCAAGCAGGCGAGTCATTAATCAAATTATAATACTGATTATGAAAATACCACTTAAAGGCAGAGGACAAGGATCGAACTACGAGATCATCAAAAAACTCTGCAAGAAGTTCGACAGCGACCCATTCATCAGGTGGCAAGCTGGCAGTAAGCAGAACTACATCGAAATGATGTTGAAACGAATGTTCGACTAAGAAGACTAAAACCACACCTCACGGGGAGTATCGAAGTCAAGTCTTCTGGAGCAATCTCTATTACAAATCCGCAACCGGCAAGCCTCTTGCCGATTACGGATTTGTCTTTTTAAGATATTTGCCAACAATCACTGATAATTCTATCAATCATCAATCAGTATCCCATAACTTGTGTCATCCTCTCTTCTGGCGTCACAGACAGGTGCTCCTTGAATCGCTCCAGTGCCAGAGCTTCAACAGATACTCGCATCGACCTGTAAGCCGAGAACTCACGAGAGGAAAGCTTTTCGGCAGTCACCTGTTCTCCGTCCACCTTGCCTATCAGCCATGGTTCGTGACTTTCCCCTCTCAGGACAACTGCCAGATCGCTTAATCTGGCAATCTGCTTCGCCTGTTCCTCCTGCTGTTCTACAGACATGAACGCACCTTTCACATGATTGAACTTCCTGGCATCACTCTCGGAGATAAAAATGAACCTGTCCCCGGAGGAGGCATCCTGTACTCCTCCTAAGAGCTCGGCACGTCTTGCCAAGTCATGAAGGTCACCAGAATCATAGGCACCGACCAAAGATACCATCCAATTGTTCCCCAAGCGGCTGACTATACCCAGTTCATCAGGCCCTGGCTTCATCCTGACAGCAATCTCCGAAGGCATCTCCCTCACAGAAAAACGCAAATCTGGGACATAGGACCTGCATTCGCGTGCCACTGCCTTAGCCTTGTCACGACTGTCAAAGAGCTGGGCATTCTCAGCAGCACCCAAATACACGACAGGATTGACCACCTGCGTAACATATCTGCCGGTTGACGGACTGACGACAGCATAGACTGAATCCTTCTGCGGTTGTGGGACTCCTTGTGCTGCAACGCTTCCTTCAACCGGTTGCGGTTCCATGTCCTGTTCCTCATTGCTCTGCTTACCCTCATCAATGCCGTCAACATTTCCGAGCTTCATGTCCAGTTCGACCTTCTCGACACCGTCAATGACCATGGCACTGGCCTTCTTGACATCCGTCAATACGGTCTTCAGGAAGTCCGGAGACTGCTTGAGGCTCTCAAGCCAGCTCTTGAGATAGGCACAGCTCTCCTCCTTGGTCTGCTTGCTGAAACCGTAGCGTTCAGCCAGCAAAGCGCTGCCCAGCTCCGCAACGAACTCCTCCCTGGCATACTCTGGAGAGCCGAAGACATTCTCAATCTGACGATCAAGACGATCCTTTGCTCCCGTCGAATGCACCATCTCATGGAATGTAGTCCCATAATACGCCTCGCCAGAGGTGAACTGCTCCTTCTCTGGGGTAACGATCAGATCCTGCGAGGGACTGTAATAAGCCTCATTCTGATGCTTCGGAGTGATCGGGCACACCCATTGGTTGTTGCGTATCATCGTATCGACAGCAGGGAAGGAAAAGAGCTCCCCTTCTGCCCTCTCCGGCTTCTTGACTGTATTTGCATCCACAAGCTTCTGATAAAGCTCGGGGCGTGAAACCTGCAGATTAGTCTGGTCCACATTGAAAACATTATAGACATTAAGCTTGGGATATACCTTGTACTTCTCCTTCTCCTCATTGGAAAGATTCTTGTAGTCATCATACTTGATCTTCTCATGAGTATCGGGATCCACGACGGTGAATGTCGTGAGGAAGACCGGGAAACTCTTCGCTCCCGTAAGCACAGACACCTTGGGCAGCGGATTGCCCTCCTTGTCAACAGCGGGTGTACCTCCGGTCTTTCGACCGCCCTTGTAATTGAGTCCGGCAATTCGATCAAAGGTGGCAAAGACGGGGACCTTGTACCCCTCGTTCTCGCAATGCATGTAGAGCATAAGGGCATTCATGCCGTTGTACTCGCGTCCATCCAGGTTCTTGGGCCAGCTCAGCGTCCCCTCAGTGAACCATGGCTTCTTCCAGTCCTCGCTGATGGTCTTGATCTTTTCGATCATCATATCGGCGAACCTGTCCAAGGCACGGTCTTCGGCAGAACGCTTGAGCGCTCCATCCGATGTCAGCTGGACATCCGTGCCTTCCTGATTTCTCGAAATATAGCTCATAATGGAAAAATTCTAGCAATGAGCATTTTCCTGTGCATTCTTGTTATATGGCTTGACATCCCTGGCAATGCAGCAGATGCTGAGCTTGTCCTGAAAGAACTGGAGTTCAAGGGAGCCAGAGGCTTCAATCAACGCCTTCGGCGCAAGGAACGGCTCGGCAATGCCCGTAAAGCGTGTGAATCGCACCCAGGTGAATACACGGTTGTCCTTATCTCCATCGCCTGAATAGGCAGAGAAGACCATGAATGGCTTGCCTTTCTTGCTAGTCTTCATCTCGACACCTCGGCTGCCGACAGCACCGATCATGGATAGGTCTCCGGATATGCCGTCAGCAAGACCGGGGTCCGCCTGCCCAGACTCCTTGACCAGCATGTTGAGATATACAAGATCTCCACTCTTGCGGAAATGGAGCGTGCCATTCAGGGATACGTGCTGTCCAACGGACAACACATCAAGTCCTGCTGATTCGTTCTGCGGTGCACTGATTGAAACGTTGACTTCCTTGAAACCTCCTCCAGCCTGTGGAACGGATGTCTTCAACGTTGAACTGAAGAAATATCCGCCCTGCGAATACTTCTTTGTCTGTGTCGGCTGCATTACCGTGCCGACGACAGTTACTTCTGCTTTAATCATTTTAATATAGGTTTAGGTTAATATGCCTTACGGCTGTCGGTTCATCTCTGCATGCCATGGGATACCCCTTGTCCCACGGTCTGCTCATAGTTCAGGGAAACCTGCTTCTGCAGTACAATCTGATTCACAAGAACAGCGAGCCTCTGCTGCTTTTCCGAATCGGATCTTGAGCTGTCCTCAAGGACAGAGGCCAGTTTCCCGATTTCATCTTCTGTCAAGACATGGGTGACATTCCTCCCACCTAAGGACATCTCCAACAGCGGTGAGCCGCTCTTAGGCCACTTGAGGACACATTCAGATACTCCCTGCACCAGTCCCGTGAGATTGATCTCTCGTGACAATGCCGCATCCGTGGCCGCCTGCATCTTCTCCGTCTCGTCCCTTCCGTCAATATGAAGTGCAAGAGCCAGCAATGCAGAGAAGATATTGACAATGGTGTCCCAAAGGGAATCCTGTCCCATTTCACTTCCGGAATCCTCCGAACAAAGGATTCGTCTCATCCATTCCTCGGGGCCCATGGGCATGTCCCGACCTGGTTCCTGTCCCAGCTGGATCTGCTTCTCTTGGGAAGTCATATACTTGTCCAGCAGGTTCTCTCCATTGTACAGCACCTGCTGTCCGATACCTCCCTTGACGGCGATGTCCGCAAGATAGGAAGCCGGGTCAACGTCCCTACCGGTACCCTCTGCCGTGAACTGTCTCACACCAAGATGGAGATGGGGCCCCGTGGTCCTTGTTCCTGTATTTCCCGAAATACCAAGCTCCTGTCCCGCATGGACCACATCCCCTACCTTGACAGAGATGGAATCCAGATGCATGTATGTGACCTGCGTCCTTGCCCCATTTTCTCTATCATACTCTACCGTTACGCTTTTTCCGCCTCCTGTATTCGCATTGTTGTTGACAGAAACGATCCTGCCGTCATCCTCCGTGGCGAACAGCCTGGCATGGTCTGCCCTGATGTCGATGCCCTTGTGCATCTGCTGTCTTCCCGGATCCATAGGATCCTTCCGCATGCCGAACGGAGAGGTGACCAGAAGAAAATCCCTTGCCGCCAGCGGGAAGGAATAGCTTCCGCGGGTATCTTCCTGTGTCACATCCCTGCCGGTATTTGCGGACATCACTTTTCCTGGATCACGCATCTCGGCCATAGCCATCCTGTCGTAACGGTCCAAACCATTGTTCCTGATGACCGCCTTGATGGTATCGGCATAGGAGGCGCTGGAGGCATAGTGCGCTTTCTGAAGTCCCTCTGCCCATCCTTCATAATCATCCGGACTCAGGTTGAAAAGGGATGCATAGCGCCTGTTCTCAACCAGGAACCTCGAATGGTGCTCATAGGAATCGGCTACAGAATCGTAGGCACAGAACTTCTCATCTGCCTTGTCATCGTCATAGACGAGGTATCTTCCTCCTTCCTCAAGCCAGGCAGATGTCGCCTTGATCCCGAAATGGTTGTTGCCCTTTCGGGAAAGCTCACTGGCACCGCTTGCACTTTCAATGATGCCCTGCGCCAGGATGACTGACGCAGGGATGCCATAGCGCTTCATCAGGTCCATGGCAGACTCGGCATACCGTTCGGCATACTGTAGTTGCGCCTTGCTCATAGCTTGGTCTCCTTCTTATTCAACGCCGCATGTGGTGCGCAACGGACACCTCTTCTGCCTCCCCGATATCCTCTACACGACTCCCCGAACCCTGCTTCTGCTGCGAGGCGAGCTCGGGATGCAGGACATCTGCAAAGACCCTTGCCGCCAGGTCGCGCTTGTACTCGTCACGGTCGGGACTGAGCCACAAGCGCTGCCAGTCCACGGGCGAGATGGCGCGAGGGGCAAGATCCTTGGGGGTATCTGTCACCTTGGCCATGATCATGTACTGCCCCTGCTTGTTCTTGAAGATGTTGACACGCTGAAGCCGTGCAGCATCCTCTTCCGAGGCCTTCTCTCCAAGGACATTGACCTGGAGTTCCGGCTTCACCTTGGCAAGCTCGTAGTACTTGGTTGCCAGCTCCTGGCGTACGGAGGCCGCGATGGAGGCATTGCCCTGATGCGCTGCCGTAAAGAACTTGTTGGTGTCAGCCTTGTCAGGATAAATACCGAAGGGCTTTTCATCCTGGGCCTGCATGAAGAGCAGCCAGCGGTTGTCATCGTCCCTCAGCATCATCACCTTCTCGAACAGAGGCTGTCGGCTTCTCTCGACGATGTCCCGGATATCATGCTCTCGGACATCATCAAGCGACCAGCGGTTGAGCATCGCGGTATAGAGCCTCTTGCCCTCAAAGTAACGGTCGTCGGCATGGAACCCGGCGACACCCTCCCTGTTGAAATAGCGGGTGAACGCAGGCTGGAAATCGACTTGGTTGGCCAGTGCATGGTCAATCCGCACCTTGGAGAACCCCGAGGCATCATTGAACTGCACCTTGGCATCCTTGCGCTCCTCCTTGGAAAGGACCTCATCGGGAGTGATGTAGAAATTGCGCACTTGCCCGTCCGCCATGGTGGCCTTGCCTCCCTCAAAGGCGCCCTGTGGCAGAATGATGTCGGCCTTGCGGGTGTCCACATCCATGACGATGACCATATCCCTGGGCTCGGCATCCATGAGGTCGTTGATGAGGTCCTCCACATCACGACGCCCCTTGATGTTCCAGGCTGCCGGACGATATTCCCTTGCGTGCTCATCAATGATGGCCGCATAGTTGTACATCTCGGCATAGGCCGTCTCAACGACTTCCGGATCATCACTCCTGGCCTGCTCCTTCGCATACTGCATCTGCTCATTGTAGTAGGCAAGGCCGAACTTCTCAAGGAAGGAGTCCTTCTCCTCCGGTGTCTTGAAGTTGCCGTCCGGTATGTCCATTCCATGATGACGGATGATGTCTGCCAGGATAAGTGATTCCGAAGTGGTGACCTGGGGCTTCTGCATATCCTGCAGCTGACGGGACCTCTGCTGGTTGACGAAGGACGAATAGATGACCTTCTCCCCTCTCTCTGCCTTGCGGAGGACCTCGAGGGCGTTGTTGACATCCGTCTCGACGGCATCTATCATCTTGGGGTCCTCACGCAGTTCACGCACCCAGTCGTTGACAAGGTCCTGTGACTGCGGAGAGAGCCGTGCTGGCATGCCGAACTCCAGCATCTTGACGCCAGCGGCAAGTTCCACGACCAGCTCCTCCCGCACATGGTCATCATGACTTCCCTGTTTGACCGCACCTTCCCTGGCCAGGCGTTCGGGATGCCCCGTGGCTCGAACAATCTCGCTGACAAGGTCATGGACGTAGTCGTGATACCTGGGATAGGACTGCGCCGATGGGACACGGACCGTATCCTCGCCAATATCATAATGTGCAGCAGGAAGCGCAGCGAACTTCTCAACAGGGACAAGATTGTCAGAGATATTCTTGACAAAGGTATCCACAGCACTGCGCAGGATGAATTCGGAAACAGGAGAGGGCTTGCGTTCAGAATCACCACCGTTCCAGTCGATGGCCTTGTTGTAATTCTCCGGGTCAACAGCCGGCATCATGGTCTGGTCAATATTGAAAAGCGTGCGGATCTCACGGTTATGAATGCCCTTGTACTGGGACTTCTCCTCCGCTGGAAGGGCTAGGTAGTCCTTGCGTGTGATGATATCATCAGGCTTGTTGCGATTGACATACCTGTTCCAGTTGTACCAGTTGAACGGGACACCCTTCTCGGATGACTTCACCCCTTCCCCACGGGTCTTCGACTCCTGGAATGTGGTGAACAGGTTGGAACGGTATCCATTTGCATCCGAATGAAGGGTAAGGTTGATGGCATTGAAGGGACTGATGGCCGGTCCCTTGGGATAGAAGGCCGGATAAAGCTTGGAATCGGGATTCATCCAGACAAGGTCCCTGTCCCTGCTGCCAAGAAGTGCCGCAGCGATGAGCGACACCTGTCGTTCCGCGGCCTTCTGCTCCGACTGCGACTTGAGTCTGACCTGCTCCTGGCTGGCGGCCGTCTGCTCAGGGACGGAGTTCTGCTGTCCCTTCAAGGCACCTGCCTGCTTCTCGGTCTGATTGTCTTTCTGTTCTGGTTTCATAGTTGGTTTGGTTTATTTGGGTTCTCGTCATCTTCGTCCGGGCAAACGAGATGACATGTCATTGTCATCAGATGCCTCGGGACAGACCGTCCTCCCTGCCCTCAGTCCTCTCGTAGTTCTCACGTGCGATCCTGTTCATCTCATCACTCTTAGCCAGGACGGCATTGGCAAGGGTATTCAAGGGAAGCGCACCTGCCTGATATGCGGCCACTGTGTGCGGCGGCAGCTGGACCGTGCAAGGCACTCCGTCAACGGTAGCGAACAGCGCATTGCCCTTGACCTCGGGATCCTTCAGCCTTTCGTTGAGCGCCTCGTCAGGATACTTCCTGTAGCGAGCCTCCTCCCGGACGGATTCCTCCCTTGCGTCATGGCCACCAAGCACATCCTTGCCCGCCTTGTTGAAGAGGTTGAGCCCGCCCGTTCCGATGAGCATCATCTTGAGAAGAGGGTTCCTTACGAAAAGGCCGACAAGGATAGAGGCAATGGGCAGGACATTGTCCTTCAGCCCGAGATTTCTGGAATTTCCCGTGAACATTCCGTAGAGCACATCCGGGAGCATGGAAACGACATATCCGAGATTCCTGCCTGTGGCACCCATCCCGTTCAGTCCGAACGTTGCGGCAAGATTACCCCATCCGTCGATACCCTGCTTGGGGACAGACGCGACCTCCTCGTCCAAGACGACAGTTCCTTCCTGTTGCCCCGAAGCGGCACTGCCAGCCGCCTCATTCTCATGCCCCTCCCCTTCGGATGACACCTCCGACACGGGCTGTTCTTCCTGACCGGGGTCATAGCCCGGTGCATAGGGGATAATCACATTGGGGTCTCCACCCCTGCCATTGTCATTCTTCATAATGCCTTGTATTGATTCCAGACTGTAGGGATTATCGTCATTCGGGAAGAAACGGGCAGCGTCCTCCCTGGAGAAGATCCTCATGCGACCATCCATCTGCTCATTAAGCGACTGCGCCACCTCGGTCTTGTCTGCGATGACGGCTCGGCTTTCCTGTTGGCAGGCCGCAAGCGCACCCGGTTCGACACCAAGGACCTCTGTGCTGATGATCTCCTCTATCGTAGCCACCTTGCCTTCGGGATTGAGATGCTTGTAAAGGGCTGCCCCGCCTTCGAAGCCGACCTCCGTAAGCGCCAGTCCGCCGAGGCCTGCCCATGACCCGAAGCCGGCAGTGGTCATGACATCCGACCCGATACCCACCAGTCTGCCTGCACCTTTCTCCAGGGCAGTGGCAGGATAGGCGGCATCCGCAGCCTCTGAGATATGCGCCTCAAGCGGGCTCTCATGTATCTTGTACGTCAGCAGGCCCAGCAGGGATTCATCCATGCCCTTTCGGACGATATACTCCATGGCTGATCTTGGGGTCCGCTTGTCTATGAGATGCTGCACCATCTGGTCATCCATCCTGTAGCATACGTAGGCCATGGCAAGGTCTTCCCCAAGTGCACGGGACTTGGCTTCATAGCGTTCTCTGCCGATGACATCAAAGACCTGCGTCCTCCATGCTCCTGCCAAGGCTGACAGGTCCTCGGACAATGTGGCGGATCCCGCCAACTTCTCCCGACACATCTCGAGATAGTCTTCTGCGGTCTTGCTGTTCCATTCACCCTTAGCTCGCATCACCGTGTCGGCCTGCATGCCGCCGACACCGGGGTGTGGGTTCGAGGCAAAGGCCAGGGAGCCTGCGGCACTATTAAGGTAGGCAGCCTCCTCTTCGTACCGCTTCGCCTGGAGTTCCTTCTCCACAGACTCCATCACTGGTCTTATCTCCGAACGGAAGAACTGACGGAAGCATGCCTCCAGCTCCGACAGCTTCTCCTTCTGCTGGTCTGTCAATGCCATATCTAATGTGTTACCTGTAGTTGCTGCTGCTCGATCATCTGCTGGGACAACTGCTGCCGGGTCTGCTCAATCGCCTGATGATATGCCTTCATCTGAACGGGGAAGTACTCCTCAAGCATGGCATCCTTCTCGATCTCGTCATTCCAGAAGCTCAGTGCCGTCTGTCTGCTTATAGACACGGCCGCCTCTCCGTCCTTGCGGTTGTTGAACCAGGCCTTGGTCCACCAGTTGATGCCGCCCTGGTCCGAATACACGCTGACAAGACGGGGGATGTCAAAACTCTGGACATCGATCTCGAAATCCGCCAGCGGGTCGATGATGCCCTGCTCCCTTTCTGCTTCATCCGCTACTTTTTTTTTTGATTCTCGTCAAATGTGGACAGGAACAGATGATGACGGACGGCAAGATAGTTGAGGAAGTCGCCGATGAGAAGATTCTGCGCCTTCGCCACCAGTGGTGCCGCACGCTGCGTGATGCCCATCGGATTGGCCATCGACGGCAACGTCTCAAAGAAATAGTGCTTCATGGAACCTACGCCGAAAAGGTTCCTCAATGCCTGGAGGGTACGCTGGCCGCCGGAATAGCTGCCCTCCAGCAGTTCCTCCATATAGGCAGGATAATAGTTGAGCATCAGCTGCTCAATCTCCTCCCTGTCTTCGTCATACCGGGTCTTCACGTCCATGTCCAAAGTGACGAATTCTGGAGTCTCCCCCGGTCTCAGGTTCGTGTACTGGCTCTTCACATTGGCATAGAGCATGGTGATGAACTCGATGGGATTGATCTCCTCGTCCTTGCAACGGACCTCCATGTGAAGAGCATCCCTGCCACTGACGCCGACGATAGTCCCCGCCTTTACCTTCTGCCCGAAGGTGGCATGCAGGCCAGAGAGTCCGGCATACTTGACGGCAAAGGGGCCATAGGTAACGACAATGTACACACCGTCATGCGTATCCGTTCCAATACCCGAGACCCTGCCGTCAGCAACGGCCGCGAGCATCTGGAAATGGGCCTTGACATCAATGCCATGGTTGAACCGTCTATCCCCCGTCCCCTTGTCCTCCTGCTCACCATAGGCGCTCTGCAGCTCGACATCCTTTCCTCGATCGTCAAAGGGCATGCAATAGCCGCTCTCTGACATCAGCATCATTTCATGACTGTATTCCATATTATCGTCCGATTAACGTGAAAGTGACGCCTGCTGGTCCTGTTGTGCCCCCTGGGACTGCGAAGCCAGCTGATGATAGATCTGCATCGGTGTCAACTTCTGTGCCAGATAATCACCATACTGCTGGCGGGTTATCTCGACGGCAGGCAGTTCACCGCCCTTCTCGTTCCAGGCCTTGATGAACACCTTGCCTGGGTCATTCTCCGGTGAATAGACAGAGGCACGGCTATAGGGCAGTCCCGCCGAAACCTGGTTTCCCTGATTCTGGATACGTGCATTGTTGCCGATAAGCATCATGGCCAGCAGACCGCCAGCAATCTTGCCGAACCATCCCGTGCGGCCGAAAATGAGTGCAGCGGCACCGACAAGCCCTGCGATGCTGAGTCCGGACACCTTGCCCGAGGTAAGGTTGTCGAGGAAGTTGCCGAAGAGGTTACCGCCGTTGCCTCCGAAGACATTGCCGAGGAACGTGCTGATGCCGTTCATCCCCTGGCTGGCCCTGTCAAGGGATGCCGTGGCTTCCTCCAGCTGACGGCTGCCCTTCTCCATGAGTTCCGCAGTTCCCCTTACTGTCCCGGCCAGAACGTCAGTGCCATCCTCACCCAGGACGGCCTCGCCCACGACACGGGCAGCAGACTTGTCCCCGGTGAGCATCTCCCAGCCTACATATCCGGCTCCCGTGCCGACGGCAGTCCTTGTCGCCCCCTTCCAAAGAGCACCTCCCGTCCTCATGGGATGTGCAATCGGATAGGTGACCACCCTGGCTAGCGTTTTCCATTTTCCCATTTTCTATCTATGTTTATCAGTTGGTTGAACAATTCCTTTTCCATCGGGCGAGACAAGCCCTGGTGATGGCTCCCTTGTCCGCGCCTTTCCTCTCAATCAGCTCTATCTCAACGAGGATGTCGGTGAAAGACGAGTACTTGACGACACGGATGAGCCTTCGTATCTGCTGGTTCATCATGTGCAGCTTCGGCCTGATCCCGAACACCGTGGCCATGCGCTCCTTCTCCGTCATCTTCGAACCGCTGATACAGATGACCCTGACATCATTTATGATATCAATGGCATTCATAAGGACTTCCCGATAGATCTCGTTCCTCCTTGCGGAAAGGGCACCGGCAAAGACTCCTGAAGGATGGTCGTCAATGACCCTTCCCAACATCTGGAAATTGACCACCAGCTTGTCCACCTCCTGATAGAAGCCGTAGGCCTGTGCGGCAAAGACAACAATATGCCGGAACGAATCGAGATATTCGTTATAGAGACGCTGGATGTCTGCCGTCTCCCGCCACTCCTCCTCCATGCGGACCTGTCCTGCCGCCTCCAGCGTCATGGCCGTCTCCTGCGCCTTCAGTTCCAGCGTGGCCTTGTTCGTCCAGGCAAAAATCTGCGCAGCAAGTCCGGGATCCTCCTGGGCATGTCCTTCCAAAAAGGCAAACAGAAAGACCAGCAATATGGGAATGTGTCTCTTCATATCAGTGATCAGCGATGGCTCGGGCAGCCCTACGCCAACGGTCATGGGCGAGGCCTGCCAAGTTCGTATAATCCCTTTCGATGACACCTGCACTGTAGGTATGCCACACGTCCATCATCGTATAATAGCGGATGCATAGTGCAAGCTTCTGGAGTTTTCGGGCGAGCGACTCGAGCTTGTCGTTGATGGACCACATCAACTGGCTGCGCTCCGCACCCGTAAGCATGTTCTGCACGCCTCCCTTCGCAACGGCATCCCTCAGAAGCGTGAAGCAGGAGACCAGTTCAGCAGCTGTCTCCATATACAGCGCATTGACGGACATCGTGGCGACAATGCCCTGCGGATTGTCCATGACGGCATGACGTATACCTCCCAGCGAAAGAAGGATCTTCAAGGCGTCATCATAGATATGCGTCGCCGCATTGAGCGAAGAAGCATATCCGCTGACCGTCTGTGTGTACTTGCTGTACTTCTCCTCCCATTCGTGTATCTTGCGGAACTCCTCGGCAATGATGTTCTCCAGTGCGGCAGTCGAGGTCTGTCCTGCAATCTGCGACTCAATCTGCGTGTTGATCGCGATATTGCCCTCTGTCAAGGCCGCATACTCCAGCGGATTCTCGCAGGATATCTGCGCCCTTGCGTCCGAGAAGCCCGAAAGAAGGGCAAGGACGATGAAAATGCTAGAAACGGTTTGTAATCTCATATACTCCTCTTCGTGTTTTGTTGTATTCGACCCTGGCCCTTAGCTCACCGACAAGGTCAACCCTGTGGCTGATACCCGGAATAAGCAGCTTGGGTGTTGTCCTGTCCCCCGAATAGACGATGACGGTCTTCACGCCCAGCATCTGCTGCAGCAGGGTATGCCTCTCCTGGAAGTCAACAACCCTGTACAGCTCGATGAAGTCGGAGTCCCTGTAGAAGACCCCCTGGTCACAGACCAGCGTCTCGGATGTGATGATGAAGACCATCCTCCTCAAGGATGCATACTCATAGAGCAGATAGAGGCCGAGGAAGAGCGCCGCACCCAATGCAAAAGGCCTGATTCCGCAGACCTCCGTGCCTGCAAGGATGACGAAGACAAGGAAAAGGAAAATCCCCATCGCATGATCGATGAAGAACTGCATCTGGTCCGGTCGTAACGTTATTGTATCGAATCTGTTTGTCATAGTCAAGTTATAGATGCAGCCCCGTCCTCTCCTCCTCCGTCTTGTCCTCAGATTCCGTCGCCTCCCTGGCAATGTCCATCCGCCTGCCCAGAAGCTGGTCATTCCAATCCTTGAAGCCCTTGTCCGGGGATATGCGTATGACAGACTCGTCCTCCAGCCCCATCTCCCTGCAGAAGGAATCGAAATCGAATCCCTTGATGTCAAACTCATGTCTGGACGAACCGTTGGTTCGGTCGATGAAGACCAGAGGCCCGTTGTCGAGCGTGTACGAGTTGAAGGTACGGCCGGCCTTATGCATCATGAAGTCACACGAATACAGGTTTCCAGCCTTGTCATTGTCAAAACCGAGCCCGTGTTTTGCATTGGGACACGCCTCAAACATGCCCTTGAATTGCCTTTCTGTGGGATTTCCACCGGTCGAGACAAACACAGCATGTTCCAGATCGTTTTTCAGGTCCCTGGCCCTCCGTCTCATCTCCATAGCCTCCTTCGGCGTACATCGTGCCGACTCATAATCATCCTTGATGACAGCATAGACATGCCTGAGCTCCCTGTGGATGACCTGGTAGAATGACATCGCATCAAAGGCGCTCTCAAACCAGCAGACATGACGTGCTTCCGCAAGCGGCCTGCCGCTGAGATTGGCAATCCACATGCCGTTGACGGAATCCGTGCCCAGCGCCTTTCCCTTGTAGCTGGTCCCATCCCTATGCTTCAAAGAACGGACCTCCAGACCAATGACATCGTCTGAGGAAGGGGAACGGAAGGGAAAGGAAATGTTCGTGAACCTCTTTCCGTCACTGCGCCTGAGATAGGTGGAGAGCCAGAGGTAACTGGAGAAGGCTGCCTGCGTGGGCAGGTCAATGCCCCTCTGCCTGAAGTACCGGAAGAACTTCCTGTAGTTGTCCTTTTCCTCGGGGTCGTACCTCAGGATCTCGTAATCGGAAAGGCTGAACCTTTCGGATTGCGATGACCTGCCCGAATTCACCCATTCTGGCTCAGGTGCCCTTCCAAGCAGACGGCGGCAAACCATGTTCACAAGCTTGTCCTTGTTCATCCCATAGTGGTATTCGGAAAACAGTTCCGGATGCTCCTTGATGAAGGACACCACATTGTAGTTCCTCTGCTCGGGCGGCTTGAAGCAGCAGAAGCCATTGCTGGTGACAATGAACTTGTCACCCTTCACATGGGTACCGTCACTGTTCAGACGGATGAATGCAGGATTGCGGAGACCGTCTCTGCGGTTGAAGTGATAGCCGGCATCCTGAAGAAGGGTCCTGATGTCAACCAGCCTTTTGTAGTCCTCATAGGTGAGATCGTCTTCCATAGGTCTCCATTTACAATCCGCGACGCATCTGCTCCGTCACCATGGCCGCCTCGAAGTTGCGGGCTGCGATGTCCATCGGGCTGTCTACCCCCGGCTTGAAGTAGGGCCTCGGACCAGCCCCACGCAATTCCCCCCTGGGCATTGCGACAAGGGGTTCCGACGGGCCGCCCATCTCACCCATGACGGTAAGCGTGGCGGCAATGGCGGCACCTACCCTGGTCCCGACAGATACGTTGTTCTTGATGTCCACCTCGTCGAAGATCTTCGAGAAGAGCTTCATTCTGTGGTAGTCGTCCATCTGCAGGAACCTGTTGAAATCCTTCTGGGAGATCTCATGGGAGATGGTCTCCCCGTCAATCTCAGCCGTCATGATGAACTTCGCGCCCTGCTTGGCCACGGAGATGTCACCGACAGTGACCTCACGACCGTCCCTGCCTTCCCTGTACCAGCCCTTGTTGCCGCGGGTTGCCTCGTCAAGCTCATCTCCATGCGTGACGGAGGTGTTGACCACCTCCCCCTGGTAATCACCCTTTTCAAGGTGAATGCCGTCAAGATGACGGTCGACGAGTTCGAGACGTCTGCTGTCGTTGCGGTAATGGATCTCCTGGAACTCCTTTTCAGTCAAGTTCTTCGTGAACTCCTCCCCATTGACATCGGCACGGAGAAAGAATCTGCCCTGGTCCTCGTAGGCAACGACATTGCCGAGGACAACATCCCTTCCATGCCGTGCGTCCTGCTCCCAGTGATACCCCTCCTTCTCCGAGACAAGAGGAATAACGAGGCCGTCGGCCTGTACCGCCTTGCGTACATCTGCAGCATATTCTGCAGAAAGTGGACGGGGAACCTCCTCGTCCCGGATGGCGATGATCTCTCGCAATTCGGCTGCCGCCTCTTCATTGAGGGCGATGGGGATACGTTCACGGCTGTTGAGCATGTCCATGGTGACGGGGTCCTTGAAATCCTGCCCTAGAATGCCGTTCAGGACCTTCAGCCTGTCCTCCAGGCTGTGTGCCGAAAGCGAATTGTCCATAAGGACAGCAAGATTCCCATCACTGACTGAATAAGTGAGGTCTGCATTGACATTGGAGGACTGCACAAGCAGCTCCTTCTTGTCGGGATCAAGGACAAGCCCGTGCGTAGCAAGGACCTCCTTGAACTTGTCTGCCGTAAAATACACAGGCGAGGTGATCTCGTCCTTGTACGGCTTGGCAGGCACCTCCGTACGGGCAACAGCCTGAGGCGGTTCACGCTGGATAACAGGACGGAATGGTTGGTCGACGAGATTGTCCGTAACACCCCGTACCACATCCAAAGTACCCTGGCTTCCTCCCTTCCAGTAGAAGCCATAGCCGCCGGACTGAAGTTCCCCGGGACGCATGCGCCCGTCAGGACGCTCGGGGACAATGGGTGCACCCTGTGGAGTAACGAGCTGCCCGCCCATCCTTCGAAGATGGAAACCGTCCTGCATCCTGCCCGTCCACCCGAGAAAGGGTGAGAGGGCCTGCCAGAAGCCGCGTCCATGACCTCCACCGAAGCCCATGGGCATGCCGCTCATGAACGCCTGTCTTGGTGTCATCATCGGTTCTCTTCCGTACTCTCCGATGCCGACACGGTAACCGTGAAGACCCATGGCCACACGGGAATTGACATTACGGGCATGGACATAATCCCTCGGCAGGTCAAAGTCCCGGGAGACAATGGCTGCAAAGGTATCATAGGATCGCTTGTTAAGGAAACTGCTTCCCCAGGAGGTGAGGTCCCGGTACTGCTGCCGGGTAAGGTTATAGGCCAGCACAGGGGAATCGTGCCCCTGTACAACGAGTCTGGGCTGTCCTGCTGCATCCGTGGAAAGGGTAGCCTGCATTCCATTCCTGATAAGGATGTCGGACAGTTCACGCGGCAGGCCGTAGCCCGCCGGCATTGCCGATCTTCGTAAAGACATAAATATAGTTAAGGTTTAGGTAGATTCATCAAGATGGGGCCGTTCGCTAGACGTCGCCCCCTTCGTGCGCCTTGGTCAATAGATCGTCCTTATAGCCAAGGAAAGCATCTGCGGATTTCTCATCATCCGGGTCCAGCTGTCTCTCCCGGCAGAACTCGTCATACTCCTCGTCCCACTCTTCGGAATGATGGGTCACATACCCGACCATGTCCATTTCTCCGGACTGGACCTTCTCGACCAGCTCGTCTTCGCTGTAATACTGCTTCTTCATATATGGAAAGATAATATTGAACCACTTACTTGAGCGGAATGCCACGATGCAGGAACTGTCCCTGCCTCTTCAGCTCACGCTGCTTCTCCACTTCATTCCAGATGTCATACTCGTCGAACTCATCCTCGGAGACATACTGGAGGTTGCCGTCATCATCGGTCATCCAGCATCCGTTGATGCCCAGCTCGTACTTGTCCCAGTCCCTCTTCCTCTCATCGTTCCACTTCCTTTCGTCCCCAATGGCAAAGCGTACGCCCGTGGGGGAATTGAGGTCAAGACCGAGAGTGATCATCTCGTCATCATCATTCGTATACGAAACGAGCTCCCCCTTCTGGAGACAGATGTCCTCTGAAGGAGTGAGATTGAGCTCGACAGACACAGCCCGCAGATTGCGGCTGATCTGCTGGGTAGGTACACCGATGATCTCATTGGTTTCACGATCGAGCTGAAGAAATGCCTTGTGCCGGTTTCCCTCCGCATCATACATGAAGTCAAGCACCACACGCCCCTCATTCAGCCTGTCCATGACATCCTGGCTGTAACGCTCTTCCGTAGGTATCTCCCTGTACTCCATCCTGCCGGTCTCGGCAGCAACGACGGCGACCTGCATGGTGTCCCCGATAGGCTTCAGGACAGGATGGATCTTCAATGCAACCTCACCATCATCCCTTGTATATAACGAGAAGCGACCCCTTCCCTCAAACTCCTGTCCGTCTGCTGCAGTGATGAGGAGGGGAAGAACCGGTGACCGCTGCCCCGCAAGAATGCTGCTCAGCGCGTCCTCAGGCAAATCCTCGATCATTTGACGTGTCAGGCCGACTTTTTCGAGCTTTTCATAGGGAATTTCATTCTCTTTGAATTTTTTAATACTCATATATTACAAAATTATAATATTTTCCTTTATCTTTGCTGCAAATATAAGAAATAAAATTAACATGATGAATTTTCAATGATTAGATTTTTTGCATTTTTGCTTTTTTTAAGCATTTCCGCACCAGGTATGGCACAATTCTACACGATAAGATGTGCCAAAAGCCTCTTTAAGGTGGAGACAAGGGAGGAGAACCGTGAAACGCTGTCCATGTACGAAAAGGAGCCTGCCGAACAGCAGACTCCTCCAGATGAAGAAAGGGATGAAGCCGACATAGACAGCATCCGTACCCTTTGTATGGAAAAATACCGAAGCGTATCTCTTCCCCTGAAGTCCCTCGAGGTCTCCAGTCGCTTCGGACTGCGCACGGATCCCTTCAACCCTGCAGCCATGGCGCGGCATGACGGAATTGACCTCATTGCCCCGAAAGGCGCAGAAGTGTATGCGATGCTGGCTGGTAAGGTGATCAGAGCGGGTCAGGACAAGCGTTCAGGGAAATACGTTATCATTCAGCACGGGGACTATACGATAGCATACTGCCATCTCTCCAGACAAACCGCACAACCGGGTGACTTGGTCTGCCCCGGAGAAATCATAGGTCTGGTGGGATCCACAGGCAGAAGCACAGGCCCTCATCTACATATCACGGCAAAAAGGAACAGGAAATGCATCAACCCGGCAATTATCCTCAATTATATAATTAATGTACGCGCAGATGCCCTGGAAAGAATGGGCAGACTTGTCGACAAGGCTTCATGAAATATCATTCCGAATCAGCGATTGCTCTTCAGATGCTGCTCATAGTCATAGGGCGTCATGTCGGTCTTCGCAGTCTTTCCTCCCAGCACAAGCCCGGCAATCAGGAAAGGCCAGAAGATGGGTATCGCATAGAAAATCCAACGGCTGCTGCCATCTGTCTTCCTGCTCGCCTCGCGTCTCTTCTCCTTTACAGTTTTCAAGGCCTTCCTGCCTTTATCATCCTCCTCCACACCATTGGCGACATCCAGAAGGACACCAGCAAAGACAAGGACAGCAAACAACAGAAGTCCCGCTCCGATCCTGTGGCCGTAGCATACCATATACCATGCGGCAATGTTGCCGACAACAAGAATGAAGGGCATGTACCTTCTGAACATGCAGACTGCAACGCAGAGTGCAAGATAAGCAAAGATAATAATCGTCATATCATGTAGGTTTTATCTGCAAATATAACGATTTTTTCTGAATTATCCAAATAATTCTTCAACTATTTTCCGCTTGGATACTTCTTTTTCGGATAATTCAGCGTATAACCGAATTTTACGAGCATTTGCTCGATTTCATGAACAGAGCCGTTCGAGATGCGGGGAAGAGCCTTCAGCTCCGTCCCTGTCATACAGGCTAACTCCTGAATCGTGAACTGGTCTCCGAACTGCCTGACAAGGGCATAGGTCAGCCTGGGGCTGAGTCCGCAATCAATGACACGAATCCCGTCCTTGACCATCGGCTCAACATCCTTCATGTGCTGTGCATGGCGGATGGACGCCAGTTCGCGTTCAAGGATCGCGACACGAGACCGGCTCTCCTCCAACTGCTCGAACAGGTCTGCTTCAATGTTCTCAAGTGCCTCCAGTGTCTTGTAGATGACCTTTCTCGCATTCTCGTCCGAGAATCCATAGACTTCGGCAATCTCCTCGAAGTTCCTGCCCTCGATATACATCTTCACGATGTTGCGGGACCGCTGGCTGATGGTCTTCTCTGAACACGAGTCTGCAAGTCGCAGCGAAGCAAGGATGAACCTCTCAACAATCCTGCTCCTAGTTGATTCCTTCTCGTACTTCATGGTGTCATTTCAGAATTAGTACAACAATGATGATGATGCAGATGACGATGACGACCAACGCCCAAAGCGGCAGCCTTCCGCCATTTCCGTTTCGGGCCTCGGCCAATTGGACCTCCAGGTCCTTGGAATGCTGCAGGGCCTCCTTGATCTGTACATTCGAGCGGTCGAGGGAGGCCTGCAGCTTGCTGTTGGCCTCCTGCATCTTCGACAGGCTCTCGTTGAACTGCCTGTTCTTGCGCTCGTCAGCCTCCTGCTGCTCCTTCCTGGCCTTCTCGCTTGCCTCATTCTGGGCCTTCATCTGGTTCTGCAGCGCGGTCATCTGCTCCGTATGGCTCTTTTGTGAAGCCTGCAGGGTCTTGTTCATCTGTTCAAGGCGTTCCTGGAGTGTCTTGTTCTGCTTGTTGGCTTCCTCTATCTGAACCTTGTGCTGCTTCTGGCTCTCCTCGGATGCCTTGGTCAACTGGCCCAACTGCGTCTGGAGCGTCTTGTTCTGCTTGTTGGCCGTCTCAATCTGTTCAACGAACTGCTTCCGTATCTTCTCCGTAAGCACGGCTACCGACTGCTCCTTCTTCTGGGCAACCTTCTCCACAAGATCCGAGAAATAGGCGCCAAGGCCGTTCGGCGTGGGTGAGACCTTGTCCACTATCTGCTTCAGAAAGACCTTCTCCTCCACGTGCCCGACAGCTGCGATGACTGGGGTGTTCATATTCGCAACGACCTCAAGAACCTTGACATCATCAAGATGCTCCAGACCTCCACCACCTCCACGGACGATAGCGATGCAGGTGAATCCCTGCTTGTCCAGGCTGGCTAGAGTCCTGCAAAGGTCATCGGAGGATGCGAAATTGACCCTGAACTCCTGGAAGTCCATGGCAGACTGAGCTGCCTTGCATCCTGCCTCGAAATCGGAGTCAGTGATTGAAACGGCGGCATACAGAAGGGCAATGCGGGGCCGTTCGCCGATAAAAAGACTCTGTTCAAGAATGCCATCGACATTCTTGAAACCTATCAGGGCCTTCCTCTGCCGGATCTCCGACCTCCTGATCTCTGCCTCGTCAACGACATGGTCACTCACGACCTCAATGCGACTGACCGTAAGCAGCAACTGAATATAGCCCTTGTTGGATACCTGGCGGCTCAACACCCCGCCCACGGAAACGAGACTGCCGTCCTTGAGGGATTCCCGCTGCTTCTGGGTAATCTTCAAGGTCAGCTCGTCCTGGGAATCCTCGTCCCTGAGGATATCGAAACAGGAAGTCCAGCGAGGGTCCTGTCGGGGATTCCTCCAATATATGCCGCGAAGATAGACGACCTTCGCGTTGATGCTCTGCTGGGATAGAATGGTATTGAAGATAGCAATCAGCTCCGACGGCTTGTACACATTCTCCTGTACTGCTTGTCCAGCAGCAGGCTGCAAGGATTGATCTGCCATAGCATTACGTATTTACCGTTATTCCTTTCCTTCAAGCAGTTCCATGCGTGCATTGAACCGGTTCTGCATTTCAGTAATGGAAGCCACTGTCTCCTCCCTGTACTTCTCGAACATGCCGTTGATGCTCTCCTTCAGCTGGCTTGCCCTCTTCCTTACAAGCTCTGAGGAAGGCTCCGAGAGTTCCTGCTGCATGGCCTGCATGATGGTCTGCCTCTCATCAAACAGACGATCCAGGCTGATGTATTTCCCATAGAATGACAATACGGCCGTCAGGAACTCACCGTTGCAGCCCTTGCCGTTCTCAAGTCGCGTTATATAGGTCTGCGTAACACCAAGCTGCTCGGCGACTTCCGTCTGACTCATCCTGTACAGTTCGCGCACAGCCTTGAGTCTCTTGCCAAGAGTGAAATAGTCCATATCTTACTATCTATTGTATATTGAACATGGTAATCCGGTGCAAATATAGGATAAATTCCCGATTTTACCAAATCTATGGAAAAAATTGTGCAAAATCGACCATATAAACCACTTGTCGATACCCAAAGCAGTGTTTTCAAAGAACCCGAATGATTATCCTATAGTTGGCCATAGATATTCATATTCACCAGTTCCTTTGTAGCGGTTATCTCAGACCAATGCATGGAGAATGAAGTCTCCGCACTATCGTCGAGATGCTCATAAAGGAACTTGAACGGATAAGGATAGGTCATGAGTTCATTCCAGCGTCCGAAACCGTTATTCAACATCACTAGTATCTCCTCTACATCCGAATCAAGAGCTTCCGGGTGCTCCAAATGAAGAGGGAATATCCTTCTTGCCCTGGGCAGCCTGTCCAATACCTCCGAATCCATCATCCTTATGGACTTCCCATTACTGCCGGCTATAAAGGAAAAGGCACCATCCTCATGATCATCAAGATCCCTTGTCCTCCATACATGAAGACCTTTGTATCCCGCGAAATAATATGGAGCGTTCTCATTGCGCTTGAAAAAGGATAGGGTTTCTCCCTGCTGAACCTTGTCATACCCATTCTCAATCTTTTCGGCATCCAGCATAGGGACCTCATCCGTATCCAGTATCAGATACACGTTATTGTCCTTGATCATGACCTTATAATCCTGGCTTCCCTTCAGCTTCTCTGGTGTATGATAACGGAGGGTCTGTCTGATAAAATCCTCGAACGGGACATAACCGGTTGATGTCAGCAGTCCAAGTTCCTTGAAACGAATCTCGCCATCAGGAGCGACTTCCATCCGAGCTCCTACAATGCTATCTGAATTTCTCCTGTATTCTATGAAGCTCCATCCTTGAACTTTGTCAACAAGGGATTCGGGCATCTTTTGACGTTTATTGGCAATCTTGACGACAAGTTCCAAGAGAATACGTCTTATCGTCGCTGGAATCAACTTGTCTTTCATCTTATTTCTATGACAAACAACATGTTGGACAGGATAAGGATTATTATAGCGATTCCAATCTCGCTCGTAATGGTCGACACCGTCGGAATCCTTTTCTTCCACTATCTTGATCACGACATCCGGATTGGTTTTCTTGCTTGGCCTGGATGAATCCAGATATACGGAAGAATCGTGAGGAAGATGCTCCTCTAAAGATGTTTTCAACGACATGGCATACTCCCGACTATATTCATCAGTCAAGGGATTGTCAATACGAATCTTCTTACCCACCAGGTTTGTATTTATGAGCTCATTAGCAATCTTCTCAGTATGGAACACCCCTTCAGAAAAGACTTCAAAGCGATGGAATGACAATGCAGCAATGCCCTCATATTTCTCATTGACTGATTGCACCGCCTGCCAGACGGCAAACAGTTTCCCATGCCTGTAGTTCTCTCGATCATAAGGCCAATAGGGGACAAGGTTTTTGGTATCGCCAAATCTCTTTTTCTGAATAAAGAGCTTTTCCTTTTCAAGATCATACCTCTTATTCATTTCAATCTTGACAGGTCTGACACTCCGACCAGCCCAGAAAGCACCCTCAATATCATAATCTGCCTTAAACGCCCTTTTGGAATGCTTCTTCAATGTGCTCAAGTCGGTTACTCTGGAAAGCGTACAGGTCTGGGCAATCAAATTGAAATAGTCATTGATGCTGATCTGCAAGCATACTATTTCCTGGCTCTTCTTGAACTTATGAAGAAAGTTCCGCTCATCCCATAACAAAAGACGGGCATCATTGAACATATAGCGATTCTTTCCCTTTCCATCCGTCCCCAAGGAATTAAGCAGCAAAGAGGCAATGACATGCTTCCGATTGTCTTCAGACACCTTGTCAAGAGAATCCAATCCTGCTACTACATCACTGTGGCACTTCAAGGAATCAAGCACCGAGTCGGCGTCATGCCCTTTACGGCAGAGGACAAAGAACTTGGTATAACGAGATTGTTTCTCAATATTCCACACCCCATACTTTCCGAAGACGGCAAGACATGGAACGTCAGACAACTGCTCGTAAGACAGATTCCGGTTCTTTCCCTTTCCTTTGATGAAATAGGACACTATTGCAAACCTCGAGAAAAATGCATCTTCATTGATGCTGATATCAAGATGGTTTGTCATTATCTCGACATCAGACTTCTCAAATACGTTGTAATTGATTTTTTTTGCCATAGGTTTATTTCGTTTTAGAGGATAAAAGTTTAAGTAGAGTATCCATATTCTTCATAATTACCCTGCCGTCGCTGTCAATAAGTCCGCAAATTTCCTTGCTGGCATTCCTTGTAGGAGCATCGAGTCCTACAATGTTAACTATGATGACTTTGCAGCCGAGTCGGCTCTCCTTCTCACTGATTTTCATCGCAGATGGCAAGTCTCCAGGTCTATCCGAATGGTCCTGTAAAGGATTCATGTTCTTCACATCGAATGCTATGAGGTTTTCACCAGTCTCGGCATCCTTGATCACGAAATCTGCAAGTTCGTAATCCTTGCCCATGAGTTGCTCCAGTTTGACATTAGGGGCATAATGACTTACCAAAGCGGCAAAAGCCTCCTCTCCTATCTCTCCAGCATAATAGTAGATGAGGAAATCAGGGTGAAGAATGAGACCGTCATTATTCCAATCGGTAGCATAACCATGGTCTTCGAACCACTTCCTGATGACTTCATTCCTCATCATTACATCCAGACGCACACTTGAAGGGGAGATCTCAAACTTAGACAATTGTCCAGTCTTGCTGTCTGCACAAACCTGCCCGTCTGCATCCCTATGGCAGACGTATCCGCCATCAACCGATCGGGGCCATGCACCATAACAGTCCAGGATCTCAAGGGGCACTCTCTCTTCCTTGCCAAGATCCTGCAGACTGCCGATGACGGGCTTCCTTAGAATCGTCTTCTTGAATCGCCTGATCATCCTTTGATGGATATCGACATTGTAGGAGACAGAACTCTTCTCGGAATCGTTCTCATCCATGTTGTCCATTTCGTCATCGTCACATTCATTGGAATGTATGGAATAGGTCAGAGCAATGCGCAACATACGATTTATCATCATATGAGCCTTGTTGGCGCTGTGGCATAATGACTGGTCCTTCTCGTCTATCGGAAATGAAGACAACTTCTGAAGAGCGTCTTCAAAGAGAGCCCGGAATTCCTTGGTATATGACTTGCTCCTGTTGACATACCTGAAATACGGCAGCATGGACTGATCGTAAAGTATATGCGTGACGGGCATCTTGTTCTTGGTGCGGCACAATCTTCCTACAGCCTGCTCCGTCATGGTAAGCACCCATGCAGCCTTGTCCAGAAGCACATCGGCATTATTCTTGTCGGAGAAGAAGAATTGTTCCCTTAGCGCCTGACCGAGATAATTCTCGACATCTGCCTTTGACAGTTTCGCGTTGTCCCACAGCATCATGAGCGTCAACATGATCTTGTATAAGCTTTGTTCCTTAGAAAGATTATCTTCCTTGTTCAAGGTAAGATAGTTCGTCGGCAACTGGAGATATACGGCATCCCAATCCTTCTTGATGCGACCGGCCTCATTATTCCAGTCATCGCCCTTAAGGATATCAAGACCCTCCGGCACATCATACTGGAGGTTCTCTCCCGCCTTGAAGCTGTTGTATGCCGTAATAAGCACCATCTTGGCATCCTTGTCAGAACTGAACTTCTTCAGCATGAGTTCATCCACCTCCTCCTTGCTGCGGGATATGACAATATGAGGATTATTCCAATCAACCGGTATCTCGCCTTCAAATTCTGACATGGACCTGTAACTGCCATCAATAAGGCAGCTCAAGCACATGAATTGGGCTCGTTCCTCAGGATCAGATCCGGACCTGTTCTGAAAATAGATCATGCTGCGAACATCCGCAGTATCGATAAACCATCGATAAGCCTCGATGAACTGGAAAAGACGATAAAACGTGAGGTTTATCTTATTAATACCCTCATCCCTGTTCTCCATCAATTTGCAGGTCGCCTTGAACCATTTTTGTGGCAATCCCTCCTTGATCGCCTCTTCAGAGAAGAATCCTATAAATCTCTCCGGCATCCTGTGAAGGGATATTTCCTTGCTTGTGACTTCATACCTATCCAAACAGTGGACATCAATCCTATATTCCTTCGGGTACATCTCATAGAGATATTTCTCAAAGGTCTGATGCGTCTGGAGAGATGTGAAGCTCATGCGTTCCTCCAGTCGGTTGGACAAATGATACAATGCAAAGTTGCTGACCAGAGAGCGACTCGATGATGTTGCCGAACAGAATACCACCGAATTGGCAGGCTGTTCAAGTAGACTTAAAACAAGTTTCTCCGGTGTGGAACTAATCTCACGAGACAAAATCCTGACCTTGTGATGGTAATCAAACGAATCAATATCTTCTTCAAAGAACTGGATGCCCTGTGAATAGACGGAATTATCCGGAATCTTGATCTCCTCCTTCCCATCATGGACAACGATATTCTTGCGATTGGTGACATGTTCCATCAGCTGCCTGGACATTTGCCACTCCTCTTCGCCATCGAATCTGGTCATTAGTGAATAGAATGCCTTATCAAGAGTAGGATAGTCATAATAGTTGCTCTCTCCGCCATCGGCATTTGACGAAACAAGCTCTATCTCCTTTTCGAAATTATAGTTCATAACCTTATAGGATTCTATCCCGACCTTGCACAATAGAGACTTGATCATATTCAAGTTTCTGCTGAGCATGCTGATGAAACTGTCCATGCTGATGACATGGTCATATTTCTTTCTCAATGTCTCCAGTTTTTCACCGGAACAATGCAGGAGTACGAGATGGCTCGTGCCTCTATTGTAACAGATATACGAGAACTCCAGATGTTTGCCCTTTTTCGGCGCAATGCTGATGCGGAAGGCAGGGCCGACAGTGAAAATGCCACGGCGATATTCGTCCAATGAATTCTCATCACTTAACTGGATGTCATTGTACGGGTGCCTGATGCCGAACGAATTGAGCAAGTTGTGCTCATTGATGGCTATGGCCTTGTCAAGGTTCTTCTGCAGCAGGTCATTGCTGATATATTCTCTATATAGCATGTCCTTTTTCCCAAGCAAAGAGAAATAATGAAGATAACTGCTATAGATGCCCGAGGAACGGCTCCCATATTCCATTGGACCAATTGCCTGCGCAATGATTGAATCCCTGATACTTACCGCCGCCAGGTCTGACTCATCAAAAAAGAAAAGAGTTCGTCCTTCGTTGCCGGAGATACCCTCCAAGGTTAGTTTTTCGGACAGAATGGGGTCAATGCCATAAACGCCTTTCTGAACAGTCATGAGAACAATCTTCTTTTTTCGAATCATCACCTGAGGATATACTTTTACCAGAGATGGGAACAGCTTGTGTACCCTATCCTTCCTGCAATGCTGATTGCCGGGTTCTTTGGTAACTCGAAAGAATAATGAGAAGAAATTGCGGAATAGTTTCCGGATCTCTTCCTCTACTGTCTCGAATTCCTTGGCCTCATAATCATTGACAGTATCAGATTTAGGCAGAAGAAGCTGTAAGGTATGACACTTGATCCTCAATTTCTCAATTGACTTCTGGAGTAAAATGATACGGTTCGCTTGTCCTTCAAATGCGGTCTTGTCCCTTGCATTCTCTTTCTGCATTCTTGATACAGCATGGTCCATTTCTTCAAGCAGTGAATCAAAAGACCTGCTTACGATCGCATTTCTGGCAACCTCCGTGTTGCTCCTTACAACAAGAAGGTCATCGAGGGTAATCTTACAGCCCTTCTCGTTCAAGGCATCCTTTATCTCTTTCAGCATCCCGTCGACCAATTTGTTCTGGACACAAAGGATCACCACTCTGTCAAAGTGGTCAAGATAATAGGACGTTGACAGCTGGGAGATGGCATGAGATTTGCCGCCACCGGTTGTCAAATCGCAGACATGAAGACCAGGGGTGATGAAACCTTTGAACTCTCCTATTACACACTCATTGAGCTTTTCCTTTGGATAATTGTGGGTATTTTCCATAAATCTTGAGTTTTTGTGCAAAGATATATGTTATTCATGCAACCAATCTGCACGAATCAATAATAGCAAATCAAAGAATAGACGAAAACCGGTCTATATAGAGTCATCAAGACAAATTACATTCTATTCCTATAACTCCACAAGGTCAACCTTATAGCCAAGGGCATTGGCAATCTTCGACAACACATCCAGACCTACAGAATACTTGCCTTGTTCTATTCTACAGATATTCGCTGCATCAATTCCTGTAAGTTGAGAAAGGTGCCGGGCATCCATCTTCCTTTGTTCACGCAATTCACGAATGCGTTGCCCTATTCTCTGACGATCATCATTCCTGAAGGTGCCCGCACTGATGGGCGTCTCCAGATTGTTTCTGGCAAACCAAAAAGTGAAAAGACCAAGCATGTCATCTTTCGGTGACAAATCCTGATGCTTCATCAATAAAGCCCGAATGGCCTGCAAATATGCCTCCTTTGCCTGAATCGGGAAAGTGCTGACAAATCCCAAAACAGTAACTTCTCCAGTAGAATGCTGCAATCTGATTTCAGATGCTCCTCTGCTCTTGGTTTCAAAAACGATATCTTCAATCATAATAAAATTGCCGTATTTCAAGTGTTGCCGCCACTTCTAATGATTAAACAATTCGGGTGCAAATATAGGATAAAAAAAGATAATTGGCAAATTTATCAATTAAAAATTGGTATAATTAACAATATTTATACATTTTCCATCAAACCACAATTTAAATAGTATATTAATCTTTAATTTGCTATTCGTTTTCGCAAATTGTTTAGCAACTTTTTTTGAAGCCAAACCGTCTAACTTGATATCTACGGCTAGAAGACCAAACTATTATGAAATAAATTAGTCCCGAAATGACAGCTTACGATGACAAAATGATTAAATTTTTCTAAAAATACAAAAATTTTGAGGAAGCCTTGTATGAATCAAATAAATAATGAGTAACTTTGCATACAAGACTAACATCCTTGTCATTATGCCAAGCCTGGAGTGGAAAACCAAAATATCTTCTAATTCTGTGCGCAGCTTGCAAAGAAGCTGCCAAGACTGAAGATTGACAAAAACTCCGATGGAATGCTCGATGACATTGACTTCAAGAAGTAGCGCATCGTCAAGGAAGAGAAACTAGCAATTGTCTTGGTAAATATGGACACGACCGTATCTCCAATTCCTGTACGTAAAGGTGGCTGCTAGCCATCGCTTGATATAGGTGCCCTCTCCAACATTGTGAAGGACTTCAACGACACCAATGGAAGAACTGCAATAAGGTGCATAGCCAAATTGAAGTACTTCTTATCCGCATTGCTCAAGATATATTCTTTGTCTATGCAGTTAATAATGAAGATAAGCAAGTGGCACAGATTACCTTCAACGATGACATTTTGAACATCATGGCAGCCATATTGGAAGAAAAGAAAGAGTTTGTATAGAAATTCTTTGCCAACAATGATTTCCAGAACTTCGCATATTCGAGAGTGTTCCTTGCTGCAGGGAATCAGTTTCCCAATTTTATATGAAAATAGATTACTTTTTGATTTAAATTCAATCAACATATGGAAATGTACGATATTATATTTGTTGTGCCTTCTTTTATTCCAAATTTAAGACACGAGTCAATAGGAACATTAATACTAGCCCAAAAAGCTATTGACAATCATTTTAAAGTTGGTATCGTAAGATTTTGGGAAGGATTCTCAGAAAATTTCAACTTTTCTGATTTCTGTAGCAAAATTATTGAAATCGTATCTGCAAAAAAAACAAAGACTGTAAGTTTTTATTGTCGTGATGCCGAATATCATATAATAATGATATTGGCAAAAAAAATAAAAGCGCTTTTCCCGAATATTAATATTGTTTTAGGAGGACCCCAAGCAGAATTGTCCGCAGAAACAACACTATCAACATTCCATTTCATTGATTACATATGTTGTGGCGAGGGGGAAAATACAATTGTGCCATTATTAAAATATTTACAAATATCCGAAAGAAAAACAGATAACATCAAATCAATATACGGGCTTGTCTATAGAGACGACAAAGGTGACATTGTCAAGAATCCTTTGCCAAGCATGCTCCCAGATAATTACATAAATGATTCACGATACTACGGCTTAATTCCGGAGACTGTTTTTAAAAAATCAAGAGTAGCTGGTATTGATGTTGGTAGAGGATGCCCTTATGCCTGCTCTTTTTGTAGTACAAAAACCTTTTGGAAAAGGAAGTTTCGTTTACGAGATTTAAATGATACTATTCAAGAAATAGAATATGTAATAAACAAATATAATATTAATAGTTTTGCTTTTGAACATGATTTGTTTACAGCAAACAAAAGGAGGTTAATGGAGTTCTGTAAGCTTTTAAGAGAAAAGCAGTTAAATATTTCCTGGACATGTTCTTCCAGAGTTGATACTATTGACAATGAAATGATAGACGAAATGGTATCAGTTGGACTCGCAGAAATATTCTACGGAGTTGAATCAGGATCCAATACAATACAGCATTTAATTAAAAAGAATCTAAATTTAGAAAAAGCGTCAAATATCATAAAATACACAAGAAGTAAGGGCGTTAACGTTACTGCTTCTTTTATATATGGTTTCCCTAATGAAAATGAAGATGATATAAATAAAACATTGGAAATGATGTGGGAATTATCTTTACTTGGCGTGGACACTCAACTGCACCGCTTACAAATAGAAAATGGGACAGAATTGTTCGAAAAATATAAACTTAAATTGAAACAAATTGATCCTAGTGTTTTAACAGATACAATTGGTTTGTCTGAATCAATTCATTTTGTCGAAAAGCATCCCGAGATATTCCCAAATTATTTTGATTTTGACTCAGACGTCAGAAAAAGGATGATGTATTTACAAACATTTTTCAATGTAGCCTCCTCACATAAGGATATTTATAACGATATTTTTAAAAAAACCAAAATGTCAGGTGGTCGATACATAGATGTTTACACGAGTTTTTATAAACGATGTCGCTTTCTTTTGGAAAGATACCATAATAATTCAATCGCTTTTATTAATGAACTTAGTCGAGTGTTTTTGTCGCTAGAAAATTAATTTACTATAATATTCCTTTATACCGTTATACTTTGTATTGCGAACTATAGTTTCCAAAGATACAACAAATTGTTTAAAAATGTAATAATTTCATTTCTTTTATGGGATAGTTTTGTTATTTCCATTTTAAAAATATGTATCTTTGCAATGTAGTTTACGACTTGGAAATCCGCAGCGCAAGAGTAAATGAAAAAATGCGAAATAAAACTTGTTGCGGAAAAACTAAAATCTATTAATATGGAAAAGAAGATTAGAACTCAGAATGATGCGACCTTCGAAGAGCCGAAGTTAGAGGCTGTTGTGTTTACGGATTCTTCTATTCTTGCACATAGCGCAAGAGACTGCGGTTGTGGCTATTTCGATCAAGTTAGTTAATTGAATTCATGCCTATAAATTGGGTGATTTCTGAATGACTAATAGTTATCAGAATCACTCATTTTTTTATCCTTATCACTTCAAATGAAGATACAAATACGCTTGGGAGAGGTTGTCGTCCAGATAAACTTTTTTAGTGAAATTCTGTATGATAGGTTTTGCGAATTTCAAACTTGCAGTAAGCCTCAATACAGTTTGTCTTTAACAGAAGAAAGGATAGATGAAGAAAGAGCACTGCTTTTAAAAGAATATCCAAAGTGTAAATTTCCATACTACGAAATCGAATACAATGCATTGTATAGAGACATCCCGCAATTATTATTTAGCGAGAGGGTCTTAATCTTTCATGGAGTATTGTTAGAGATGAATGGTGATGGCTACTTGTTTACCGGAGATTCTGGCATTGGCAAAACTACTCATGCTTTATTATGGAAAAAAACTTTTCCAGATAAAGTTAGTATAATAAATGGAGATAAGCCTCTTCTTAAAATTAAAGATAATATTTTGTATGGATATGGCTCTCCATGGAAAGGAAAAGAAAATATAGGTTCTAACAACCATATAAAAATCAAAGCCATTTGTAATATTCATCGATCAAATAAAAATTATATTGATATAGTTGAAAACAAAAATGATGCTATTCCATGGCTATTAAATCAGACCATGCTTAAAAATAGAGAACAGCACTGGGGGAAAATAATTAAATGGTATAACCAAATGCTACAGTGCGTCAAAACGTACAACTTGTTTTGTAATATGGATGACGACGCTGCGCTTGTGGCGTTTCATGGTATGTCCTGAATTTATTATGTCTTATGTCAATAGAAGACTTTCTTGCTATACATGGTTATTGCGTTTGGACCATACAAGGTAAAAGTATGATCCCGATGTTGAGACCTAATAAAGATATCGTGACCATAAAAAAAATAAATCATGACACTGAACTTCACGAAAATGACATTGTTCTTTATAAAAGTTCTAACCATTTAGTTCTGCACCGAATTATCAAAATAAACACAAATGAAACATATGACATTCTAGGAGATAATTGTTCATTTATTGAAAAAAATATTGAACGCAATAAAATTCTTGGAATATTAGTTTCTTTTGTTTACGATGGAGTAAAATACGAATTAAATAACATACGATATAAAAAATATGTTGTTGCTTTGAGAAGGCGTGAAGAGAAAAGAATAAAGCGGAAATACTATTATGATATAATTTCCAAATATTGTTCTATATTGCCAAGCCCAACTTATAATATCATTAAAAGTCTTGCATCAAAAATTTTAGTTCAACAAATAAGCTTCTAGGTATGAGAATAATAAAAAAAGCTTCACCTCTTATCGCAAAGATATGTGGCGAACAAATATTTTTACCAAGTGCTATATATAATAAATCAAATTTTGTTTATATAGTAGAGTTAAATGGCTGTAAATTGTTTCATTCTTGTCTTACTGGAGAAGTCGTTGAAGTAGATAATTTTGATGACGCTTATCCTTATTTGGTAAGCAACTGGTTCTATGTCAATCAAGACTTGGATGAAAAAACTAATGTAAAAAGAATCCAGCGATTATTAACACTCTTGGAAAAAAGTAGAACTAGTAATTATTGTGAATTCGATATAGTAACGACAACCCATTGCAATGCAAGATGCTTTTATTGTTATGAAGCTGGATACAAACGCCTTTCGATGAACGATGAAATAGCAACTGGAGTGGCTTCCTTCATTTCAAAGTCAGCATCTGGCAACAAAGTAAAAATAAGATGGTATGGCGGAGAACCACTCGTAAATCATAAGGCTATTAGTATCATAAGTGAACAACTTCATAAAAAAAATACTATGTTTGAGTCTACCATGATCAGTAATGGTTACCTATTTAATAAAGAACTTTGTTTTAAAGCAAAAGAAAAATGGAATCTTAAAAGTATTGTAATAACTTTAGATGGTACTGAACATGTATATAATAGAATCAAAGATTACAAAGATATTACACAGAATCCATATAAAAAAGTTGTTCAAAATATAAATGATTTAATTCATGAGGGAATTGAAGTCACAATAAGAGTAAACATAGAAAGCCATAATTTAAATGATGCGAAACAACTTATCAGAGAATTTTCCGACAAATATAAGGACAACCCATTAGTCTCATTTATGATTATGCCTTTAAACAACACTGATTATAATCAAAAGGTAGAATCAAATATGAATACAAGAGACGAAATATGTGATGAAATAGTAAGAATCAAAGAACATTTATTCTCATTAGGTTTTAAAGTACACACAAAGAACATTTCCGGGCTATCAGGACATACATGCCTGGCAGACAATAAAGAACATCTTCTAATAAAACCAAATGGTGAAATTGCTTTTTGCCCTGAATACTTTGACAACCAATGTATAGGGACAGTTTTTAACCTTCAAGGAAACATTGATTTCCCCGAATTCAGAAATCATGAATATTCTAAAGGCGAGATTTGCGAAGATTGTCCTTTATACGCAAAGTGTTGTTTTAGTTCTATTTGTCCGATATGCAAGTTACCTATGTGTAATCCATTGATGAAGAAAATGGCCCTTTACGATCTTGATTTAGCTATAAGACAAAGATACAAACAATATTTAATAAATACAAAATGAAAATTAAAAGTATATTTGCAAATGAAAAGGTAAATGAAGAAACAATTTATGTCTCTTTGGATACTAACAAATACAATGGTTTACTGAGAGCCAACGACACAGCTTCTTTTATAATTGACAGTTTATCCGAGGATACTACTGAAGAGGAAATTGTGTCTAAAACAATGACTCATTATTCCATATCAGAAGAACTTGCTCGTCGAAGTGTTTTATACATATTATCGCAATTAAGGCAACTGAACTTATTAGAAGAATCATAATTTTTTTGCGGATTTAATAGGCTTCTGTTTTTTTGTGACTCCTAAAACGGGAGTCGCACCGTTGATTATAGAGTTCTAGTAGTGATGTAAGTTTTTTTGACTCTCTATCCATCCCTTTTGTATTACGCTTAATGAGTCTCTCATACTTGTCATGGATGGACTCATTCAACTGTTCAATCTACTCTCGGTTGAAATCGACATCCTCATAGAGTAAGTTCATAGGATTGAAGCAATTGATGGCAGCCGTATCTTAAATGACCACAGACCAATTTCTAGCAGTGACACATACTTTGGCTAGTAACAGAAAAGATTGGCCAAGCAATCCCATGAGGGGAATGGCAGACGGATGGGCGCCTTTATACTATTATTGATATTGAGTAGACTAACTATACGTATCAGTTATTCAGAATTCTTCTGTATCTCTAGTTTTGACATTATACTTTATTACCAAAAACATCGTCAATCATTTCCTTGATATCGTTATTCACCTGAATGAAGTTAGCATAGAGGATTCTTTCGCGAGCTTCCTTGGACTCAAAAGTATAGAATTTAGGGAGGGGAACATAGCTGTCCTCCTCCTTCTTGATCTCTGCCATGTCAAAGTTCGTCTTGCAGTAGAACTTCGATGTCTGGAATTCCTCGGACTCCTGAATGTTCATGCTGTCATTCATTCCGGTCTTCGTCTGTACAAAGTCCCTGGCCGTCTGTCCGCAGATCCAGCCGGTCGGCATGTCCGAGATCTTTGATGCAGGGACAAGGTTGTCCATGTTCTCATTCAGGTTGATGCTTGTCCTGTCACGATCGATAGTCACCCCCTTCTTCAACTGCACCACCTTCCCAAAGATATCATTGGACAACCATTCCAAGGTCTCCTTCGCTCGTGCCGACCCTGAAACAACATTTCCGACGGTAGTGATGATCTTCTGCATGCCGACCTTACCATAGTCGGCCTCCAGCTGGGGAAGTTCCTGAAAGCCTAGTGTGACAGCGACCTTGTTGCTTCGGGCAGTTCCTATCAGTCGGTCAATCTTATGGAAATACAGGGTAGGCAACTCATCAACGATGATGCTGACCGGTACATTCCTTCCCTGCCCCTGATTGACGCGCGTGACGAGACGGTTCAAGATAAGGGCATTCAAGGCTCCGATGATGCTCTCCATCTCAGGGTCATTGGCAATCAGAAGATATGACGGATCCTTGGGGTTGCTGACCTGCAGGTCAAAGTCATCGCCATCACGATGAAACACCCAATAGGATTCCTTTGTCGCCAAACGGCTCGTATAAACACGCAACGTACCAATCATACCTTCAAGCTGCTCCATCGCCTTGTTCTGAAGTGCTGTCTTGAACGGCCCCAGGAGCGGTGCCACCTCATTGTTAGTCTGCAGGACATCGAAGATGGTCTGATAGCTTTCATTCAGGAATGACAGGATATGGGGCATGTCGGAATACTTGCCCAGCCAATAGGCGGGCTCCACCTCGTTCCCTTCGTCATCATAGGCATGGGTCTTGTCCGGTATCATGCGGTTCTGGTTCCTGTTGAAATACTCCTTGAGGTGCAGCTTCCTGCGATTCTTGTCATACGGCTCCATCTTGTAGGTGACAAAGAAGAAGATGCAGGCCGCAAGGAAGTTCACCGCAGAAGTCTGGAAGAACTGGTCACTTCCTCCTCCCCCCTCCTTCTTGCCCTTCTGGAGGGACTCGAGAAGCGTCTCGGCTGTCTCCGAAGCTGCGGCAAGATTCTCGATGTACTTGAACTGGATGGGATTGACGCGTCTGCTGTATTCGACATTGACGAAATTGATCACGTTGAACTTGCAACCTTTCGGAAGATTACCATCTTTCTTGTTCTTCAAATAATGATAATAGAGCTTGGTCGCAAGCGTCGGGAACTTGTAGTCGTAGACCACCATGGAGAAGCCCTTCCTGCTGTGCTGGCGGATGAACGGTTCGATGATGGAGAAGGTCTTGCCCGAACCGGGAGTACCCACCACCCAGGTGCCTCGGAACGGATTGATGATGTTCACCCATCCCTTTCGGAACTTTCCCTTGTAGTAGTAGCGCATGGGAATGTTGACGGAATACTTGTTCTCAATCAGTTTCTGCGTCTGAAGAAAGCTCTCATTCTCGAAATTGAACCGGTCCTTGAGCAGTCCGTCCTTCAGGAACTTGGAGATGTTGTCCAATGCGACATGTATCAGGATAGTCCCGATGAGGGACGACAGCATGTACAGGATAATGTTCAGACGAAAACCATAGAATCTGCTTTCCAGACTATATCCGAAAATCCATACTGAAAAAATCAGACAGGCGACTCCAGCAACCATCGGATACAGGACCTGCCGCCTGCCGTCAAACTCGATCTTCTTCTTGTTCCTTGTACCGATGCATGTGATGCAGACAAGAGCAAACGTGGTGATCTTGCAGTATATCAGGTTGCCGTCACGATAGATGAACCAAAGCTTGATCCTGTCATGAAGGTCGAACAAGATACCGTTCCAATGGTCAAGGACCGATGGTTCCAACGCATATTCAAAGAACTCGATCAGCAGGGATACATAGACAACTGTCCTGAAGATCTTGTAGGCAGTCTGCAACTCTTTACTCTCTTCCATCCGTAGAACTATTTATACACAACCTGACACAATTCATTCAATAATTGATGGTGATGATCGGACGAGCCTTGTGCTCCTGACACTTCGGTGTCTCCTGTATCGCCGAACTGTGCATGGAGAACAACCAGGCCTTCTCCTCCGACTGGCCGCTCACCTCAGTAGAGGTCCAGTACCAGCATTGTCCCGCTTCGTCCGCCAACAGGTCACCACGGCATTTCGAGAGATACCGGTTAATCTGCCCCTTTTGAGAATAAAGCAAGCGATACTGTGCGACCGAAGGGATATATGCGCTTTGCCCATATTTCCATAAAGCAAACACCTCCTCGGCAAGCGGAGAGCCGCAGGAAGCATTCTCGAACATGGCATATGTATTGGCATTCCCATCAAAAGCATTCAGATCAGCTGATGTCTTCTGGGACACGGATGTCGTATCCGAAAAGGCCACAGGACATAAATCTTGAATATAGACGGCATAGCCTCTTCCTTCTATAGTAGTATCGTTGTTGATGTAAAAGACAATACCTATCGCCTCCTTCCCAGAAGTCTCGTAGTCATCATAGTGAAGGATATCTCCGTCTGTGCAGAGTATGTCCCCTACCTTCATTGCTGTATCAGGGAAGTCAAAATGCGCATCACACGAACAGAGCACAACGGCTGCGGATGCAATGGATAAAGATAACAATTTCTTAATCATTTGACCGGAATTTTTATGCCAATGGCAAGACCTGTGCGGAAAAGGTCCCTTCCATTGATGATCATATCTGACTTTGCCTGCCAGAAAAGGACAAGGCCATGACGCAATACATAATCCTGCTCATAACCCAGATGTATACCGCCAATCACCTCGTCTGTATCTGATCCCAGGGAAGCACCGAAACGCATCCTGCCGACAAGATTACGGCTTCGATACGCCATCGGCTTGTAGGCGAATCCTATATTCCAGGTATTATAACTATGCCAGAACGATTCGGGGCATACATGACCACAGGACGGACAGTCCTCCCACTTCAGATAAACATTGGCAAAATACTCCCATGCGTTGTGATAACGGGTCTCTCTTTCCACCAATAACGTAGCATCCCAACCGCGTTCATACAGCAGGGATGTTGACAGACCCACCCTCGTAGTCCTGTCCGAGGCATGAGCCCCTAATACCGTCACCATGGACACCAGTGCAACTAGCAAAAAACTCTTCATGACTTAATCTATTTCCAGTAATGTCTCGTTGAAACTGTCAGCAGACAGGACATCCTCATAATCTATGGAAAGCTTCATGGTACGTCCTGAAATCTGCTTCTCGCTGATCTCTATCGTCAGTATCTTGTCATTGGGGAAGGTCATCTTTCGAATGGCAATGACATTGCGATACCCTCTTGAAAAGCGAACGGAACGATCAAGAACAAGCTCGGGCTTCAATTCGATTGTCTGCGAGTTCGTAGCCTTTGCAATCTTCTTGTCATGCAGCTTGACCCTGATCTCGTCAATGTCAAAACGTATGTTCGTGCCGTTTTCAATGGAGAAATCCAGGAAAAAGTAGTCGCCCACACAATAGATGTTGTTGAGCCTGATCTTCATCCTGTGCTTGCTGTAGCTGACATCCCTGAATGCAGCAGGTGAAGCCCAAATGCGATGTGCGTAGGCATAAAGGTCCTCCATGGACATGCTCACGGCAGGATTATGGTAGGGATGCCTTTCATGGAGCGTAATCTCCTTGTCTGACACAGCCTCCTGCATGCAAGAGGTATAGACAAGGCCATACTGGGTGCGGTAACGCTCCGTGACAATGGTAACGATGCCGAGGATGTCACCATCCTCAGCCTTATCCTTCGGCTTGAGACGGATGGTATTGCTGATGGGCTGGTCTCCTGCCACCTTGTCAGTGGAGATGTCCACCAGACGAATCGGTTCACTCGACGTGATGACGGTCGTGATGTTCTCATTGACGGTCAGGACCTCCATGTCAACCAACGTATTCTGTGCCTCTGCCCCACCTATGGCCAGTGTGCAGGCCAGCAATGCAATAGAAATACTAACAAGCTTGTTCATAATTTTTATAACGAATAACGATTAGATCATATGTCCCTTGACAAATTCTATTTCTCCCTCTTTTCCCTGCCATTGACAAGATAGACATGTGTCCCATACTTCAACTTGGCCCTGTTCTTGCGAATGGCATTGGAAACGGCATTGGTCGTCTTCTGGTAGGCATTGTTGAGGGCATTAAGTCCCCAGGTCCTTGCGACATCCCTGTTCGAACTGCCTGTATTCTGACTAACAGAACCGCTCATTGCACCCGACCCGACATTCTTTGCCGTTTCCCTGAATCTGCTTGCCGGGACATACAGGCCCTCCAGCCCATCAGTATCATAGAGGGAAAGATTGACCTTGAAAAGCTCATCCTGGACAAGGATGCTCTTGACCGAGCCCTTGACACGCTGAGAACCGAAGTCCGACATGATGGCATAGAGATAGGCGCCCTTATGCAGCACGACATCACTCACCTGGACATCATCCAGCAGCCTGAGCCGGACACGGGATCCATCGGTGGCCGTTATGTCCTCATCGATGATGGCCTTGATGAGATTCGGTGACGGTTCATTCTCTGCAATGGTATTGAAGAAATCGGACTTATCAGCATTCAACTTCACGACATCGCTGGACCTGGCGTCTTCATCAATACTTCGAACCACATCATCCGTCTCCTCCTCTATGGTCTTCTCGTCAGGAGAAACAGATGGAGCTGCCGTAGAATCCTTCTTCTGACGTACCGCATTCTGTCCCTTGAGACGCGCTTCAGCAAGCGCACGGTTCAATTCCTCCATAGCAGCATCCTGGCGATCCTTAGCCCGGGCAAGCCGTTCCTCCTCAGTCAGCGGCTCGACCTCGTCAGGACCTGTCATTCCCATGCCCTTCGATGCGCTGCCGTTGATGGCATCCTGCATCTCCCGAAGCCTGTCCAACTCCCTGGCACGTGCTTCGGCATCCTCTTCCAGAAGACGTCGCTCCTCCATGGAATACCGGCTCTGGAACTCCTCAAGTTCAATCTTCTCCTCCCTGTCGATGTTGTCAACGGCACTGAGGTCCTGGATCTTGCCGAAGGACTTCTTCATGTTGTCATACCTGTTGCCGATACCATCATCCCTGATATTGGCCTGCGGGAGATTGGAGTTGAGATATTCAGTCGTTTCAAGACCCTCGTCCTTCTCTTCAATCTTCGTGTCAAAGAGATCAAAGACGAAATAGGCCGTGAATAAGGTAGGCAGGTATATGATGGCTGGTATCATATACTTGGGTTGCTTGAAATTGATTCTACTTAGAAACATCATTATCCTTGTTTATATTGTTCAAATCCATATTGTCGTTGAGCTGTCGCAGCTTCTCCTCCTGCCGCTCCGTTGCTGTCGCCACCTTCTCGGACCGACTATGATATGCCTGTACCATACGGTATACATTCAGGCACAGACAGACGATGACGAACCCGAAGACGGCAGCAAGAAAGACCGAAGGAAAACGATTGGCGAATTCCTGAGCCTTTCTGAACGGGGCATCGATGTGGAGCCTCTTCGCAAACCTGCGACCGCTCTCCACCTCCTTCTCATACTGTTTCCTGTACTTGGGATCATCCTTGTCCGGCATCTTCTCCCCAATGATGAACTTCTTCCAACCCATGGTGAAAAATTTAGTAGTTACTCTTGTTCTTCTGCTCAATGTCCCTGTTGAGGAGCGTGCGCCAGTTCATGATCAACAGCCCGTGAGGATTGTTGTCGGTGCGAGGCACACGTTTCAGGCTACCTGCCGTGACCAGCTCACGCATCAATATATTTGACCTGCGTTCGATACGTTGCCTGCCATAATAGGTGAACTCCATCTTGTCCATATCAAGTCTGATACTGTCACAAAAGATGGAGAAGACGGCACTGGATCCCATGATGTTGCTGTAGAAGCCCTTCTCCTTCAACGTATTGTACTGAGCCAGTCCAGATTCATCCACGAGATACATCGCCTTCTCCATCGTATAGTTGATATACTTGTCATCAGGTGCCAGCGTGAAGAAATAATGATGGAACATCTCGACGTGGCTCCTGGCTTCCACATCCAGCGTCTCCTCCATCGTGGTACGACTGACGAGAATCGGCACATTGCCGTCAAGGACATAGATCTTCTTCTGGGAATCCATGACCATCCTGGTTGCCGCCATGATGCTGCTCACACTGATGATGATGCATCCAACAACAACCGCAACGCAGACTATGGTCACCAGCTTGACCTTGTTCTCAAGATTCTTGATTACCATTCAATTCCTGTTTAATGTTTGTAACTCGATATTTACACACGTCATGATCTACAGTGCCTTGCCGACAATGCCGCTCACACTCATCTTCACCTGCTGTGCCACACCCTCTCCGAAGTTTCGGGTGGAGAATGCCGTATCTCCTTCGGGAATCATCCATGCAGCGAGGTCAGGGACAAGATTAAGGCACTTGAGGGCGATGACGCTTGCCGCCATCAGATATCCGGCAGAGAAGAACGAGTTCTGCAGATAACTGGCCATCGTGGCACTGCTCTGCGTGATGGCTGCGAGATTATCACATTGGATGCTCAACACGATGTCGAAGAGGAGAAGCACATAGAACCCGACGAAGTAGAGCATCGCCCCATAGAAATGGACGGTCAGATAACGTGTTATCCACTTGGCCCAAGCCCCTTCCCATTTGGGCAGCAGGCTGAAGGCCCACTGTATCGGACCGAAGATGGTCAGCATGCCCAGAAGGATCTGCTGGCAGTAGATCGTTGCCCACCAGCCGATGCGGAAGACAATGAGGGCAATAAGCATGACAATCTTGTCGATGCATACGGTCAAGCCGCTGACCAGGCCGGTGAACCACAGTCTGGAGGCATCCTCCTCCATCTCGGTAACGCTTTCAACACCCGTCTGTTCCATGGCTGCTTCCACAAGGGAGCTCTCCGTCGTCCCGTTGTGCGCGACATCGGCCTGCGCCTGAAGATGCGTATATAGCGTATCGCGGACATAAAGCAGCTGCTGGACCTCCTCGAACTTGTCCTCTATCTGCGTGGCCTCGGCCTCATAGAGGTCATGCGTGTAGGAACCGATGCAGTTCGGGATGTAACTGAGGAAATCCAGGATGCATACCTGGCTGTTGGAGTTGTTCATCCCCGTATCGGCCGGAGGATACCACCAGCACATGACGAGCGCCACCGCAAGCGGACGGAAGAGCTTCATCACATCCAGAGGCTCGTTCTTGAGCATCATCCTGTACGCCATCCCTCCCGCAACAATAAGCGAGAAGAGGGCCGCAAGAGCCATGCACATCTGGAGAATCCACCAGAACGGCCCCTGCTGTCCCGTAAAGGTAGCGTCACAGAGGAACTCATTCGTTTGAAAGATCACGTCATCAATATCCTCCTCGAGGATGTTGATACCAAAATCGGAAAGGATGTTGCCGTTTGCCATTACTATTCTTCTATTGGTCGCCCTGATGTCATCCCGATGGCCGACTGCCATCTGATCAGCGCCAGATTGATTATTGCGGGTTTATCTGCCTTACAGGTATCGGCGAGGGCTGACAGCCGCTCCTGTATGCGTCTTCGGTTGTTTATTCTCACAAGATACCTGACAAGCAGGTCGTTCTTTTTGCTCACATCAGAATAGATCTGAAGATACTCCCTCTTGCGCTGTGCATTGGGCATATAGGCATCCTGCGTCATCCTGATCGCCGACTGGTACACGTTGTAGTACTGCAGCCAGTATTCACGCTCCTCCAACGTTCCACCTGTGGCCATGATCCTGTTGATGTTGGTCAGAAAGGTATTCATCTTGCCCGACACCTTCGGTCCCTCGGTAGCCCATGCCAGATCTGCTGTGCCACCCATCCTGTCCGCCATGTTAAGGGACTCGACGAACGCCCTCTTCGTCAATGCAGAGTCGATCTCTTCCGCAGACGTCCGCTGGTTGAAGAGGTTGACACCCGCCATTGCCCTGTATTGCGTCTTGTTCCTGACGGATGCCGTCTCACGGTAGTTGTTGTGAAGAAGCACATAGTACCAATCGGGGGTCAAGGCTCCTGTCCCGGACTCCATGACGGTAATCTGATTCTTCTTCATGGGGTCATGGCTATAGGTGATCTGCTGGGCATACACTGCCATGGTATTCAGCAGCGCAGCCGCCACTGCGATTCCTGTCCTTTTCATATCTAGTGAGGCAGATTTCTAAGTCCGACATTCAACCATCTCAGGATGGCCTTCTCCGCGATGCTCTTCTTGGTAGAAGGCCTGTACACCTTCTCCTTCCAGTAGCCTGTTCGCACCTGGATATATCTCCATGCGGCAAGATACGCATTCTTCACCATTGCCCTGATGTTCTCCAGGCTGCCGTTGATGCTCTCCAGAAGCACGACAAGGTCGGATGTGGAGCACGAGGCGACACCTGTCGTGTACAGGACAAGGTCACGCACCGACCTGTAAAGGTACTCACATTCCGTGGAGATATTGCGGATTGCCCTGTAGTTTATTGCTATGAGGCATGTATCAAGCACCTCTACCCTGCCCCTCAGGATGATCTTCCGGTTGAAATCCTCCAGGATATCCTTGTAGTTCACAATGGTCTCGGACACGTCATCATAGGTGTGATAGACATTCACTGCTGCACGAAGGCTCTGATAGACGGCATCAATGATGTCAAAGGCACGCGTGTACCTGTCAAGGTCAATGTTCACATCCTTGTAGTCCACGGCACTCCCAGAACTTTCCCTATGGAGCAGCTGGTTGCCATATTCCAGCGTCGCCCTTGCCCGCAGGAGGCTTCTCTGCCTCTTATGGTCGTTGATATAGGCTTCCACAGAACCGTAGTCATAGTTCTGGGCAACCGCCGTCATTGGATCGGCGACCAAAAGATAGCCGAGAAGTCCGAGAGCTGCAATCCGGACAAGGAGCCGAAGCACCCGAACAAGCCTCTCACTGGTCAGAATCTTCTTCATCCTCAATTTCATATTTGCCGTTATACCCGAGCGAATGATGGCTGTCCGCAGCATTGCGCAACCACCTCATCCTGCACTTCTCCACCGTCGACTGTCTCCTCCCCATGTTTTCATCAATATAGGGGACAGCACCTCCCAAAGCATCAAGGACGGACAGCTTGTAGTACATCATCTTCCTCATGGAGACGATCTCCGCATAGATGGCCATAAGCCTTGCCTCCACCTCCCTGGCTATCGCTATGCGGTCTGAAGCCCATAGCAGATGCTGCGTGTCGTCCGTCTCATCGGCAAGATCTCCGTCATCGGCCTTGACGTACTCGACGGAGGTGGTGCAGCCGGGGTATTCCTGTGCAATCTCCGAAAGCCGGTCATTGACTAGTCCGGCCTTGGCGTCGTCATCCATCTCCGCATCGAAGGTGATGTTGTCGATGACCTGAGATTCCGTATAGCTTGCCGTGAACCTCCAACTGATCTTGACGATGGCCCTGTGTATCTTGACACCGAAGACATGAACGGGCTTGCGGTCTATGGTCAGCGTGGCCATGAAGGTCAGTGTGCCACCCACAGAAGGGGAACTGGCATATCTGTAGAAGGTGTATCCGCTCCACCATCCCTCCCCCTGCCATGTCAACGAATAGAGGGTCTTCAGGTCCTGCATGACGGCAGGAATACGATAATAGTCATCGGTCGCCTCCCCATCGATCTGTGCCTCGGAGATACCCTTGTCCACTTCCTCCAGCTGTCCCTGCAGAGAGGCGAGCCGGGCTGACAATTCGGAGATTTCCGCGTTGACTGCATCAAGGCTGCCGACGAGTTCCGCATAGGTTTCATCGGTCTTGTCAGGATAGGAGGATACAAGCCCCTCAAGATATACCTTTCTTTCACGAGCATCCGCCAGCATAGTCTGAACACCGGAGATCTCCTCCTCCAACGATGACTTCATGCCATACAGGTCGGCAAGACCTGTATCGTCATCATCAGATGAGGACAATGTCGTATACATCGAGCATTCCTTCGTATGGTCGCTCAGGGAACTGCCGCAGGAGCCGCACTTGTATCTTGTGCTCCCTTCACCGAGATTGACATCATCCGTGCAGGTCAGCGTGATGATTGCACTCTCACAACCGCGCACCTGTGCCCCTGTGGCTACCTGGTAATATACCCTGTTGTCAGAAAGGAGCTCATAGACCCTGCCCTCCTCATTGTCATTGTACTCCTCGACATGGCCGTTCATCTTCTGGAGGAAGTTTGCCAGATTCATGCTATAGGAGTCAAACATCTCCTCATAGACAACTTCCTCGATGTTCCAGCTCTTCGTGACAATGATCCTGTACGAATAGGCCTTCTTCGTCTGCCGGCCGCCACTGCGGATGGCAATGCTCTGAAGATGCCTTGTCATCACATAGCTGTAACCTTTGTTCTCTGCATTGAGCGAACTGATGACAGCCCTGGACCATCCTGCATGGGACTCGGAATTGCCCAGGACACTCTCCAACTGTGCTGAAGAAGGATAGAAGCCCGGATCCGTGGTCTCGAACCTTATCCAATGGTCTCCTGCCCGTACGCTCTCATCATCCGATGGTGGATAATATTCGCAGACATTCTCGTTCCCCCTGTCCACACAGGCGATGTAATATCGCTGGGTATAGTAGGTATTGCCGGAGCCCGAGAGATAATCGCTGATCCAGCCGGTCATGTTGTAGGAGGAGAAACTGAACAGGTCTGCTGCCGTCGGAGCCTCTCCCCAATAGGTCTTGAGCACATTGGCCATGCTGCCGTCCGCCTGGTCATATATGCTGTAGACGTTGTTGACGATGTTGAAGACGGATGTTGCCTTCTGGCTGAACGTCCCGTCAAAGCTGGAACCCTGCATGATGCTCGAACTGAGGTTGTCATACCCTGATACGGCAAGTCCGGAAACCATCTCATAGAAGGTTCTCAAGTCCTCCGCAAGGCTTTCCTTCGTGAAATGCTGGGAGACATACGTCAGGGAATGAAGGACAGACTTCCAATCGACATCACCTATCTTCGATAGCTGGAAGATCGCTGCCACCTCGGGATTGATCTCAAGGAAGTTGATGTCACTGAATGACAGACGCCCGTTCGTGACCACGCTCTCGAACTGCTGGCAGAGACTCTTCACCTCCGTACAGACCTTGACAAGATAGCTGCCCCAGTAGATCGCCTTGTGCGGATACCTGAGAAGCAGGGTAGACAGGTCCCATATCCCCGGGATGATCTTCACGGAAACGAGACGGTAGATGCGTCGGTAGTAGTGGTTCTCCGCAGGATCCACAAGGATGCCGAGGTCGGTCAATGCCTTCCTGTCAAGATGCTTCGAGGCATAGATGCCGGCAGCTGCGACTTCCGCAATGCCATATTTAGCCAGGATGTCCTTCACCTGCTCGTCATAGTACATCTCTGCTGAAGCTGCCGCATTGTACTCAATCCCCATGACCCTGGCCGTCTCATAGTCGTAATTCATGGAATTGTACTGCGCCTTCCCCAAAGGGCAAAGCGTCAGAACGAGTACCAGTGATGTGAGAAGACGTATCTTTTGCATGATTGCCTTACGATTTGTTTGATGCGGGAAGATAGAGTACCCTTCCCTCCTGATTGACCCTTTGCGCAAAGGCCAGCGACTTGTCGATGCCCGACCGGGACCAGTCCCTGCAGTACTGCTCCAGAGCCTGCTGGATAGAACATCCCATCTGCGCCTTGTAGAGCTTCAACGCCTCCTTTTCGGCGCGTTCCGTCGTGTAGGTCATATAGCACTCTCGGGGCTCCTCCACACCGAAGACATCGCCATTCGCCCCTCTTCGTATATATACCTCTCGGAAGAAACTGCGGCCCTCCTTGTTGTCCAGGCGATTGATGGTGAAGATCTTCTTGACCTCCACGTCAGTGAGTCCGAGGATAGCCTTGATGTCTCCATAGCGCTCCTTGAACTTGGACTGGTCAAGCAGCATGATGACATCGGAATTGTTGATGATGGTCTGCTTCACGATGGGCGAGTCCACGATGTCCTGTATCTCCTGGGTCACGACACCGATGCTGGCCCAGAACTTGCGGGCCGTCTTGTAGAGATAAAGGATGTATTCAGCCATCAAAGGAGATGCAATGGCCTTCCATGCCTCCTCGATGATGAGCGCCTTGCGCTTCTTCTTGAGTCTCATCTTCTGCTGGAAGACATCCATGATGATGAGGGTGACCAGCGGGAAAAGGATCTTATGGTCCTTGATGGAGTCAATCTCGAAGACGATGAACGTCTCGTCGAACAGCGTTCCGTCAAAGTCCTCGTTGAGCGTCTTCTCGAACGTGCCTCCCTTGTAGAAGTCCTTCATCATGAAACGGAAGGAGGACAACGCGAAATGGATGTTGTTCTCCTTGCAGATGTCGGGAATGCGCTGGATGGCATACTCATAGAAGGAATTGAAGGAAAGCTCCTCCACTGAGAGCTTCATGCGACGGGACTCCATCTTGTTGATCGTATCCTCGATGGTCCCGTCCTGCAGCTGCGAGAACTCCATCTCACACAGTTCCTCGGGTGTGTAGTTGAGGAGGTCATCACGACTGAAGCCCATCTCATCCTCAGACCAGCTGTCTGTGAGGACGGACCTGTCCTGGATGTTTTCGAGACGTTTCTTGACCTGCGAGAACTTCCTTATGCGCTCCTGCTTGCGCCGTATCTCATCGGGGTTGTCCTCCATCGAGCGAAGGTCGATGCGGAGGCTCCGTGCCATGTCCTCGCGCTGCTCTTCGGAGAAACGCTTGTTCTCGGGATGAAAATAGACTTCATAGTACTCCTCGATGACCATGTTGATGATCTTGTCCTCCTCCTTGGAGACATCCCCGTTCGGACCCTTCCAGATGAGAAGGACCAGGTTCTTGAGGAAGCCGATCTTCTCGACATTGAGTTCCTCGGGATTGATACGGAAGGGGTTCATCGTGATCGGACGCTCGGTGGAATAGCTGATGTACTTGCCGCCGACATATTCGCAGAGACCTTCGTAGGAATTGCCCGTGTCAACCATGACGATGTCCGTCTCCTGCTCCCAGAGCTGCCGAACCACACTGTTCATGTGGAACGACTTGCCGCTGCCGCTGGGTCCGAGACAGAAGAAGTTGCTGTTGTCGGTGAGCTTTATCCGGCCCTCCTTGCCCGTGATGTCAATGGCCACGGGCACGCCCTGCCGGTCCGTGTAGTAGACCTTGATGGGCGTATCCTCGCTGCGCTTCATCCTTTCCTTGTACATCATGCACATGGCGGCATCGGAAAGGGTTAGGAAACGGTCGTAGTCGGAATTCATCTGATAGGCGTTGCCGGGGAAGGAGTTCACGAACAGCTCCAGCTGGTTGAAGGCCCTGCGGGAGATATGTATGCCCAGACGGCTGAAGGTGTTCTCAAGATGATTGGTGGGCTTCTGCATATCCGTGCCGGCAGGACAGCATACCATAAGGTTGAAATGCGCATAGACAAGCATCTTGTTCTCCCGCGCTATCACATCCTGGACTGCCTTGATGTCCTCCACGGCCATGAGATTGCCGGGATCGGGCATGCTGGAATGCCTGTTCTTCTTCTTGTCAAGCAACGCCAGCTCCCTCTTCTGCCCGGGAATGAAGATGATCTGGTTGTAGACGACAGTATCGGCCATCGGGACGCCGGAGACCTGCGACATGAGGTCAACGGGCATGGAGGTATTGTTGACCACCATCTCCATATAGGGTCTCAGCAGCCTCGGGAGGGTGATGTGGTCGACATCCACGAGGGAATAGATCTTGAACTGACGGTCCCCCATGCGGATACCCTCCTCATCGGCCATGTAGTTGCTCATCGAGAAGTTGCCCTTCCTGAAATGCACAGCAAAGAACCTGTCCACGAACTCGGACAGATCCTTCTTTCCAAGGAACTCTGCACGCACGTCATTGTCATGAAGGAGATCAATGACCTTGCGCAACTTGACAAGGAAGTCATTCCACTTCTTCTGGTCAAACGCATTGAACCTGCCCTTCCGACCCTCCTGTGTGATGGTGAGGTAGGTCCTGCATTCGGTATATGGCCTGCCATGGAAGTACTTGAAGTAGGAATCACTCAGATACTCGTGCCTTCCTCCGTCATCCATGACAAACCTCACCATGCAGAAGACATCCTGCTTCTGGATGGCATAGCCTTCCCCAAGCGTCTGCACCAGTGAAGTGAAGAGGCTATTGAAGGCATAATAGGCTTCGGCATTGGCACTGTACTGCTCGACAGGATTCTCCATGAGAATAGTTGCAGAGCAGTCGCCCCCCTTCGTGTACATGACACCCATGCCGTCCGGAAGCTCCTCGATGGAGAAGTAGATGTCCTTGAAGATATTCTTCCGTTTGCCTCCCGTGCCAAAGGCCGCAACGGAAACAGCCATGCCCAGGCACAGGAAAATGAAGGAGAGAATTACATAGATAGTCATTGCAGGATGATTAGAAGATATAGAAGAGACGGACGTGGAGCGGCATATAGCGCTTTGACGTACGACCCGTCAAAGCACCTCGCTTGAAGTCCATCGTATAGAATGTGCCCACGGAAGACTCGCTGGACGTAAGATAGACGCCATAGGGAGGAACAAGATGACTGCCCCTGATCGAATCCTCTTCATAACCTGAATAAAGGTTATAGAACATTGCCATCTCAGCTACTGACGGGATGTAGGAGCCATCATCTGCAAGAAAGAGATTAAGCATGTCGCTCTCCTGGAGTTCGCTGTCACGAGAAGCACGAAGCAACGACCTGCATAGACTATATCCGTCAGCGCAGCCGAAGGCACAATCTGAAAGGTACGGGAGTCTCGAACTGTAGAATAGGAAATGCAGGGAATCAGCCTCCGTACATCTCCTGTCAAGAAGACCTTCATCGGTCTTGCCGTCGATGGTCTCGAACAGCAGACCGGTGGAGGCCCCATTGGAGGAAAAGACCCATTCGCCACTGACATCTGACAGTCCGACGGCCTTGCCGTGCCTGCCATCCGTCTCAATAACGAGGGCAACGCTTGTTTCGCAGAAGCCCTCTGTGACCCTGCCGTCATCGGCAAGGTAGTGGCCTATCCGAACAGTGTCCGGGGAGCCGGGCTCCTCTTCCGCACTGCCCGAGAATTCATCAATCCAGCTGCTCATCAACCGAAGATGCCCCTCATAGGAAAGGTTCAGGTTAATTTGGGTGCGCGTGCCTTCCAGCAGGTGCGGGACAATGGTACGGTACGAGGCGTGCGCCGTGTCATTGACAGTCACACGGACCTCGACATCCGTCTGTTCCTCACACGGGCCGAAGGAGAAGTCGCGCTCGAAGGGATGGGTCATCATACGGTCAACTCGCGAAGTGGCCACGGAACTGTTACCGACACCGAGACTGACAGAGATGTCTGTGATGATGTCCGTGACCTCTTCCGCATCAAGATGTACACGGAGAAGGGCTTCATGAGGCCTTAGCCATTCGGCCTTGATGGAATCTGACATCCTTCGGGCCGACAGAGGTTCCTGCTTCTGCTCCCCTCCTCCGCACGACATCATCAGACAAGCGAGCATAGGAAAGACGATTGAATGGATCTTCATTGGAACAATTGATCATGACCGGCCCCGTCGTTGTGACGGGACCTGCAATGAAAACGGATAAGGTTGGATGATGGAACTACAACTTGCAGGAATAGGCATATACGAACACACCCTTGTCTATCTTCTTGGAATGAAGACCCCTCTTCTGCTTGGCAAGGATCAAGACTGATCCTGCACCTGCAATACTCGCCATAACGATGAGCCCTGCGATGAATCCGAGCAAAAGGTAGACGATGATGAACCCGACTATTGCACCGCCTACGGTTCCTGCAGCCCAGAAGATGTAGCGTCCCTGCAGTCCCATGAACTCCAGCGGCCTCTGCAATCCCTTAAAGACAGGGAAATCGGGAAGGGAGTCTTCTATGCCTTGTTCTTTCATTGAATGATTCCTGAATCAGTGACACCAAATTACCGCCACGGGGATATCCGACAGCCCGATATTAGCCAGACACGAGCAATGCCATCGAGTGAACTGCGTAATCACCTCAGAAACCCAATTCGAGTGATGAGAGGCAAAACACCCTGGAGGACAGCATCCCAAGGCACAGGCGTCCTTCATGGACGTCAAGCCATTCTCGGGCGGAAGATGTCATGCGTTTAACTGTTCGTGATGCCGAAGAACATAGGAAGAGCCTGGGCGGCTGCGATAAGGAAGATACATGCGCCTACGATCATCATGATCTTCTTTTTCACATCCTGTTCCTCATTGTTCATTGCTATGTACACGGAGATGGCTCCGACAACAGCAACGACACCGGCAATGGCATAACAAAGCTTGGTGACATAGGGCACATACTTGGCGATCTCCGTAGACACGGTACCGATGGCCGAAGTGCCCGCACTGTAGTCTCCGGCAGAGTTCTGGGCGAGCATCACGGCTGTTCCGCAGAGCGCCATGACCATCACCATCGCGAAACGTCGGGAAGTGACCACCTTTCTGGTCATCCCGAGAAGATTCTTAATTTTCTGAATCATCTGATTTTTGTTTAGGTTAATAATACAAGAAAAAACACAGGTATATTTTTCGCTGCGCAGCTAGGAATATAAAATATACATCAAATGGTATAGCCGAAGAAGGCCGGGAAAACCATCGTGGCTCCTATCAGGAAAAGACAGGCACCGACAAGAATGGATATGGCCTTTGTTATCCCCTCCTCCCCCATATTCATCTTGTAGTAAATCTGGAAGGCCGAGATGATGGCCACCACAGAGGCAATGGCATAGAGGATGTAGAGCGTATAGAGCATCATGGTGGCCACATAGTCATGCATGGTGGCCAATGCATCCGCACCCCAGCTGTAATCCACACTGCCGCATTTAGCTGTGGATGTTTCGACTGACAAGACAAGAAGGGAAATAAGAATCAAGATTTTTCTAAGGTTCAGGCTACTCATACAGGTCTAGGTCTATTTGGATTTCTTGGGCCTGAACTTCGGCCCGAAAAGCGCTCCTTCAAGAATGAGTCTGGTCATCTCATCACTGTCGACACCTCCACTGGTCTCCGGAGTGATTGCCTCCATCTTCTCCTCCACACGTTCAATGGTTCTGGCTGCCTCACTGGGCTTGGAAGGTGTGACCGGAACAGCTACCTGCTGTTCATCAGCCTTCTTCTTCTCCTCCTCATTCTCAACAGCAGTATCGGGGAGCTTGAACCGGGATTCATCCACGGCAAAGGCACCATCCACCTCCTGCATCGAGGATACGTCAAACTCCTCCTTGCCTGTGGGCGGCTTCTTCCCCTGCCTTTTCAGATCCAACGCAATCATGACCGCGTAATAGACAATCAATACCAGGGTCAATACAACGGCAAATACAAGAAATGCACTCATCTGTTATTATCCTTTTCTTTTGTTAATTGATTCTCGAAGACGATATCCGTGATGTACTCGAAGCAGGAAGAGACACAATCCCGTTCATCAGGCTTGAGGAACATCGAGCTTCTCCTCCTCATGCATACCCTGAGCGGTATGGGTGGCGCCAACATAGCGACTTCCTCTATCCCTGCCTTCCATGAGTCCCAGTATTCCTTGTCGGCCTTGTTGCCTATCTTGAAGTCAACGGCATTGGGAACATAGATGATCTTGCGCTTGATGAAACCGAATCTGGAATCCACAAGGTCAAGATATCTTGCGAACATGGATGTCGAGTCCAATACTGTCTCCTCATATTGGAAGGGGACGATAACCACATCAGAATACTTGATGATCTCAAGGACCGCGGAATCGCATCTTCCAGGAAGATCGACCATCAGATGATCCGCACTGTCGCGTCTTCCTTCCACCTGAGCGGCAAAGTCCTCAAAGGGCACCAGCTCAATTTCGAAGAGAGGTTTCCTCAAAGGATAGTTCTCCAGTTCAGACTTTCGGATATTGCTCAGAGACCTCTGTCTATCTGTCTCTACGATATGGACAGGCATGCCCTGACTGGCCCAATAGTTTGCAAGCGAAAGGCAGAGCGTGGACTTTCCGACACCTCCCTTCTGATTGGCAAAAGAGATAATCATGCTTCAAAATTTCTGCAAAGTAAGCGAAAAAAAACGAGTATCGGGAAACTCTGGAAATCTTTTTTCTCCCTTTAACTCTATTTAGCCAAATCCGACAAATCTTGGCACTAAAAAAATGTTAATCGTCAGAAATGGCACAAAATATTTTCAGAAATAAAGCTGTTCAGCAATACATTCCACTTTGCTATTTTCATTGGTTCAAGCAGTAGTAGACGTATATGCTAAAATAAATTGCAATGTTCAAGTAACAAAAGCAAAAATAACGCATGAAAAAACAAAAAAATTGGTTTGCAAAAAAACACATTATTAAATATCATTAGATAGTCGCGCACATAGGCGCGCACACGCGCGCGAACCGGCATTTGGAACATAGAAAAAAAAGTCATATTTTTGCAGTGCAAATTTGCTAATGGAATTCGAATTCCTCAGGAAGCGCCTCCAGTCAACGGTGATAAGCCTTACAGTATAGCAAGGCATCGCCGTATAACTGGTTCGGAATGGCACGCTTTCTGATGGAGTACTATTGTCCTACTCTGCCATTCTGGGACGAAAAAACATATTGATCATGAAAAAATACATGTTTATCGCGCTGCTATTCGCAGCATCCCTCTGCGGCTATGCACAGAATATTACTGTCGCTGAACCCGAGTTTGTGAATTCCTATTGCATTCTCACAAGTGATTCGACCTATGGCGTGCTGCCCAAGGAGAACGGCACTATAGGGAAGCATGAGAACAAGGTCAAGAAATGGTCGAAAGTTGTCGGCAAGGTGGCTAACGTAGCCAGTTCGGTCGGTGTTGTTGGTTTTCATGCTGCAGGAGCATCAGGTTCTCTGTCGGGTATGGTTGCTGGTGCTCGAGCTGTCTCCACAGCAGCCAGTGTCGGTTCTGCGGCAAATGCCGTGAGCGGGCTTGCCGGCTCGGAAGGCATGGACATTGTTTTCCAGGGGCCGCATTCAGCCTATTCGGTCCAAGCTGACGGAGGAGATATCCGACTGCTCATCAAGGGCGAAAGCAATGAAACCGATCCGATGGACAGCTATCGCATTGTCCGTTTCACATCGTCGAAAAAGGATCGCCGCATCCAATGGATGGAGTTCCAGCCTGCACTACTCGGTTCTTCAGAGGCCACCGAGGCCGGCTACGTCAACTTCGCTGGGCACAAGTATGGCGAGCAGTCCTATCTGCTGACTATCCCTGCTGAAGAAGTAGAAGAAGGCGAATACGGCATATTCTTCATGAACATCATCACTGCCATGGCCATTCCTGTGGGAACATTCAGTGTGAAAGAGCCGTAACTCTCATCTTGATTGTAGTTGTCCTTCTAATAAGGAATCATACTGGGGCATCAATGACATCAATCTCGCTAAGAATCTTCTTAACGGGATTGATGCGTACTTAGGTTTATATATATGATTGACAATTTGCCTCTGAAACTAAATGAGTAATCGATAATTTAGCCTAAAAAACGGTCAAAAGTATCCATTACTGGAAAAAATCCACCATAAGGTGTAGCTTTTTCAAATTTTATTTGTATCTTTGCCGCGTCTAGTTAAAGATTTTCATAGGTTTGATATTTTGTAGCAAAAAAATGAAGTTTTTGACATGACAAACACTTGGGTAACTTTTTGTTGCCCTAGATATTCTAATTAATGTTAGGCAATGATATTTAACTATGCAACAATTTTGGGGGATATCTTTGGGCAAGAAAGAATAGTAAGTTTTTTAGAACAAAAAGACAAATGGTACAACTAGGTTATCAAACTTTGGATTTTGCGGACATCATTAAAGACCAGATGTCAATCAACCGAGATGATCTTATGAAGACAATTTCTAGAGATATTATCCAAAGATCCATGGTTGAATGCGGACGATATCCAATTTCCTCATGGGAAGATAATTTATCTGGCAATCCAGAAGCACTCTCTTATCGAAATATTATTAATAATTCTGGGGAAAAGACAATCAGCTTTTCCATTCCAGAAGCATCATTTTCCTATAGTTTGACGAAAAAAGAGGGGCAGATTCTGGTTGAAAAGTCAGTAGCAGATCTTTATGGATTACAGGATCAGTATAAGATTTCCATTGCTTTATTACCTTCCGTAAAGAAATTTTGGGAAGGAATTCATAAGCTCCGCGAACTTCCGGACAAAATATCCGAATTGGAAGCTCAATACCAGCATATAAAGGAATATACTCGACTTTATAATTCAATCAACAGGGTTCTGAACAGATTACTATTTAAACCCGTTTATGATTACATAATCAGAGAGTGGAATTATTCAATGATAGAGGCATCAGGGAAACTTCCTGATTTCCAATATATATATGACAACACTCTGAAACAACCACCTTTTCAAGAAGATGGCACTTACTGTGTATCGTTCTATATAGATATTTATTGTGTAGTTGTAACCAAAAAGGTAGCAACAAGGGTAGTATTTATATCTCCAGACTGTGATAAAAATAGACTTTCCGAAAACTACATCTCAGACACCTTGAATTCTGTCGTAGCAAAACTCGACTATGAAATATCTCAATTAGTCGATCGAGAAATCAATTATCATAGGACTCAATTGGAAAAATTCCATAACTATAAAGAGAATAAACCAACTATAGAGTATTTTTTCTCTTCTAATCATGATGAAATCAAGAAACAATTTGAAATGCTCCTTAATGTTTCACTTGAGGATCCGGATCTCGATTTAACAGAAAAAACTATAAAACTGTGCCATGATGCTGAGTTTAGAACAATAAGAGATCTCGTTTCCTCTGAAAGGCCTGCAGCTTTTTCAAAAATACACGATAAACATAGTTTTACTGAACTAGAGGAAATGCTTCAGTCTTTGAACTTGTGTTTTGGAATGGATTGTAATGATCCAATACTTTGGATAATGAATCCAAATGAGAATTAAATTAGACTCATAAGATAAATAATCAGTTTCAATTTACAAACCTAAGAAACTCGAAAGACATCAATTAAGAGGATAATACCACTAATTCTATTAAACAACTTGAAGCAATACGAATAGTGTGCCATCAAGGCATAACATATACATATTGTCAAAGTCACTTTGTGACAAATAATAACGAGAAAGCAACACATTTTGATCTGATTAAAAAACCACGGGTCTATCCTATTGGACAGACCCGTGGTTGCATAGCCTTGCTTTATTGATCCTTTCTCTTCACCAGCATAATTCGCAATTTGGTGCCAGCGAAAAGATCCTCCGTGAAACAAGTGGCTCCATCAGCCAAGTCTTTCAATGAAACGGCCGGTACTTTTTTCTGAGGAACACTGTCTGGTATTTGATACCAGGTATGAATAAGCTTGTAGTATCTCTCAAATGAAACAATAGATCCATTCAATCCTTGTATGGAGAAATCATAATGAGGATTGCCATATGAATCGGAACGGAAACTGCCATCTTGATATGAAAAACCTTTCGTTATCTTAACAGTAACCTCGCAATACTTGGCGATTTCTTCCCAATCTTCAAGCGTGGGCAGATTCAACTTGTTGGCTTCCGGGAATGACTCCACGGAGTATGGATTAGCCGACCAAAGCGTACCGCTTGGCAGACCCAGATCTACATACTCCACTCCATCAATAACAATTCTTTTCTCCTCGGCCAGCTTAGTGCCAACCTCGAACCCTTTCTCGAATGCAGCCTGAAGCGCATTCTTGTACTCTGTGCAGTTTTCCTCTGCATAGGTCTTTGCTAATTCTTCCTTTACCATGCTAGTGTTAATTTGTGATGAATAATGTAACTTATCTATTCTTCATGTAGGATTATTTGAAAGGTAAACAAATGTTCATAGAAATCTTCAGAACTCCTTAGCCGTACTACTTTAAGTGATACAAGTTTTATTTTTTAGCGCCACAATCAATATTTTTATTGTCCTCCCATCAGCGAACGGAGATTATCTCAGGAGTGTTAACCGGGAAATTTGCCTTTAAACAGAATGAGTAATCGACAATTTTGACTAAAAAAACGGACGAACTATTCCCCAATAACCCAATGCGGAGCAATAAAAATGGTTTTCAAGTCTTATCTTAACTCTGAGGTTTACAACTTTATAAGTTCCACATAGATTCTCCGTCTAATCAAATCAACTGATTTTTGGCGAGCCTTGACAAGAGATCCAATCTTCAACTTTACTTTTCCAAAATTATCAATGCCAAATACCTGCTGTGCATTACTTATATTGGCATAAGCACATATTTCGTCAATCATTACCTTAATCCAATGATTATCAATAGAAATCACTTCAGCCAGCCTCCATGCCGTAATATCTTGGCCCCAAGGTTCGGTTGTTAACATTGTGACGCCAAGAAGATTTAGCTCACCTAATTGTCGGGAAACAATTACATTTACTTTTTGTCCTATAGAAAGATGACGATCCTTTGGAACCCAAGAACTATCATAAATAGTCATGACTCCCAGTGCAACACCTAAATCCAAATGATAGATTTGCTTTTTGTCATTATAACTGACAACATTTCCTGTCATTTTAGTTCCAATTGGATAAGTATCATAAACGTTTGGACCTGCTTTAAAAGTAGCAAACAAAAATGTAGTTGTTTGAATATTCTTGTAAAATCCATAAACAAGATCTCCCTTTTGTAAACCAAGATTCATTGGATTCATATTCTTTTTGTAACCTATATCATTAGAAGATACCCATACTAGTCTACCATCTTCATTCCATAGATTCATTCCCAAGTTAGTAATAGAAAATACTTTTAATCTGGCACGTTCTTCCTTTGGTCTAGAAAGATCCGTCTGAATGAGATGCGTAATAAATTTACCATGTCCTAGATATGTTAATTTTAGACGCTGATTCTGTACTATACGCTTATGGATATAATCCTTTTCCCAAGTATATACATATCTCAAAGACAAGAAAATACGAGTACTTGGTGAAAGTATTTTAACTAGGACACCATAAATAGAACTCTTGATTGCCCTAGCCTCATAGACATTGCCAATAGTATAGTCGGTAAATTGAGTGTTTACATTGATTTTTTTATACGACAAAATAGGCATAGAACTTTCAGAATCAAATCCTATGACAACAACATCTATTTTTTCGCTAATAACAAATTCTGTATAAGGATCACGATTCTGAAGTCCTTCACTTAATGGCAACAAGCCATAACCTATATCTGTTTTCAACAAATAGCCTTCATCGAAAATTGATACAACAGTTGCCTCAAATTTAATGCCAGTATCCGGGACTGCCTCAGAAAACAATTTACCGTTAATACCGATTATTTGCGTTGATAATTCGCATGTTTCAAAGTTAATGTCTTTAATCCTTAACTTTACATTTTTTCCGTCCCGGCAGGCACAAACAAGTGCTTTCTGCTTCCAGGTAGTAGACAATGCAGATACAACAATGCTAACGTAAGAAAATCCAACTCTTATGAGGTCATTAGTGGTATCCAAAACCTTAACGTCAAGAATATCATCTATCTTAAAATAATTAATTGCCTTAACATAAGAACACAATAATTCATGTGTCTCATTATTGAAATCTACGACTCTACAAATCAATGTACTCGAGGAATCAATCAGTTTATTTGGCAAAGGTTCTTCTTTTATTAACTGACCAATCCAATTATCACCTCCCAAAAGCCAAACATCGTTCTCATTCTTACGATATATCCTAGCAGAAACTAAATCACCACAATGAGGACGTGATTGTTCAAAAACACCATAATCAATTGGTTTTATATTAATGATTTCATCTTTATGACTCAACTGAACGATAGAACCAATTTTCAGAGGATCTCGAGTACAAAGTGACTTTTCTAATAAATCATTTCGGACAGCAATGAACCGATTACCGTTTCTAAACGTCGAGTGGTCAGTATACCTCCGCCATAAACGCCAATCCATCCAACCATCCCATTCTATCGATGATTCTACTAGACCTTCCCAACTCGTTTGGTATTCTTGTCTTTCGATAAACATTTTCCGACTTACTTGTCCGTTTGCCATAATAGCAAAAGGCATATCAATATTTACAAAACCGGTTGCTTGGATTCTATAATTTGGCAAATAGCCGAATTCTTCTGAATCCATGATGTATTGTCGATTACCAACTATAACAGAGATGCCATTGTCATCTGAATTTATAATTTTACCCATGACGACAAAGCCTTCTAAAGATACTCCATCATTCTCCAAGATTTCCGGTTCAATGATTGGCAAATAGCTCTTCTGCTTGCATAGAGAAAGACACTTACATCTTATGAGTTGAAAGTTATTATTAAAAGCACTCTCATACATTACATTTATTACATCCCCGATATGGAAATCTACAGGGCACTCATTACGTTCGACATAACCCAGCATGTCGCCTACCATAAAAAATACTTTCTCATCTACAACCGACAGCACTTCGACTTCGAAAGGTTTACTATTTGATACATCGAGAAGATTATGGCTTCCAATTATACAGTCCCATTCCAAAAAGTTTAAACTGCCTCTTTTTAGTCCTTTGAAGCTTGCTCCCAAACTTCCATATTGTTCCATAGCAAGCAATCTATTTTTAATAATGTTAGCCAATTCTTTATCCACAATTGGCGAATACATTAGATAAAATTTATCATTGAACTTCACCAGCCAGGTATTAGGGGTAATTATATTGATGAGATTAACCTCACATGACCCGTGTATTATAGAAGGATCACCGATAAAGCCATTACCCGCAGCATAGAACTTGACATTACTTTTTGAATAAGCTACTAATTGAAGATCAAGTGAACACTCCTTCCCTTCTTTCAATGCTTTTGCAACGTTTTCAGAAATAGACTCTTTCAAGATTCTTACATTAAAGCCCCCTATATGACAGAATAATTTAGTTATTTTCTGGGCTTTCAACATATGTCCTATTTCAGATTTATAATTGGGGAGAGATAATGCCATCTCTTTGCAATTATTTCCGAAAAAATGAGATAGCCACAGTTTAACATTATTACCTGGCTCTGGCCATTTTTCAAGTCCTAACACATTCAGATCAGTATTTTTTACTAACAATCCACCATATATACCTTTCCAACGGCATAACAAGTATGCGCTTTCACCATCGAGTCTCTTATTACACATAACGACTTCCACATCCCTCAGGCCCGGTTCTGTTTCATCAATTGTCAACCTGTTAAAGCATCGTATCACATCATCTTTAATACTAAGAACCTTTTGGCCGGCATACATGATAACCAATGCATCAATGGGCAAGCTTTGAACAACCTTCAGAGAAAATGCATTATTAAAAATAATATTAGGCATCAATTCCCGTGGAATAAAACATACATCATCTTCAAATCTAACTGTAACACGCTCGTTTTCAACCCAAATAATACGTACATGCAGAATATCGTTAACATTACAACCTTTGAGCGAGTTTTTGACTGCTACTGGCGTTTTATTAGTGTTACTATTACTATTTTTGTTATAGTCTTCAAAAAGACTATCGAATTCATCGGGTGCCTCATCCAGGAGTAGTCGACTAAACTGTATAGCCTCATTCTTCTTATTTGGGGCAAGACCATTGATAAGTTCAGATGAAACGTCAACGACAGTATCCATGCCAAGACTGGCACGAAAACAGTTTTGAGTATCCTGAAATAATTGAATAATTATATAATCGTCATTCATTTTCATCAATATATATATATGCGAAATTAATTCTATTTACTCTTACTGAAGTATAGAAATATATGATCTCATCATTGATGTTGAGGGAATCAAAAAATTTTTTATGGTTATTATATAATTTTTTACCTACTCTGGCTTCAAATATAATTGTGGGTTTTTCAATCGAGTAAATAGTTATAGTCCAAAACTCGACATTTTTGTTAATTTGTTTTACAATTCCTTTACATAAACCACTCTTTACTCTTTGCAAATTGCTTGCAATAGGATTATTTGAGTATTTAATACTTGCATTAACAGAAGGGAAGAAGTTCACCACGTCACCCCTTTGAAGGCTACCTCCCTTCATAACAAAGTAGAAATCGTCTCTAATAACTTCTGAACGAATGTAATAGTCCTTTTGATTTTTATACTCGATGATGACTCCATTTACAAATCCATACTCCGAAAGTCGTTGCCAAAAATGGAATGGACGTATCTGCCCACTTTTTTCGAGAACGACAAGCATCCCAATCTCAAGTCCATCCGTCTGAGCGTATTGATCAATAATACCTTTAGCATAAGAATTTGTTCTTTCCGTGAGAGTTGAAGGTACAATATTATTAAGGTTGGCCTGATACGGTGAAAATAGCCTAATAGAAATGGGAGTTTTTGAAACAGTAACGCAGACATTAGGAAAAATATGCCCATGCTTCTTAAGTTCTTCCTGATTAAGCATATCATAAAAACGCAGGTATGCCGTAGCATTATCCAAGTCAAGAAAGAACTTATAGAGTGACGCTGAACCTAACTGATGATTATCAAAACATTCCTCAATAAGAATATCACATAATGAACTGTGGTATCTAGAACTCTCAGCCAAATGAACAAGAGACATCAAATTATGAAAGTGTATGTCAACACCTTGGCCCCCCTCACTGTCTTTGTAAAATGACAAAGTACCTTCATCTTTGACAATGAACTCTTTATCAATGAAAATACTAATGGTAGAATCTTCATTTTGTTGATAATTCGTGACATAGAATAGTTTCTGACCATCATTAACTCTAAAATACAATCCTTTAAGTTCCTCCTGTGGCTGTGGTATTCTTATTGATGCAGATGTGTGATCAAAGGAATATTTTATCATGCTTGTAACAAAAAATCTCCTATGGCTTGAAAACTTAAACACATTGACCACATCCTGGATGTAAAACAAACGACAGTTTTTAAATCCCCTAATAGATTTTAATTCTGAGGGGAGATTGTTGAAAAACAACAGATACGTTGATTCTTGGGGATGTATCTTAGTTCGAAGATGAGATTTATCCAGCGAGTAGCACTCTCCATTAATAAAGACCGATTTGGCTTTTTGGATTAAATATTCGTCCTGTTCTTCTTCGACAAATACATGAAAAATATCGCCATTAGGGGTCTTATTTATAATGTAGAAACAGAACTGAACATCTGTACCTGTGGATACAATCAGTATGCCTCCTAAAGGAATGCTGCGTCCTTGAAGATCTAACCTAATACTCCAAATAGATTGCACGGGTATTACATCCCTTAACCTAATATACTTCGAAGGAGCAAGTTCCACCCATAGTCCTATTTTCGGCGACATACTGCTTGCGAAACAAGTACCTCTATTAGATTCGCAGATAAATGTTAAATTAGAAATCTTTTCATCAAAATTACGTGTATTACTTTCGACACGAAGGGACCTGGGATTCATTCTACAATCTTTGTTCAAAAAGAAACTTACCTTTCCTTCAAGCGGAATTCCTCCCAATATTGGTACTGCATATGTATCATTGTCATGCTCATTGACCGCTTTTAACCTGACAATTGAAGTTTCAGAAGTATATGAATGTATACTTATGTTCAATAACGTCATGAAATGTCGATTAATGACGACTCTCTGTCCAATAGGAATAATAGATCCGGATAATAAGTTGCAGTTCTTGACTTTACATACACGGATAATATGTAGATTTCCCATACTTATGGCAAAATCATAGTCGATGCCCGCAAGTGATTTATCGTCAGTGAAGGTAATATGTCCAATCCGACTCAACGACTGATTTGTACCTTTCAATAACAACTCGACATAATAACCTTCAGCTGGGATGCAGTTTTCAACGACAAACCATTGATCAATAGACTCCAATCTAGCATAGAGTCCAATAATCGAAGTCGAAATAAGTTCTGTGGCAAGAACAACTTGACTCAAGGATGGCGTACATAGTACTACAGCATCCGAAAAATCTCGTTTATAAGAACCATTTTCATCAATCTTATCAACAATAACCGGGCGCCACTTTGAAAGGGATCTCATTTTAAGAAAACGTTCCGTCTCAGTCTTGAGGCCATGTTCCCTTAGCCTTTCTTCAAGAATATAGTTGAAAACAACTTTATCATAATATTTTTCGACATACCATTCAGGTAAATCCTCTGGAGGAAGTAAATTTGCTATATATCTATTAGAATTCAAAACACTGTTATTCGGATCCGACAGCAATTCCTTTATCCTGTCTGGTGCCAGATTGCACTGAATCATATAATTCAAGATAATAGTTAAAGCCGGTCCTTTTATTGACTTGCAAAGGTGCAACAGAAATTCAATCATATGTTCGTCCATTGCCTTTTGCAACAAGCTATCGATGAATAATTTATGTATAAAAAAAACGTAACCGAAATCATAGTGCTCCATCATATAATGAACATCATTCATTAACAATAAAGCTTCATTCGCAGCCGTCTTAACAGAATAGGTTTGTTGTCTTTCCATCAGCCGCTCATAAATAGAGATTAAGCCTCGGTCACCATTATATCTACTAATACGCGATAACAACTTGGCAATAAGGGAGCCAGCAATTTTTACTGATTTGGGAAGTTTCTTATCTACCAATATATCTCGGAGTTCAATGATTCTTTCTAGGAGAAACGAGGGATTATTATGGATATTGATTAAAATGTGCGAAATAAGAGCAGTCTTGCTCTTTGCTGCAACTTCTCGCTTGTCAAGCTCCGCTTCATTTTCTCTGATAATAACATCACTATACCTTTGGCCGAGTATAACGCTAGTGTCTTCAATATGCAATAGCCACATCTTAAGCCAATAGGGTTTACAAAGTTCATTTGTGAGGAGAGAGCTGCCCAACTGGGCGACAGCCGTGAATATCGGTATAAGTGTTTCCTTGTCGATGTAACCGTCAGAATGAGTCCTCCTATATAGAGTAAGCTGGTTCATCAACAACATTTCCACCAATTTGTAGGGCTTCGGTCGAAAGAAGATTCTATTATCTCGTACATGGTAATCAACATTTGTATTAGACATTAGCGTTGATACGGCAGTAGATAGTAAGACAAGGGCTTCATTAATCTTACCAAAGGATCCTTCAATCAGGCACTTATTATTATCGACTGGAAGAATTTTCAAAGTAGATATATCATCACTATGAAAAATTTGAAGCAACCTTACTATAATTCTGCAGTTGATGGAATCTATAATCTCCTTCTTTTGTTTTGGTAACCTGAGTTGCATTTGCTCCAGGACTTCAAAAATGATCTGAAGCATCTGAACAGATTCTAAGCGCCTGGCTTTGTCATAACTACTTTCATATAATGATGTAATAATACATTCAATGCTAACTTCCTGTTTTTCAGAATTCATCAAATCATTCACATAATGCATGGCCTGGAAATACTCCTGCCATGATTTGTGAGTAAAGATAAATTGTTCTTCCTCTTCGCACACCATGCCAATACTAATAGCATAGTTGATATACTCTTTCAACCTTTCACTTTTACCGCCAAAAACGGCACACTGACGTTCGTTAGTATCTAACAACTTGTTCCAACTAACTCCGTTGCTTTCCAACAAATCCATCGTATCTGCAATGAAAGTCAGCACGCGCTCTAGATTCTCCTTTGAGAAATCAGGGTTCTTGTTTTGTTCTCGTATTGCCATCAAATTAACAAATTCGAAAAACAAACCACCACGGTTGCGGAAATTCAAATAATCTATATTGCTGCCACTTTCGACGAACATCTTCACAATCAACATAAGCTGGAAAGGATTTCTTGCCATCCGATGAAGTGCTTCATTGCTATCAATTCTAAATTGAATATCGTCCTGAACGGCATCGAGACTTACTTCGGACGTATACCCCAATTGTTCTTTGATAAGTTGATCACTTAGCTCACACATGACATATGTTTCAAAACCATCAAGTCGTTCTAGTTTTTCGCTCATGCCCTGCTGACGACTCGTGACAACATAATAACAAGGGAAACGCTTGATGAGTTTTGACAGCTGTTCAAGGAAATCATTGCATTCCTTTATCTCATCTAGACCATCAAAAAACACCACAGCATTCCCATTTCTGAGTAGTTCTTGAACACATTCATCTACTACCGCCTGCTTCTCTAAATTGTTCGCATAATATCCTGTAACGGCCAAAGAAACATGTGATAACAGATCTGGGAACTCAACGCTGTTATAATTACGTAGGTTAATGCGTATGGGTAACAGATGCTGTTCATCTGATTCTGCCGAACGCCATTCGCTGATGCAATATTTCACAAGCTTGGCAACCATAATACTCTTGCCGGTACCTGCCTCACCGACAAATAGCAAAAGCCGTTTAAGAGGATCTCCGATTAGTCGAGTCGGAGTGATCTCCTCCATGACCATTTCGTCTGTGCCTTCTGACGATTTATTATCTGCCTCATCATCAAAGTCCTTTCTTTTAACATTTACATCGATAATCCGAAGTTTCTGTTCATCAGTAGCATTTTCGTCAGCGAACTTATAAATATCACTTATCAAAGAACTCTGAAGAATGTCAAGCCCATTAAGGTAGGTATCATCAAGAAGCTGCCAAGGATCAGGTTTGTTGGTCCCTTCCATGACGTCCTTAGGTACCACTATATCATAAAGCTTATCATAATGATAATACAGAGTGAGCAATATGAGACATGCTGTGGATCTCACTAATGGAAAGCAAATATCCTCTCCTCCACTATAATACTCATTGTTGGCAGGAGTACCTAGTTGTGCATCTATTTCAAATTCAGCTTCATGGATGGATTTGTTACGACAATTACGAAGAGTTTTCGCCAGCAAAGGCGCAACAGTGTTATCAAAGTCTAAGATTGACGTGTGTCCATTACATTCTTGGAATGGGCCAAGTCCATTCTTTTCGGTAAGAGCAAACAACGTAGAATTGCTGATTTCAGCACTATTATTCGGGTATACAGTAAGTCCCACACATTTAAGAAAAGCCTCGATGCCACAGAGTGAATGATTCCAGGTTTCCGATTCAGGCAACGAACTGTAGTGAAGAAGAGTTTCTTCAAGAAGTTCATTCATCCAATTATTATAGTGTGTAAGCTTTTTCAAAACATAGGATATGAAGAAAGCTCCCAACGTCATAGTTGATTCGATATCAAGGTCATTATAGACGTTTTGGATAGAAGTGCTAACTTTCCTATTCTGCTTATCAATGTACTGAATAGTATTATTGCCACATAGTTTATCAAGCCACTTCTTGGTTTTACTAAGCTGATTTTCAGTTAGATTCAAGTCAGTCAGATGAAGTTTTCTCATAGTTCTATTGCAATTAGTTGCGTGACCTATCGGATATCTTCAGATAGAAATAACGAACAACAAATGTCAAGCCGACAACAAGACATAATACAGTGAACAGTACACCAATCAAAACATAGACACTAGTCCCCTCGGGGAAAAATCGTTGAATGAAACACAGTCCTCCTTCCAGCATCGATGTAACCGACCAAAGAGAAATAACGACCAAAAGCAACGACCGAAAATTGTCCGCTCTTTGCTCTGTATAACGAACCAGCCAACGTTCCATACTATCAGACTTCTTCTCTATAGAATTCCAGTGTCGAGGCATATCAAATTGTGACTCAAGATAAGAACAAAATGCATTATGTTGTGTGATATCAGATACATTTTCAAAAGAAAGACTAACTCTTATACGGGATATGCGTTCAGAAAGTCTACGAACGATATCGAGTCGTCCACTCTGTGTTTTAACATCATCAATGCTCGTCAGGTCGGCTTCTATAATGTTCAGAGCACTGCGTTGCATCATAGTTATCAAATAAAGCCAAAGATAGCGTGTACAAAAAACCCCTGTATCGAAACCCTCAAAAAAGTCGTTATTTCGATCTGAGCAAGCGATGAAACAAAAACCTCCTTCGGAAGATGCTCCAAACTTTACGTTTTTGAAGGTCTCTATTACCTTATCTTGCCCTAACACTTGATAGCTTTTATCCTGACAATGCATCAACCTCACCAAATCTTCGTGACTACAAGCTTGTTCATCGTTCACATGCAGAAATGTCAAGACATGAAAACGCCAAGCATTAAGCCGAGTGTAGCATCCGTTCAGATCTCTCATCAGATAATTGACAATATCATTCATTGTCATGTTCACAGAATAGTTCTGCTTGATGTCTACATCTTCACCTAAAGGTTCACTGTCATTCCATTGGCGCATCATGTTCAGTTCCTTTATCAACTTGGTTTTCTTCTTATTGAGAAGATCCTCAAAAGAATGCAGTTTGTCTAAATCGGTCACACGGTCTATTTTACCTACATAGTTACAATAATCAGAATAAGTCCTTTTAGGAATGGCACGAAGTAATAAGCCAGATATTGTTTTATGAAGATGATAGTTCAATGCCATTAATTCACTTATAGAGTGCTTATCATTCTCTATAGATAAAGCCAAAATCAGCATGCCTGTTGCAGCACCAGGACAAATAATCAATTTTGGTCCTAAAAAAGAACTTGGGCTGCCATTCATTTTAACAGTCATTGAACAGGATTTGTCTTCTACAGGCAGATCGACCTCAAATTCCTGGTTAAGCATATAGATGCGATCTTTTCCTTTAGGTGTATAAATCTGAAAGTCAAAGGAGGTAAAACCTTCTGAATTACCCGTAACAAAATGTAATATATGAGGATAAAACATGCCTTCCTCCACATTCATATTGGCAGCTCTCTCCCATGAATTACACACAATAATTCGCTTCTGCCATTTGTCTGTCAGCTTAAAGGGCATGAAAAAGAAACATCGTCCCTTATGAATCGTATTCTTATCCATAGAAAAACTCTTGATGATGAATTATCCAATAAGCGCTAAAGTGATAATGAGCATATAATATTAGTGTCATACATAGTAAAAAGGTGCTCCCGTATATATACCTTCAACATTAATCGATGCATTCCCCCAGATAAGTTTCAGAGATAGATCTAATATCGAAAAGGTCTGTTAAGAATACCCTTAATACTACATCCCATTCTTAATGAAGACAAAGTCACCTCTGTAAGTCTAGATTAGACAAATATCTATTTTCCTTTCTTGAATTAAGAAAATAGATTTATTTGCAGAAATGTTTCGAAATGGTGTCCAGCAGTTTTTTTCAGAAGAACAAAACTTACAGCATTCGTTTTTCATCTAGAATGATAAAATGTCCTGTCCAATTACACTTTCTTCATCGCAAAAACGATATAGAAATAAAATGAACTCTTGACAAGTGCAAATATGCAAAAAAAAAAGGTTTAATTGAATGGAATTTCAAATAAAAAGAAAAATATAATATTAACAACGTTATTTTGATTGTTTTTGCTCATTATAGTTGGCAAAAAACATAATTCGAATAAGGCAATTAATTAGCTATAATATATTACTAATGTCCACTAAAATATTGAACATAGTTAAAAGATAATCAAATTTGGTTAGCTTGGACCAATCTGATCTTTGAAATTTTTGATCTTAGACTTACCGAATAGTTCGGTAGAAGTATTTAATGAGTTAGGTTTCTATCCAGAATCTGGAACACATCATAGATTGATTTGTCAAATGAAAAGCTTATTAAAAAGTTGGTAGACCCAATAATCAATATAATACAGGTAGAATAATAACCTGAGAATTGTTGGAAACTAGGAATAT
>JAEEGF012389185.1_pt1 | contig 79069 bp, 60 predicted proteins | sample 9134171 | NCBI WGS metagenome assembly JAEEGF01 (sample SAMN16246542, study PRJNA631951) | gut metagenome | biome: gut microbiome; feature: rumen; material: AP-attached | host: Bos | place: Iran: Karaj | collected 2018-10 | reverse complement strand
CAGAGATGATGCAGAAGTATCACCCACGGTACATTATTTATGCGCCCGTACAGACATCCACCCATGGCGACCAACTGGTGGAACCGCAGGTGTTCAGTGCCATCAAAGAGCAGATATTACCGCTGTGTACCATTGTGCTGGAGCCTTCCGACCTTCCATCAGCCATTCGCAAGCACGGCCAAGCCAACCAGTTGTCGGCGGCACTGGCTTATTATCTCAGTTGTGGCGAGAACACCAACGAAGCCATGCTCCATGCGCGCAGTTATCTGAGCCAGTTCCCAAAGGGCTATACTGAGGACAGCAGCCGCAGCGGCGAGCTCTATAATCTGTTTCTCGATGCTGTCGATCGCTTTCATCACCTTTACAGCGACGTTGCTTTCTATGCCGAGCAGTTGGGTGTCAGCGCCCGTTATCTGGGACAGGTAACACGGCATGTCGCCAACCGTTCACCCAAGTCTATCATCGACGAGCGCATCACCGAGGATATTTCCGCAATGCTCGACACCAACAAACCGCTAAAGGAGATTGCACGTCTGTTGGGATTCTCTTCACAGGCTCATCTCTCGCGTTATTACAAGAAGCAGACGGGCAAGGCTCCCAGCGAAGTCAGGAAGAGATAGTTTGCACAAATTGACTTTTCGCTTATCAGAATGGGAACATCGTGCGGTGTTCTCGCGGAATTGCCGTTACTTTGCAGCCACATTCATCAACTCATAAACGAAAAAGAATATGGAAGCAAACTCAAGACAAGATCTGAATCGCCAGTTGGCTCAGATGCTGAAAGGCGGCGTGATTATGGACGTGACAACCCCAGAGCAGGCTCGTATCGCTGAGGAAGCAGGCGCCTGTGCCGTCATGGCTTTGGAAAGGATCCCAGCCGACATTCGTGCTGCGGGTGGTGTGAGCCGCATGAGCGACCCGAAAATGATTCGTGGCATACAAGATGCCGTCACCATTCCCGTGATGGCGAAGTGCCGCATCGGACACATTGCCGAGGCACAGATACTGCAGGCCATCGAGATCGACTATATCGACGAGAGCGAGGTGCTCAGTCCTGCCGACAACATCTACCACATCGACAAGACGAAATTCGACGTGCCGTTCGTGTGTGGCGCAAAGAATCTGGGTGAAGCCTTGCGCCGTATCGCCGAGGGGGCAACGATGATCCGCACCAAAGGCGAGCCCGGTACGGGCGACGTGGTACAGGCAGTCAGCCACATGCGGCTGATGCAGAGTGAGATCCGACGGCTGGTTTCTATGAGTGAAGACGAGCTCTACGAAGCTGCCAAGCAGTTGCAGGCGCCTTACGAACTGGTGCGCTTCGTGCATGATAACGGCAAACTGCCTGTAGTGAACTTCGCTGCCGGAGGTGTAGCAACGCCAGCCGATGCCGCTCTGATGATGCAGCTCGGTGCTGAGGGCGTGTTCGTGGGCAGTGGTATTTTCAAGAGCGGCAATCCCGCCAAGCGGGCCGCAGCCATCGTGCAGGCCGTCACCAATTATCAGGATGCCAAACTTCTGGCCGAACTCAGCGAAGACCTCGGTGAGGCAATGGTGGGCATCAACGAACAGGAAATCGAACTCTTAATGGCGGAGAGAGGAAAATGAGAATAGCGGTTCTTTCCCTGCAAGGGGCATTCGCCGAGCATGAGCAAATGTTGCAGCGGCTTGGTGTCGAGACTTTCCAGATCCGACAGCTGAAAGACTGGCAACGACCCAAAGACGGACTGATTCTGCCTGGTGGCGAGAGTACGGTGCAGATGCGCCTGCTCTCACAACTGGGGCTGCATGAACCCATCCGTGAAGCCATCCTTGGCGGTCTGCCCGTCTTTGGCACATGCGCCGGTATGATCCTCCTTTCCAAAGGCTATCTCGGCACGATGGACATCCTTGTGCGCAGGAATGCATACGGTCGACAGTTAGGTAGTTTCCACACTGTCGGCACCGTTGAGGGCATCGGCAGAGACCTACCAATGACCTTCATCCGTGCGCCCTACATCGAGACAGTGCTTTCGGATGCCTGCATTCCTATTGCCAGCATCGACAGGCACATCGTCGCCGCACGCCAAGGCAATCAGCTCGCTACTGCATTCCATCCTGAATTAGACTGCGACCCAAGAATCCACCAGTTCTTTCTCGAAAGGGCTAAATAATCCCAAATAGAAATACCTTCTATTCCTTTCTATGGTATTATAGTTCCACATCTGAAAGACTGTAATTGCGCGCCCATCACGTCTTTCATTACCTCAAACACATGGTCACCTGTGCAATGGCTGGTGTAGAACTGCGTTTCTGGATACTTTGCTTTCAGCCTTTGAGCCAAGGCTTTTATTTCATCAGCCGTCTCTTGTCCGTCGAGTAAGTGGAAACCACCTACAACGGTATGAACTGGCCAAGGACATGCCGCCAGAATATTCTCCAGTCCGCTATGAGCACAGCCCGTGAATAGCAGACCATCCACATACAGGGCCAGTTCGTGGCGGAAGTCATCGTGGATAAAATTGCCTGCGGCATCCTGCACGTAGAGATTCTGATTTCCCTTGGGCATAGGATTAGTCTGTGGGATATGGGCAATCGCATGAAGACCTTCCGAAATCTCGCAGGTCTGGTCTATCAGTATTAGTCTGTTATTGTCTATCTCAGACCACTCCGTGGTGATGCTATGCAGATTCCCTCGTTTAGAAAAGAATTTTCCGCCCATGGCATCGGGCGAGACAATAACCTTGGCTTTTTGATTATGCTCTAAGAAATACCGTAATCCTCCCTCATGGTCGCTGTGTCCGTGAGAAATGAAGACATAGTCTACATCGCTGAGATCTATGCCCAACTGATCTGCGTTTCGGATAAACACATCGCTTGCACCAGTGTCAAGCAGGATCTTGTGTCGCTCTGATTGGCTATGTCGAACGCCTCCTCGTTCTCGCTCGTTCGTCGTTTCCAACAGGATTGACAGCCCGTGTTCTGTAGAGAGTCGGTTGTCATCACTTCGATTATCTGATAATACTGTCCATCTCATATTGTCTTATATACGAAAATCTTGTTGAAGTCGATAATCTGGTCTATCATATCACAAAACATATTAAAACTAAGGGCAAAGTTACTCGTTTTTGCCATAAAATTACTATTTTTGCAGCAATTATTAAAATAGTTTAGGAAAAATCCGAATAGAATTTATGAAAAAGATGGTTATCGTAATAGCAGTTGTACTTGTTATGGTGGTATTTATGGGTTGTAAGTACGTCAGAGGCCAGATCCTTGATGGTCCTGGTATGGAGCGTGATTCAACTGACTATCCGCAGGAAAAACAGCTTGGCATCAGTGAAATGCCGAAGACGGCGGTGCGTCAGGAAAATGCACATCTCCAGTATGCCGTGTATGTCAATGTGGATAAGCCTGCAAGTGGTGAGGGCGAAATGGATGCGGTGAGATCGGTTTGGCTTGCTGATGAGCGTACTGGAACGGTTATCAAGGTCTGCGTCACTAATCCTATGGCAGAAGTTCAGTGGAGTAAGATGAGTAGTAAGGATGCCGATGGTGTTAGTGTCGCTCTCACGCAGATTGCAGCTGCCGATAAGGCTATGATTGCCCCGGGCGATGTGAGCAAGGTGATTGTTGAGGGCTGTCCCGACGGGCGTAATATCTGGACTTACATCATCGATCCTTATCAAGGTACGGCTATACAGCTGCCTTCTACTGAGGGTGTGGTAAGTCTAGACTGGGAGAAGAAGGAAATCATCGCAGCCTCCTATGGTTACGACGATGATGGCCGGTATACCGTGAACAATGCCTATTCCCTGGCCGGCAAGTTCCTCCGTATGGTAGGAGGAAAGGAAAGAGAATAACCCGGACGGCAAACATTATGGCGATAACGTAAGATGATGGAGGAAATCTGTAAGTAATATAAACCAAATGAAAAAGATCTTATATGCGTTAATTCCGATGATGCTGATGGCCTGCGGAGGCAAGAAAGCACAGAATGGAAGTACTGACACGGCTGTTGTCGACTCGACAGTGATATTGGCACAGGAAGAAATGACAGGCCTTATCAAGGAACTGTATGCCGCAGCGGCTAAAAACGAAACAGACATTGACCAGCTTTATGCCTGTCATGTCTGGCGGAATATGGTGGCTGCTGTTAATGAGAAGGACTCACATATAGCTGAGATCGGCTTCTTCAACGAAGACTATTGGACACAGATGCAGGACAGCAATCCCGATGACTTGGAGGCACTCGACATCAAGTTTGAGCAGTTGGACGCGGAGAAGGGTAGGGCAATGGTCAGCTTCATCCTTCACAGTTCGGTACAGGATGTCCGCCAGAAGTTCGAGTTCTGCCACGAAGACGGTAACTGGCGGGTACACAATATCATCTGGTATTTCAAGAATCCTGATGGAAAAGAAGAGGAATCCAACTTGATGGAAGGTATGCGAAGCTATCTTGGCGAGACGCTAGAGGAAGTGCAGACATTGACTTTCGCCAATGTGGCTGGAATCTATGACGACGAAAAGCAGGAGAGTCGTTTCTGTCTGAATGAGGACGGCACGGCCACATGGGGCATGATAGGCAGCCAAAACCTGACGGAGTACACCTACACCATCAATGGCAATACCATTTGTCTGAAACCTAAGGGCGTGGAATCTGAGGACGACTGTTATGATTACGACGAGGACACCCGTACGTTGAAGAACGAGCAGGGAGCCGTCTATTACCGTCAGATTGTTGATTAATCTCCTGTTACTCCTAAAAGATCTTCCATTCTGTCAATGATATAATCGGCTCCGGCCTCTTTGAGTTCCTCTCTTGTTCCGTTGCCCCAGGTCACTCCACATGTCTTTGTCCCCGCATTGGAACCCATCAAGATGTCAACGGCCATATCTCCGACAACAAGCGTCTCACTGGCAGCATAGTGCATCGCAGCAAGGGTCTTCAGTACAGGCTCCGGCTTGGGCTTTGCCTCCTTCACGTCATCAGCTCCTATTAAATAAGAGATGTAATCGGCGATACCCATATTGTGAGTCAGATCTGTGAGAGAATTGTGTGAACGCGACGAAGCGATGGTGAGTACGAAGCCTTGTTCCTTCAGAGTCTCCAAAGTCTTGACGACACCCGGAAAGGCTTCGGGTGTAATCTTCTGCAGATTCTCATTGAATATCCTGCGGTAAGTCTCTTCACAGCGCGGAATGAGTTCTTCCTGAATATCAGGAAACATTGTCCTGAAGCATCCTGCCAATGGCAAACCTATAGTGGCTGCACACTCTGCCTCAGTGCGACTTTGCAGTCGCAGTTCCTTGATGGTCATCTGCATAGTGGTGACGATATTCCGTCTGGTGTCGCCCAGCGTCCCGTCAAAGTCGAATATGATCAGTTTTATCCTCATGCTCGAAACCGGTATTGCAGGGTCTTTGGGTAAATAATCCATTTCACAAATTCACTTAAAACCGAGGGCAAAGGTACTCATAATTCCACGATTATTTGTAAGTTCCCACAAATAATTAGGATAGTTTATGAAAGTAAAGATTCCATTCTATTTGAACCTGCCAAATCTTTAAAAATGACTAAAAAGTAAGCAGAATGAACATAATTGTAGGATATAATTTGTATTTTTGCATCAAGAAAAGATATTTGGAGTCACTATGAGTGAGTTTCGTGAAATGAGGCGCAAGCGTCAGCAGCTTGCAGAAGAAGAGAGTATAGCTATATTGCAGAAAGCCACGGCTGGCACGCTGGCTCTGCTGGGCGACAACGATTATCCCTATGCCGTTCCCATCAGCTATGTCTATCACGATGGGAAGCTTTACTTCCATAGTGCTTTGACTGGCCATAAGGTTGATGCCATCCGCAAGTGGGCCAAGGCATCGTTCTGTGTCATCGAACAGGACGATGTTCAGCCGGAGAAGTACACCACGTTCTTCCGTAGCGTAATAGCTTTCGGCAGAATCCATATCATTGAGGATGAAGCGGAAAAGTTGGAGATGGCACGCATGCTGGGCAACCGCTACAATCCGAATGATGATGAAAGCCTGAAAAAGGAGATAGAGAGCGGTCTTTCCCGTATGCTGATGAACCGTTTCGACATCGAGCATCTGACGGGAAAAGAAGCAATAGAGTTGGCAAAACAGCGTAGTATCTGACAGAGATACTTTTGCAGCTGTATAAAACTATAAATCAAAATGAAGAAGATCTTATATACGTTAATTCCTATGATGTTGATGGCATGCGGAGGTGGTAAGAAGTCACCTCAGGATGGCGGTCACGGTATAGGAATCGACAGTGCAACTGTCGCTCAGACTAATGCTGAGGATGCTGACTATGTCCCCCGGCGATCCGACTATTCTTTCCGCTCGGATGTGCGTACTATTACAGAAGAAGGTGAGGTGTTTTGGGATACGATCGTTGTCTATCTGACTGATGCCAAAGGGCATACGCAGGAGCTGTATACCAAATCCCTGCCGCTCGACACACTTAATTGGAACAGGACCAGCATCGGCGAAATCTTGCAGGATGACTGGAATTTTGACGGCATCCCCGACCTTCAGGTGGGTACCGGACCGATGAACGGATTTGGTAACTACACTTACGATGTATGGCTCTGGAACGACAAGGTGCATAAATTTGAGGAATTGAAGTACGATGGTGAGATTTACAGCCCGTCTATCGACTCCGACAATAAGTGTATCGTCAGTTTCTGGCGGCTTGATGATGACGTGGAAATCGTACGGTACAAATGGAAGGATGGTAAACTCGTTGAGTCGGAACGTGAACAAATGTCAGCCAGTGACTTGGCGGATGACTGAAATATTTATCCTCTGATATGCCAACCGTTCATCGCCAGAAGCCAAATAGATAATCCCGCAATAGGAGAAACCGTGCTTGACGATGTTGTGCTGCATGATTCTGTTGTCCCGATGGGTGTCAATCCGGATGTTTGAATCGTGGGAGAGACAGTAGTCCATGATACTGCTGAATATCCCGTGGGCATCGGGATAACTGGCTATACGATGGACGGGCTTCTCTGATAACCCTATTCATCTTTCATCATTCTTCTATTATACAAATCGGCAAACGTGGTCAACGGCTATATCTGAGAATCCGAATGCCTCGGCTTTTGTCATACGTCCGCTGGCTACGTCTGCGACGAAACCGATGAGTTCGCTGCCCATCTGGCGGATGGTCTTTTCACCTCTCAGCACGCCACTGAGATCAACGTCCATATTGTCCTCCATCATGTGGAAGGTCCGTTCGTTGGCAGTGACTTTAATGACAGGTGCAATAGCATTTCCGGTAGGTGTGCCACGCCCTGTGGTGAAGACGATGGCCTGACACCCTGAAGCCACCATCGAGGTGACAGAGGCGATGTCGAAGCCTGCCGTATCCATCACTACGGCTCCTCGCCGTGACGGTCTGACGGCCTGCTGAAGCACTTCCTGAATGGGGCGCGTGCCACCTTTGCGGATGCAGCCAAGACTTTTCTCTTCGAGTGTGGACAGTCCTCCGGCCTTGTTGCCTGGTGTAGGCTGTCCGGCCCTACAGTCTTGCCCTGCGGCAGAAAGATGAGTCTCGTATGCACGGCACACCTCGATGATCTGATTGTGAATCGCAGGTGTCGCTGCACGTTTGGCCAATATATGTTCACCGCCAATCCATTCTATCGACTCACTCATCACTGTCGTGGCTCCCATATCCACCAGAAGGTCGCTCATTTCGCCCACCGTCGGGTTGCTGGCTATACCGGAGGTGGCATCAGAACCGCCACACTCAATGCCGATATAGAGTTCTGAGGCATCGAAAAGTTCCTTTTGCTGCATGGCGGCCTGCTCTGCCATCTCGCGGGCAGCACGGACAGCCTTCTCAATGGTCTTCAGAGTACCGCCTTCTTCCTGAATACCAAAAGAAACTACTGGTTTCTTGGTCAGTCGGCCAATCTTCTCTTTCAGCTGTTTATGAGGGACAGTCTCACAGCCTAATCCGATGATGACCACACCATAGATGTTGGGGTGACAGGCGAACCCCGTCAGTATCTTCTGACTCATATCGGTGTTCGCCTGCACATCAGAACAGCCTGTGTTGAAAACGATGTTGACTGCTCCTCTTATCTGACTTGCAACGATACGGCAGCTTTCGCTGGCACAGACACATGTCGGCAATATCAGGATATGGTTACGGATGCCTGGACGGCCCTCTGAACGTCGGTAGCCCCAGAACTGGAAAGAGGCTAGTCCAGGGTTGCCTTCAGACTGCTCGGCACACATCTGCCAGTCATCGCCGGCCAACTCGCTGTCATAGTCTCGCAGATCGCTTTTCAGGTTATGATCGTTTACCCAGCATCCCTTGCTGATAGCAGCAACGGTGTGGCCAAGGCTTTCACCGTATTTGATAACGTCACTACCCCTGCCAATGTCCTCTAATGCAACCTTGTGGCAGTAAGGGATATCCTCTTCTGCTTTCAGAATAATGTGCTCACTGCCTTTCATGAAGCAGACATCATCCCCTTTGGCAATCTCGGTGACTGTAGTCACTACGTTGTCTGCGAGATTCATCAATAATGCATTCACTACCATATTGATACTTTAGACTTAGTTGTTTTATTTGGGCATGGAGTTTATGTAAACTCAATGATGGCACTCCATGTTTTTTTGAATGATATTTGTACACTTTACCTTCTAAGCATTTGCCTAGTCCCCAAGGGCTGAGCGAACCTCCGTCATAACATCGGTCTCTACGTCGCTCATCTTGTCTGTCGGCTCATAACGCTTCATGACCCGTCCGTCTCGAGAAACGAGAAACTTGGTGAAGTTCCACTTGATGTCGCTCTTCTTGTCGAATTCGGCATCACGCTTGCGGAGCATATCGTCCATGAACTTGCCGCGCTGGTCGTTGGTGTCGAAGCCGCTGAAGCCTTTCTGCGCTTTCAGCCAGGTATAGAGCGGGTGCTCGTTGGCACCGTTCACCTCAATCTTGTCGAACTGCGGGAAACGGATGTCGAAGTTGGCCGTGCAGAACTGATGGATCTCCTGAATAGAGCCGGGTGCCTGTTCGCCGAACTGATTGCAAGGGAAGTCCAGAATCTCAAAACCATCCTTTGCATATTTTTCATACAGTGCCTCCAGTTCCTTGTACTGTGGTGTGAATCCGCATCGGGTAGCGGTGTTCACAATCAGCAGCACCTTGCCTTTGTAGTCGGAGAGGGAAACCTCCTTTCCTGCATCGTCCTTCACCTTGAAATCATAAATACGTTGTGCCGAAAGAGTCAGCATGCCCATCATTGCCATAAGGCAGAAAAACAGTCTTTTCATATCCGTATAGTATTTTGTGAATGATTATTTCTTCTCTTTTACCTTCTTTGCAAACTCGAATAGTGAAAGCGGCAGATGGCAGTAACCGTCGGGATTCTTGTCAAGATAGTCCTGATGATATTCTTCTGCCGTATAGAAATTCTGTAGAGGCAATTTTTCTACGGCTAAAGGCTGCTCGTAATTCTTTTGCTCTTCGGCAAAGACCTTCTCGATGACAGGCAAATCTGCCGGGTCTGTATAGTAAACACCAGTGCGATAGCGGGTGCCTTCGTCGTGTCCCTGCTTGTTCAGGCTCGTCGGGTCAATGGCCTTGAAAAACATCCGTAACAGGAATTCCAAGCTGACCACATCGGGATAGAACCTCACAAAGACCGTCTCGGCAAAGCCTGTCGTATCGGTATACACCTCCTTGTATGTCGGGTTCTCCGTATGTCCGTTGGCGAATCCCACTTCCGTTTTGGCTACGCCCTCAATCTGTTTGAAGTAATGTTCCGTTCCCCAGAAGCAACCACCTGCGAGATAGATGTCTTTTGTGGGCTTCGTTTTGTCATCTGTCATTTTCATAATTATTCTATTTTATATTGTTTTATCAGGTTTTAAAAGATGTGATCCCCTCCAATAGTAATCTGTTATTCGCTGTAATTGTGATCCACAACAATGGCAACTTGCATGCCTGGCACAAAGGGCTGTATCTCATGAGTGAGTTGGCTGGCAAAGGCTGCATCATCGTGGATGGAAATATCGGGGACGACATCAACTGAAAGCAGATTCTCCTTCTCTGAATAGTAGAAGCCGTGTACCTGAACAATATCCTTGTGGGCGGCGAGGGTCTGCATGACCTTCGTCTGCAATTCGGCACGGCGGTTGTCGCCAGTTGCAATGGCATAGACGCCGACAGTCATGATAATGCCGTGACGCTCTATCATCTGCATGGTGATCTTACGCGTCAGACCATGAATCTCGTGAGCCGACATCGTGTCGTAGACGTTGATGTGCAGTGAGCCGATCTTTATATCTGGGCCGTAGTTGTGCAGTATCAGGTCGAACACACCATGAACACCCTCGAAATCGGAAACCTCCTTCTGAATCTGTTTGGCGAAATCTGCCGAAATGCTCGTGCCCAGCAGTTCGTTGACGGGCGAAGCCAGCATCTCGATACCGGCCTTGATGATCACGATGGAAATCAGGGCACCCAGAATACCATCGAGCGATACGCCCCACAGTAGCATCACACCAGCCGAGATGAGCGTTGCCAAGGTTATAACGGCATCAAACAGCGCATCGGAGCCGGAGGCAATCAGTGCGTCGCTCTTCAGCTGTTCGCCCTTGTGCTTCACGTATCTGCCGAGTATGAGCTTTACCACGATGGCCACCACGATGACTACGAGCGTGGTTGTCGTGTATGAAGGCTCCGTAGGGTCGAAGATTTTCTTCACCGACTCGATGAGCGAGGTGATACCCGCCGAGAGTACAATGACGGCGATGATGATGGCGCTGAAATACTCAATGCGCCCGAAGCCGAAGGGATGCTTCCTGTCGGCAGGACGCTGGGAAAGTTTCGTGCCTACGATGGTGATGACGCTCGACAGCGCGTCGCTCAGGTTGTTGACGGCATCCATCACAATGGCTACGCTGCTGGCCAGGATACCCACTGCGGCCTTGAATCCAGCCAACAGCACATTGGCGGCGATGCCTATCCAACTGGTACGGATGATTTCTTGACTTCTGTCCATATTACGATACTATCTTGTTCATGTCGGATTATGAAAAAACATTTAAATCTGAGTGCAAAAATAGTCATTATTGATTTAATAATCGTATATTTGCACAAATTATTAATAATGTTTATCAAAATAAGCTTTATGAGACTTACCAATGGCTATAAGATTCCTCAGATAGGTTTGGGTACGTGGAGGACACTGATGAAGGTGTGGCTGCTGACGGTTGTTCTTGGCTTGCAGGCTTGCTCTGACAACGATGACAATCCTGTGGAAGTAGATGTCCGGACCATCAGTGAGGAGATGACTACGGTTCGCGACTATGTACCCTTGTATGCCGTGATTGCTCATCGTGGCTCTACCTATTGGGCACCTGAGGAAACCGAGAGTGCCTGGAGGTGGGCTCGCGAGATGGGAGCCGACTATCTGGAGTCGGATCTGCAGTGCAGTAAGGATGGCATCATCATAGCCAACCATGATGACAATCTGAAGCGCACCACCAATATCGAGGAAGTATTCGGTTCGGCGATTCCTGCGACGCGTATCGCGTTCTATGAGAGTCTGGGATTCTCGCACGAGGATGCTCTGGAGCAGTATCAGCGCGACGAGGATTCTTTCCGGCCTTATTACATGCAGTCGTATTATTATGCAGAGCTGTTGATGCTCGATGCTGGCAAGTGGTTTGGTGAGGCTTTTGCCGCTTCGCGCAATGGTGGCTTGATTGATGGCAAACTGCACTACAGCACGGGGCAATACGTCTCGGCGCTGCGTGATCAGATAGCCTTTGCCAGCGGCAAAATGCTGCATCGTAACGATGAAGGCGAGCGGATACTTCCCTACAGCATCAAACCTGAATATCAGGGAAAGACGTTGTGCGATATTTGGCAGGCGATTGCCGTAAAAGGCACATACAAAGATATTTACATGGATTTTCTCGACTACGACTTTACTGATGCATACGTAGCTGATGCGCAGGATACAGGTCATCGTCCCGGCGTCTATCTCGAGTTTAAGGAACCCGAGGTGAATCCTGAAAACATGGAGCAGCGCGTCTACGACATCCTCGACAGTGAGGGATGGAACATCATTACCCGACCCGCCACAGAAACAGCTTTCTATGTCAATGGGAAAGTGAACGTAGGCCGCACCAGCGGCAAGGTGATTCTTCAGACCTTCTCCAACGAGGCCCTGCGTCGTTCCAATGCCATCTTTAAGGGGCGTGTGCCTATGTGTTACCTGCTGTGGCTCAACAATCCGCCACTGCCTGAGGACTTCGCGCTGACCACACCTGAAGGCTTTGCAGAGGCCATCAAGTATGCACAGGACAACGGAGCGCATATTATAGGCCCGTCTATTGCAGGAGAGCCTAATAACTATGACGAGCTGAACGCCTCGTGGCAGGCTCAGTTGACGCGCCGTAGCGGTATGCTCAATCATCCTTACACGTTCGATACACAGGAGCAGATGAGGAAATACGTGGATACGGCAGAGGGAAGCATCGCTGCTGACGGTTGCTTCACCAACCGTTCCGACCTTTCACTGCAGTATATGATTGACAATGGACTGCGCGGCCGTTCGGATATTCCCGACCCCTTCCATCCGGGAAGCACTTACGATAATTCCCAGGCTTCACGCATCGTGCCTGATCCAGTCAAGACATTACAGAGGCTGGGGTATTAAAGGCCTGGCTGTCGCCCGGCTAGATTCATCTAGCCCATCACGACATCGAGTACCATCATCAGCACGAAGCCGATGGCAAAGCCAATGGTACTGAGATTGGAGTGCTGGCCGTTGGAGGCTTCGGGTATCAGTTCCTCTACGACGACGTAGAACATGGCTCCTGCGGCAAAGGCAAGCATGTAGGGCATGACGGGCATCAAGAATGAGGCCAGCAGTAGAACCGCAAGTGCTCCGATAGGCTCAACAGCGCCACTCAGACTGCCAATCAGAAACGAACGCCACCTGCTGTTGCCCTCTGCCCGCATGGGCATCGAGATAATGGCTCCCTCAGGAACGTTCTGAATGGCGATACCCAGCGAGACAGCCACAGCCGATGCTACAGATAGTCCTGCAGCGCCCTGTCCGGCTCCTGCAAATACCACACCGACGGCCATTCCTTCAGGCAGGTTGTGGATGGTGACAGCCAGTGCCAGCATCGCTGTTCGAGACAGCCGTGAACGGGGACCCTCCGGTGTGTCTGAACCAACATGAAGGTGCGGCGTCAGTTCGTCGAGTGCCAACAGGAATCCGATGCCTAGCAGAAATCCAACGGCAGCTGGTACGACGCTCCATTTGCCGCTGTCGGCCTCCATCTCCATCGCAGGAATCAGCAGCGACCAAACCGATGCCGCCACCATCACGCCCGATGCAAAGCCCAGCAGTGACTTCTGTACACGTGCCGAAATTTCGTCTTTCATGAAAAAGACGAATGCCGCTCCGAGCATCGTACCCAGCAGCGGAATAAGTAGTCCGATGATTAATGTCGTTGTCATCATAGAATTCACGAATTCACTAAATATCAGTGGCAAAGGTACACTTTTTTGTAACTTTTGTTGCAAAATTACCAATAATTGCGGAATAATCACTATCTTTGCCGAATAAAATAAGAATTATTAGGATTTTGAGAGCAAATCCTGCCTGTGCTGTAAAATGATGTTTGACAATCCACAAGATAAAAAGCTGTCGGGAGGAAAGTATGCCATGTTCTTCGATATTGACGGCACGCTGGTGAGTTTCAAGACCCATCAGATTCCCGCATCTGCCATCCTCGCGCTGACCCAAGCAAAGGCTAACGGCCACAAGGTGTTTATTGCCACAGGCCGCCCGCCGCTCATCATCACCAATCTGGGAGCCATCGAGCACCTGATCGACGGCTACGTCACCATCAACGGTGCCCTCTGTTTCGTGGGTGATGAAGTGGTTAGGTGCAAGGATATCCCGAAGCAGGATGTGCTGACGCTGGTTCGCGATGCACAGGAGAAGAACTACGGCGTGATAGTAGTAGGCGAGAAGGATGTAGCCGTGCTTGATCCGCAAGGCGAGGTTGACCGAATATTCCGTGTTGAGATAGCCGTTGAGAACCTTCATCTAGCCAAGCCGCTGGACGAAGTGCTCTCTCAACGTATCCTCCAGCTGACGCCCTTCTTCCCCGAGTCCTACGAGGCGGAACTGATGAGCCGCCTGCCTGGCTGCACCTCCGGCAGATGGCATCCAGCCTTTACCGACATTACATCAAAAGGGGCCGACAAGGGGGAAGGAATCCTCACCTTGTCAGCCCGTTTAGGACTTGATGCCCGCTATACGATGGCCTTTGGCGATGGTGGCAACGACACCTCGATGATCAAGGCTGCCGGTATCGGCGTAGCCATGGGTAATGCCTTGGAGTCACTCAAGCGCGATGCCGACTACACCACTACCTCCGTCGACGATGACGGCATCCTCAATGCCCTACGTCATTTCGGCATCGTATAGCTGTTGTCGGCTACGCATCTCTTTCTATTTCAGTTGTCTGATCAGGAAATCAGCTACGATATCCGTCGAGCGGTAGATGTTCTGCGAGAAACCGTGATCGAAGTAATCCTGGATTACCAGTTCGCTCTTCGGCCATATTTTGTGGAAACGCTCGCCGTAGGTGTAAGGCACTACGCGGTCGGCTGTGCCGTGAATGATGAGTGCCGGGCCCTGATACTTGGCTGCCGTCTCGTAGATAGGCAGACTGAAGGCCGTTCGGATATAGTTGCCGCCGAGTTTCAGACCGCCGAACAGTTCTACATACTCGCCCGGGTCAAACGGGTCATACATCTTACCCATCGTGTTGCCTCGGATAGCATCGTCGCGCAGCACAGCGGCAGGCGCCATTAGCGCTACAGCCTTGAAGGCAGGCTGCCCCTGCTGCTCACTCAGTTGTCCGGCTGTCATCGAGGCTACCACGCCGCCTTGTGAGTGGCCGACGATGGCAAGATCGCTCACATATCTCAAATCGCGTATGTAAGCCACCACCTTCTTCGCATCCTCAATCTCGTTGGGCACGGTCATGTCCTGGAAAGCGCCCTCGCTATCACCGTGACCGTTGAAGTCGAAGCGGATGCTGGCGATGCCGTGAGCCTGCAGCGTGTCGGCAATGAGTTCGAACATCGGACCGTCCTTCGAGCCGCTGAAGCCGTGACAGAACACCACCATCGGGCATTTCTCGCCATCCTGCAGCTTGGGCGACTGTATGATGGCCTTCAGCCGTCCGTGATCACCGTCGATAAACACTTCTTCGCCTTTGCGTGAGGGCTTGTACTCGCCCGTGGTCCACTCTTTCAGGTACTTGTCTACTTTGTAGGTCAGCACCGTCGACAGCTTCACCTTTCCGTCTTCGCCGATCACTACCATCGAGGGAATCCAGTTCACGCCGTAAGCCTTGGCGATGTCGGTCTCCTTGAATTTCTTCAGTTCGCTCATCTGCGGATACTTGATGCCGAACTTGTCGATGGCCTTCTTCCAGGCCTCCACGTCGGTATCCATTGAGATGCCGACAAACTCGACACCGTGCTGGCGATAGGCCTCATACATGCGCACCACCTCTGGCGCGTCCTTACGGCAGTCGGGGCACCACGATGCCCAGAAGTCGAGCACCACCGTCTTGCCTTTGGCGTATTTCGACAGCTGGATGGTCTTGCCATCGGGGGTCTTCAGCTTGAAGTCGGGAGCCGGCGTACCGGGTTTCACCAGATCAGTTGCATACTTCGTGTCGTCGTCATGCTGCTCAAACTGTGCCGAAATTCCCAGCGTGCAGCAGGCAAGGCAGATTGCCAATGAGAGTCTTTTCATCATCATATTATTGCGTTAATTTGAATTTGTCGAGATGCAAAGTTAGGCAAAAGTTTCGAAACCTCCAAGTAATTTCAGGATTAATTGCGATATTTCCCCTCAAGCACAAAAATAAAGAGCGAAACCTGCAAGTGGGCTTCGCTCTTTGATAATGAATTATACTTTCAATTATTCTTACTCCATAAACAGCTTCCATTTGAAAGCTTCGCGCTCAACAGACCACTTTTCATAAGCATTTGCTGCGATGATCATAGGAACGGTGCCGTTGGCAGGGAAGTTCACGGTAGCAGATGGCATGTTGCTGTCCTTCTGGTAAACAGTTACAGAGATATCGTTGGAAGCAGGATCATATTCGTTCGGCAGGTCGATGGTGTGAAGCACTTCGGTGTAGTCAGGTTCCTTCGTGTTATACATCACGCTAGGATCGAAATCTGCGCTCTTCTTCCAGGTCGTGCCACCGATGTTCAGCTCAAAGTCGAGTGTACCGCCGAGGGCTCTGATTTCAGCCTTGCGGCTCTTAACTTTCTCTTCGCTGAAGGTAACGATACCAGTGTCACTGGTAGTCTTCTTATAAGTATAGGTGCTGACAACGTCAACGACGATATCGTTGAAGTCGGTATCATCACTGGTTCCGAGGTCTTCTACGAAGTAGCGCTTCTTAACGGTCTTCTCGAGATCCTCAACATCGAACGACTCGGGAACGTAAGGCTCTCCATAGAGCATGAATACAACGTCGTTATAGTCCTTGTCAGTCATTCGATCAGAGCTGGCATCCTCACAGCCGATGATCTTAATCTCGGGCTTATCCACACCAGGCAGATTTGAAGGTGTCAGGTCGTTGTCACCAAACTGATACTCACGCATGAAGTCATTTATAGAACCAAGTGACTGGCCTTCTTCGTTGTAGTTCTCAGGAGAACCTGTAGCAGTTTTAGTAATTTTCAGGTAGAAGTACATTGTTTTACCTTCGGGCAGACCGTGGAAGGTGATGTACTTTGACTGGATAGCGGTGGCATTCTTGGTGTTTTCACCATTTGTGGTAGTTTTGCGAACAGTCTCATAGACAGGTACCCATTTCCAATCTTCTAATGAGAATTCGTATCCTACGAATTTTTGTTCCTCTGTATAGAGGTCCTTCCAATCGTCGCTACCGGCAAACTTAGCCTGAATGCCTTCCCACTTTCTCCATACGAGAATTTCGCCAATGCCGTCAACGTGCATGTAGAGATCGAAGTCGCCACCAGACTGACCCATGAAGATAGGCATGATGGTGAAATCGTTGGCAGGAACGGTCATAGCGAATTTCTTGCCCGTGCTGTAGTTGTTTCTGCCCTCTTTAAATACTGCGTTCATCTTGTCGAGAGTAGACTGCTCTACCTGGTAGTAGCTCTCACTCTTGGTCATCGTGTACGTGGCGGCATCTCTGGTAGCAGCTCTCGTACCGCTAGGAAGGCTGAAGTACTCATCGCCTGTGCTGAAGTCCCAAGACTGATTGGGGTCGATCTCACCATAGGTATCGACGAAGTTCTTCTCATACTCGTCAACGACCTTTTCCTGCTTTACCTGCTCCTCAGCGGCCTTGTTGGCCTTCTGCTGATTCTCGTCGTAGACGTCTGTCTTTGAGCATGATGTAATGCCCAACATAGCCACACTCATGGCCAGTGTCATAATTTTAAATTTCATTTTCTTAAAGATTTTAAATGGTTTGTACTATCTAGTTTTCTACTATCATTTGGAGTTAAATCCGTATTCAGCTGCAAATATAAAAATTTCTATATAAATATTAGACATTTATACAATAATTAACACATCTTTTTTGTATTCGCAATGGGATTTTTGTCCGACAGACAACTCTAATTGCCGGCTGTGATGTGGATTTTGTACCGTAATTTTACCTTTCTTTTAAATTTTAAAGTTAATAGATTGTTAATTATCTCGTTCGCCGTCGACTGCTATTTTCAGCATTTCAGACTGGTTCGGCTTGAATCCTGATCCGCTTACGATTGAGGCCTCGTTTCTCGTAATTGGACGGGTGTTCGGCTTACGATTGATTTGCTGCTGCAAAGGTACAAAGAAAATAGCACTCTTGCAAATGTTCAGCCCCCAAAAGCACGCGAAAAGGCACGCTCTGATTTTGACAAGATATTTCCATCTCAAAATGCTGCTCGATGACAGTAATGACAATTACAGTTTTGAAATTGCGCTTGTGCATCAGAGTAGGACTTATCTTTTTATATTATTATAATATATATATTATAATAATATAAAATATATATATACATAAAATATTCAATAAATATTCATTCTTCCTATTCCCTTCCCTAAAATAAAACTGTAATTGTCATTACTGTCATTTAACCATCCAATTATGGAGAATTGGCATTTCTTCGTTGTGGTGCTTTTTTGTGTGCTTTTTGCGAAGATATATTTGGTTGTATGGAAAATAATGTGTAACTTTGTACATAATTTAAAATCAAAACTATAGATTTATGGATTCTTTTATATTTTTAGGATTTAACCTCTATGCTTGGATTACGATTGTCACGGTGCTGACGATGTTTACCGTGATGCTCTTTACCAAGCTCCGTGCCGATCTTGTATTCCTGGGTGCCATAGCCATCCTTTTCGTTACGGGTGTGCTCGATGCCAAGGAAGCCTTTTCGGGATTCAGCTCAACATCGGTGGTCGTCATCGGTGTGCTGTTCGTGGTGGTGTCGGGACTCACGCATACCGGCGTGCTTCAATGGATCGTGAAGCATCTGCTGGGGCAGCCAGGTGGTTACTCGAAGGCAGTGGTCAGACTGATGCTCCCCGTGGCATTCCTCAGCTCATTCCTCAGCAACACCACTGTGGTCGCCCTCTTCGTGGGTATCGTCAAAATGTGGTCGAAGAAACTGAATATCTCTCCCTCGAAATTGTTGATACCGTTAAGTTATGCTTCTGGCATGGGCGGTGTGTGTACGCTGATCGGTACGCCGCCAAACCTGATTATCTCGGGGCTCTATGCTGAGAAGACGGGTACGGCGATGAACGTGCTGGCTACGACGATCCCCGGTCTCTTCTGCCTCTGCATCGGTGTGCTCTCCATCATTGCGATGAGAAAGCTGTTGCCCGACCGCAAGGCGCCTGAGTCGGCTTTCGAGGCTACCTCTGAGTACACAGTGGAACTGTTGGTGCCGTCGGATAACAAGTTTATCGGAAAGACCATCGAGAAAGCTGGGCTTACGAAAGTGAATGGCGGTACGCTGATAGAGATGAAGCATTTCGATGACCGCAAGCTCGTGCTCCCTGTACCAGCCGATGAGTTCCTGATGGGTGGCGACCGTCTTGTGTTTGCCGGACAGATTGACGAGTTGCTCGATCTGAAGAAGACACACGGATTCGTGAATGCCGACCACCAGATCTTTACGCTGAGCGAGATGGAAGGCGATCGTCAGTTGCGCACGGCTTTTGTACCCTTCGAGTCGAGCCTGATTAACAAGAAGATCGGAGATTCTACGCTCGAGAAAGACTACAATATGGTTCTCGTGGCTGTGGCCCGTCGTGGAAAGCGTATTGACGAGTCGCCCCGCGAAGTAAAGCTGCATGCCGGTGATACGCTGCTCTTCGAGTGCCTGCAGAACGTGAATATCCAGACTGAACAACTCGCATCTAAGTTGCATTTCTTCGAATCTACGGATGTGCCCAATATCGGCAAGAAGACGCTCATCTCTACCACAATTATGGTGCTGCTGGTTTTGCTATCTGCCCTCAACGTGATGCCGCTGCTGCAGTGCGCCTTCCTCGCTGCGATGGCCATGCTGCTCTTCCGCTGCTGCAGTCCCGATCAGGCCATGAAGGCAGTCAACTGGGATATCCTGATGGTGTTCGCGGGATCCGTCGTGCTGGGTCTTGCCATCCAGAAGACGGGTATTGCCGAGCGCCTGGCCTTCGGCATCCTCGATGTCTGCGGTACGAACCCACTTGTCGTCATGACGGCCATCTGTTTAGTAGGAACCTTCATTACCGAGTTCATCTCTAATACGGCGGCGGGAGCCATGTTCTTCCCCATCATGTATCAGGCAGCCGAGAAACTGGGCTATGAGCCTTATCCTTTCCTCATTGCCCTGATGGTCAGCGTAAGCAGCAGCTTCGCCACACCTATCGGTTCACCTACCCACATGCTCGTGTATGGTCCTGGCGGCTATCGTTTCAGCGACTTCATGCGTATCGGCTTGCTGATGAATATCATCATCCTGGCGGCCAACATTCTGATTGTCAACATCATTTATCCGCTTACCCCTTTAGTTCCTTAGTGCCCGCAGAGTGAAGCGTAAGGACAATGACTGCAATGGTCGCGATCGTCGGTAGGCGAGAAAGGAATGGCGGGGTCGAAGATCTCGCCAATCTTTTTGTCCAATAACTGCAGGAAGGTATCAGCGTGAGGGGCGATGTCGCGGATAGGCTCACGGCCGAACTTCAGCGTTGGGTCGTAGTCGTCGGCACCGGCATGCTGGATGAAGAGCAGGGCAGGGGATACCGGCTGACTGGTCTTCTGGCGCACGATGTGGCTGTAGATGAAGGCCTGCAGGTAGTAGTCGCTGTGGTCTTTGATGCGGGTGGGGTCGAAGATGGCCTCTACGTCGGGTAGATCCTTCTGTCGGCGACTGCCGGTCTTATAGTCAACGACGCGGATACGCTCTTCGCCAGTCTCAGGATCGGTAATGCTGTCAAGGCGGTCGATGATGCCGGCGATGGTTGTGTCGACGGGTTCGACTCCTGGGATCGTACAGCGCATGGCGACGGGTTTTTCGAGACCGAGGATGGTAAAGGGTGCGAGCCTGCGGTCGATCTCGAGCAACTGGCGCACATAGCGGATGATGACTTCGCGGTTGATCAGCTGCAGACCGTCGAGTGGCGGCATGGGACTAGCGGGATCCTTGATATGGAAGAGTTCGCTCTTAATGGCTCGGTCGACTGTCTGCTCGATTTCCACCTCGCGCTTCAGCATATCGTCGATGGCGAAGGCGGTAATCTGACTGCCCGACAGTTGCATGAGCCGTTTGTAGATGACCTCGGCTGACTTGTGGAAGATGTTACCTAAGATGCGGTTGTCGATGAGGTCGTCTTCCGTATCGTCGGGCTCGATGAGGTTGCACACATAATGGTAGAAGAACCGCAGCTGACAGCGCAGATATTGGCTGATGGCTGTAGGGCTGACACCACCTTCTGCCGGAGACAATCGCCGGCGGAGAATGTCGATGACGGCCGATGTCTTCTCGATGGGCTGTGGTGATCGGAGCAGGGTCTGCTGACCAGCCTTCAGCGTCTGGAACCTGACTTCCTGCCCGCTCTCAACCATCAGTTGGAGCATGAAGCGCGACATCTCGCCTGTGTGGCCATCGGCTGTGGCGTTGTTGTAGAGGATGGTGACATCCTCGGCGCGCTGAAGCAGACGGTGGAAATAGTGCTGATAGATAGCCACCTTGTGGTCGACGGTCGTTAGCCCATAAGCCTTGCGGAGGGCATAGGGGATAAACGAAGTATCGTTGACGCCACGGGGCATATTGCCCTCGTTGCAGGATAGCAGCAGTACGTGGTCGAAATCGAGGTTGCGGGTTTCGAGCACACCCATCACCTGAACACCTTCGGCGGGTTCACCATGGAAGGGAATCGTGGTGGACTGTACCAGTTGGGCGATGAGTCGCTGGAGGGTGATGATGTCCACCAGCAGGTTGCCGCTGTCGACGAGGTCGGTCACGCGGTTGAGCAGGGTGTACATGCGGAAGAGACTCTCAACGGTGAGTGAAGAGTTAAGAGTGTAGCGTGAAGAATCGGCTTCGCCGTCAGGTTGTGAAGCGGCGGTGGCGATGGTGCGGATGAGGTCGAGGAGGGCATGCAGAAGGCTCACGTTGTCCGTGTGATGGGCGGGCGTGAAATCTTCTGGCAGTAACTTTGCATAAGGATGACGACGCAGGACGTCGAGCCAATGGCGGCGGAAGGTTTCCGTCTTCGCTGACCAACCGTTCACCTGCAGGTTGATGTATTCGGCTACGAATGAGGCAATGGCCGTCTGGTTGAGCGGATAGCCCGTGGTAACGTTTATCTTCTCGACTTCCTCTGGCAGACTGTGGATGACGGCCTGCAGCAGTTTTTCGTCGCATAGTACGATGGCTGTCCGGCGCCCGGCAGCAATGCGCTCTGGCGTAAGCCACTGACTGACATAGCGTGCCTGAATGTTCTCCGTCGGGGCAGAGATATAATTGACTGTCTGGGGAGGAATCTCCTCGGTGTCCTGATAGAAGATGGCCTTGCCCTCCTTCTCGAGACGGCGGAAGAGCGTCTGCTCCACTTGTTGCAGCAGGTTGAAGCCCACGAAGGCATAGGTATCGTATTCGAACTGGATGCTTTCGTCGGTAGCCACCTGACGATAAAGGGCACCCTCATAGGCGAGTTGCTGACTGGCAAGGCGTTCGTTGAACGACTGGTAGATATCGCCGATGTGGCTCCACAGGCGCAGGAAACGCTGTTTGAGTTCAGAGTTGTGATCCTCGGAGAAGTTGCTGAAGAATCGGCGTATCATCTCCCGCTGTTCGTCGGTGAGATATGACACATCGTCGAGTTCGTGGATGTCGCGCAGATTGGCGAACACCTTATCGGCAGGTCCCATATTCTTGTCAAGGTCGTCGAAGTCGGAGAGCAGCAACTGTCCCCAGCCGTAGAAATGGTCGAGCGTCTCATCGATGCCCGTACACGCGGTAAAGCACTTGTGGAGCTCACAGACGAGCAGGATGGGGTCGGCCACCTTCAGGTCGGAATGACTGCGGAAGAGGTCGCTGATGGTGATGTAGGCCGGACTCCAGAGCGGCTGTCCGGCGAGGCGCGCAAGATGCTCGTTGAGGAAGAGCGAGGCACGCTTGTTGGGGAAGACAACGGCTACGCGACTGAGGTTGGTGCCATATCGTGAGAGCAGATCGGCTGCTACGTGTTCGAGGAAACTTTTCATTTTACTTCTTCTATCTTGTTACTATAGACGTACCACAGATACCCGTGGATTTTATCTGATGATACCGACTCCATCTTCTGGATCAGGTTCATGTATTCGCGTACCTGGTCGTGATACTCGGGTTTTGGGGAACCGAACTTGAAGTCGACGACGATCCATTCTTGTCCATCGGTCATCACGCGATCAGGGCGGCGCTCCTTCACTTCGCCGTTCTCGACGGAGAGGATGGTACACTCGTTGAAGAGTGTCCAACGGGGCGAGAACCAGTCGGCCACGCGGGGATTCTCCAGGCGCTTCTTCAGCATCGAGGTAATGTGCTCTGCGGTCATCTCTTCATCGTAGAGCACACCCTCGAACTGCAGTCGGCGCAGGGCATCGGGGATGTCGTTGACGGTGCGGATGGTAGAGAAAATCTCATGCAGCACGCTACCCGCCTGAATGTATCGGTGACGCTGGGCTTTCTCTTCGTCATCGCCTTCGATGAAGGCCTGACTGCGGTTGCTCTGACGGAAGGAAACCTTACTCTCGTGATAGCTGAAAGCGACGGGCAACGGCTCAGCTGGCTTCAGGAAAGGATTATTCGTCTTGGGTGAAGCGTGTGGCGTGATGCGTGACGTATCTGAACGGGGAGACGCGGGAGTGCCGTAGGTGAAACTGAGCGTGGCTTTATCGTCTTCCATTCCTTCGATGACGGCATCGGACAGCTCCTTTGCCACCAGCGGCAGACATTGTTCGATCAGCGTGGAGCGCAGATTCTTGGCATTGCGACGGCCAAAAACGTAGAGTCCCTTGCAGGCTCGGGTAAAGGCGACGTAAAGCAGATTGAGGTTGTCGACGGTATTCTGCAGATGCTCCTGCAGATAGTCGTGCTCGTAGATGGTGCCCATCATCTGGCGCTGGCTATAGTCAATAGGTGCAATGGGCAGGTCGCTGAATGGCTCTTCGGCAGGCTTGCACCACAGGATGTTATCGTTCTGCTTTTCCAGTTGCCAGTCGCAGAAGGGGATGATGACATAGGGATATTCGAGGCCTTTCGACTTGTGGATGGAGAGGATGCGCACGCCTTCGGTCTCATCGCTCTGGATGGTCTTCTTGCAGATTGTCTCATCCCACTCATTGAGGAAGGCGAAGATGTCGGCCGTATTCTCGCTGACATAGGCAGCCAACTGGTCGAAGAAGGTGCAGACATAGGCACTCTGCTCGCTGAGCCGTTCGAGCGAGAAGATATCGTAGAGTCGCTCGACGAGATCGTAAAGGGGCATAGCTGTCAGCTCCTCGCGATGATTGCGGAAAGCTTCGGGCAGGCCAGATTCGAGATCGACAGTCGAGAGCAGCAACCGATTGTCTTCGGCGGGCTCTCCCAGCACATCATGATGCCAGTTCTTCACAATGGCAGCCTTCGTGAGTTGGTCGTCGGGGTGCGTGAGCAGGCGAAGGGCCTGTACAAGCAGACAGACGGCGTTGGAGGCATCGAGGCGGAAAGCTTCGTCGGAGACAATTGTCACCTCGGGCATCTGCTCCATGAAGTAGCGGGCGATAGTTGGGATATACTGATTGACGCGCACGAGGATAGCTATCTCCTTCTGGGGAATGCCCTGGGCACGAAGCGTGGAGATGATTTCGGCAATCTGTTTGAGCGTGGCCGTCTGGTAATCATCGGCAGGCAACAGGCGGATGCTGACCAGTCCTAGCGGATCTTTTCCGGCAGGTATCTTCTGTTCCACATCGGCATAGGCCTTCTCGAGTTGTGCGGCTTCGGCGGCATTGAGTTCCTTTTGAGCCATATACTCCAGCGTGGCTGCCTGACGGAAGAAGACGTTGTTGAACTGGATGATGTTGCGCTGCGAACGGTAGTTGGTATCGAGGGCGCGGGTCTCTATCTGTTGGCTGTTGAACTGCTGTTCGATATCGTTGAGCAGTCGCCAGTCGCCAGAACGCCAGCGGTAGATGCTCTGCTTTACGTCGCCCACGATGAGGTTAGAGGTATTCTCGTGGCTCATGGCCTCAGCGAGGAGCACACAGAAATTCTGCCATTGTACGGTGCTGGTATCCTGAAACTCATCGATCATGACATGTTCGAGCTGGGTGCCGATCTTCTCGAAGATAAAGGGTGAGTCGCTCTCGCCGATGAGGGCGTGGAGCAACTGCTGGGTGTCGCTGAGAAGGAAGCGGTTGGCATCGGCGTTCAACTGTCGCACCTTTTGCTCAATACTGCCCAGAAGGCGCAGTTGGTTCAGATGGCGCAGCGTGAGGTCAGCTGACTTGTAGAGTTTCCATTGGCGCGGACGCTCGTCGACAGCATAGCGCAGTATGTTGCCCAACGAACCTTGGGCGAGGGTATAGATATAATCGCGCTTGGGGTGAGTCTTGGTGCACCATTTCTCGTAAGATTCGAGATGGTTGGCAACGGTAGCGTTCTCGATAGAGGCATCGAATTCTCCCCTTCGCAGTTTGTTGAAGAAGCTGGCGATACCACGCGATTTTCCTGAAAGGTCATCGATGGTAAGTTGCTCTGCCTCAAGCTCATCAAAGAAACTTTCTCCAATTTGCTTCATGTGCTCTAACGCCGCTTCCCGGAGTTCGCGCAACTGGGTGGTATAGCGTTCAAAGAAGCCCGGTTCCTGCATCTTCTTGCTCAGCTCGTCGGAGACTTCCTTGTAGCGATCCTGGAAGATGGTGCAGCCGAATTTCTTTATCTTGGAAATGACATTCCACGAGCGGTCGTCGGAGATGCTTTCCATGATGTAGCGTATAATCCATTGCAGGACGATATCGGTGGTGTTCAGGTCGGCAATCAGCTGGTCGACGGCAATATCCTCTATCTGGTGGTCGTTGAGCCCGATGCGGAGATTGGTGGTTAGTTCGAGCTCGCGGGCCAGGTTGCGGAGCACACTCTGGAAGAAGGTGTCGATAGTCTCTACGCGGAAATAGTTGTAATTGTGGAGCAGGTTCTGCAGCGCGATACCAGCCCGTTCGCTGATGAGTTCCTCGCCGTAGCCGGTCTTCTCCTGAATCACTTTCATGTAGTCAGCCGATTCGGGGAGTTGCTTCCAGATGCCGTAAAGCTGACTGAGGATACGCATCTTCATCTCTTCGGTGGCCTTATTGGTGAAGGTAACGGCAAGGATGTTGCGATAGCTGGTGGGATTCTCCACCAGCAGTCGGATATATTCGGTGGCGAGCGTAAATGTCTTGCCGCTGCCGGCACTCGCCTTATAGACAGTTAAGGGTTTTACCATCGTTTAAATAATTCAAAGTCAAAGTTGATGCCGAATTTCTGGAAACTGGTACTCAGGAAACTGGCGAATAGTCCTACGGAGATGTAGCGGTTGGTGAATCCGTAGCCAAATTCGGTGTAGGGACGGGTATGATCCATCCATACAGTACTGAGATAGAAACGTTCCTTCTCGATATACTTGCCGACATAAGGTGTCCAAGTGGCAAAAAGCATCGGTGATTCGTAGGATATATTCGTACGATAATAGACATCCGATTCGTTGTAGAGCTTGCCGTCAAGCAGTTGGAAGTTACCGCTCCAGTCATCGTCCCAACCCTCCGGCAGATTGTTGTCGCGGAAGTTGGAATAGTCGAGGAAGTATTTCTCGTGTTTGTCGGAATAGAAACCACAGCCTGCACGGACGTTGAGGACGCGGAGTCCAGGGAGCCTGTGTTTCCATTGGGAGTCGAACTCCCAGCGCTCGTACTCCATATTAGAGTGGAACACGCCCTTGATACTGCGCTCCCAGTCGATGGCGATTACCGGTCCTCGGTTGAGCCAAGGTGAGAATTTCAGACCAATCATCGGGGCAAAGCTTCGGTATTGGGTGGGCTTGCCGTATTGAAGCATGATTCCTTTGTCGCGGGCGACGCGCTGGTGATACACAATACCGCTCTCGATGTCGAACCAGTCGAAGAGCATGATATTGTTGAATACCTGTAACTTGTTGTCGACAAACCATTCGATGTCCGTATTCGAGAAGTCTATGGTGTCAGCCGTCTCTTCTTGGATGATGTCCTTTATCGTGGAATTCTTGATCCGGTCACCCATGCTGAAGATGATCTCGGCATAACCGTTACGCTTCGGGTTGTAGGTCATGCGGATCGGGGCATCGAAATAGAGCTGCTTCTGCTTGAAACTGTAACCGATGGTGGGCTCGAACGTCAGATAACGGTGAGGCGAAAAGGCATACTTCATATATAGACGCATCTTGTAGGATATGCCTTTGCTGTGGGAGTAGCGCAGATAGAGCGGATTGATGATGGGCGTGAGATAGAATTCTGCGGTATTCGACTCGGAAGCGATGGGGGTGACAAGGTTGTCGCCTACGGTATGCCACATGAAGTCTTTCCAGAAACTTTTCTTTGGGGGAACGGTATCCTCTGGTATTGTGTCTTGTACCACAGTGTCGGGCGCATTCCGAAGGTCATATTCCCGGTAGATGCGTTTGTCGGTCTCTGAGAGCGGTATGGGGCGAATGGAGTCCATCAGCTGGCGGCTGTTCTCCTGGATGATGGAGTCGGGGAGCGATTCGTCGCACTGGTAGGCTGCATCGAAGAGTGCCAGCGTTTGGTTGCCCAGGAATTTGAAGGTGGCAGCCGTTGTACAACGTGCAGGCATCAATGACTGTGGACCGTTTTTACCCTGTGTGATCTCTGTGCGGAAGGACAGCATGTCGAACTCGCCATTGAGTAATGTGCGGATAATGCGCCCCGTATTTGTCTCTACAATGGCATAGCCGTTGACCAGTTGTGTGTTGTAGAGTTTCGGACGGAAATCGAGGCGGGTGGTACCATCGCTCTGAAGATGCTGGGTATACCGATAGTATTTACGGTTCCACTTGTTGAAGGGCGAAAGCATGTAGCCATTATAGAGAGCGATATCGTAGATGTTGGGGGTCGCATATTCTATCAGCGTCGGCATAGCCTTGCGGTTCTTGCGGATGGTGCCGGTAATCAGCTGGCTGGTGATGTCGAAGACGTGGGAATTCTTGAATATCACCTTGTTATACGATTCGCGGATATACTCTCTGGGATCCTTCGCCAGCACATACATCGACGGAATGAGCCACAGAATGGGATTGCGGCGTTCAACGTTATAGCGGATCTTTGCATAGACATGATCCTCAATGCCCTCGATACAAGGGGTATAGCGCTTTTGGTATTCATAGATTCGACCCAGTATCAGAGAGTCTTTCTTGTTACTGGCAACAGTCTGCTGGGGCATACACATCAGAAGTAGTATGCTGCTCAGTAGTAGGTTTTTGGTGAATAGTTGATCGTATCTCAAATTGTTGGTCTTTATTTGCTGTTTTTATGTTTCTAGTTTATCTTTCAGGTATTGCCCCGTGAGACTCTCCTTGCAGCGGGCTACTTCTTCAGGCGTTCCGGCGATGACGAGGTTTCCGCCTTTATCGCCACCGTCAGGCCCCAGGTCAATCACATAGTCGGCACACTTGATGACCTCCATGTTGTGCTCAATGATGAGGATGCTGTGCCCTCGTGCGATGAGGGCATCGAAGGCCTCGAGCAGTTTGTGGATATCGTGGAAGTGGAGGCCCGTCGTCGGCTCGTCGAAGATGAAGAGGGTGGGCTCCTGCTTCTCTTGTCCGATGAAGTAGGCGAGTTTTACGCGTTGGTTCTCACCGCCAGAGAGGGTAGATGAGTTCTGGCCGAGTTTGATGTAGCCCAGTCCCACATCCTCGAGTGTCTTCAGGCGCTTCACGATGGTGGCTTTGCCTTCGAAGAACTGTATGGCTTCGGAGATGGTCATGTTCAGCACATCATCGATGTTCTTGCCATTATATTTCACGTCGAGGATATCGTGTTTGAAACGGTGTCCGTGACAGGCCTCACACTCGAGTACCAGATCAGCCATAAACTGCATCTCGACGGTGATCACACCGGCACCCTTACACTCTTCGCAGCGTCCGCCCTCGGCATTGAAGGAGAAATACTGCGACGAGAAGCCCATCTGCTGTGCCAAGGGCTGATCGGCATACAGTTCGCGGATGGCATCGTAGGCCTTGACGTAGGTGGCGGGATTAGAACGTGTGGATTTGCCGATGGGGTTCTGGTCTACGAACTCTACGTGCTTGATGGCGTCGATGTCGCCCTCGAGTCCCAGATACTCGCCGGGAGGATCACACACTTCACCAAGCCGGCGCTTCAGCGCTGGGTAGAGGATTCCCTTGATCAGACTCGACTTACCCGATCCGGAAACGCCCGTGACGACTGTCATTGCGTTGAGAGGTATCTTAACATCGATGCCTCTGAGATTATTCATGCGGGCACCTTGAATGTCGATATGACGGTTCCAGGAACGGCGACTCTTCGGCACGGGGATCTCTTCCTCGTGCAGCAGGTATTTCACCGTATAGCTATTGGGATATTTCTTCAGCGATTGCCTTGTGATGTCTTTCGCATCACCATCGAAGACTATCTCGCCTCCAAGACGGCCTGCATCAGGTCCGACATCTATCAGATGGTCGGCAGCACGCATGATATCCTCATCATGTTCCACCACGACAACGGTATTGCCTAATGACTGGAGTTCCTTCAGCACGTGGATCAGTCGCTGGGTATCGCGTGAATGGAGACCGATACTTGGTTCATCGAGGATATAGAGCGATCCTACGAGACTGCTTCCAAGACTGGTGCAGAGATTGATGCGCTGGCTCTCACCGCCAGAGAGGGAATTGGAAAGACGGTTGAGTGTCAGATAGCCCAACCCTACATCCAGGAGGAACTGCAGACGGCTCGTGATTTCTGTGAGCAGTCGCTTGCCTACCTCCATATCGTGCTCGTTGAGTTCCAGTTTGTCGAACCATTCCTTGAGTCTTATGACTGGCATCTGAACCAGGTCCGTAATACTCCTTCCTCCGATCTTCACGTACTCGGCTTCTGGTTTCAGACGGGTACCGTGACATTTCGGACAGTTCGTCTTACCTCTATAGCGCGCCAGCATCACACGATACTGGATCTTATACTGATTCTCCTTCAGCATCTGGAAGAACTGATCGATGCACGGTTTCTCCTTCGCACCTTTATCCGAAGGCAGCCCGTGCCAAAGCCAGTCTTTCTGACGCTGGGTAAGATTCATATAGGGTTCGAAGATGGGGAAGTCGTCGTTAGCTGCGTGACGGATGAACCATTGCTGCCATTCCTTCATCTTTTCCCCGTGCCAGCAGACGACACAGCCATCGTAGACGGAGAGCGTCGTATTGGGGATTACCAGTTTCTCGTCGATGCCGATGATTCGGCCGAAGCCCTGACATTCTGGACAGGCTCCAGCGGGAGAATTGAAGGAGAACATCTGGTCGCTGGGTTCTTCAAACGTCATCCCGTCGGCCTCGAAGTGCATCGAGAAATCGTAGAAGATAGTTGGCGGGAACAACAGGCGCAATTCTCCACGCCCCTCGAAGAAGGCTGTCTCAGCAGAATCCACCAGACGGGCGATCGCGTCCTTCGAGTCGTCTACCGACAGACGGTCGATGACAAGGAAAGCCTCCCCCTGTCCACCTCCAAAGGGAGAGGGGATTTGTCCATTGGCAAGTTGCTCCAGATAGTCGTCGATTCTGATATAATCAGAATTGGCAAATAACCTCACATAGCCTTGCTGCACGTACATCTTCAGTTGCTGCTCAAGCGTACGTCCCTCAGCCAGATGGATGGGAGCCATGATGACGAACCTCGTTCCCTTCGAGAACTCCATCACCTTCTGCACCACGTCCTCAGTAGAGTGCTTCTTTACCTCTTCACCGCTGATGGGTGAATACGTTCTGCCGATGCGGGCATAGAGCAGTCGTAGATATTCGTAAATCTCCGTCGAAGTGCCAACCGTAGAACGGGGATTGCGGGAGATTACCTTTTGTTCGATAGCGATTGCGGGAGGAATACCTCGGATAAAGTCACACTCGGGCTTATTCATCCTACCCAGGAACTGGCGGGCATAGCTCGAGAGACTTTCTACATAACGGCGTTGGCCTTCGGCATAGAGTGTGTCGAAAGCTAAAGAAGATTTGCCGGAGCCACTGACTCCGGCAATAACTGTAAATGTGTTCCGGGGAATCTTGACGTCTATACTCTTAAGGTTATTGACGCGCGCCCCCTTAATCTCTATCGAATCGTTCAATGCTTATAATATTGATTTAACAGCCTCGAGCATGCCTACGCTCTGGATGAGGTCGAGATCCTGCTTCACCATGTTGTTCAGACCAGGAATCTTGTTCAGGTCCTCCTGCCAGATGAACTCAGCACCGAGCACACCGTCGGCCACCTTCTTGGTGTCGCCAGTAGCCCACAGGTCCTTCAGCAGATCCATGATCTTCTGGTCGTCGTTGGGCACGATCTCCACACCGTCCTCACGCTTGCCACCCTTGTAGTAGGTGATGATGGCTGCCAGTCCGAATACGAGTCCCTTAGGCAACTCGCCCTTGCGCTCCAGATATGTCTTCACGCCGGGGAGGTCGCGAGCCTGGAACTTCGGGAATGAGTTCAGCATGATGCTCGTTACCTGATGGTCTACGTATGGGTTGTCGAAGCGCTCGAGCACGTCGCCGGCAAACTTCTCCAGCTCCTCCATCGGCAGGTCGAGTGTCTGCATCAGCTCGTCAAACTGTACCTTGTGGATATATTGTGAGATGACAGGGTGGTTGCAGGCATCGCGCACGATGTTCACACCACTCAGGAAAGCCACAGGTGAGAGTACGGTGTGCGGGCCGTTCAACAAGGTCACCTTACGCTTGTGGTAAGGCTCCTCTGAAGGCACAAACAGCACGTGCAGTCCAGCCTTGTCTGCGGGGAACTCCTTGGCTACTTCCTTCGGAGCCTCGATCACCCAGAGATGGAAGGTCTCGGCCTGTACCACGAGGTTGTCGCGATAAGAGATCTTCTCCTGAATCTCAGCAATCTCCTTGCGGGGGAAGCCCGGTACGATACGGTCCACGAGTGTAGCATACACGCCGCATGCCTCTTCGAACCATTTCTTGAAGTCGGCACCGAGGTTCCAGAGTTCGATATACTTATAGATGCAGTCCTTCAGCACGTGGCCATTCAGGAAGATAAGTTCGCAAGGGAAGATGATCAGACCCTTTGAGGGGTCGCCGTTGAACGTCTGATAACGACGATAGAGCAGCTGCACGAGTTTACCGGGATATGATGAAGCGGGAGCGTCCTCGAGCTTACAAGTGGGGTCGAAGGCGATACCGGCCTCTGTCGTGTTAGAGATGACAAAACGAATCTCGGGCTGATCGGCCAGTGCCATGAAAGCAGCGTTCTGAGTATAGGGGTTCAGTGCGCGGCTGATGACGTCGATACGCTCCAGCGTGTTGACGGGCTTGCCGTTCTCACGACCTTGCAGGTTCACGTGATACAGACAGTCCTGGGCATTGAGCCAGTCTACCATACCTTTCTCAATAGGCTGTACAACAACAACGCTTCCGTTGAAGTCTGTCTTCTGGTCCATATTCCAGATAATCCAATCTACAAATGCACGGAGGAAGTTACCTTCACCGAACTGAATCACCTTTTCAGGCATCACGCTCTTAGGAGCAAACTGTTTGTTTAGTGGTTTCATTTTTAAATATTGTTTTAATTGTTCAGTACTTATTGGCTGCAAAGATAGGGAAATTTCCCGAAACTTCCAAATCTTTTAATACATATAACGTTAAAAATCCACGAAAACCTTTGCGAAAGATTCTCGTGGATACCAAAAACAAAAAATCCCCCCGCCGCAGCAGAGGGAAATTATCGGGTGTGGTTTATCTTGCTGACACGTATTTGTGAAGCGTCTTGCGAACGGCACCGGGGCCTGCATAGAGTTCCTTCACGTAACCCTCAATCTGTTCGCCAAGACCTGCCTCGTAAAGGTCGAGACCAAAGACATCCTTGCGAGTGTACAGTTGCTTCAGCGGACTCCAGTCCTGATCTGCCTTGCCAATCTCCAGCGGAGCCACGATAGCCTGCAGTTCTGCGAGCATGGGGTCGGGTGAAGGCTCAAAGGGTGTGCCGTCGTCCTTGATACCCTTCAGATAACGGGCATAGCCTGCCAGCGTGAGAGGGATCAGTACGAGGTTCGACATGTCAAGACCGCGGGCAATATACTTCTTCAGCGTCTCACCGAAACGGATAGGCAGCTTCTGTGAGGTGTCGCAGGCAATACGCTGCGGGGCATCAGGCATGAACGGGTTCGGCAGACGACGATTGATCACGGCACCGATGAACTCATAGGGATTCAGCACACCGGGATCCGTTACCACTGGCATCGCCTCAATATAGCCGATCTTCTGGATGAAAGGACGCAGATCCTCATCAGCCATTTCTGCACTAATGAGCGTATAGCCCAGCATACAGCCATAGATACTCATAGCGGTATGAAGCGGATTCAGACAAGTGGTCACCTTCATCGTCTCTACCTTGTCTACCGTCTCGCGGGTGGTATAGAGGGCACCGCCCAGGTCGAGTGGGGGACGTCCGTTGGTATAGTTGTCCTCGATGACGAGATACTGTACTTCCTCGGCATTCACGAAGGGAGCCGTGAAGGTGTGCTTCTCTGTCTCGATATAGTCGTTGTCCTCGAAGCCGTCGGCAGCCAGCATCTCCTTCACTTTCTCGTGCGGACGCGGGGTGATCTTGTCAATCATCGACCAGGGGAAGGTAATCTTCTTCTCGTCCTTCAGATAGGCAAGGAATGCCTCAGGCACCAATCCGTCTTTCACCCAGCGCTCTGCATAGGCGAAGACACCTGCCTTTACCTTGTCGCCGTTATGCGAGCAGTTGTCCATACTCTGAACGGTCAATGGCAGCTGTCCGGCGTTGAAGCGCTCGAGCAGCAGGGCACAAACCTTACCCATGGCGAAGACGGGTTTCAGACCGCGTGCCAGGTCGGCCTCGTTATAACTATAGCCTTTCTCGGTGATGGTAAACGAGATCATCTGCAGCGAGGGATTCTTGAAGATTTCCACGAGGCGGTTCCAGTCTTCGAACTGTGGATCAGCCTTCAGAGCCTCAGTCACACTGGCGATGACCTTCTTCTCGATGGTACCTGTCGACTGGAGTGATACCAGCAGCGAGAGATTATTATAAGGTGTATAGGCCTTGTCGACTACCTCGAAGTCGAAGGTCTCGGCTACGATGACGCCACGATTATATTTGCCGGTGTTCAGGGCATCGTTCAAGATGGCAGCGGGGAAGGCGCGGAAGATGTTACCGCCTCCGAAGTGTACCCATGTGGGTTCCTTGGCTGTCTTTTCGCGCAAGGCCTTGATGTCAAACTTGGGAAGTTCATATCCTTTTGCTTCCCACTCTGCGGAATTGAACTGTCCGCTCAGTATGTCATTTAATCTCATAGTTTGTATTAATCAAAGAATCCGGGTTGTTTGTAATCGAGACCTAATTCACGGTCGACGGTAGCAAGGATACCCTGTACCTGTCCGAGGGCGAACATACGGCCTAAGAGCGTATAACCTGCATTGTGGCCGTGGGATGATTCGTCCATAATGCCACCGGGCACATCGGTGAAGGTCATGCCGTGATCCACACGCATCGGCAACTGGGGATTCTCCTGCTCAAAGATGCGGCAGAGCTCGATGAGGTCCGCACGTCCGCCGAGGTGAGAAGCCTCCGTGAAGTCACCGTTGGGGAAGATGTGACATGAACGCAGGTGAACGAAATGGGTACGCGAGGCAAACTTCTTTGCCAGCTCTACCACATTATTATATGCACCTGCAGAGAGACTGCCTGCACAGAAGGTCAGACCATTGTGCTTGTTGGGTACGGCATCAAGGAACCACTGGATATCCTCCTCGGTACGTACGATACGCGGCAGACCCAGAATCTCGATAGGGGGATCGTCGGGGTGTACGCACATGTTCATGCCATATTCCTCACAGGTAGGCATAATGGCCTCGAGGAAGTATTTCATATTAGCACGGAGCTGAGCCTTGTCGATACCTTTGTATAGGTCGAGGAAGTCACGGAACTTCTGGATAGGCGCCTCGTCGTTCTCGCTGAAATTTCCTGACACGAAGCCCTGCGTCTTGATGATGATCGTCTCTACGAGCTGATGATCCTTCTCGGGTGTCATCGTCTTTGCCAGTTCGTCGCACTCTGCCAGTACGTTACGACCTTCGCCCCATCCCTCTGGGAACTTGAACTTGGCCCATTCCTCACGGGCACCTTCGCGCTTCAGGATATAGATGTCGAAGTAGGCAAACTCGGCATAGTTGAAGTACAGGTTCGTGGCACCGTTTGGATTGTCGTGGAACAGATCTGTACGCGCCCAGTCGAGTACAGGCATGAAGTTGTAGCAGATGCAGTGGATGCCTTCTGCCGAGAGGTTACGCAGGCTCTCCTTATAGACCTCGATCTGGTGGTCTCTGTCAGGACCGCCGTATTTGATGGTCTCTACCACAGGCAGCGACTCAACGACGCTCCAGCGCATGCCGTAGCTCTCAATGTACTCACGCAGATCGCGGATTTTCTCACGGGTCCAGACCTCTCCAAGAGGCACGTCGTGCAGGGCTGTAACGATACCCTCAACACCGATTTGTTTTAGTTGGGCAAGCGTTATCTTGTCTTTCTTGCCAAACCATCTCCATGTTCTTTCCATATACAGTTTGTTAATTGTTAGATTGATGGTGCAAAAGTAGTGAATATTTTGCAAACGAACTTGCTTTTTTCGCTCAAATATTTGCTTATTTGTATTTTCGATGCGATTTTCCGATGATTAGCTGTCGGAAATCTATCTGACGGCGGTCCCGGATATCGTTGCCCCGACTCTGCATAGCCTGACTCTCGTTGCCATAGCGGTCTGTTGCGGTGATTGCATAGTGCAGACTGCGACCCTTATGGGGCACGTTCAGCGACTGCCCTCTGTATCGGGCACAGATCAGGTTGCGGGCATCGTTCACGTCGACGGGATAGGTATCCGAGGCATAGACATTATATAATAGGTAGTCGGCTCCGGAATTGTCTCTTGCACCGCCCCAGTTCAGAATGTCGGCCGTCATGCCGCGCTTCACGTTGAGGGTTCTCACGGGTTGGGGGCCGCGTTTACCCATCCACGTCATGGGTGGGATAAGGGCTGGAGAGGCGTTAAAGTCTTTCGTGAAGGTATATACCCCTTTTGTATTGTCAGTGAAGAACTTAGAACGGAAGAAGGTGACGCCAAGTCCCTCCTCGCGCAAGACATTCATCTCACGGCGAATCACATCGAGGCCCCAGTTGCGCTCCTTGGGATGCAACATGTAGACAGCCAGGCCGGGAGCCACCATCCTGCCATAGCTGTGCTGCTTCCAGTCTGCCACGAAGGGGTAGAAGTTGTTCCCCTGGAAATACATCATAGGGAACAGGGCATCCATAATGCCTTCGCGCAACCATCCTTGGGCATCCTGACAGACGGCAGTATAGGCATTCCATCCGCCACTGCGGTAACGGGCCAGGTCATCGAACTTGCCCACGGGTGAACAAGAGAGTTTTACCCATGGCTTTTCTGCCTTTATTGCGCGGTGAATTTTGCGGACAATGTCGGTGATGTTCCTGCGACCTTCCGCACGACTGACTTTCAGTTTCCACGTCTCGGGGTAACGGATATAGTCGAGGTGGATACCGTCGACATCGTAGCGACGCGTCACGTCGCGGCAGAACTGGGCCAGATAGTCACCGGTAAATCCTTGCTCAGGATCCATATAGCCTTCTTCGCCCACCTTCTTGATAAGCTTTGGATAGCGTGCACGTATCTTTTTGCACCCGTCAGTATGCCATTTCCCTACGGGGATGGTGACAATCCATGCGTGGCACTCCATCCCGCGCTTATGACACTCATCGATGCAGAACTGCAGGGCATCGTAGCCCGGGTTTTGCCCCGCCGTACCCGTCATACAGATATCCCAGGGCTCCATCGTAGAAGGGAAGATGGTACTGGCTCTGACACGTGCCTGTACGAGTACAGTATTTATATTGGCACGTTGCAGTTGGTTGAGGATGTCGATGAGTTCCTGTTTCTGTCGATAGGCGGAGTGAGATCGTGGCCAGTCCAGATTCTGGATTGTTGTCAGCCATACGGCACGGATTTCGTGTTTGGGTGTCTGTGCTGAAGTGTTCGTGACGAACATAAACAGCAGAATAATGCGTATAAAAGTTCTCAAAATGTTGCTCTTTATTAAAATTTGCTGCAAAGTTACTGTTTTTTTTCCATATCTCAAATAAAAACACTACTTTTGCAGAAAAATAGACGTACATTCGCAATAATTTATTAAAACTAGTTATAAGATGATTTCATTTCTTTTGAGCCTTTTGGCTCTGGTAATAGGTTATCTTCTGTACGGACGCTTCGTGGAAAAGGTGTTCGGACCGGATGACCGTGTGACACCTGCCGTTGCCAAGGCCGACGGCTTGGACTACATCGTACTTCCTGACTGGAAGATCTTCATGATTCAGTTTTTGAACATTGCGGGAACAGGTCCTATCTTCGGTGCCATCATGGGCGCGAAGTTCGGTCCTGTGGCGTATCTGTGGATTGTCTTAGGCTGCATCTTCGCCGGTGCCGTACACGACTATCTGACGGGTATGCTCTCCATGCGCCACGACGGAGCCAGTCTGCCGAATCTGGTTGGCAGCTATCTGGGCAACACCACCAAGGGCGTGATGCTCGTGTTCACGGTGCTCTTGTTGATCATGGTGGGAACGGTGTTCGTGTATTCGCCGGCAGAGATCCTGCACGCCATTAGTGGCGACACGATGATGTGGGTTACTATTATCTTCTTCTACTATATCATCGCCACGATGCTGCCTATCGATAAGATCATCGGCAAGGTGTATCCGCTGTTTGCCTTCTCGCTGCTGTTCATGGCAGGTGCGCTGATGGTATGGCTCTTCTTGCACTGGCCCACCATCCCTGAGGTCTGGACGAACCTCTACAACATGGGTACGGCCACGCATCCCGACAAGTTCGCCGACAGCATATTCCCGGCTCTGTTCATCACCATTGCCTGTGGTGCTATTTCCGGTTTCCACGGCACGCAGAGTCCGCTGATGGCGCGTTGCGTGAAGAGTGAAAAGATGGGCCGCCCCATTTTCTATGGTGCAATGATTACGGAAGGTATCGTGGCACTGATCTGGGCGTCGGTGGCATCCTGGTTCTTCTATGGCAACCCGGCGCCAGGCTATGAGCTGATAGAGGGTGCCACGAAAGGCTTCCAGACTTCTGCGCCGGCAGTGGTGAATCTCGTCTGTAACGAATGGCTGGGTGTGGCTGGTGCCGTGCTGGCCATGCTGGGTGTGGTGGCAGCCCCCATCACGTCGGGTGATACGGCTTTCCGTTCTGCCCGTCTGATTGTGGCCGAGTGGCTGAAGCTCGACCAGCGCCCCATTCCGAAGCGCCTCCTCATCTGCGTGCCGCTCTTTGGTATTTCTATCGGTATGCTCTTCTGGCAGATAGAGAATCCTGACGGCTTCAACACCATCTGGCAGTATTTCGGATTCTCGAACCAGGCACTCAGCGTGTTTACCCTCTGGGCCGCCACCGTCTATCTTGTACGTGAGAAGAAGGCTTTCTGGATTGCACTGATCCCCGCGCTCTTCATGACGACGGTCTGCTCTACGTTCTTCTTCGTCTCGAAGCAGGTGCTCCATCTCCCGGAGTCGGTGGGCTATCCGCTCGGCGGTCTTTGCCTGATCGTCGCTATTGTGTGGTTCTGCCTCTGGTATAGGAAAGAAACAAAACAACAATAATCTTAATCAACAGCAATTATGAAGAAAGTATTTATGTCAATGATCGCCCTGTTGATGGCGATGAGTGTTAACGCACAGAAGTATCTCAACGAGGGAACGACGCCGTTCTCAAAGGGCAAGACTTATGTCGGTGCTTCGCTTTCTGGAACTGATCTCAGCTATAACGGCATCACTGAGGGTCATCTGGGCATTCAGGGCAAGGTGGGCTATTTTTTTGCCGACAACCTGATGGGAACTGCACAGCTGGGCTATGAGAATACCGTTAAGAAAGCAGGCCGCTCTGCCACTTTCTCTTTGGCTGGCGGTGGCCGTTACTATATCCAGCAGAATGGTCTCTATCTGGGTGCTTCGCTTATCTATAAGCACTTTAATAAAAGTGATGATTTCCTGCCGAGCGTACAGGTGGGATACTCATTCTTCATCAACCGCACGGTGACCATCGAGCCCGAGCTCTATTACGAGCAGTCGTTTAAGAACCACAAGGATTACAGCACCGTAGGCCTTCGTATTGGTATCGGTGTCTATCTTTTCAAGGATACATATAAGAATATCGTTAAATAATTGGCTTATGTTAAGTGTAGACGAACTGGTAGACAGACTCATTGATCTGTCATTTGCCGAGGATATCGGCGATGGCGACCATACCACGTTGTGTTGTATTCCTGAGGATGCAAAGGGCAAATCGCATCTGCTCATCAAGGAAGACGGCATCCTCGCCGGTGTGGAGATTGCCAAGGAAGTGTTCCGCCGCTTCGACCCCACCATGCAGGTGGAGGTGCTCATGGGCGACGGTACCCGTGTGAAGAAAGGCGACATCGCCATGATTGTCACCGGAAAGGTGCGCTCGCTGTTGCAGACGGAGCGCCTCATGTTGAACATCATGCAGCGCATGAGCGGTATTGCCACGATGACAGATAAATATGTACAGCGCCTGAAAGGTACCAATACCCGTGTGCTCGATACCCGTAAGACGACACCTGGCATGCGCATGCTCGAGAAGCAGGCAGTGAAGATCGGCGGTGGCTGCAACCATCGCATCGGACTTTTCGACATGATCCTGCTCAAGGATAACCACGTCGACTTCGCCGGAGGCATCGTCAACGCCATCGACCGCTGCCATAAGTATCTGAAGGAGAAAGGGCTCGACTTGAAGATCGAGATCGAGGTACGTTCCTTCGACGAGCTGCAGCAGGTGCTTGATCATGGCGGTGTGGATCGTATCATGCTCGACAACTTCAGCGTGCCCGATACGAAGAAGGCTGTCGATCTCATTGCCCATCGTTACGAGACGGAATCTTCTGGCGGCATCACCTTCGATACCATCCGCGACTACGCCGAGCAGGGTGTCGACTTTGTGTCCGTAGGTGCGCTCACGCACTCCGTGAAGGGGCTTGATATGTCGTTCAAGGCATGCTGACCATCCTGCTGGGACTCCTGCTAAGTATCTATCACCCGCCAGTGAGCTATGAGATGTCATTGGCGGGTAATTTTGGTGAACCCCGCCCCAATCATTTTCACGGTGGTATCGATGTGAAGACGGATGGGGTGGAGGGTAAGCCGATCTATGCCATCGGCGACGGCTATGTCAGTCGTGTCACGATGTCGAAGAGCGGTTTCGGCAATGCGGTCTACGTCACTCATCCCGAGGGCTATACCAGCATCTACTGCCACCTCCGCTCGTTCTCCCCGCGTATCCAGAAGGCGATGCGCCGCTATCAGTACACCCACGAGACCAGCGAGGGCGATGCACGCTTCTCGCCCTTGGAGTGTCCTGTGTCCCAGGGGCAGCTCATCGCCCTAAGCGGTAATACAGGCAACAGCTCTGGCCCTCATCTGCATCTTGAGATCCACGACACCGAGTCGTGGAACATGCTGGATCCCTGCGACTTCATCGGCGACTTCATCAGCGACTCCGTACCTCCTCGTGCCCATGGGCTGATGGTGTATCCGCAGGCAGGGCAGGGGGTCTTCTGCGGCTCTGCTGCCAAACAGGCGTTTACGGTCAATGGCAACAGCCTCTCGCGCCCTTTGAAAGCTTGGGGCAAGGTCGGTTTCGCCCTCTGGGCTGATGACTACATGCAGGGGTCTGCCAATCATTTTGGCATCCGCGAGACGATCCTTACGGTCGATAGTCAGGAGGTGTTCCGTGCCGTCGTGAATAATATCCCCACTTCGAGCAACCGCCTCGTGAATGCCTGGGGCGATTACGACCAGTGGCGCAAGAACCGTACGTGGTACATGAAGTCGTTTGTCGAGCCGGGCAACACGCTGAGCATCCTCCGTGCCGTCAATCGCGGCATCATCGATTTCTCTGAGCAACGCGACTACCACTTGGTCTATACCCTGCGCGACTTCAAGGGCAACGAGAGCCGCTTTGCCTTCACCGTTCGTGGAGAGCAGGCCGAGATACCGCAGCCGGAAGCCTCCGATTTGCGACTCTTCCGCTGGAACCAGACGAATACCTATTCCGCCCCGGGCGTCCAGTTGGTAGTGCCTTACGGTCTGCTGCCCTACGATCAGCGTATCCGTCCCGCCGTGACGCCTCGTAACGGCGCCCTCTCCGACAGTTACAGGTTCACCCCCGTGTCGTGTCCCCTCATCACCGATGGCGAGCTGATGCTCTATGCCTATCCTGAGCGGGTGGATCCCGATGCCGTGGTACGTCCTGAGATCAATCCCGAGAAATATTACGTCACTGCCGAAGGCCGCTATGTCTCTGGCGAATACCGTGATGGTTGGATGCATGTCCCTGTACGCGACCTTGGACATACCTTTGCACTGGCCTACGACGATGTCGCTCCCTCGATTGAGGTGGTGAGCGATGCAGACGGTCGCCTGGTGCTCAGTCTTACCGACGGACAGAGTGGGGTAGCCTCCTGGCGCGGCACCCTCGACGGGCAGTTCCTCGTGTTCGATGTCGTCGAGAAGTCCTCGCGGGTGGTCTGTGTCCTCGACGAGTCTCCGCTGCGTCCTACGGGCAAGGCGCGCCGTCTGGCATTCTCTTGCACCGACCATTGCAACAATACCAAAACGATTGAAACATCTATTATATATTAATAAGGTATGAAAAAACAATTGATTCTATCCGCCATGCTCGTTGCCGCTACGGCAGCAATGGCATGCACTAATTTCATCGTTGGCAAGAAAGCCAGCGCCGACGGCTCCGTGTTCGTCACCTACAATGCCGACTCCTACGGTGCCTTCATGCCCCTCTACCACTATCCTGCCGCTACCCATCAGCCAGGTGAGATGCGCAAGATTGTCGAGTGGGACACCAACAAGCCTCTTGGCGAGATTGCCGAGGCACCCCAGACGTGGAATGTCATCGGCAACTCCAACGAGTGGCAGGTCACCATCGGTGAGACCACCTTCGGCGGGCGCGAGGAGATGGCAGACTCTACAGGTATCATCGACTACGGTTCGCTGATCTACATTGCCCTGCAACGTTCAAAGACGGCCCGCGAAGCCCTGCAGGTGATGACATCGCTCGTCGCAGAGTATGGCTATTGTTCCGAGGGTGAGACCTTCTCGGTGGCCGACAAGGACGAGGCCTGGATGCTCGAGATGATGGGCTGCGGCCCTGACCGCTCGAAGGAGGCCGGGCGCACCGTCTGGGTGGCTGTCCGCATCCCCGACAATGCCATCGCCGCCCACGCTAACCAGAGCCGCATCACGAAGTTCCTCGACGGCCGCTACGTGAAGGTCAGCATGAAGGATCTGCTGAATCCCAAGGCCATGGCCAAGGCTGAGCGTAGTCTCCAGAAGACTAAGGCCCAGAGTCTGATGGTCTGCTCCGACAATGTCGTCAGCTATGCGCGCACCATGGGCTGGTTCGAGGGTAAGGATGCCGACTTCAGCTATAATGCCGCCTATGCCAAGCCCGACTTCTCTGGTCGCCGCTACTGCGAGGCCCGCGTGTGGAGCTTCTTCAATCGCTTTGCCGACGATTTCTCCGAGTATGTACCATACGCTGCCGGTATCGAGCAGAATGCCAAGGAGATGCCCCTTTGGATCATCCCCAACAAACTGCTGACGCTGCAGGATCTGCGCGACGCCATGCGCGACCACTACGAAGGCACGCCCTTCGCACTCGACAGTGATATCGGCGGCGGTATCTTCCAGATGCCATATCGCCCGTCGCCGCTCTCTTATAAGATCGACGACGTAGAGTACTTCAACGAACGCCCCATCTCCACCCAGCAGACGGCCTGGAGCTTCATCTCCCAGATGCGTTCCAGCCTGCCCCGTGAGATCGGAGCCTGCTTCTGGTTTGGCAACGACGACGGCAACATGGTGGCTTACACCCCGATGTATTCCTGCATGACGCGCCGTCCTAAGTGTTTCAGTGGCGAAGGAGCCGATGATGTCACCTTCTCGATGGACAATGCCTATTGGGTGTGCAACTGGGTCAGCAACATGGTCTATCCACGCTACTCGATGATGTTCCCCACGCTGAAGCAGGTACGCGATTCGCTCGATGCCTCTTACGACCGCCAGCAGCCCGATGTGGAGAAAATGGCCCTGGCGCTGAACACCCATGAGGAACGCGTCAAATTCCTCACCAGCTACAGTTGCGAGAAGGGCGACGAGATGATTGCCCGCTGGCAGCGGCTCGCCTTCTTCCTCATCGTGAAGTACAACGACATCGTGGAGAAGCCCACCGACGAGAACGGCACTTTCCTCCGTACCCCTTACGGCGGCGGCAAGCGCGTGGTGCGTCCTGGCTTCCCCGAGGCTTACTCCCGTCATCTCATCAACGAGACTGGCTCGAAGTTCCTCGTACCTAAGGCAGAGAAGAAATAGTTCCAGTGTATCTTAAGATAGCGTATTTTTAATAAAATTCAAGACAATGAAAAAGTTGATGATTCTCGCTGCAATGTTGGCAGCAGTAGTTAGTGCAAACGCACAGGTAGAAGATCTCCGTCACGAAATCGGCATTACTTATGGTATAGGTTATTCCACAATCGGCGATGGTATCGGTGTAGGATTAAGTGCAGCTTTCACTGATTATAAACTTACGAACGACAAAAGCTTCGGTTCACTCTCATTGGAGTATTACTATCACCTGAAACCCCGTTTTGCGGTAGGTCTTGTAGGTTGTTTCTCTACCTTCTCCAACGATCTTGAGAACAGGGAAACCAAGAAGGTAGAAGGCGATCGCACCCGTACCTATATCACTGTGATGCCTTCATTGAAGTATTATTGGGTAAACAAAGATCACTTCGGTTTCTATTCAAAGCTGGCAGCAGGCGTCATGTTCGACAGCGACTCTTATAAGGCCAACGGTAATAAAAATAGTGAGAGCAGTGCCTATTTCGGCTTCCAGATTTCCCCCGTCGGACTTGAGGCAGGTTCCAAGAACATCCGAGGTATGGTCGAATTTGGTTTTGGTGAGCAGGGTGTAGGTGCCCTCGCAGGTCTGAAGTTCAAGTTCTAAAGCACCAGCGTATCCATCAGATACACGATGGCACAACAGATGGCCGCAACGGGGAATAGCCCCATGCCGCGCCATGCAGCTACGATGCCGGCAATCAGGGCCACAGTGCCCGAGATTGGCGACATCGTTGTTTGTATGATACTCGGGAAGGTCATCACCGCCAGCGTCACGTAAGGCACATAATAGAGGAAGCTGCGCAGAAACCGGTTGGTAATCTGCCCCTTGATCAGCAGCATCGGCACCACGCGAATCAGGTTCGTGGTGATGATGCCCAGCAGGATACATACGATGATACTATGCATGTCCATCAGCGTCCTCCGTTTTAATGGGTTTCCACCAGGCCACGACGGCCGATATCACCACCGTCAGCACGATTGTCCGCGTGCCGCTGCTCCAGCTGCTTACCACTGGCGCCACGCTGCAGGCTCCACTCAGCACGAAACTCGCAACAATGGCATAGAGCACATAGCGGTCATTGCGCGCCGGGGGCATGATGATGGCGAGAAACATGCCGTAGAGTGCCACGCTGAGTGCCGCCACGATGGCAGTAGGCAGCATGCCCCCGGCCACGATGCCTGCCGCACAGCCCGAAGCCCAGAGCAGCGTAGAGATGAGTGCTGCGGAGTAGGTATAGGCAGGCGGACAGTACCGCTCCCGTGCGATGGAGATGCCGAAGATCTCGTCGGTGACACAGCAGGCCATCAGCACGCGGTGCAGCCACGAAGTGCCGGGGGCAATCTTCTGCGACAGCGCCGCACTCATCAGCATATACCGCAGGTTGGTCACCAGACACATCGCCACGATCTCCACGTAAGCAGCCTGCGCCGCCACGAGCGTGTAAACCCCATACTCGCCAGCCGAGGCACGGGTAAAGAAGCTGCTCACGAATCCGATGGCAGCCGTCAGTCCCGCCTGCTTGGCAATAATCCCCAGCGAGAAAGCCACTGCGAAATACCCCATGGCGATAGGTATCCCGTCTCTCAGCCCTTGAATAATATCATTCCGTCGTGCCATCACTTCATCAATTCAGCCTGCAAAAATACAAATAAAAACCGACACTGCCGTCAAAAAGACAAAAAACTTTGTTTCGTGTCCTGTCCCTAGAGGTAATTATCTGGAAATTTCTTCCGAGATTGAAAGATGCGTTGTTGATAACTCGCAAACTCTTGATTATTAAAGGGCACAGAAGTGACTGGAACTTTTGCGTTACTGATAATGAGGAAAAGTGATACTAAAAAGTAAATTTGTAAATAAAAACAGCTGATATTCTTGCACGCTGAACCGCTTAATCTAGCGAAAAACATGTAAAAAATGGCTTGTGTTTGGCAAAATATCTGACAAAATCTTTCTGATTTTGAGTTTCTCGGTAAGAAAATGCGAGTTTCTCGTAAGCGGACTACCCTTTTCCTTACGGGTAATTCCCACTCATCTAGCACGTTTTTGCCAGTTTGTAGGCATCTTTATAATCATACGTTTTGGCTTTAATCCATAACAAATTCATTATCAACACCTTACAAAACCTTCATAATTCCCGTATTTACGCACACTTTTCCATAATTTGAAAATAAGCGATTCTTATGCAATCATTTGTAAATATATTGCATGTTATTTGCAGGTATGTGATGGACGGTGTGCGCTCTGATGCGATAACGGAGAGAAACTCTGACTCCAGTGGTGAACTTTGAGTTGTTGTTATTCGGAAAAGGGATTATTTCGCGCTAAAATTTGCTGCATTCAATGTTTTTCAGTATATTTGCAGCGTCATGTTATAGAACAAGGTTATGAAGAGGATCCTACTACTTATACTCCAGATACTGGGCGGCGTGTTTGCCATGCTTCTGCTGGTATTGGCGGGGCTTGCAGTCGTCGCTAATTCTCCTTCGATTCAGAAGAAGGTGCTCCACAAGGCCAATGAGATGCTGTCGGAAAGACTGGGAACAAAGACCTCGATAGACAGTGTCTACATTGATGTGCTCAGGCAAGACTTGAGGCTTTACGGTGTGGACATCGATGACCGGCAGCAGCGGAAACTGTTTGAGATGGAACAGATGGTGGTGGACTTAGACCTGACGAAGCTGTTGGCAGACAAGATAGAGGTGGAGCGTGCCAGGATAGCCGGCTTACGTGCCAACCTGATAGACAATCCCGGTGAGGAGCCCAACTACCAGTCGATCCTGGATGCGCTGAAGAAGGACAAGGCTCCCGGCGACACCACCAAGCGGAAAAGCAAGCTGAAGTTCGACCTGCGCGACGTGAAGCTGGAGGACGTGAAGTTGTCGTATAACGACATAGACCTTGATTTTGAGTCGGTAGGCACCAAGATGGACGGTAACTTCAGAGGACACGGCAGCATCAGGGACGTGACGCTGAGCTATCAGGAAAACATGATCCACCTGGACAGGCTTGAAGTGGATTTCGGCGAGCGTTGGAAGGAAACGGGTATCGTGGAGAATCTGCGTACGCGCTGGATGGAGCAGACCAAGAAAGGACCTGTGGAGAAGACGCTGGAGATTGACAAGCTGCAACTGCAACCCGAAGAGGGCGTGGGAAAACTGAGACTGAACCGGCTGCACTACACCACCGACAACCATCAGCCGCGAAAGAACGAGCTGAGACCCAAACGCGGTGCTTTCGACCCAGGACACTTCGATATATGGTGTAATCTGGAGGCCAATCTGCTTAAGATGAACAAGGACACGGTGCTGGCCCAGATCGTGAGCGGCAACGTGACCGACAGTCTGACGGGATTTTTCGTCAGAGACCTGACGGGATTCGTGAATTTCATCGGTGGCGTGCTCTACACGAAGGATCTGGGTTTCCGGCAACTCGACACGCAGGTGAAAGTAGACAGTGCCAGGCTGCAGCTGCCCAGCAAGAAGAAGGGAAAACGGCTTGCCTTCTCATCAGGAACCATCACCGTAAACACCCAGCTGAAAGACATCTCCCAGGCTTTTGCCCCTGTGCTGAGGAACTTCACGATGCCGCTCTCGGTGACCACTACGATGATGGGAAACGAGAATGGTCTGACATTCAACAACATCCACGTATTCACCACCGACAAGCAGCTCGACATCAAGGCTAAGGGCGGCATCAGTAACCTGAAGGACAAGTATCAGCTGGCCATCAGGTTCGACATCGAAAACATGCACACCTATAGCCCGAAGGCGCTTGAGATCATCAATCAGTTTGCCGTGAAGAAGCTGATGATCGACCAGTTGAAATCGCTCAAGACCATCGACTATACCGGCATGGTGGGCATATACTGGAAGAACGAGCGGTTCAGTGGAAGACTGAACACGACGGACGGTAACATCGACTTCAGACTGTCGCTTGACGAGACCAACAAATACATCGACGGGAACATCGATACCGATGCATTCAACGTGGGCAAGGCATTCAATGTGAAGAAAATAGGCAACGTAGCCTTCACCGGTGACTTCAGGGTTGACTTCTCGAAGGAGCGTACGGCCAAGAAACGTAAGGACAAGAACGGTAAACTGCCTATAGGCTCAGCGCAGATACTGGTGAAGGAGGTACACCTGGGGAAAGTGCGCTTAACCGACATCTTTGCTGACATCAATTCCGACGGTGCCACGGCTCTGGTTGACGTCGACAAGCCAGGAAAGGTGGCCGACCTCGGCTTCGACATCCGTTATACCAGCACCACTGCAGGCACAAAGGTGAAGGTGAAGCCGAAACTGCACTTCAATATCTTCCGACGAGACAAGAAAGCCGACAAGACACTTTGAATTATATAATATATTTGGTTTAGAATATGACGAACGAATATCAGATAAGGGTAGTGCCGGAGGTGGCGGCACAGGAGGATAGGCTGAAAGCTTATCTGGCTGACGAACAGGGGATCGACGTGAGGACCATCTTCGGCGTGAGGATCCTGAAACGCAGCATCGATGCCAGACAGCGGCAGATATACGTGAACCTGAAGGTGAGGGTGTATGTGAACGAACAGCCCCACGACGATGAATACGTGAAGACGGAGTATCCGAACGTGGAAGGACGGCAGGCGGTGATTGTGGTCGGGGCAGGGCCTGGCGGACTGTTTGCAGCCCTCAGGCTGATAGAACTGGGATTGCGCCCCATCGTGCTGGAGCGGGGTAAGAACGTTCACGACCGCAAGAAGGATCTGGCGAACATCACCAAGACACAGAAGGTGGATGCAGAGAGCAACTACTGCTTCGGTGAGGGTGGGGCCGGTGCCTACTCTGACGGTAAGCTCTATACGCGCAGTAAGAAACGCGGCAATACGGACAAGATCCTAAACGTGTTCTGTCAGCACGGTGCCTCAACGGCCATCCTGGCAGATGCCCATCCGCACATCGGTACCGACAGGTTGCCGAAGGTGATTGAAGCGATGCGTAACACCATCATCAACAGCGGCGGTGAGGTGCACTTCCAGACGAAGATGACACAGCTGATCCTATCGGGTGATAAGGTAGTAGGCTGCATCGCAGATAAGGAGTATCGAGGCCCCGTAATCCTTGCTACAGGACACTCTGCCAGAGATGTTTACCGCTATCTGGCTCAAGCAAAGATTGAAATCGAGGCAAAAGGCATTGCCGTCGGTGTGAGACTGGAACATCCCTCGCATCTGATAGACCAGATACAGTATCATTCGAAGCAGGGCAGGGGCAAGTATCTGCCTGCTGCAGAGTATGCGATGGTGACCCAGGTGGATGGGCGCGGCGTATATTCCTTCTGTATGTGTCCGGGCGGGTTCGTCATTCCTGCGGCAACCGACAAGGAGCAGATCGTGGTGAACGGCATGAGTCCCGCTAGCCGAGGTACGGCGTGGAGTAATTCGGGAATGGTGGTCGAGGTGCATCCGGAGGATCTGGGCCATGTGGAAACTGAAGACGAGGCGTTGCGGGTGATGGCGTTTCAGGAGGAACTGGAGCGTACTTGCTGGCTGCAGGGAAATATGCGGCAGACGGCTCCGGCACAACGGATGAGTGATTTCGTGAACGGTAAACTGAGCTACGATCTGCCCAAATCATCGTATGCCCCAGGACTCATTTCCAGTCCGCTTCACTTCTGGTTGCCGAAGATGATCTCCAAGCGTCTGCAAGAGGGATTCAAGATCTTCGGAAAGAATGCCCACGGATTCCTGACAAACGAGGCAACGCTGATAGCCGTAGAGACGAGAACATCGTCGCCTGTGCGAATCGTCAGGGATAAGGACACCCTGCAACACGTTCGTATTCAGGGACTTTTCCCTTGCGGAGAAGGTGCGGGCTATGCAGGCGGCATCGTGTCGGCAGGTGTTGACGGCGAGCGTTGTGCAGAGTGCGCAGCACAGTATCTGGCGCAATGAAAAACCGGAAAATGAAAAAATGCTGCAATTTGTTGGGAAAAGATTTGGAGCTTTCATATTTTTTTCTTATCTTTGTGGCATAAATATTTACTAACTAAAAATTAGCGCACTATGAACAGGCAGGATCAATTCATCATTACCATCAGCCGCCAGTTTGGAACAGGCGGACATGAGATAGGAGCAGAGTTGGCTCGCAGACTTGGTGTAAAGTTGCTCGACAAGCAGATTGTGAACGAAGTGGCCAAGCGTATGCCGGCAGTAGAAGATGCCATGGAGCGTATCGCAGCCCGTAATCCGCTATGGCGCGACGACTTTACCAACTTCTATCGCAGTTACATGAACAAGGCAGAGTACGACGGTCAGGAGCAGGATCAGACTTCGCATGCGCTCTTTGAGGCACAGGCCATCGCCATCCGGAAGATTGCCGAACAGGAGTCGTGTGTGCTGGTAGGCCGCTGTGGTTTCCACATCTTCGAGGATCATCCCAACTGCTTGAAGATCTTTATCCATTCATCGGAAGACTGCCGTAAACGGAGGATAGCCGAGAAATACGGTCTCAGCTTGGGAGACGCTGCTGCCATGGTGGTGGATAACGACTACAGCCGTGAACTCTACACGAAGACTTTCACAGGTAAAGACTGGACCGATGCGCGCAACTACGACATCTCGATTGATGTGCGTAAATTCGGCATAAACGGCGCTGTGGATTTCTTAATGAACTGTATTGAGTAGTTTTCTTCAGAAAAATTTGTATATATACCGATTTTTTAGTACCTTTGCACGCTGAAATTTCAAAAGTTAGTAATTACTAAAGAATCGGTATAATGAACATTTCCTACAAATGGTTGAAGGAATACGTTGATTTTGACCTAACGGCTCAGCAGGTATGCGATGCCCTGACGTCAACAGGTCTGGAAGTCGACGCATTGGAAGAAGTACAGAGTATCAAAGGCGGTCTGAAAGGCCTCTACGTAGGTAAGGTGCTTACGTGTGAGGCTCATCCCAACTCAGACCATCTTCATGTTACCACTGTTGATTTAGGCAAGGGCGAGCCCTCGCAGATAGTGTGTGGTGCGCCCAACGTGGCTGCTGGCCAGAAGGTGATCGTGGCAGATCTCGGCTGTGTGCTCTATGATGGCGACAATGAGTTTGTCATCAAGAAGTCTAAGCTGCGCGGCGTGGAGAGTAACGGTATGATCTGTGCAGAGGACGAGATCGGTATCGGCAACGATCACTCTGGTATCATCGTACTGCCGGAGGACGCTGTGGTAGGTACGCCTGCCGCTGAGTACTATCATCTGGAGAGCGACTGGCTCATCGAGGTGGACATCACAGCCAACCGTGCTGACGGTCTGTCGCACTGGGGTGTTGCCCGTGACCTCTATGCCTGGCTGAAGAGCAATGGCTATGAGACGAAGATGCATCGTCCGGACTGCTCGAAGTTCAAGGTGGAGAATCACGACCTGCCAATCGAGGTGACCATCGAGAATCAGGAGGCCTGCAAGCGCTATGCCTGTGTATCGGTAACTGGTTGCGAGGTGAAGGAGAGTCCCGAGTGGCTGAAGAACAAACTGACCACCGTTGGTCTGCGTCCTATCAATAACATCGTGGATATCACCAATTATATTATGATGGCCTACGGACAGCCTCTGCACACCTTTGATGCAGACATGGTGAAGGGGCATAAGATTGTGGTGAAGACCATGCCGGATGGTACACCTTTCCAGACACTCGACGGTGAGGAGCATAAACTCTCAGACCGTGACCTGGCTATCTGCAACGCCGAGGAGCCCATGTGTATCGCCGGTGTATTCGGCGGAAAGGGTAGCGGTACCTATGAGACCACGAAGAATGTGGTGCTTGAGAGTGCTTACTTCCATCCCACATGGATCCGTAAGAGTGCCCGTCGTCATGGGCTGAGCACTGATGCCAGCTTCCGTTTCGAGCGTGGTGTGGATCCCAATGGCACCATCTATGCCTTGAAGCAGGCTGCCATCCTCTGTCAGGAGTTGGCCGGTGGTAAGGTGTCAATGGAGATTTGCGACGTCTATCCAAATCCGATCAAGAACGCTGTGGTTGAGCTGAAATATGATTATGTCAATAAGCTGATAGGTAAGGACATCAATCGTGGTATCATCATGAATATCTGCCGCTGGCTTGAGATGGAAATCAAGTATGAGAACGAGCAGGGACTGACGCTTGAGATTCCTGCTTACCGTGTGGATGTGACGCGTCCTTGCGATGTGGTGGAGGATATCCTGCGCATCTACGGATATAATAATGTGGAGATTCCCACCCAGTTGAAGAGCTCGCTCGTCATCAAGGGTGACGAGGACCAGAAGCATAAGCTGGCCAACCTGGTGAGTGAGCAGTTGGTGGGTCAGGGATTCAATGAGATTCTGAACAACTCGCTGACGAAAGGTGCTTACTACGAAGGCCGTAACGCCTATCCTGCAGAGAACAGTGTGAAGATTATGAATCCGCTCTCGACGGATCTGAACGTGATGCGCCAGACATTGCTCTTCGGAGGCTTGGAGAGCATCCAGCATAACGTAAACCGCAAGCGTCAGAACCTGCGATTCTTTGAGTTCGGCAATGTCTACACTTTTGATCCTGAGAAGCAGAATAACGACAATCCCATGCAGGCCTATAAGGAGCAGTATCATTGCTCGCTGCTGATCACTGGTAAGCGTGTCGAGGGTTCATGGGCTCATGCTAATGAGGATTCAAGTATCTATGAGTTGAGAGCCTACGTCATCAACATCATCCGCCGTATCGGTGTGTCACAGAATCAGCTTGTCGTCAAGAAGTCGGATAACGATATCTTCTCGACAGGTGTGACCATTGAGAATCGTGGCGGTAAGAAACTCTACGAGCTGGGTATCATCTCAAAGAAACTCCTGAAGCAGTTCGGTCTTGAGAACCCTGTCTACTATGCAGAACTGAACTGGACGGCTCTGATGAAGATAGCCAAGAAAAACGAGGTGCTCTATACTGAAGTGCCCAAGTTCCCTGCCGTGAGTCGTGACCTGGCTCTGTTGGTGGATAACAGCGTAGAGTTTGCCCAGATAGAGCAGATTGCCCGTCAGACGGAGAAGAAACTGCTGAAGAAGGTAGAGCTCTTCGATGTGTATGAGGGTGACAAGCTGCCTGCTGGCAAGAAGTCGTATGCCGTGAACTTCATCCTTCAGGATAACGAGAAGACCATGGGCGACAAGCAGATCGACGCTATCATGCAGAAACTGATTGCCAACCTCAAGAAGCAGTTGAACGCAGAACTGCGCTAATCATTAATTGTTAAATTGTTACATTTTTGAATTTTTAAATTATTAAATATGGGAAGAGCATTTGAATATCGTAAGGCTACGAAGCTGAAGAGATGGGGCCACATGGCCAAGACATTCACCAAGATTGGCAAACAGATCGCTATCGCCGTGAAGGCAGGTGGTCCGGAGCCGGAGAACAATCCTACACTGCGTGCTATCATCGCCAATGCCAAGCGTGAGAACATGCCGAAGGACAACATCGAGCGTGCTATCAAGAACGCAATGGGTAAGGACCAGAGCGACTACAAGGAGGTGACTTACGAGGGATATGGCCCTCATGGAATCGCCATCTTCGTGGAGACGCTGACAGACAACACGACACGTACCGTTGGTGACGTGCGTTCCGTGTTCAACAAGTTTAATGGTAACCTGGGTACCCAGGGGTCGCTGAGTTTCCTGTTCGACCACAAGGCTGTGTTCACCTTCAAGAAGAAGGACGGTCTGGATATGGACGAGATGATTCTCGACCTCATTGACTACGGCGTAGAGGATGAGTTCGACGAGGACGAGGAGGAGAACAGCATCACCATCTATGGTGACCCTTCATCATTCGGTGCTATCCAGAAGCATCTGGAGGAGAACGGTTTCGAGGTAACCGGTGCTGAGTTCACTCGTATCCCCAACGACCTGAAGGACGTGACTCCAGAGGAACGTGAGACCATCGACAAGATGATTGAGAAACTGGAGGACTTCGATGATGTCCAGACGGTTTACACCAACATGAAGCCTGAAGAGGTCGCTGAATAATATATATAATAAGGTATATAGAAAAAGGTCTTCCTGCCTATCTGGCAAGGGAGACCTTTTCTTAATAATCCTTGTCTGTAAAGACGACTTCAAGCATGATCTTGCTCGGATCCTTTTCGGAACGATAGGTGTAGGCGAAGCGGTATTTGTTCTCTTTGTAGACGCGCAGGGTAGTGGTGTTCTTCAGTTCGTTTTTCAGCACAGTCACAGCATCCACTTTTTCCAGCACACCATCCTGATCAGCAAAACCGGTAAGTTTGTAGTAATAGTGTAATGTATGTGTCTCGCGTTCAAAGGTAAGACTGTCGAGTGTCGTGTTATTATCAATCTTCACCGGACAGTTCTTCTTCGTGTACTCCTTTGATTCTCTTGCACAACGGTCTTCCAGAGACTCCTGGCAAGCCGTCAGCATGTATGCAATGATTGCTAATATCCAATACTTTTTCATAATGAATGCTATTTTTTGGGTGCAAAGATACAAAAAAAAGCAAAAATAACCGATTTCCCATGTTTTTTTTGTAATTTTGCAGCTTAAAGGACACGTATATACTAATGGACCATATAAGAAACTTCTGTATCATTGCGCACATCGACCACGGTAAGTCTACCTTGGCAGATAGATTATTGGAATTTACCAAGACCATTCAAGTTACTGAAGGTCAGATGCTTGATGATATGGATCTGGAGCGAGAGCGCGGTATCACCATCAAGAGTCATGCGATTCAGATGGAGTACACCTACAAGGGTGAGAAATATATCCTGAACCTCATCGATACCCCGGGACACGTAGACTTCTCATACGAAGTGAGCCGTTCTATTGCGGCTTGTGAGGGTGCGCTGCTCGTGGTCGATGCCACGCAGGGTGTGCAGGCGCAGACGATCTCAAACCTCTATATGGCGATCGATCACAATCTGGAGATTATCCCTGTCATCAATAAGATAGACATGCCATCGGCCATGCCCGACGAGGTGGAAGATGAAATCATCGACCTCATAGGTTGTGATCGCAGTGATATCATCCGTGCTTCGGGTAAGACCGGCGAAGGCGTAGAGGACATCCTGAATGCCGTGGTGGAGCGTATTCCCCATCCGGAGGGTGACGAGAAGGCACCGCTTCAGGCACTTATCTTCGACTCAGTATTCAACTCTTTCCGTGGTATTATTGCCTACTTCAAGATTGTCAACGGTTCAATCCATACGGGTGATCTCGTGAAGTTCTTCAATACGGGGATGGAATACGATGCTGATGAGATTGGTGTGCTGAAGATGGACATGATCCCCCGGAAAGAACTGAAAACCGGCGATGTGGGCTATATCATCAGCGGTATCAAAAACTCGAAAGAGGTAAAGGTCGGTGATACGATTACCCAAGTGTCTAATCCCTGTGACAAAGCCATTGAGGGATTCCAGGAGGTGAAGCCGATGGTTTTTGCCGGCGTTTATCCCATCGATCCGACGGATTATGAGAATCTGCGTGCTTCTTTGGAGAAGCTGCAGCTGAACGATGCCTCGCTGACATTCACGCCAGAGAGTTCTGTGGCACTCGGGTTCGGCTTCCGTTGTGGTTTCTTGGGACTACTCCACATGGAGATCGTTCAGGAGCGTCTCGATCGCGAGTTTGATATGGATGTCATCACCACAGTGCCTAACGTAAGCTATCTGTGCTATACGAAACAGGGAGAGATCAAGGAAGTCCATAACCCATCCGGTTTGCCTGATCTGACGATGATCGAGCATATCGAGGAACCCTACATCCGAGCCTCTATCATTACGGCAGCTGATTTTATCGGTCCTATCATGACCCTTTGTCTTGACAAACGTGGTGAACTGATTGACCAGCAGTATGTTTCGGGTAATCGTGTAGAGCTTCACTTTATGCTGCCATTAGGTGAGATCGTGATTGATTTCTACGATAAATTGAAGTCTATATCAAAAGGCTATGCCTCATTTGACTATCATATTGACGGTTTCCGTCCTTCGAAACTTGCCAAACTCGATATCCTATTGAATGGAGAGCCAGTGGATGCTCTCTCTACATTGACGCATCAGGATAATGCCGTCACATTCGGCAGGCGGATGTGTGAGAAGTTGAAGGAACTAATTCCGCGTCAGCAGTTCGACATTGCCATTCAGGCAGCTATCGGGGCAAAGATCATTGCACGTGAGACAGTAAAGCAGGTGCGTAAAGACGTTACAGCCAAGTGCTATGGCGGTGACGTGAGCCGTAAGCGTAAGTTGCTCGAGAAGCAGAAGAGAGGTAAGAAACGTATGAAACAAATCGGTAATGTGGAAGTGCCGCAGAAGGCTTTCCTCGCCGTCCTAAAACTCGATTAAGTATAAAATAAAACTAAAGGTCCCATATTAAGTAACTAGGAGGATAGAAAATTATGCCGAACATTAGCATCACCACTCGAGACGTGGCACGCGAATTGGCCCGTCGTTACAGTACAATGACTCATGAAGAACTCGACTTGCTCGAGAGCATCCTTGTTCCTATGAAGTTTGCCAAGAACGAACTCATACTGAAGGAGGGTGAAACTTGCACGAATATCTACTGGGTCGTAAAAGGATTGGTGCGTCAGTTCTATTACAAGAACGAAAAGGAGCTTACAGAGTACATGGCAACTGAGAATAGTATCGTGATGTGCATTGAGAGCCTTTTTCGTGAGCAGCCTACGAAATTGCAGATCAAAGCCCTTGAACCAACCGTTCTTATTGCACTCCCCAAAGCTGACCTTGAGGCAGTAGCCATGAAGAGTGTGAATATTCAGATCCTTTATCGTAAGATTCTGGAAGAATCGCTCATTCTGAGTCAGCACCATGCCGATATGCTTCGTTTCGAGAGTGCGCAGGACCGTTATCAAAAACTTGTGAAGAACCAGCCGCAACTCATCCTCCGTGCGCCGTTGGTCTATATCGCCAGTTATCTGCAGATGACACCGGAAACACTTTCCAGAGTGCGCACGGCAGCCCTGATGGATGGGAAATAAAAATAGAAGCTCCTCAAGAATCGAGGGGCTTCTCTGTTATTAGTGCCTTTCCAGATAGATGGAATGATCGATGCAAGACGGGAGCTCCTCTTGATAATGCGTAACGTAGATCAGCGTCACTTTCGGATTCTGGCAATACTGATCAACAAGATCCTTCACCATCCTTCTGTTCGCATCATCCAGACCATGAAGGGGTTCGTCGAGAATCAGCAGATCAGGTTCCTTGACAAATGCCCTTGCTAATAGCACCAGACGCTGTTCGCCACTCGACATCTCCATGAATTTGCGGTCTGCCAGGTGACCTATGCCGAAAACGGACAACCACTTTTTGCATTGTTCCTTTTCCGATTCATTTGGTCTGACGTAAAGACCTATCGTATCTTTCAGTCCGCTGGCAACAATCTGGATGGCAGGTATATTCTGTTTATAGCTTCGATGCATCTCCGGCGACACGTAGCCAATATGGCGTTTGATATCCCAGATGCTTTCACCAGAACCACGCTGGTGTCCGAAAAGTGAAATATCGCAGGCATAACTTTGCGGATTATCAGCACAGACGAGAGAGAGTAGGGTGGATTTGCCAGAGCCATTCTGCCCTGACAAAGACCAGTGCTCACCTTGATAAACCGTCCAATCCAAATCCTTCAGAATCGTCCGCTCACCATACCGGATACTGACGTGCTTAAAGTTAATGACCTCGACTGTTTGTGCTGATTCAGAGTTATTGGCTGGTTTACGTGCCTGCTGTGTTGGGTAATCATGCTCATGAGTCTTCTTCCACTGCTCAATACTTATTTTCGGTAGCACATGCATATCCTTTACTTCGACGATATGCGTAATGAAATCTGGTATCTCATCCGTCTTTGCCAGTACAAGGATAATCTGAAGCCCTTGCTCTTTGGCAAGCATATCCATGAGTGCCTTCAGCTGATCTCTTGTGCCGGCATCCAGTCCGATAAAAGGATTCTCCATGATGAGAACCTTAGGCCCCGTAAACAATGACGAAGCCAGTTTGTATTTCCTTAGTTCACCGCTTGAAAGCAGAATGATGTATTTGTCGAGCAAAGGCGCCAGGTGGAATAACTCATAGATATGTTGCTGCAAAGTCCTTCGCGCAGGGGTATCTTCACCAGCCAGACGATAGGCTTCTTCGAGTTTATGGCCTACAGTAGGCGTCTCCTCGTCTATCTCCATCTGATTCCAGCGCTGCTGCAGGAAGTAAGTCTTGTCGTTATCCCCTCCGTAGGTATCGCGGAAGGTAATATGTTTCAGTTTATTATAGGGTTCATCGAAACTATACTCAACCATGCCAGGAAAAGCAGGATGACGGCTAGTAAGCATATCCACAAACATCGACTTTCCAGAACCGTTACGGCCTACGATAGCAATATGCTCACCTTCTTCGAGTGAGAAGTTCACAGGCTCTGCCATTGACCATTCAGGCTTTCTGGCCTGAGCGTTAATCATTTCAATCGTCTTCATCTTTCTTCTTTCGTTTTGAAACTTTATCTTGGTTCTTGTTGACAAAGTCCTTCCAACCGCGATATTTTACATCACTCTCAGGACGGCCAATCTGCAGATAGTGACAATAGGCAGCTGCAAGCGCATCGGTAGCATCCATAAACTTGCCCATATCTTCGTTAGGAATCTTCAGAAGCCGTTGCAACATGCCTGCCACCTGCTCTTTCGAGGCAGCACCGTTTCCGGTTAATGCCATCTTGATCTTCATAGGGGCATATTCGTGGATAGGAACCCCGTGGTGGATGGCTGCTGCGATAGCTGTTCCCTGCGCACGACCCAGCTTCAGCATTGACTGTACGTTCTTGCCAAAGAAAGGAGCCTCGATAGCCATCTCATCTGGCAGGTAGCCGTCAATGATACCTGTGACACGTTCAAAGATATGGCCAAGTTTCATGTAGGCATCCGGAAACTTACGCAGATCTATGACACCCATCGTCATCATCTGTGCCTTGCCGTCGACAACCTTCAACAAGCCATAACCCATCAGATTCGTTCCAGGGTCGATTCCTAATATGATTCTCTCACCTTTCTGCATTTACTGCGCAAAGTTACAACAATTATTTCAGATACTACTATTTCTGGAATAAACTTTTGCGATGAGGGCTCCGCTAATGTTATGCCATACACTGAAGATAGCCCCGGGGATAGTGGCCATAGGGTAGGCGGCGAAATGTAATGTTGCCAGACTGCTGGCTAATCCGCTGTTCTGCATACCTACCTCGATAGACACTGCCTTACGCTTGTCTGGGGACATGTGGAGCAGACGGCCAATCAGATAGCCTATGGATAATCCGCAGATGTTGTGAAGCATGACAACCAGCACAATGATGAGTCCACCAGCCAGCAGTTTATTTGCATTGGCAGAAATGATGATCATCACAATCGTGGCGATGACTAGTGAAGAAAGCGCTGGGAGATACACAGTGGCACGCTCCACCTCACGAGGCCAGAATCGCTTTACTATTAATCCGACGACAATCGGCAGAATAACAACCCACAGGATACTCAGGAACATCGCCATCACATCGACATCTACTGTTTTTCCTGCCAAGAACCATACCAAGAGAGGCGTCAGCACAGGTGCCAACAATGTGGACACGCCAGTCATACCTACGGACAACGCTAAGTCGCCTTTTGCCAGATAAGTGATGACATTAGAGGCAGTACCCCCAGGACAGCAGCCCACGAGTACGACACCAACCGTCAGTGCCTCGTCGAGCGCAAACGTCTTGGCTAATATCCATGCAAGAAGCGGCATGATGGTAAACTGGGCCAGACAGCCAATAATGACATCCCGAGGTCTGCTGAATACGATACGGAAATCTTCAAGATTCAACGTGAGACCCATGCCAAACATGATAACTCCCAATAACGGACTAATGATAGTAGGGCGTAAAAAGCTGAACACCTCTGGAAACAGAAGTGCCAGTATCGCAGCTAACAGTACCAGCACTCCTATGTAGTCGGAAATAAGTTTGCAAACTTTCTTCATTATAATTTTATGTGAACAAAAGACCTATTTGGAAGATGGCAGCAGAGACAATCCACGCTACCAGCGTCGTATAGCCTGCAGCAAATAGTGCCCACCGCCAGGAACCTGTCTCGTTCTTGATAGCAGCTATCGTGGCGATACAGGGGAAATAGAGTAATATAAATATAAGGTACGCGTACGCGGCTAAGGGCGTGATGCCCTCTTTCATCATCATCTGACGGAGACGAGTATATTTCTCATTGTCATCACTAAAGTCATCGTCATCGCCAAAGGAGTCGTCTCCGCTATAAAGCACACCTATGGTAGATGCCACAATCTCCTTCGCACCAACACCAGCCAACAGAGAAACATCCAATTTCCAATTGAAGCCTTGCGGCATGAAAATAGGTTCGATAGCCTTACCCATCCGTCCTATATAGCTCTGTTCCTGCTGCTGCTCTCGTGTCAGTTCCTCATTGTGTGGGAAATAGCCCAGAGCCCAGACGATGATAGAGGCTACCAGGATGATACCTCCCATCTTCTTCAGATACTCCTTACCTTTCTCCCATGTATGTCTCCAGATTGATTTTGGCGTAGGCCATCGATAAGGCGGAAGCTCCATGACGAACGGTGTATCTTCACCCTTGATGACGAGTGAGGAGAATAGCTTGCTGACGATGACTGCCATTATAATGCCAAAAGCATAGAGCGACATCATGACCCATGAACGATATTGTAGCGAGAAGAAGGTGCCAGCTATCATAATATATATCGGTAAGCGGGCAGAACAACTCATGAAGGGCAGGATCATCATCGTAATGATACGGGAGCGCCGACTCTCAATCGTTCGTGTAGCCATCACAGCAGGCACATTGCAGCCAAAGCCCATAATCAGAGGGATGAATGATTTGCCATGCAGACCCATTTTGTGCATCAATTTATCCATGATAAAGGCTGCCCGCGCCATATAGCCCGAGTCCTCCATCAACGAGATGAAGAAGTAGAGGATCAGTATCTGGGGCAGGAATACAATCACGGATCCCACACCACCAATGACACCGTCAACGAGCATTGCTTTCAACGGACCATCGGGCATCGTGTCACTCACCTTCTCGCCTAGCCATGCGACCAAATCCTCTATCCAGTCCATCGGATACTGGCCTATGGAGAAAGTCGTTTCAAACATGATGTAGAGTAACAGGAAGAAGATGGGAAATCCAAAATACTTATGCGAGAGGATACCATCGATGAGATGGGTGGTGCGATAGGTGTCTTTCTTGGTTCCTGTTTTGTATTTTGCTTCTTTCAGCGCACCATTGATGAAACCGTATTTTGCATCCATGATGGCTGTCTCAGAGTCGTTGCCTGTCTCTTCCTTCACGCGGGTAGAAGCCTTGTCGCGGGCTTGCGTCAGTTCGTGGAAGTCCTTCAAGCGTTGCTCTCCTGCCATGTGATGTCCCAGATAGTCGAGCACCTGACTGTCATGCTCCAACAGTTTCAGTGCCAGAAAGCGGGTAGAGTAGTGCTGGGTGATATGTTCGTCGGCCTTCAGGTATTTCTGAATATGACTGATACCGTCTTCTATCTCATGACCATAATTGATGTGCAGGTGACGAGAGAACTTACTTGTTCCCTCATATACCTGAATGACAGCTTTGAAAAGATCCTTGACGCCAGTGCCATTCTTGAATGATGTGGGAATCATCGGTGTACCCACGAGGCGACTCAGAGTCTCGATGTCCACTCGATCGCCACGTCGCTCAAACTCATCATACATGTTCAGGGCACACACCATGCGGATGTTCATATCCACAAGTTGAGTTGTCAGATACAGGTTACGCTCTAAGTTCGAGGAATCGATGACATTGATGACGACATCAGGCATCTTTTCCGTCAGATGCTCTCTCACGTAAAGTTCTTCGGGAGAATAGCAAGACAAGGAGTAGGTGCCAGGCAAGTCTGTAAGGTTGAACTCATAGCCAAAGAATGAGGCATGTGCCTCAGTTGCATCAACAGTAACGCCAGAGTAATTGCCCACATGTCCATGAGCACCGGAAGCATAATTGAACAGCGACGTCTTGCCACAGTTAGGATTACCCACCAACGCCACATTGATGGTTCTGCGCTCCTTCATGGCTTCGTGCTGGATATAGTCGTCCTCGTGAATGTTCGAATCATTAGAAATAGAGAAATGCGTTTCTTCGATAGGTGTATCCGTTGAAACGACTTCTATATTGTCTGCTTCCTGATGACGAAGAGAAACTTCGTACCCCATCAGCTTGTATTTTACGGGATCCTGTAAGGGCGCATTCAGGAGCACCTCTACTTTCTGACCCTTGATGAATCCCATTTCGATGATTCGTTTGCGGAATCCACCATGACCCAATACCTTTACGATAATACCACTTTCGCCTGTTTTCAATTCTGAGAGTTTCATAACCTTCTTGTTTTTTTATGCAAAGTTACAATAAAAAGGCGTGCAACCCGATTGCAATGAGTCATAAATTGCGTAAAATACCTACTAATGGGGATAGATAACCCCCGAAAGCATCTTCGATAACTTCACGGCACCCGTATCCGTGAGGTGACTGGAGTCGTTGAAATCCTCTGGGAGGAATCCGTCGGCATAGAGGAAATTGTAGAATTCCACATTGGGATATTTCTGCTGTAACTTCTCAACGAACTGGAGCATATCCTGGTACATGGTGTCTGTGATACGTTCCTTGTAAGTCTCATAGACAGGCGAGACGAACAGTACAAAGCGAGCCCCTTTCTTGTGTGTAATCTGAGCAATTGACTCATACACTTGCCACAACCCCTGATAGGCTTCTTCATCTATAGGAAGATCGGGGGATAGCAGCGCGGGGCGTGCTTTTGTCTCCCATCCGATTTTACGGTCCTTGACATCAAGTTTGATATATCCCAAAGAGTCACATTCCTGTAATACCTGTGTATTGCTGTTCCAAAAACGTGACATGAAATTGAGTTTCGAGTTCAATATCTCTGACCAATACCATATCGGATCGATGCGAGTTCCCATGTACTTGGTATGCATGCAACGGCACGTGCTAACCAGATTGACACCTGCCTGACCAGAAGGCTTATCGGGTATTTCGCGATTAAAGAAGAAATTCGTGTAATCGACAGGCATCACCAGAACCTCAAGCTTCTCCATTCTTGGAACATACATCTCTGCCAATGCTGCATCGTATTCCTTCATACGGGCTGAAATAGCCAGATTGAAAGTGCCTTCGCCAATAAGTTCGGGTTTTACGGCTTCTTCCACATGTGAACTGCCCAATAGCAATACGCGGATATCATTCAGATGATTTTCCATATACTGCCGCTTATAGGCATACACATTGGGCCTGAATAAGAGTCCAATCTCTATGGCCGTACACATCAGCAGTAACAGGGCAGAAAAACATGCGAGCGTGATAATAAACTTCTTCATCTTACACTAGAATTGAAAGTAAATGAATGCCTGGCTCTGACCTGTGAAAGTGATGATGAGCAGGATTAAGAACAGATATAAGCCCCATCGGATGATTCTGTGACGGAACAAAGACGTGGACGAAAGCTGAAGTGTGTACTCCTTGTCGCGCTGAACCCATTCAAAAATCAGCAGGATAATAGTAAACAAGCAATAGAGTTTGCCATAATTGTCGATAAGGGTAACACCCGTCATGCCATTCGTGAAGAGGGCTGCAAGGAAATCGTAGGCCTGGCTGATGGTTGGCGCACGGAATATTACATGACCAATCATTACGAGTACATACGTGGCAAGCATCTTGAAGAAATCCTTGGTTTGGGGAAATCCGTGAGCATTGGCCTTCAGTTTCTTCTTTTTCCCAAAAGCTCCAGAGAACACCAAGGGAATGAACAGCAGTCCATGATAGAGTCCGAAGACAGCATAGGTCCAATTAGCACCATGCCATAATCCGATCACCAACAAGTTGATGATGGCTGCAAGAGCGATGCCCCAATTACCTATTTCACGGAAGGCGATGTTTAGTGGCATGAATACATAGTCTGTAATCCAACTGGTGAGCGACATGTGCCATCTGCGCCAGTACTCTGCCATATTTCGAGCCAGGAAAGGATGATTGAAGTTGCGGGTGACGTTGAATCCCAATATCTTACCCACACCAATAGCCATATTGGAATAACCGTCAAAGTCGGCATACAACTGGAGGGGATAGAGCAGCGCAGCAGCGAGAAGCGCCGAAGAAGACATCGAAGAGTAACCCATCCAAGCCTGATCCGTGATCATAGCCAGATTGTCGGCGATGCACATTTTGGTAAACATACCCCACAGAATCTGACGACATCCGTCGACAGCCATCGAATAATCGAGGGTATGAACCTTTCGCAACTGTGGCAGGAAATGGTCCGGGCGATCAATAGGACCAGAAAGAATCGTGGGGAAGAAGGAGATATAGGTGGCAAAATCCAACAAGCTACAAGGTTGGATATGTTCCCTATGAATTTCAATCACATAACTGATGAGCTTAAACGTAAAGAAACTGACACCAATAGGCAGTATGATATTAAGTGTGCTCCAGCTGATATGGAATCCTGCTGCTTGCAATAAACTGGCGAATGAATCAGCAAAGAAATTCAGGTATTTGAAATAGATTAAGATGCCGACACCAAGTATAACGCTCAGACTTGTGATATGTGAGGCGTTTTTCGCGTGTTTCTTATCCATCTCACTACGCAGCCAGGCACCTAATATATAAAATAATAAGGTGGAGCCCAGAAGCATCGTGATCATCCGCCAGTCGGTATAGCCATAGAAGAAATAGCTGACCAGAAGCAGCCATGCGTTCTGATAAAACGGCTTGCTCTTGCTGAGCGGGAGGTAGTAGACTATAAAGACTACAACGAAGAATAGTAGGAAAATGATGGAATTGACAACCATATTTTACTTGATTTTCTCTTCCATCGTGGTGACCATCTCTCCGACGTTTTTCCACTTCATGATCTCGAGGGATGTGAACTTGATCTTAAAGGTCTTCTCAATTGCTACAATCAGTTGAATGTGGCTCAAAGAATCCCATTCTTCAATATCATTGGCAGATGTCTCGTCTGTTAATTCACATTCGTCCAGATCGAGGACATCTATGAAGATTTCATTCAGTTTGCTAAAAATTTCTTTTCTTTCCATAATGTATTTCTTACTGTTTATTTACTTCGATATAACATTCTCTTTCTTGGTACTTGTCGACGTCGAGCACATATTGTGCTGTAGAAGTGCCCGATAGCGGCTGAAAGCCCAGACTGGTGTAGTGTTGTTCAACCATCTTGTTCTTGAGCGTAGGGAGATATTCGCCAATGATTCGTTTATAGCCTTTGGCTTTGGCATACTCCACCATTGTGTTGAGTGTGAAGTTCTCCATACCTCGCTTTAAAACACGACAGCTCATGAACCAAGTGTCGACAAACAGCGTCTGGTCATCTTGCTTCTTCATGATGATGACTGCTATCAGACCATTGTCGCCGAACTTATCCTCCAGCGTAAAACTGAGGTCAATGACATCGGGATCATTAGCAAAAGCCTCAATGTCTGCTTCTGTATAACGGATCGTACGCAGATTAAATTGATTACTGCGCTGTGAGAGCTGGGCGACACGGGGCGTATTAAACTTAGTGAATCCGCTGACGACGGATACCATGTTCAGCGATTTCAGAAAGTCAGCCTCGTTAGTGAAAGTTTTTTGGAGGGATACACGCTGAGCCTCTACCTGATACTGCTTGGTGCGGTCTTTGTCTGCCTGACTATAAGAGGCTGTCTCAAAGAGATTCTGTGAATAGAGATATTCCAGATATTCTCCTGGATCTTCCGGCAGTTCTGGCACCGTGATACCCGGGATATTCTCACGGACGATATTCCGCTCAAAGGGATTATCGTCGAGGAACACCATCGAGTCGAAGCCGATGTTCAGGATGCTTTGGATGGTGCGGATGTTATCAACCTTTGTTTCCCAGTTTGCCTGGAATACGGCGATGTCACTCAACTTCAACACCATATCGGGATGTTTCTCAAATGGTTCCTTCGCGGTTTCCTCATTGTTCTTGGAGGCTACACAGATGATAATGCCGCGCTGCTTGAGCTTCTTCACCCACATCTGGAATTCTGTGAAGGCCTTGCCAATACCCAGTCCATGTCCTAGTTGGATACCTTCCAGTCCGTCGTCACCGATGACACCACCCCAGACCGTATTATCGAGGTCGAGGATCAGACATTTCTTGAATTGTCCCTTGATGGCACAGATGATATCCATCACGCGACTGGCTACATAGGGCAAGGCATCGATGCTCAGCACCATCTCTGTGCTGACATATACATTTGGGGCAAACATGAAGTCGCGCCCGAGTTTGTTCTGCAGCGCAGCGATGTCGCAAACAAACAGATTAGCGTATCGCTGAGAGAGGTCCATTAGCCCCATATTCAGTTTCCGCACCTGATAAGTGAGGGAAGTGGTTACCTTTGTGGCATAGCTGCCGAAGACGGTATCCTCGATTTCTGGATAATCCAGATAGATGATCTTCTTATTGGCGAAGGCAGGATTCTCACAGACGGAGGCGATGAATGTAAGCCGCTCATTTGCGAGATTCTCCTGTTGCTCTGATGGAAGCAGACTGTGCAGCTCTCCTAGTTTATGGGTGGACTGAAAAAGAATGATAAAGTCTGCATCAAACGTATAGAGTTCGCTCGACGGATCAAGGAATTGGCGTTCCACCTGATTATACTCGGCTTCATAGAGATCGATGTTATAACCACGTTCAAGTCCTGTCCCACGAATGGCGGTAGCCAGGAATTGTGTCGCCGTATCTCCTACCAGAGCCACCTTGCACACAGGCAGTCCTTCGGGAATCTTCTTGAGTTTCTTCTTCAGCTCTTTATATTCAAGCATCGTTCCTTATATTGTATCAAAATAATCCTCCAACTCTGCCTTGGCACTACCGTTCTCATTGGGAAGGTCTTTGATGATTCTTCCTTTTTCGAGTAGGGCAATGCGGTTAGAGATATCAATGGTGTGGGCCAGATTATGACTGGATACCAGAATCGTGGCACCCGTCTGTTTGTTGTATTCTGTCAGTTCATGCTTCAGGAGATTCTGGCTTGACGGATCCAGAAAGTTGAAAGGCTCATCAAGAATCACCAGTTTCGGATGATTGAAAAGAGCCGACATGATGCCAACCTTCTGTTTGTTTCCTGCCGAGAGGTTGCGGATGAGCTTTTTCTGCCCGAAGATCTCACCGGCAGCCAGATGCTCAAAGTCATTCATGCGCGAGTCGACATCCTCCTGCTTCATATTCGTAATCTTGCCAATAAAGGTGAAATACTCTTCAGGCGTCATGAAGTCGATCAAGAATCCCTCGTCGATATAAGCACCTGTGAAAGATTTCCAAGCTTCAGACTGTGAAGGGTCGATACCGTCGAGCGATACTTCTCCCTCGTCGGGCTTCAGCAGGTCGAGCAGCATGCGGAAGAGGGTCGTCTTTCCGGCTCCATTGTTACCAACCAAACCGAGGATATCCCCATCGTTAATATTAAACGAGGGGATATCACTGGCTATTGTCTCACCAAAAGCCTTTTTAAGATTGCTGATTGTAATCATACAATACCCTTTCCATGACAGTTCTTGAACTTCTTGCCAGAGCCGCAAGGACAGGGATCATTACGTCCGGGCAGCTTATCCTTGATGACAGGTGTGCGAGGCTGCTGGGCACGGGTGTCGTGAGCGGCAGCAGCGGCCTGATTGGGATCCGTCAGCTGCTCTTCACCGAGGTTCTGCTTGCTTTCCGTATACTGCTGGCGCTGGGTATGCTGCTCTGGAGCAGCTTCCTGTACTTGCTGCTGCATCTCAGGAATCTGGGCACGCGTCAGGATAGAACAGATGCGGTTATACATCTCGTTGATCATATCATCCCATACCTTTGCACTTTCCAGTTTGAAGATCAGCAACGGGTCTTTCTGCTCGTAGCTGGCATTCTGCACAGAGTGCTTCAGTTCGTCGAGCTGACGGAGATTCTCCTTCCAGGAGTCATCGATCACATGGAGCAGGATAGACTTCTCAAATTCCTTCACCACTGATTTCGATTCGGTCTCGAATGCCTCTTTAAGGTTACAGGGGATGTTGTACATCCTGCGGCCGTCAGTCAGTGGTACCATGATGCGCTCATACATCTGACCCTGATTCTCATAAACCTGCTTGATAATCGGGTTTGCAACCGTCTGGATGCGTTCCGTACGACGGTTGAAGTTGCCGATGGCAGCCTGGAAGGCATTCTCGGTGAGCGTCTCACGAGGCTGATTAATGAATTCCTCGCTGCTGAAGGGTACTTCCATAGAGAGCACGTGGAGAAACTCTTCCTTACAACCCTGATAGTCGTTGTTCTCGATGATATTCACGACACGGTCCCAGATGATGTTGGCAATATCCATACCGATACGCTCACCCATCAATGCATGACGGCGCTTCTCGTAGATCACGGTACGCTGTTTATTCATCACGTCGTCGTACTCGATCAGACGCTTACGAATACCGAAGTTGTTCTCCTCAACTTTCTTTTGGGCGCGCTCGATACTCTTGGAAATCATCGGACTCTCAATCATCTCGCCTTCCTTGAAGCCCAGACGATCCATCACTGAGGCAATACGCTCTGAAGCGAACAGACGCATCAGCTTATCTTCCAGTGAGACGAAGAATACTGAAGAACCCGGGTCACCCTGACGTCCTGCACGACCACGAAGCTGACGGTCTACACGACGGCTCTCATGACGCTCTGTACCAATGATAGCCAGACCGCCTGCTTCCTTTACTTCTGGGGACAGCTTGATATCGGTACCACGACCAGCCATGTTGGTGGCGATAGTGACGGCACCCAGACCGTTGGTCGATTGTCCTGCCAACGCTACAATGTCTGCCTCTTTCTGATGGAGCTTGGCATTCAGCACCTGATGAGGTATCTTTCGCATGGAGAGCATCTTAGAGAGTAACTCTGAGATTTCCACCGAGGTCGTACCTACGAGGATTGGACGGCCTGCATTACGCAGTTTCTCAATTTCCTCGATGACGGCATTATATTTCTCACGGGCTGTCTTATAAACACGGTCATCCTGGTCATTACGGATCACTGGGCGATTGGTAGGAATCTCCACCACATCGAGTTTGTAGATATCCCAGAACTCACCTGCCTCAGTAGAAGCGGTACCCGTCATACCTGCCAGTTTGTGATACATACGGAAGTAGTTCTGCAGAGTAATGGTGGCAAAGGTCTGCGTGGCAGCTTCTACCTTCACGTGCTCCTTGGCCTCCACAGCCTGATGCAGGCCATCGCTCCAGCGACGACCTTCCATGATACGTCCAGTCTGCTCATCCACAATCTTCACCTCACCGTCGATCACCACGTATTCATCGTCTTTATTGAACATGCAGTAAGCCTTCAGCAACTGCTGGAGGGTGTGTACACGCTCACTCTGTACGGCGAAGTGGTTCAGCAACTCGTCCTTCTTATCAAGACGCTCCTGATCCGTAAGTCCTGTTTCAGCCTCCAGAGCCGACAACTCTGAGGTAATGTCAGGCAGCACGAACAGCTCGGAATCATTCACCTGCTTTGCCAGCCAGCCGGTACCCTTATCCGTCAGGTCACAGGAGTTCAGTTTCTCATCCACCACAAAATACAGCGGCTCAACAGCCTCTGGCATCCTACGGTTATTGTTCTCCATATATGTCTCCTCGGTCTTCAGCATACCTGCCTTGATACCTTCTTCGGAGAGGTATTTGATGAGTGGCTTGTTTTTGGGCAGGGCCTTGTGGGAACGATAGAGCGACAGGAAACCGGCATCGAGCTTCTCCTGACCTTCTTTCTTATTGCCTGCCTCCATCAGTTTGTTACCTTCACTGATGAGTGCCTTGGCATCAGCCAGATATTGCGTAGCCAACTGTCGCTGTACACCAACGAGTCGTTCTACCAATGGCTGATACTCCTCGAACATCTGATCATCGCCCTTAGGTACAGGACCAGATATGATCAGCGGGGTACGCGCATCGTCAATCAACACAGAGTCAACCTCATCGACGATGGCGTAGTTGTGTGAACGCTGTACGAGGTCTGCCGGAGAGATGGCCATATTGTCACGCAGATAGTCGAAGCCGAACTCATTGTTGGTACCGAATGTGATATCTGCCTGATAGGCTTTGCGACGCGCCATTGAGTTGGGCTGGTGCTTGTCGATACAGTCTACACTCAGGCCGTGGAACATATAGAGCGGCCCCATCCACTCTGAGTCACGCTTGGCCAGATAGTCATTCACGGTAACCACATGCACACCGTTACCAGTCAGGGCGTTCAGGAATACAGGCAGGGTTGCCACGAGGGTCTTACCTTCACCAGTTGCCATCTCGGCAATCTTACCCTGATGAAGTACTGTACCGCCGAAGAGCTGCACATCGTAATGCACCATTTCCCATTTCAGGTCGTTACCGCCGGCAGTCCAGTGATTATGGTAGATGGCCTTGTCACCGTCGATGGTGATAAAGTCCTTCTTCGGATCTGCAGCCAACTCACGGTCAAAGTCCGTGGCGGTGACGATGGTCTCTTCATTCTCGGCAAATCTGCGGGCTGTCTCCTTGACGATGGCAAACACCTCGGGCATCACCTCGTCGAGTGCCTTCTCGTAGATGTCGAGCACTTCCTTCTCGATTTTGTCTATCTGCGCAAAGATTTCGGCACGCTCGTCGATGGGCGTGTCTTCGATGGTAGCCTTGAGCTCTGCAATCTTGGCTTTCTGTGCGCTAGCTGAATCCTGTACTTGTTTCTGCAGTTCCTTGGTGCGCTGACGGAGTGCATCATTATCCAGCGGTTGCACTTTAGCCGCAGCGGCCTTTGCCTGTTCCACAAATGGTTGGATTAATTTCATGTCGCGGGTGGATTTATCACCAAACAGCGACTTCAAAAACTTATTGAAATTCATATAATAATTATGTTGTTTATCTGATTTATTACAAAAACGGCTGCAAAGGTACAAAAAATATTTGTAACCGCCAAAGAAAATGCTCAGAACATAGTTCTGTAACTTCAGAACAATGGTTCTGCAGTACAAGCATTGGGAGCCCTGATGCGGATAGACTTAGCTATAGTCGGTGCTATCCTGTCTGTGGTAACGGGCGTCTGAACGCGGGCTGTAACCGTGTTTGCACCATAAATAATGATGGGGAAGGATGTGGCCGAAGCCTGTGACAATTTGTCATAACCGGTATCTTCATTCTGCAGATGCCAACCAGGTGCCACTTCTATCAGGATATCACCACTTCGCTGTGGATTGAAACTGTTGCGTATCTTTGCCAGATAGTCATTGCTGGCATTAAGCAGTTGCAGACTGGTAAACACATTCCTGACACCAGCCATCTGGGAAATGAATTCCTGTGCGCGCTGGGTGGCGTCCATCATGCTAATGCGTTTGGATTCAAGCAGTTTATGGTTGAGATACAACTGATTCTCGCAACTGTTCTCCACATATCTGCCCTGTCCCCAAAGGGCACCCAGATACATGTTGAGAAGATTGGCTGTGCGATTGATATAGAAGGTGCCTGTAGGGATGCGATACTGCTGATAGTCTACTCCGTCGGGATCGCTAGAGCCTGTGCTGGTAATCACAAAGAGCACATCGCCTTTTCCGACGCTGTTCTCCAAACTGTCTATCAGATTGCCTATTTCCTGATCCAAGCGTATATAGGTATCTTCCAGTTCCTGCTGACAGTCTGTCACGGGTTGATGGTCAAAATGTCCGGCATAATACGTCAGACACAGCAGATCTGTATACGCATCATCACCTAGAGACTGATTGGAAACACAATCCAATGCCAGATGCGTAATGTCTGAATTTATTAAACCAGAAGTCTGGTATTCCTGATACTTTCTGTTCGATTTGAATTGATGCTTGAAATCAGTCTTTCCCTGCGCGTTGAGTGGTTGCCAAACAAGCTTCGATTTCTTTCCTGATAAATTCCTTATCTCGTTGAAATTCAACAGAAGTATGTCTAATATGTTCGAGTAATACTGCGATGCAGTCCATCGACCTGTACGTTCATTCAGCCAGATAGCACCGTCAGCCGCATGGCCGGCTGAAAGAACGGCCATGTCACAGAAAGGAGAAATGGCAAAAATTTTCGCTTTTCCTTGAGTGGATACTTTCAATTCGTCGCCCAGTGTGGAAACGGAAAGATTGACGGGTGATGGCACGCCTGGCTGATGCGTATCTTCGGTGCAGGCAATTGGCCGCAGACTACTGCGATCCAGCCATTGTTCCCCGATGATACTATGATAAAAAGGCGTAGTACCCGTTAGAATCGTAGAGATGGCAGAAGCCTTATCTGGATTCACAAAGGGGTAGGAAGCATTCTCGTAAATCAGACCATTTGCGAAGAGTCTCTTGAAACCCGTTTCACCATATTGTGGCGCAAAAGTCTCCAGATAATCGCTTCGCAACTGGTCTATCGTGATGTTTACGACCAATTTCGGTACTTGTCGTGTTCCGTATTGCGCCTGTGCCTCGACATGAAATCCGAGCACCGCAAGCAACGTTATTGACAGGTAATGATTCTTCACGCTTTTAATTTGAAATTGATTAATGCTCTAAGCAGCAAACATGATGCCACAATGATCATTCCTTCTGCATAATGCTGGAAAATGCCCCCGATGAAGAAGAGTACGACCATCGTAGAGAGGACAATCCACCAACGCGTCTGGCGCCTTCTCAAAACCGCAGGGATAAAGAAGAGTGGGGCAGGGTTGAGTAGTAGCACCTGCAAATTGGTGCTGGTGGTAGGATGCTGTGAGAATAGCATGACGAACAGTACACAGCCCGCCAATCCCTGAACGAGCATCAGTAGTGCATCCCAATATTTGCATGTTTTCTTGCGTTTCCACTCATAGAAGAGTATCAGGAGCGAAATGGCCAGAAATGCGATGGCACACTCCACTGGAGTGAAAGGAAAGTCCTGCTCGATCACCTGAACGCCTGGCGGCACGGCCATTCTGCGTTCCTTTACCAACGGACGGTATTCACCATTGGCATAAATCTTAGCCCGATCAAAGTCGTAGAGTAGATTCACGGGCAGGAACTCCTGCTCCCGAAGACCGGTCTTCAAGTCGGCGCGCACGCCAAGCAGCAAGTCATTACCGAAAGCAGCCCACGGGTGGTTTCTCACACAGATATGTACCATTTCCCGATACGAAGGGGTATAATCTTCGCGCGGCGCGTATTCCAGTTTCCCTTCGATACATCTTTCAACGATATCCCTGGGGCGCGTCGAACAGTTGTCGTAGAAGTAGTTGTAGCGATAGATCTTGTTTTCGGGCTGCATGTTCTCCCTCAGCGCATCATACAGACGGTACTTCTCTTCGACCGTTAGGTTCAGCACCTGTTCCGTTACACTACTGCCTACGCGCTTGTATTCCTGCAGAAACAGCTGGTAAGGGTAGGCGCCCAACTCGTAATCCGTCAGTCCGAATACGAAGCGGGCAACGAAATAGGGCTTGTCGAAGTTGAAGACACCCCAATTGAAGGTGAGATCCGTATTATTCCTGAGATCGTGCCAGCGTAGGGCCGAGTGGCCATAAAGACTGTAAATCTCCTCATGGGGCGAACAGGTAAGGAGGCTGACCTCCACCGAATCCATCGGATCTGTCGTTTCTGCCGAATCCGGCATTGCCGTATTCTGGGCTCTTACAGAAACCGTCAGTATCATGAAAATGATACTTAAAAATGTACTAAATTCCTTTTCTAAATGTTTCACGATGCAAAAATAGCTTATATTTTGCAGTTTCAGTGCGATTATTTCGATTTTTTTCAATAATTTTGCACGCTGAAATGATTTTCTATAGATAATTAGGATAAAAACATGAATAAATTTCTCAGTTGTCTGGCTTTGTCGGCAATGGTTTCAGTCTGTGCTTATGGACAGAGCGGCACTAATTCTCCCTATAGTCAGTACGGTCTTGGCGACTTGTCTGATCAAGGCGTAGGAATCAATAAGGCTATGAGTGGCGTCGGTCTGGCTTTCCGCAAGGGAAACGAGGTCAACACCGTCAATCCCGCTTCTTATTCTGCTGTCGATTCGCTCAGCATGATTGTCGATGCTGGCATTTCAGGACAAATCACGCATTATAATGAGAATGGTAACCGCCTGAATGCAAAGACGGGTGGCTTCGACTATGTCGCTGCCCTCTTCCGTGTCTATAAGCATGTCGGCGTCTCTGTGGGGGTGCTGCCGTACTCTAATGTCGGCTACTCTTATTCTTCCATCGACAGACTGCCCGAGCTGGATATGAACGTACCTATTTACTATAAAGGAAAAGGCGGATTGAATCAGGTATTGCTTGGTGCCGGATGGAGAATACTCAAGCCGTTGTCGGTAGGTGTCAATGCGTCGTTCCTCTGGGGCGATATCAACAGGTCCATTGGCACAGTCAATACTTCCTTCAACTCGCTGGCAAAGGAGTATTCTTCAACGACCTACAACTATAAACTCGATTTCGGTATCCAATATGACCAGCCTATAGGCAAGAAGAATAGCGATTTCCTCACAATCGGTGCCACGTTGGGTGTAGGCCATAACCTGAAGTCAGATCCCACTTGCACTGTGATGAGTAAGAACACGCTTCAGCAGAAAAGCGATTCTACGGTCTATGAGATCACCGACGGTCTCTCTCTGCCCACCACGTTTGGCGTAGGTGTGGCCTATCGTCGCACAAACGTATTCCGCGTTGGGGCTGATTTCCAGATGCAGAAGTGGGGCTCTATTGATTATCCTAACTATGATGCGACCGACGACGGCGCCGATTTCGTGCTGAAAAGCGGACTGCTGAAGGACAGCTATAGTCTGAATGTTGGTGGCGAGTGGATACCCAGATATATGAGCCGCAACTTCCTCCACCGTATGACTTACCGCATAGGTGCAGGCTTCACTACACCTTATTATTATATAAATGGTAAAGACGGCCCCAAGGATTTCCACGCAAGCCTTGGTATCGGTGTGCCTATTGTCAATGGCTACAACAACCGTTCGGTGTTGAATATCAGTGTCCAGTGGCAGCGTCGTTCTGCTGATGAACTCATTAAGGAGAACACTTTCCGTATCAATATCGGCTTGACGTTCAACGAACGATGGTTCGCCAAGTGGAAGGTTGAATAATACGAGAGCAGTCAAGATGGCGAAGAATAGTTGGCATGTAGGCAAGATCGGGAGGCGGAAAGCCGTTTCCCTGCTTGTGGTAGGCCATTTTGCTTTCTTCTTGTCATGTACGGATGTGAAGGAGCATACCGCTCCCGCCATTCACGACCGCGACTCCGTGTCGATGATGACCTCGTATGGTGTCAATACGCTCATCAGCGATTCTGGTATCATCAAATACCGGATTGTCACCGAGCGCTGGGATGTCAACGTTATCAAGAATCCCTCGCGCTGGTCTTTTGAGAAAGGCGTGTTTTTCGAACAGTTCGACGAGAAATTCCACGTTCAGGCTTATATCCAGGCGGATACGGCGTGGTATTATGATCAGAAGAAGCTCTGGCATCTGCGCGGCAGAGTCCGTATCCGCAACATCATGAACGGACTCATCTACCAGAGCGAGGAACTGTTCTGGGACGGCATCAAGCACGAACTCTATTCTAATGTGTTCTCTAGGGTTACCACCCCTGAACGCTCGATGGAGGGCACCCGCTTTCTCAGCGATGAGCAGATGCGCCATTATACGGTCAGCAACTCCAAGGGCTCCTTCGAACGTGAAGACATGACTGGCGAGAACAGGGAGGAGGAGAAGCCGCAGACGAATCCTGCCGACACCATCAGCCAGGAGCCTCAGTTCATGCGCCCACAGGCACAAAAGCATCGGAAATCCGACATATAAACTGAATAATTAAGGATGATAACACTTATCATAGGTTTGCTGATATCGATGATCTTCTCCGCCTTTTTCTCAGGTATGGAGATTGCCTTCGTGTCGAGTAACCGTCTGCTGGCAGAGATGGATCGCGAGAAAAACGGTCTTGCACAGAAAGCCATCGCACTCTTCTACCAGCATCCCAACAACTTCGTTTCCACCATGTTGGTGGGCAACAATATTGCGCTGGTCATCTATGGTATCCTCTTCGCCAAGATATTCGATGCCACCTTATTCTATCCATTAAGCGACGGCCTGCGGGTTACCGCCGATACGTTGCTTTCTACCTTGGTGGTGCTCTTTACGGGCGAGTTTATCCCGAAGACGATATTCAAGAATAATCCCAACACGATGCTCACCTTCTTTGCCGTACCGGCATACGTCTGCTACGTGGTGCTCTATCCGATAGCCCGTTTCGCAACATTGCTGTCCAAAGGTCTGCTGCGCATCATCGGCATCAGGATGAACAAGAATGTAGAGGAGCGTGAGTTCACTAAAGTCGACCTCGACTATCTGGTACAGACGAGCATCGACAATGCCGACAATCAGGACGATATAGGCGAAGAGGTGAAGATCTTCCAGAATGCCCTTGATTTCTCCGAGACGAAGGTACGCGACTGTATGGTGCCCCGAACCGAGATCGATGCCGTTGAAGATACGGCGACCCTCGAAACACTGAAGCAAGTGCTTATCGAGAGCGGCCACAGCAAGATTATTGTCTATCACGAGGATATCGATCACGTCGTAGGCTATATCCATTCCAGCGATATGTTCCGTATTCCTGCCGATGCAGCACCCGATGCCTTGTTGTCTACGCTGAAGCCCGATCTCGTGCGCAGCATCAGCTTTGTGCCCGAGACGATGCTTGCCTCGAAGTTGATGAAGATGCTGATGCAGCAGAAACGCTCGTTGGCCGTCGTCGTCGATGAGTTTGGCGGCACGAGCGGCCTCGTATCCCTTGAGGACGTGATGGAGGAGATTACAGGCGAGATTGAGGACGAGCACGACAATCACAAGTATGTCGCCAAGCAGATAGGCGATCGCGAATATATCATCTCAGCCCGGTTGGAGATTGAAAAAGTCAACGAATTGTTCGGACTTTCGCTCCCAGAGAGTGATGAATATATGACACTCGGCGGTCTCATCCTGCATGAGTATCAGTCGTTCCCGAAATTGAATGAAATCATACAGATTGGCAACTTTGAATTCAAAATAATCAAGAATACAGCGACAAAAATAGAACTTGTGCGCCTAAAGGTCACGGAATAAGCGGTTTTTTGCTGAAAAATTTCTCCGTTTCCAACAAATTTTGTAATTTTGTGCCCGATTTGTGTGCAAGAACCAAATTAACAGAATAAAATAAATAAAAATAATAAACAAAATGGCAGCATTAGGTAAAATCAGAAAGAGAGGCGTTGCACTGGTGATTATCATCGGTCTTGGCCTTTTCGCCTTCATTGCAGAAGAAGCGTTCCGTTCTTGTGAAGCAACCAAGAACCAGCAGCGCCAGCAGATAGGCGAGGTGTTAGGTAACAAAATTAACGTGCAGGAGTTCCAGGCTCTGGTCGACGAGTATCAGGAAGTCGTCAAGATGTCACAGGGTGTTGACAATCTCTCAGAGGAGCAGCTCAACAGCCTCAAGGACGAGGTTTGGAATTCCTTCGTCAACGAACAGATCGTCAAGAGCGAGGCCGACAAGATTGGCTTGACCGTTACCGACGAGGAACTCCAGAACATGATGAAGGAGGGTACCAATCCCATGCTGATGCGCACACCGTTCGTCAATCAGCAGACAGGCCGCTTCGATGTCACTATGCTCACGAAGTTCCTGGCCGACTATAAGAAGAACGCCAGCAACCCTCAGATGGCTGAGTCATATCAGAGAATCTACAAGTACTGGCAGTTTATCGAGAAGCAGCTCCGTCAGCAGACACTCGCCCAGAAGTATCAGGCACTCATCGCCAACGCGATGCTCACCAACCCTGTATCTGCCAAGAAGGCTTTCGAAGGACAGAATCAGGAGAGCGACGTGCAGCTTGCCTCTATCGCCTATAACACCATCAACGACAACGATGTGAAGATCGACGAGAAGGAGCTCAAGGCTAAGTACGATGAACAGAAGGAGATGTACAAGCAGACCGTTGAGACCCGCGACATCAAGTACGTCAGCTATCAGGTTGTAGCTTCAGCTGCTGACCGCAAGGCGCTGATGACCACCATGCAGGATGCTTCAAACAAGCTGCAGAGCGGTGCAACTCCTGCCGAGGTGGTTCGCAAGGCTCAGTCGCAGTTCCCCTATACAGGCATCGCAGCTACCAAGCGCGCTTATCCCTCTGATATCGCCGCTAAGCTCGACTCAATGTCTGTTGGTCAGACAACTGCTCCCTTCGAGACCAAGTTCGACAATACTCTCAACGTTGTGAAGCTTATCTCAAAGACCATGATGCCCGATAGCATCGAGTATCGTCAGATCCAGGTTGGCGGCGAGACTGTGGAGGCAGCCCGCAAGACAGCCGACAGCATCTACACCGCACTCAAGGCCGGTGCCGACTTCGACGAGATTGCCAAGAAGTATGGTCAGACAGCCCAGAAGCAGTGGCTCACCTCTGCTATGTATGAGAACTCCAACACGATGGACGAGGAGTCGAAGAACTACCTCAACTCTATCAATACCCTTGGTGTCAACGAGCTGAAGAACCTTGAGTTCTCTCAGGGCAACATTGTGCTGCAGGTAACAGCCCGCAAGGCTATGGTCGAGAAGTACGACGTCGCCGTCATTAAGCATACCATCGATTTCTCTAAGGACACTTATTCAGAGGCATACAACAAGTTCAGCCAGTATGTGAGCGAGAACAAGACCATTGCCGACCTTGAGAAGAATGCCGCTAAGTTCGGCTTCAGAGTTCAGGAGCGTAAGGATCTCTTCAATTCAGAGCATAACGTAGTCGGTCTGCGTTCTACCCGCGAGGCCATGAAGTGGATCTTCGACGCCAAGGATGGTGAGGTGAGTCCGCTTTACGAGTGTGGCAACAACGACAACCTGCTCGTCGTAGCCCTCACAGGCATTCACCCCGTAGGCTATCGTTCACTCGATGCTGTGAAGGAGATGGTGAAGAGCGAGGTTCTCCGCGACAAGAAATTCGAGCAGATCAAGGCCAAGTTTGCTGGTGTAGCCGACATCGAGGCTGCTAAGGCAAAGGGTGCCCGCATCGACTCAGTCAATCAGGTCACCTTCTCAGCACCTGTCTTCGTGCAGGCTACCGGTGCCAGCGAGCCCGCCCTTTCAGGTGCCATCGCTGCCAGCAAGCAGGGTGACTTCAGCAAGAGCCTCGTCAAGGGTAACGGCGGTGCCTACCTCTTCAAGGTTCTCAAGAAGGCTGATCGCGAAGGCGTGAAGTACGACGAGAAGTCCACCGAGCAGATGCTCAAGCAGCAGGCCGTCCAGGCTGCCAGCCGCTTCATTCAGGAACTCTATCAGAAGGCCAATGTCGTAGACAACCGCTACCTCTTCTTCTAAGATCCCAGATAGCATAACGATAAAAAGGGAGCCTCACACAACGAGGCTCCCTTTTTTCTTGCCTTCCTATGCCTCTTGCTGAAGTGTTCTTTCTATTTTCAAATCCTCCAAACTTTTCTGCGGATTTCTTTTGTTTCAAAAGTTTTTCGTACCTTTGCAGTCAGAATGAGAAAAGGATTGTTACTTTGCCATTTGTGCCTATGCGTCCTATTACTGATGATGGGTTGCAC